>Ga0114129_10009772_pt1 | contig 13681 bp, 12 predicted proteins | sample RhiMetdeltSRZDD1_FD_80071 | JGI IMG/M metagenome (GOLD analysis project Ga0114129, IMG submission 80071) | Populus rhizosphere microbial communities from Tennessee, USA - Rhizosphere MetaG P. deltoides SRZDD1 (version 2) (version 2) | ecosystem: Host-associated > Plants > Roots > Rhizosphere >...
ACGAGGAAAGTACGCCCGCCGAGTTGCACGCTTCGGAGGTTGTTCTTAAGGCTTTGGGTCTGGCGCCCGCAGATTTCCAGTTCCGCCCATTCTTGATCAAACTTCTTACGGAACAGGTGGCTGGCTATTACGATCCCAAAGCACAACAGTTTTATCTTGCTGATTGGATCGATCTTGAAGGCCAAAAGCCAGTGATGGCTCATGAACTGACGCACGCTTTGCAAGATCAGCATTTCAATTTACGACGATTCGAGAAGTGGCCAAAAGGAGACTCCGACGCGGAGTTGGCCGCCCATGCGCTTATCGAAGGCGATGCAACATTGGCGATGACTTTGTACATGGCAAAGAATCCCCTCGTTGCTTTAGCGTTCATTCGTAGCCTCGGTTCAGAAAGCGCCGCTTCCGAACAATACAAACAGGCTCCTCGAGTGATACGTGAGTCGTTGATGTTTCCCTACGAAGAAGGATCTGCCTGGGCAACCCAGCTTTACAAGCGTGGAGGCTGGCAGATGGTTTCTGATTCATTCAATAAACTGCCACAGTCAAGTGAACAGATACTTCATGTTGATAAGTATTTGTCCTATGAAGCGCCCGTGAAAGTTACACTGCCTGACGTTAAGACTATTTTGGGGCCGAGTTGGAAGCGTATTGACACTGATGTAAACGGCGAATGGGGCTTATATTTGATACTTGATGAATTCATCAACGATTCGGAGCAGTCGAAGCGCGCAGCAGCTGGATGGGCCGGTGATCGAATGATTGCGTATGAAGGAAGTCGGCCGGACCAGGTTTTCCTGGTTCAATTAACTGCATGGGACACAGAAAACGATTCAAGAGAGTTTTTCGATGCCTACGCAAAAAGAACTCGGCGGCGTTATGCCGAAGCTCAATCTTCCGAGACGAGTTCATCGAAAGATCTAACCGAACGAATAGAGTGGAAGACGTCTAATGGAAACGTTGTATTAGAGCGAAGGGGCATGCGTGTCTTAGTACTTGAAGGCGTGCCATCTGGCGTGGATGCCGGTGCAATCGAGCGCACCGTCTGGTAACGCCCGTTCCCTGGATTGACACTATCCTGACAACTCTTCATGAAGAAGGCCGATACAACAACACTCAAAACCACCCGCCTTCGCGAACTGTCTGAAGAATTAAACCAATTGGAATCGCGCCTGCGTCTTGGTGGCGGTCCGGAGAAGACCCGTCGCCAGCACGAACAAGGCAAGCTGACTGCGCGCGAGAGAATCGACCTTCTACTCGACAGAGACTCCTTCTATCAGGAAATCGGGTTGTTGGTTGCTTACGACCAATATGACGGCGCGGCACCGGCCGCTGGTGTTGTCACAGTCGTAGGCCGCGTGCAGGGAAGGGAAGTCGTCGTCGTTGCAAATGACGCAACTGTTAAAGCTGGTTCGTGGTGGCCTGAAACAATAAAGAAGATTCTGCGCGCACAGGAGGTTGCGATGCGTTGCCGTGTCCCGATTATTTATCTCGTGGACTCAGCGGGCGTAAATCTTCCATACCAGGGAGGCGTTTTTCCGGGTCAGTACGGCGCTTCCAGAATCTTCTATTACAACTCGATCATGCGTCGTTACTTGAAGGTTCCTCAAATTTCGGCAGTCATGGGACCATGCATTGCGGGTGGCGCCTATTTGCCGGCCTTGTCAGACATCATCATCATGGTCGAGGGAACATCGTTCATGGGTTTGGGTGGAGCGAATCTTGTCAAAGGGGCGACAGGCCAGACAATTGATAATGAGACTTTAGGTGGTGCACGAGCACACAACGAACTATCCGGAGTTGCTCATTATCGAGTTGCGAACGATGAAAGTTGTGTGGACAAGATTCGTGAGTTTGTTTCTGAACTGCCAAGGCCGGATGCAATTGAAGAGATAAACCCGTCAGCCAAAGCTTTAAGACCTTTAGATGAAATTTACGAAATCCTGCCCGAGGACCATCGACAACCTTACGACATGCGTCACGTACTTGAATGTTTGTTGGACGACGGCCATCTCGACGAGTTCCAGGCTGATTACGCGAAGGAGATGATCACTGGTCACGGAAGCATTTGCGGAATGCAAGTTGGAGTGATTGCAAATCATCGTGGCATGGTTCGAATTCCTGGAGGGAAACCGCCGCGGTTTGGCGGAATCATTTATACGGAGTCTGCGGAAAAGGTTGCCTACTTCATTGAGACATGCAACCGGCATCAAACACCTTTGCTCTTCGTGCAGGATGTATCCGGCTTCATGGTTGGGTCAGAAGCCGAGCACTCGGGAATCATTCGCGCCGGTGCACGCTTTGTAGAAGCAATGGCCACGGCAGTAGTTCCGAAAATTGTCTTGACGGTGAACCATGCTTCCGGCGCAGGGTACTACGCAATGGCCGGCCAGGGATTCGATCCTGATTTTATTTTCAGTTGGCCGACCGGGCGCATGGGCGTGATGGAGGGCGACTCCGCCGTGCAGGCGACGTTTGGAAGTCAATTAGAGAAGTTGAAGAAGAACGGTCAGGAGACGGACGATGCCTTGATCAAACAAATGGATAAGGTTCGCGAAACATACGATAGAGAACTAGACGCTAAATACGCTGCCGCGCGTGGATTCGTAGATGCTGTCATCAGTCCAGAGGAGACAAGGTACGCTCTGGGGCTGTCGTTGAGAACGGCTTTAAACTACCGGGGACCTCATCTCGGACAGTTCGTTCTTCCTCAAACACTCGTCTAATACCCAAGTTCTGGAGATTTCTTCACATCTTTCTGTGGAAATTCAATCGAAGTTGAGTCTGTGATTTCGTGGTGTTACAACAATCACGTATTCCCAATCTACTCCCTACCTGCTTGTGAGTCCCCTTGGATCTCGAAAAGTGCGCAGACCGGCTTCGGTAGCGCTCAGGTTGTACATAGGAGGAGAAACTCATGAGCAACAAGATTCCTGGTTCGGCATTGCTATCGATAGCCGTGACATTCGCAGTGGCGGTTGGTGTAATAAATGTCCTGGCGGCAGTACAAGACACGATGCCCCAGAATCCAACACCCACTAAACAAACGACGACCAGCAAACGCAGAACTACCACAAAGCAAAGTAAACAACCGACGACTAACGCCGAAGCGACTGGCGATCAGACTCCCGCAACGACAACTCCACCTTCGGCAACAACGACTGAGCCGGCTACACAAGCACCTCAGATTTCTGCACCATCAAGTCCGACTGAACAAACAGACTTGTCAGGAACTTATAGTGGCGTATTCAACTGCGACGCGTTAGGACTTACCGGTGATACCACGCTAACGATCACTGGCAATCAATTCACAACCGCTGACGGGAAAAGCGGACGAATCGTTGCATCAACCACACACGGCTATACGGCAGTCGCGCTACAGGTTGGGGAGATTGCGACCACGCCATCACCAACGGCAGCAACGACGGCATCAACAACTCCACCGACGATCGTTTCGCTGAGAGGTCGCAAGTCTGGGAACAGATTAACACTGTCGTCCTTGCCGGGAGGACAGGCTTGTTCGTTCACTCCTGCGTCAAAGATGGCGAGTCGTCGTACGCGACGCCCTACTCTGACGACAACGCCGACAGCAACTGGCGCTGAAGTGTCGAGTCCCGCGGAGGCTGGTCCTGCACCTGCTGATATGCCTGCCCCGAAAACTCCAAAGCGCAAGACTAAAACTGGTGCGACGAACCCCGCAGCAATGCCCGCACCCGCACCTGTAACGCCAACCGAAACTGCACCGCCGCAGACTCCAAGCCCAAGTCCGACTCCAACGCCAAGCCCGATCCCAGCTCCGAAGCCGACTCCGAATCCGACTCCGGAACCAAGCCCGATCCCAACTCCGAATCCGAGTCCTGAACCAAATCCGAGTCCAACTCCGAATCCGAATCCGAGTCCAGCTCCGAGCCCATCACCCGAAGCATCGCCAAGTCCGTCACCAAGTCCATCACCAAGTCCAGCCCCTAAGCGTCCGCTAAACTAATTGTTTCTTCAATTCGCATACGGGAAATGGGTTCAAAACCCATTTCCCGTATTTGCATGTTGTTCGACAAACAGATTAGAGTCGCCACATCTTGATCGTTGAGGCGAAAGGACCAAGAATCACCATCTGGGAGCTAGCATAGTTCAGAACGATCGCTGTTTTGTTGTTGGTTTGCCTATGTTATTGGCTCGACAATTCTCCGATCAGCAGGACGAAGCTCAAGTATGAAAGAAAGAATCAGAGTTGCGGCCGGACAAGGCTTCTGGGGAGATCTGCCGGATGCACCGGTCAATCAGGTTGAAGGTGGACCAATCGACTATTTGATGCTCGACTATTTGGCTGAAGTCACAATGTCGATTATGCAGAAGCAGAAGGCGCGCGACCCGAGCGCTGGGTATGCGAAAGACTTTGTGCCCCTGGTTCGACGAATTCTACCGACGTGTGTTGAGCGCAACATTCGAATCACGGCCAACGCGGGCGGTGTGAACGTCGCAGGATGTGCTGATGCTGTTCGAGAAGTCGCTCGTGACCTTGGTTTTTCAGGAAAAATGCGGATTGGGATTGTCACGGGTGATGACATCATGTCACGCCTCGATGAATTTCTAACGCACGGCATTGAGCTCCGAAACATGGACACTGGTGCGCCGCTGGCCACGGTGCGCGATCGCATTCAGAGTGCGAATGTTTACCTCGGCGCCTGGCCCATGGTTGAGGCATTAAATCAGAACGCGCAAATTGTTATCACGGGACGAGCGACAGATACTGGCTTAACGCTCGCTCCACTGATTCACGAATTCGGCTGGTCAGCCACAGATTGGAATAAGCTAGCGGCCGGAACAATCGCGGGTCATATCATTGAATGTGGTGCACAAGCTTCGGGAGGGAATTGCCAATACGATTGGCAAAACATTCCAGACTTGGCGAACGTCGGCTTTCCGATTGCGGAGGCAGCACCCGATGGCACGTTTGTAATTACGAAGCATGAAGGCGCAGGTGGCCGCGTAAATATTCAATCAGTAAAAGAACAGCTCGTTTATGAGATGGGAGATCCACACCAGTACATAACACCGGATTGTGTAGCTGATTTCACCACGATTCAACTCGAGGACGCTGGAGAAAACCGTGTTCGTGTTTTCGGAGTGAAGGGCCAACCGGCGACTGATTCGTTCAAAGTATCCATAAGTTATTCCGCCGGTTTCAAGGCCGTCGGCACCCTGGTCTATGCATGGCCTGAGGCATACGCGAAAGCTCAGGCGGCTGACAAGATTCTTCGGGCGAGATTAGATAGCCTGGGATTGCGATTTGATCAGGTGCTGACTGAATTTGTCGGCGCGAATGCTACACACGGTCCGCTTGCTGGACCTCCGTCGGCGGATGCTCCAGAGATACAGCTTCGCGTTGGCGTTCGGAGTTCAGACAAGTTCAGCGTCGAGCGTTTTACGAAAGAAATCGCGCCGCTGATTTTGACCGGGCCACCAGCGGTTACTGGATTTGCGGGCGGGCGGCCCAAGGTTGAAGAAATAGTGGCATACTGGCCAGCCTTAATTCCCAAGGAACTGATTACTCCGAAGGTCGAGGTGTTGCAGGTGTGAAAGTTCAACTGGTCGAGCTAGCGCATGCGCGGTCTGGTGATAAAGGCGACACCGCAAATATCGGGTTGATTGCCCTTCGCAAAGAGACTTATCCGATCTTGGTCCGAGAAGTAACGACTGAGCGGGTGAAGAGCCATTTCGAGGGAATCTGCAAGGGTGATGTGGAAAGATTCGAGTTGCCGAATCTTGGTGCGTTGAATTTCTTATTACATGAAAGCCTGGGCGGCGGCGGTACTTTGTCGCTGATGACAGACGCACAAGGTAAGACGTTTTCAACTGCCCTTTTGAGAATGGAGATCGAGATCACCCAAGACGAGGCTCAGATCCTCGCACTCTCATAACATGTCTGCCGAAACCCATTCCGTACTCTATACAGTTGATGGTCACATTGCCCGCATCACTCTAAACCGACCCGATAAGAGGAACGCCCTTAATGACGAGCTGATAGCTGGACTAAAGGTTTCTGTCTGCGAAGCGGATCGTGATGATCGCGTACGCGTTGCTGTGATCTCTGGTGCAGGTAAAGACTTCTGTTCGGGAGCGGACTTGTCAGCGTTGCAAAAGATCGCGGAAGCATCAGTAACAGAGAACCAGGATGACGCCAGAAGGCTGATGGAACTGTTTGTGACGATCAGGGAGGTGAAGGTCCCGGTCGTTGCAGCGGTCCAGGGACGAGCACTGGCTGGCGGTTGTGGCCTCGCGACAGCGTGTGACCTGGTTCTTGCATCGTCGTCGGCGCAGTTTGGCTATCCGGAAGTAAAAATCGGATTTGTGCCGGCGATGGTGTTGGCGATCCTTCGGAGAAGTGTTTCCGAAAAAATAGCTTTTGAATTGATAACCCTGGGAAACCGGTTGAGTGCCCATGAGGCAAAGCGAGTCGGGTTGGTGAACCAGGTGTTCAGCGATGAAACATTCGTTGCGGATGTTGATAAGTATCTCGACGGATTTGGTCAAACGAGTAGATCTGCAGTAGCACTGGCGAAGAAGCTGCTCTATCAAATCGACGGCCTCGATCTTAACGGCGCTCTGGAAGCAGGTGTTGACGTGAACGTGATTGCACGGATGACCGAGGATTGTAAAGAAGGAATCGCCCAGTTTCTCAAGAAGTAAGAATCGATGTGTTTGCGATCGCCATTGCTGCCTCAAGCACGGGATCGGCTATTTGCGTAATCAAACCTGCCTTTAAAGCTTCGTCACTAGAAAACCTGCGTCCCGTGCTGAAGAGTTCGATCGCTTTCGATTTCCCTATGAGCCGGGGAAGTCTTTGAGTTCCGCCCCAACCCGTAATAATTCCAAGTTTTGATCCAGGGTGGGCAAAGACAGCAGACTTCGAAGCAATACGGATGTCACACGCAAGAGCAAAGTCTAACCCACCTCCCATACAGAAGCCGTTGATGGCCGCGATCGTCACTTGATCGAGATTGGCAATGTCGTTGGTTAGTTGCTGGCCGCACCGAGAAAAATCACTTGCTCGTGAAGGATCGAGTTCAGTGAGTTCATTTATGTCGGCTCCTGACGCAAATGCATTATTAGTTCCGGTGAATATGACGGCACGAACAGTTGTGCTGGTCTTGAGCCGTTCCACAGCTGCAGCTACAGCGCTGAGTGTTTCAGAGGAGAGAGTGTTTCTTTGGGACGGTCGAGAGAATCGGACGACGATTATTGAACCAAGTATCTGTTCACAGATAGGAGTGGTTTCATTCTCGGGGCTTAACATTTTCGCGCAGAAACTTAACGATGTCTTCAGTCGAGGTCCCTGGTAGAAATATTTCTGCTACACCTTGCTCTTTGAGTTTGGGTACGTCTTCCTGTGGCACGATTCCGCCTAAAAGCACAAGACAATCCTTCATGCCCTTTTCGCGAAGGAGCTGAACAATGCGTGGACAAAGCGTGTTGTGCGCTCCACTCAAGATTGAAACACCGACCGCATCCACGTCTTCTTGAAGTGCTGCGGCTGCGATCATTTCAGGAGTTTGACGGAGGCCCGTGTAGATCACCTCCATGCCTGCATCCCGTAACGCTCGAGCGATTACCTTGGCGCCACGATCATGGCCATCCAACCCGGGCTTGGCAACGAGTACTCGAATCTTTCGGTTGGACATAGTGACGATCTAAAACGCGGGCTCTTCGTAGACACCATATACGTCACGTAGAGCTGAGCAGATTTCGCCTAGGGTTGCATACGCGCGAACAGCTTCGATCGTTGCCGGCATCGTGTTGTCGTTTTTCTTGGCAGCTTCCTTTAATTTCTCCAGCGCGTTTTCCACTGCACCGTTGTCACGTGTGGACCGGGTCCTCTCGAGGCGTTCGACTTGGTGCGTTCGTACCGATTCGTCGATAATAAGAATCGGAACCTCAGCCGGCTCGTCCGTCATTGTGTATTTATTTACTCCAACAATGATCTGATCACCCCGCTCGACCGCTTTTTGATACTGATAAGCAGAATCCTGAATCTCGCGTTGTGGGAAACCCTTCTCGATTGCCGCTACCATGCCACCCATTGAGTCGATCTTCCTGAAGTACTCGAGAGCTTCGTCTTCCATTTTCTCAGTCAGCGATTCGAGATAGTAGGAACCACCCAGCGGATCGACAGTGTTTGCTACGCCAGTCTCTTCAGCGATGATTTGTTGTGTTCGCAAAGCAATGAGCGCAGCACGATCAGTTGGTAAGGCTAATGCTTCGTCGTATGCGTCGGTGTGAAGACTTTGAGTACCACCCAGGACTCCAGCGAGTGCCTGAATTGCTACGCGAACAATATTGTTAAGAGGTTGCTGCACCGTTAGGGACACACCCGCCGTCTGCGTATGAAAGCGAAGCTGCAGAGTGCGAGGATTACTACTTCCAAACCGTCGGCGCATTTCGCGGGCCCAGATGCGTCGTGCTGCTCGGTACTTTGCGATCTCTTCAAAGAAATCATTGTGAGCGTTGAAAAAGAATGACATTCGCGGGACGAACCGATCTATGTCTAAATCTGCCTCAACGCCCCAAGCGACATACTCGATGCCATCGCGTAACGTGAACGCCAGTTCCTGAGCTGCGGTCGCACCCGCTTCGCGAATGTGATATCCGCTTACTGAAACCGGATTGTATCGAGGCACACGATCTGTGCAGAACTCGAAAGTATCGACCACCAGTTTCATCGCGGGCTTGATCGGATAAATCCATTCCTTCTGGGCAATGTATTCCTTGAGGATATCGTTTTGAAGTGTGCCGGAGATCTTCTCCCAGTTCGCACCTTGCTTCTCGGCCACTACCAAATACATGGCCAACAAGACTGAAGCCGGAGCATTGATAGTTTGCGAGACGGTAACTTGTTCAAGGGGAATACCGTCGAAAAGAACTTCCATATCTGCGAGAGATGAAACCGCAACACCACACTTCCCGACTTCACCCTCCGCCAATGGCGAATCGGCGTCATAACCCATCAGGGTTGGTAAATCGTAAGCGACCGAGAGACCCGTCTGACCTTCTGCAAGCAAGTATTTGAAGCGCGCGTTTGTTTCCTCGGGGGTACTAAACCCGGCAAACTGGCGCATTGTCCAAAGCTTGCCACGATAACCACTCGGATGTATTCCGCGTGTGTAGGGAAACTCACCTGGAAAAGAAATATCAGTGGAGAACTCGAGAGTCTCGGTATCAGCTGGCGTGTAGAGTCGATTGACGTCTTCGAGTGAGACAGTGTGGAAACTCTTCTTTCTTTCCGGACGCTTTTTCAGTGAAGGTTCAAGCGTCTCCTTTTGCCACCGCTCTGATTGCTCTTCGGCGGCTGAAGAGTGCTCCTTAGTTTCCGGCATTTACCCTCGCAAATTTAGAAAATTTCTACCTGACCCGGATATTAGTTTACGCGTTTTCGGAGTGTCAACCGGTCTGAAATGACACCGGTCTGAAATGGATCATTTTCGAGAGGGGGAGCGCGGCTGCGATGGCAGTCGCAGCCGCGCCGTAATTCGGAAGGCACCCGATTACGCGGAAGTCGAGCAGGAAACTAAGTGGCAGGCTTCGGCAGGCATGGACTTAACTCTTTCTCCGATTTCGTTATTCCACCGGGACAACATATTCATTAGAACGAACCATATTTAGTCTGGACCTGACAGCAAGCTCAATGGTTCTTGGATCCGATTTCAACTTCTCAACCTCGGTTCGCATTGATTGATTGAGGTCTCTGAGTGTCTGGACATCGGTTTCCATTGCCGACAGCTGCACGGCAGCCACCTGAGCCTTGGATCGAGTTCTCAGGTTTACAGTCACACATACTGCCCCAATCGCCAGTATGAGCATCGCGAAGATGACCCACGCCGGGATAATTCCTCCTCGGCGTCTTACTTCGCTTCGAGTACCAACAATGCCGATCGATATTTCCTGAACTGATGCCAATGACGCTCTCGCGCGAGGGGCAACCTGTTGCGCTCTAATGCGCTCATCAACCCAGTATGTATTTGCGACCCTACTCACCTCTCACCTCCGTGTTCTTGATCGATTGTGTTCGCATAAATACGTACCAGGGGTTGGGCCCGAAGAACGCACCAGCCGCACGAATCGTGATTGATAACCCTGTCAAAAGTGGTAAAGACTTGAACTACAACGTGCTGAGCTTAAGAACTCACCGACCGGTGAGTGCCCTTCTTTTTCTCCGCTGCCGAGAGAGGCGCAACGACGCCAGTTTGCGGCGAACAGTAACTCTTGAACGGAATCGTCTGTGAACCATGGAAACTGAGACTGTCGTGTTCATTCCTATCTCCGTTAATTGACTGGAATGGGGGGAAGCCGACTGTTCTGGCTCCATCTAGCGCCGAGCTAACTTTGATCTGATAAGTGCGCTCGGCGTAAGTTCTATCAACAATTAAGAGTCTGCTTAACCGGGAGGTTTCGCATTGCCCACAAGATAGGCGATAACTGAGCTTGACACCCACAAGAGAATGGGCTTTGCGAACCGTCAATGTATTGTCAATCAACAACTTAGCTGTGACGACGCCGGAATGTAGCATCCGTGCTTAAGTGTGTAAAGACATTTCTCCTCAATAACTTAAGTCCGTAAGTTCAACATTTTCTTGAACTAAGAGCGCTTAAGAGCTGGAATTGGCGTACGCTCGGCGAACGGAAAATGACACCCGGATCAGCAGGTCGCCGTTCGTTAAAACTTGTTGACACGTGGGTGTCAGCGGATTATTCTCCAAGCTGTCTGGGGCCTCTATAGTTGCCTCGCCTCACGCGGACCAGACCTTTCAGACTGCTTTGTCCCGACTTCCATTGAGCTAAATTCGATTTTCAACATATTCAACGCACACGCTTGAGGATCTCAGAAAGGGCATAGATGCCTGAGTTATCGTCGTTAGCTTCAGACCTTTATGGGTCAGATTCCGCGACTAAGTTACCCATTCATTCCATTGTCAGATCTCTTTGTGAAGCGGCGAGCGGAGGACCCGAGCTGCTTTATGAAGCAATGATCAAGGTCAGTCTCATGATTGAGGCTACGGCCCCGACTTATGGGCTCTCGATTTGGGCCGCTCCGAAAGGAGGAAGGCCTAATTTGCGGTGGGCCGAGGGCTTGGAAGAATCCGAGATTGCGTCGGCGGAAAAAACAGTTACCGAAGTCTTTGTTGGAAACGGGCGAAGCGCGCCTGCAAATCCTGGGGACAGTGCGATCTGTCTTTTGCTGGCCCTTCCATCTTCTTCTCGTGAAGGTGCCGCTCTGTACGGCAAATGCGTTCGTCCACTTTCATCAGAGCAGGCCAAGGAGCTCAACGCGCTCAGTGATGTTGCGTTCCTAGCCCACTCGCATCAAAAATCCGCCGCAAACGTTCCAGCTAGCACTGATCGAGCTGCAATCGCGTCGTCGAATGGTCTTCCCGGTATGGTTTTTAGCAGTCGAGCGATGTCAGAGGTGGCTCGAAGTGTTGAGCGTATCAAAGACTCCGAATCGACAGTGCTCGTCACCGGCGAGTCAGGCACGGGAAAAGAACTTATTGCGCGAGCAATCCACAGACTTAGTCATCGCGCCGATAGAGAGTTTGTTCCTTTCAACTGTTCTGCAGTGCCGGCAGAACTCATTGAAAGCATGCTGTTTGGTCATCGCAAGGGCACGTTTACTGGAGCACTCTCAGATCAACTTGGCCTAATCCGATCCGCTGAGAACGGGACGTTATTCTTAGACGAGATAGGTGATCTACCTCTTCCGTTACAACCAAAACTGTTGAGGTTTTTGCAGGAAGGCGAGGTCCACACTTTAGGAGATCGCGCACCACGCAAAGTTAATGTCAGAGTGATCGCGGCCACGCATAAAAATCTCGAACAGCTCGCACAAGAGAAAGCATTTCGTGAGGATCTTTACTACCGAATAAGCACGCTTACGGTGAAGGTACCTCCGTTGCGGGAACGTCCTGAAGATATTTCCACGTTAATCTCACACTTCATCAGTCTTTATGCACGAAAAAATGATCGGAACGTTGCAGGGATAACTTGGGAAGCCATCCAGATTCTCGAAAGTTATTCGTGGCCTGGCAACATCCGCGAGCTGGCTGGTGAAATAGAACGGCTGGTTCTTTACGCTGACGAAGACGGTCACATAACTCCCGAAAACATCAGCCCACGCATTCGATCGATCAACTCTCCAGCAAGCGAACACTCGCCTGAAAAACTCGAAGACCTGCTCGAGAGTTATGAACGACGCGTTATAACTGAAACTCTCAAACGACACGACTGCAATGTCGCACGGACAAGTGAAGCTCTTGGTCTAGGCTCAAGGCAAACGCTTTATAAGAAATTGAAACGACTTGCAATCGATGTTGGCGACTTCCTTCGGGAAGACACCGAGCCAGGATTGCAGTACCGCGCACCCGACCGTTAGTACTTCCTATTTCAAACTCAGCTGCTCAGCCCCTTCGACTTTTGCCGGTCAACTATGTTTTTAACTTACCCTCTTTGTTTTGTTGTGGCTCTGTTGATACATGAAGGCGCTCACGCTTTAGCGGCTTACGCGTGTCGCGTTTCGATCAATGAGTTTGGATTCGGGTGGGGACCTAAAGTCTATGGTGTTCGGGTTCGTAACGTCGAATACATCTTTAGAGCATTGCCACTGGGAGCATATGTTCGGTTTGACTTAGCGGAGCTGCAGAATCGCAAATTGCGACAACAGGTTTTGGTCATGATGGCCGGCGTGATTGGAAATCTTATTGCCGCACTCCTACCCATCAGTCCGATGTTTACATTGATGAATTATCTCTTAGCTGCCACCAACATCCTGCCACTGTACCAACAAGACGGATGGAAGTGTGGGATGTTGATGTTGCGGGGAGTCTTCAAACGGAAGAGTGCAGGAGTGGAATGGGTTTTTACGATAGCTGGCAGCGTTTTGAGTTTTGTAGTGATTGCTGCTGCGGTTTTGTCACGTTTTCGATAGAACAGCAGGCTTGTGTATATGGGCGAGTTGTATACGAAAGACGTAGTTGAATCGTCGGACGGTCTCACCGGCAGACCGCAGGTTCAGTGGCGCTTCGGGTTACTTGCCGCCATCGTGTTTTCGTTGTTGGCCATGTACCCGCAACTCCATCTGTGGCTCACTCGGGGCGACTCCTGGAACAATGCGATCGCGTACAACCACGGGCTCGGAGATGAAGTTGCGTATGCTGCGTATGTAAACGCCCTGATTGAGGGCAGACCGAGGCGGAACGATCCTTACACCGGAAGGGCTGATGTCTCTGATACACGACTCCCGGAATCGCTCTTTTCCATTCAATTCGTGCCGGCTTACGCGATCGCTTTGCCGGCGCGCGCTTTGGGTGTATCGGCCACCACAGCTTTCATGTTCATCACGCCTGCCATCGCATTCTGTTCCAGCCTTCTGGTCTTCTGGCTTCTGAATCTGTTGACGAAAAACTCTAGTCTCAGTGCTTGCGGGGTCCCGGTGGTTCTGTGTCTCGGCACACTCGTTTCAGGGGAAGGCACCGTTAGTACCTTCATCGGCGGTGAAACGCATTTCGACTTCTTCCCCTTTCTTCGGCGCTATGAACCAGCCGTATGTTTCCCCTTGTTCCTACTGTTCCTGATTGTGGTTTGCAGATTTCTCAGCAAGCGAGATCGACCAGTGTTATGGGGATTGTTGACTGGGAGC
>Ga0114129_10009775_pt1 | contig 13678 bp, 6 predicted proteins | sample RhiMetdeltSRZDD1_FD_80071 | JGI IMG/M metagenome (GOLD analysis project Ga0114129, IMG submission 80071) | Populus rhizosphere microbial communities from Tennessee, USA - Rhizosphere MetaG P. deltoides SRZDD1 (version 2) (version 2) | ecosystem: Host-associated > Plants > Roots > Rhizosphere >...
AGTACTACACCAACAAGGCAGAAACGGTACCCAAAAAACAACTAGGACCATTTACTACTGATACCTCGATATATGCAACCGCTCCTACATCGGGCCTGCGCATTACCTGGCTGGGACATTCGAGCCTGCTGATTGAAATTGATGGCATACGCATATTGACCGATCCTGTGGTGAGTGAGCGTGCATCGTTTTCTTCCTTTATTGGTCCGAAAAGATTTTTCGCCGCACCACTGGCGATAAAAGACCTGCCCCCGCTTGATGCCATTATTATATCGCACGACCATTACGATCACCTCGATAAAGGAGTGATACAACAATTTGCACCATCGGGGGTGCCGTTCTATTGCTCATTGGGTGTAGCTCCCTATCTGATGCAATGGGGCATACAAAAAGAGTGGATCACCGAAATGAACTGGATGGATAAAGTGGTTATTGCCAATAGTTGCGAAGTAACGGCCCTGCCCACACGGCATTTTTCGGGTAGAAGTTTATTCAACCGGTTCGAAACCTTATGGTCGTCGTTCGTCATAAAAACAGCCGCACATAATATATACTTTGGCGCCGATTCGGGATGGTTCGATGGGTTTAAAGAAATTGGTAATGTGTATGGGCCTTTTGATCTTACCATGCTTGAAGTCGGCGCGTATAACCAAAACTGGGCCGATATTCATATGGGGCCAGAGAACGCGGCAAAGGCCCATCTGGCATTACGGGGAAAGCTGCTGATGCCCATACATTGGGGCACTTTTAATTTGTCGCTCCATGCGTGGCGGGAGCCTGTTGAAAAGATATTGGAACAGGCTGCAGCGCAGAACATTCAATTATTTTTACCAAAGCCGGGCGAGCCGGTTACGGTAACAGGTGATGCGTACAATTCGAAATGGTGGATGTGATTGAATATCTATTTAATATATATAAGTACGGGTAGCAGTTATGTTTTGTATTCTTATTAAATTGGGAATAAACGCTAAGGGGGATTTACATGCTGCCAATGAAACAAACCAACACGCTTATTGTGGGCGCCAGCATATCGGGCCTGGCATCCGCCGCATCTTTACAAAAGCAGGACATTGAATATGTTATTATTGAAAAATATGATCAGGTAGCAACGCCCTGGCGTAACCACTATCACCGCCTGCATTTGCATACCAACAAAAGAATGTCGCAATTGCCGTATAAAAAGTTTGGAAGCGAATTACCCCGGTATCCTTCGCGGCAACAGGTGGTAGATTATTTAGAAGATTACCGGAATACATTTAATATTCAACCTATTTATAATACACAGGCAACAGCTATAACAAAAGAAGGTGATCACTGGATCACACAAACGAACAATGGCGCCTTTAAGTCGAAGTATGTGGTAATGGCTACCGGTCCTTATGGCAAGCCGAAACCGGTTCAGTTCAAAGGCATGGAAACGTTTCCCGGAAAAATAATTCACAGCAGCGAATACAAAACAGCTAAAGACTATACCCGGCAAAAAGTGCTGATTGTAGGCTTTGGCAACTCGGCCTGCGAAATTGCCATCGACCTGGTTGAGCAGGGGGTGAAGCCATTCATGTCGGTTCGTTCGGCAGTAAATGTAATTCCCCGCGATGTGTTGGGTATACCGGTGCTGGAGCTGAGTTTATTAATGAACTTTTTGTCGCCCCGCACAGCCGATACACTCAATGCCCCTTTGGTAAAATTGCTTGTGGGCGACATCACAAAACTGGGACTTAAACAAAAGGAGTACGGTCCGCTGGAGCAGATTCAACGCGAAGGACATGCCCCGGTGCTGGACATCGGAACTATTAAACTGATTCGTGAAGGGCACATCAAAATTCTGGGCGACATCGATCATATCGAAGGAAGCATAGTACATTTTACAGATGGCGAAAAACAATCATTCGATGTCATTGTCGCCTGCATAGGCTATAGCCGCGACGAAGTGCAAATAGTGAAAGTAGATAAAAGCCGTTTTGAAGATCTGCGTGTAAGCGTGAGCAAGCAAAAATATTTTGGTAAAGATGGACTGTATTTCTGTGGGTATTGGGTTAGTCCGACCGGGCAGATACGCGAGATTGCATCCGATGCATTGAAAATTGCGAGGGATATTGCGGGAAGGGAGAGTATCTTCGCTAAATAAACCAATCAACCGGATTGTATGAAAAAACTATTGCTACTCGCCATATCTCTTGTGCAGTTCATGCCTGCCATTTTTGCTCAGCAAAAAAAATCTTCTATAAAAAATACACAGATAAAAATTGCCAACGGTATGTTGGAAGGCAATCTGGAACAAACGGGTATATATTCATTTAAAGGAATACCGTATGCTGCACCACCAGTTGGCGACCTGCGTTGGAAAGAACCCCAGCCGGTTCAAAGCTGGCAGGGTGTACGAGCGGCAAAGAACTTTGGTCCGCGTGCCATGCAGCCTCCCATTTTTACCGATATGGTTTTTCGCTCGAATGGTATGAGTGAAGACTGTTTGTATTTGAATGTATGGACGCCCGGTACAAAAGGAAAATTACCGGTGCTGGTATATTTCTACGGTGGGGGATTCGTTACAGGCGATGGTTCAGAGCCTCGTTACGACGGAGAAAGTATGGCGCAAAAAGGCATTGTAGCGATTACTGTTAACTACCGGGTAGGTGTGTTTGGATTACTCGCTCACCCCGAGTTAACAAAGGAATCGCCTCACCAGGTATCGGGCAATTATGGTTTGCTCGACCAGACAGCTGCGCTGAAATGGGTAAAGGAAAATATTGCTGCCTTTGGAGGCGATCCCAATAAAATTACCATTGCCGGAGAATCGGCAGGCTCCTTTTCGGTAAGCGCGCAAATGGCTTCGCCATTGAGTAAAAATTTAATTGCCGGTGCTATTGGCGAAAGCGGCTCTTTGTTAGGCGCCTTGCCTCCCGTTACGATGAATAAGGCAGAAGAAAACGGAGTTCAGTTTGCGAAATCTGTTGGTGTTAGTTCATTGGCAGAACTGAGAGCTTTGAATGCGGATACCTTGTTAAAGATGAGTTTCAAATATGGCGTTTTTCGTTTTCCAATGACCGTTGATGGTTACTTCTTTCCGAAAGATCCGCTTGCTATTTTCCGGGCCGGAGAGCAGGCGCATGTGCCATTGCTGGTGGGCTGGAATTCAGAAGAATCGGGCGCCCGGGCCATCATGGGAAACTATCCATTCACGAAAGCTAATTTTGAAAAAACAGTAAAACTATTCTATGCTGATAAAGCTGCCGAAGTATTAAAAGTATATGCAGTAAATTCAGATGATGATGTAGCGCAGGCAGCTACCGATTTAGCGGGTGATCGTTTCATTGGTTTCAGCACCTGGCGCTGGAGCGACCTGCAAACAAAAACAGGAACAAAACCGGTATATCGTTATTATTATACGCATCCGCGTCCACAGGCAAAAGGGGCAGTGCATTCTGCAGAAATTGAATATGCCATGGGTAATTTACCATCTAACAAAGTAAACGCATGGACACCCGATGATTATAAAGTATCGAACCTTATGCAACAGTACTTTGCAAACTTTATTAAAACCGGCAATCCCAATAGTTCAGGCTTACCAAAATGGCCGGCAACCAGCAGCAGCCCTGTTGTACCTGTAATGCATATTAACGTGAACGCACAGGTTGTGCCGGGTACGAATGATGTGCGGTATGAGGTGTTGCAGAAATTAGCTCCGTAAGGGCTAATTTTCGTAGAATAAAAGCTGCCTGGAAAACGCCCCGGCAGCCGACCAAACAACACCAACCATTTTTTATCTGACTATTTTTACAGCCGATTTTTTGTTTCCGGCAATTAAAACAGCGATGTAAACGCCTCGTTGTAAAATGCCAGGGTTCAGTTCGTAAGAATGATATCCTTTCAATAGCTCAGTTTTGCGGGTACCAACCAGCTGGCCACCTGCATCGAGTAATTGTAATACAGCGGGTTCATTTTTGTCACTGTTCACAGAAAATACAACAGTATTATATTGAACATGGGCCTTCATCAGTTCGGAAGTATTTTCAGGCCGCCGCAATGTTATCACATGGCTTACTGTAAAAGAATTGTCTTTATCTACCAGGCGTAAGCGATAAGTTGCTGTAGCAGGCATCTCATAATCATTGTATTCATACTGCCTGGGTATATTCGATTCCTCAGCTGCTTTGATTACACCGATCACTTTAAAGGCGATGTCATCCTGCGACCGTTCTATCCAAAACTCCTTACTGTTCGATTCTGATTCAGTTTGCCATTGCAGGCTGTTGCAGGTGCTCAACACTTTTCCCGAAAAACGGCTAAGCACAATAGGAAGTGGACTGCTTATATCTTTGGCGCTGGCCATCCACAAATCGGTGGCGCCATAAGCCGGCTGTCCGGTTAAATCTGCATCGCGGGTAGCACCCTGTAGTGTTCCTACAAACAATAAATTATCTCCTTTCCAGATCATGATTTTATCTACATCGTCAGCAACCGAAGTTCCATAGCTCCGTTTGAAAAGAATCTCCGCGTTGCTGGTGTTGAATTTAGCAACCCAAACATCGCCGATATTTCCGGTTGAAATTTTATCAGTAATATCGGTATTGACGTTACTGCCGCTTTGCGCCAGCAGAGCCACCACTACATGTCCATCAGAAGTTTTAACCATCGATCTGAAATTATCTGCGTCATTACCACCGATCGGCCGGGTCCATACTGTATCGAGAGGCCGTGATACAGACGGTTTGATGCGCGCTATCCATCCTTCAGTACCGGCATGAGAAGGCAGTTGGCGAACATCACCTTCGTTAGCGAATGATACCATTCCTCCTATTATCAGATCGCCATTGCTCATCTCTTCAACGCCGAATCCGTTATCGGTTTTTGAACTTCCATAGCACCTGTTTTCAATATAAACCAGGTTGCTGTTTAACCAAACCACCCAAATATCAGATGTAAGGCTGATGTTGCTTGAATGGTTGCCTGTAATGATACCGTTATTAAGCGTAGTAGTAGATCCTACCACTACAAGATTGCCATTGGTTAACTGAATTACCTTCGCCGGCTGCTCTTCCCTGTTACCGCCTAACCTGTTGAATAAAGGATTATTACCATTTACATCGAGTTTGATAAGAACCAGGTCTTTTGAACCGAGCGCAGTTCCAAATGGCGAGGTGGCCGCGGTGCTTTCCGATACGCCTGCAACAACATAACTGCCATCTGCCAGTTGTAATACCGACATAGCGTCTTCTGCAAGCGTTCCGCCATATGTTTTCGACCATTCAATGGCTCCGGCGGCACTGAGTTTTACAATCCAGATGTTTGAGAAGGTGGCATCATTAGTTGCAGGCAGATCGAAGTCAACAGAATTACTTTTGCCAACCGCAATAAAACCACCATCCATTGTTTGAATAATATCATTCATCACATCATTGTTCGTTCCGCCATAGCAAAAAGACCACATTAAATCACCGTTCAAATCATATCGCATAACCAACGCATCAGAATTTGAATTGGCAACGCGTCGTGTAATAAGGCTATTACTGTGACTGTAAGTGATGCCGGCAATTACCACACCTCTGTCGAATGTAGAATCCATGCCCAGGCCTCTGTCGTTACCATCACCGCCGGCCACAATATTTTGCACAATGGTTGGACCGATTTGCGAAAAGCACGGCACAACGGTTACAACCAGGCAAAAGAGTATAAAATTTACTTTCATAGTAAGTAGTTAAAATTTTCTTTACTGGTCGTAAAATTGCATGGATGCAGCAGTAATTAAAAGAGCAAGAGGTACAGCCTGCGGGTTGTAGTGGATTGATTAGGTTAAAGAGGGGATGAATTGTGGAGGGGGATGGGGGATGGGAGATGTTGGTTATAGCCTGTATTGAGTAATGATATACGATGAATGATGGGTATACACTTTGTTTATCAAATAGCTGATGAAGGTTTACATAAGTTCCGCGATGGTGCTGCTGAAGCTTGCAACATTCGTTTGACTTTTTATATTGAACAGTAATATCTGAATCTTCATTACGCAACCGTATTCGTAAAAACAAAACCCAGCGATAAGCCAAAAACATATCCGCCTAAAACCCTGCTGGTTTCTTTATAAATAATAAGTGTTACATAAACAATTCATAAAAAATCCAATTTATTGGAGAGCCAAAAGTTATGAAAGCTTAATGTTGTAACATATATTTGTTCTGCATCATATCAATTGATCTCCGTTAAACCTACATTACTGTTTACTCTGTGTCATCGTCTTCGTGAGGATCTTTTCTGTTTAAACCTGCTATAGAAGCTTTCTCTGCATGATTATGTTTCCTGGCTACACACCAGGAAATGCCATAGCATTTATGTCCTCGCTATGTGTATTCGCTTCTGTGTATACGCTTCTATGGATCTATTTCCCATGATTCGTAATTGCCATTGCTGAAAGAAATTTATTGCAACATGCTTTGCAATCCTGTTATGTATTGGCGGGCCGGCCATCTTGTGCCCGTACCTGAAAATACAAAACAACAGGAACAGGAAGCGTATTGCATATGCTTAACACTTTGCCCTATTGCTAAATTTAAACCCTTAAGTACAATGAGAAAATTGCTTTTGATGGCATTCACATTCCTTGTAACAGCTTCCGGAGCATGGGCTCAGCTGGTTGTGAAAGGAAAAGTATCCGATGAAAAAGGTGCTCCGGTTGGCGGAGCCTCTATTAATGTAAAAGCCTCTGCTACAGGTACTGTAACCGACGCCGCGGGCCTGTTCTATTTAAAAATTCCTTCCGACACCAAAGTGCTCGTTGTTTCTGCCCTTGGTTATGCGATAAAGGAAATTCAGGTAACCAGTGAAACTGAATATAATATTTCACTTATTGCTGAGAGTGAGAATATGCATGAAATTGTGGTAGTGGCATACGGCACTGCCCGCAAACAATCGTTAACTGGTGCAGTAGCTACCGTATCGGCAACCACACTCGAAAAAAGACCTTTAACCAATGCCATAGCCGCTTTGGAAGGGGCCGCTGCTGGTATCCAGGTAAATAATACCGTGGGACAACCGGGCTCTTCTCCAACTGTACGCATTCGCGGATTTGCTTCTGTAAATTATAGCAACGACCCGCTGTATGTTATTGACGGCGTTCCATTTGGCGGAAATGTCGCCGACATCAACCCGGCCGATATTGAAACTATTTCTGTGCTGAAAGACGCGGCCTCTTCTGCCTTATATGGCAGCAAGGGCTCTAATGGTGTTGTTATTATGACTACCAAAAAAGGTGGCAAAACCAATAGTAGCTTAAACTTTACCATGAACCAGGGCGTTTACGACAAAGGCATCAATGAATATGAAAAGATGAATGCCAATGAGTTCATGGAAACCATGTGGAAAGGATACAGGAACTATCTTAAAAGTTCAAATCCCACTACCTATCCTTCAGATGATGTGGCTGGTGCTAAAGCAACGAGCTCTTTGATCAGCGACTACCTGAAACTGAACATATATAATAAAGCAGATAATGCATTGTTCGATGCGAATGGTAAACTGGTATCTGATGCGCAGATAGTACCGGGATATGCCGATGACCTGAACTGGTACAAAGACTATGAACGTCGTGGTCAACGATCTGATTATAATTTAATGGGAAGAACCGGTACTGAAAAAAGCTCCCTGTATTTTTCAGTAGGTTACCTCGATGAAAAAGGCTACATCAAATATTCTGACTTTAAACGTTTTTCAGGAAGGATCAATGCCGAATTACAGGCCACCAATTGGATCAAATTCGGTTTCAATATTGGCGCTACGCATCAACTGGCTAATAATACGCCGGCTACAACCAATAGCGCTACCTCTTTTGTGAACCCGATCTATTATTCCAGAACTATTGCACCTATTTACCCGGTACATCTGCACGATGCCGCAACCGGTGATTACACGTTAGATGCGCTTGGCAATAAACAATACGACGATGGCAGTACTTCCAGGAACCAGAATGCCGGCCGTCATGCTATTTGGGAAAACGAATTAAATAAAGATCAGTTTACCCGCAACACTTTAATGGGCCAGGCTTATGTGAACTTTAGTTTTTTAAACCAGTTTACATTGGGTATTACAACCGATATGAATGCGCGCAGCGATGATGAGGCTATTTATAACAATGCGATCATTGGCGACGGATCGGGTAATAAAGGCCGGGCGTCGCGCAACAACTACAGGTACCTTAACTATACCGTAAGGCAATCGCTTACCTGGAACAAAAAGCTGGATGCGCACTCAATAGACGTAATGCTTGGTCATGAGAATTACAATTATGAGTACAACTATTTGTACGCCTATAAAACAAATGAATCTTTTGCCAATGCTACCCAGTTGGAAAATTTCACAACCATTACCAGCTTAACCGACTACAAAGATGTATACCGTACCGAGGCTTATTTCAGCCGGGCCCGGTATAACTATGCCGATAAATACTTCCTCGAAGGATCTTACAGAAGAGATGCTTCTTCGAAATTCTTTGGCAAATGGGGTAATTTCTTTTCTGTTGGCGGTAGCTGGATGATTTCAAAAGAACCTTTCTTTGAATTTGTTTCCGATAAGGTCAATTACCTGAAACTACGTACTTCTTATGGTGAGGTTGGAAGCGATGCCGGTCTTTCCTATTACGCCTGGATGCCATTGTACGATATGAACCAGAATGGCAATGCATCTGCCCTATTTAAAAAACAGAATGCAAACAAAGACCTGATCTGGGAAACGTCTGCCTCTGTTGGCGCTGCCATTGAAGGAAGAATTTTCGGCAGGGCTAATTTTATGGTTGAGTATTTCGACAAGCAATCGCATAACCTGATCTTTGATGTGAACCTGCCCTTATCTGCAGGCGCCACCTCTTCATCGAGCGCTGTGTCTGTAATAACAAAAAACATTGGTTCGGTTTCTAACAGAGGATGGGAATTTACTTTTGATGCTGATCTGGTGCGAACAAATGACTTTCGTTTTAATCTCGGCGCCAATGCCACTTTTATGAAGAATAAAGTGATGAAGCTGCCCGAAGAAAACAAGGCAAATGGTATTATCAATGGTAACAAAAAGATCATGGAAGGACATAGCATCTATGACTTCTGGCTGCCTCAGTTCGTTGGTGTTGATCAAATGACCGGTAATGCCTTGTATTTACCCGATACGGTTACTTACACCGCCTCGAACCCCATTCCTGCACAATACCTGGTAACTATTAACGGACAAACCTACACAACCTATACTACCTATGCAAAAAGAGACTGGAGTGGAAGTGCGTTGCCCAATGTTTTTGGTAGCGTTACTTCTACTTTCAGTTATAAAAATGTAACACTGGCAGGATTGTTTACCTATGCTGTAGGTGGAAAAACATACGACAACTCCTATGTTGCTTTAAGAAGCATGAGTGGTACCCCTTCAGCTTTGCACAAAGATTTATTGAATGCCTGGGATGGTGCTCCCAAAGACATGACAGCAACTTCAGCCGACAGAATTGCAACGAAAGGCATCCCTGTGGTTGACTTTTTCAGAAGCGATAAGAACAATGCTACTTCAACGCAGTTCCTGCAGAATGGCTCTTTCTTTGTTGTGAAGAATGTAAACCTCAGCTACAAATTCTCAAAGGAAGCACTAAGCGCCATCAGTTTAAGATCGTTGTCGGTTGGTGTAAGCATTGAAAACCTGTATACCGGAACAAAGTTAAAAGGCATGAACCCGCAACAGTCTTTCGCCGGAACGGTCGACAATGCTTTTGTAACGCCAAGGATCTTATCATTCATGTTAAATGTTGGTCTGTAAAAAACAAGAACTATGAAAAAAGTATTTATAAATATATTGATTGTAACGGCTGTTTCGTCGATAGTAAGCTGTAAAAAAACTTACCTCGATACAGAACCTACTGATGCTATTTCAATCGGCACCGTTTTCGAAACTACCGATAATGCGAAAATGGCCGTTAACGGCCTTGCAAAAATGATGACGCTGCAATACCTGGGCACGCAGGGTTTCAATGGCGAAGGCACTATTAAAATGTATTATGGAAACTATCCCGGTAATCATTTCTCCATAAATCTGTCGGGATGGGCGCCTATTATTAATGCTACCTACAACGATAATACCACAAGCGTTTACTGTTATTATCCCTGGTATTATTATTACAAAATAGTAGCCAATACCAATGCGCTCATAATGCATGTAGATGATGCTACCGGCGCTGCTGCCCAAAAGGATTTTATCAAAGCGCAGGCATTAACCTACAGGGCATACAGCTTTTTAATGCTGGCGCAGTTGTATGGTAATCGCTGGGACGATTCACATGCCGGTTCAACACCTGGTATTGTTTTAAGGACCGATGAGTCAGACGGCGATCAAACCAGAGCCACATTGGAGGAAACCTATAAGCAAATATATGCTGATCTTGATCAGGCAATAGCATTGTATAAAAGCTCGGGTTTGAAAAGAACGAAAAATTATGAAGTGGATGCCAATGTTGCCTATGCCATTTATGCAAGGGCGGCATTGACCCGGCAGGATTATGTGAACGCCGAAGCCTATGCAGAGAAAGCTATGGTTGGATATCCGTTGATGACCAATACCGAATACAATGCCGGATTTTGTAATCCCAACCGCGAATGGATATGGAGCAGCTATGGCGCTTCTGATGAAACCTTATACTTTTATTCCTACTTTTCTTACATAGCCTTCAACTCCAGCGCGAGCGCTGTAAGAACCACGCCAAAGATGATCAGCAGGGAATTGTATAATAAGATACCTTCAACAGATATACGCAGGAGCCAGTATCTTGATCCTACGGGATATACCTATACTACCTCTACCGGCAATGCGGGCTCATCTACGCTGCTGTATAAGGATGCGTTCTTCGCGCATCCAACTTTGTACAGTACTGCAAGTGTATATGCTTATATGCAGTTTAAAATAGCGGCCAATGATTTGCCGGGTGTTGGTAATCTCAATCATTTCAGGAGCGCCGAAATGTACCTGATAGAAGCCGAGGCAAAATACCGCCAGGGAAAACCGGATGCTGACGTACAGAATTTGCTGGTTGCGCTGAACAATACATCGGGCCGCGATGTCACCTATACCTGCACCAAAACAGGCGTTGCGTTGCTGGATGAAATTAAACTATACAGGGCTATTGAATTATGGGGTGAAGGTTTCGATTGGTTTGATATGAAAAGATGGAACGACCCCATCAATCGTAAAACCTATGCCAATGGTGGTAATTTCATAACGAGCCTGGCAGTAACCATTGCTACCGATGCCAACAACAAATGGACCTGGAAACTTCCATTAAAAGAAACAGATTTTAATACATTGGCTGAATAATATTATCGCGCATGCGCGCGCAGAAAGTTCGAAGTTGGTTTTTAGGTTTTAACAAGTGTTATGCAATCAAAAGTGGGCTGTTCCAAAAGAAATTTTGGGCAGCCTTTTTTTTATTTCTTCGTGCCACCCATTGCCTTCAACTCTTTCGGAAGCCACGGCTTATACCGTTTAAGTTTTTCTCCGGTGCTTTCACTCACCGGAATGCCCCAATAAATGAAGAAGCCTGCCAGGTTTCTGTTGGTGGCTATAGACAAACGTTCAACAAACCGGTTTATCTTAAGCTGATTGACCTGCTTATAGGAGCTATCATTATCATTTGCCATCAGCTCATCGGAAGGATGTTCAATATACCATTTGAAAGTTTTTTTGAATGGCTCCCAGCCGAATTGTTGTTGTATTTGCATAAAAGGGATCAGTCCTAAAAAAGGATCCTGTTGATAATCGGCGTAACTGGCTCCTTTGGCAAAATAGTCTTTCATTAATTTTTCCTGGTATTCCTGTTTAATATTGACATGTGCCCCTTTACGTGATTTTACCACGTTGTCAAATACATACAGTGCATATAAATTGCAGCTCACTTCGCCTGTTCCATCAAATACCCATTCGTGGTTTTGAAAGTCATGTCCTATTTCATGAAAGAACCCCCAATTGGCGCCGCCTTCGCTGGGTTGCAGTAATTTTTGTGGATTGGCGATCACATCGAGCGAAACCTGTCCTACAGAAGGACTATGGCCAATCATTATGGGATAGCCTGCATGCATGGAGCCTGCCGTTATTTGTTCATCAACCACCATGCGAATGGGCCGCAGAAAAGGGTAGGGCAATTGTGAAAGGTTCGCGGCTGTTGATATGATGGTATCCCATAATGTCATTACTTTTTCAGGATCATCTATTGTTTGTAAGGTAGCAACCGGCAGCGTAATGATCACTTTATCGGATGCAATTTCTCCCCACGGCGCTTTATTATTTTCCAGCATCGTTTTCCACTGTTGAAGAGTGGTACTGCTTTTTTTAAATACAGGAGCCGTTATTATATTTTTAAACTTTACTTCAGTGGTAAGCGGCTGTTCATCGGTCGTTGCCAGGTATATCAACCCTCCAAATGGCGAAGTGGCAAAGCGAAAATTGCTATCCAAACGTATTATTGATATAACATCGGGCATCCGCCTCCAATCGTCCATCGGGTCGCAATTGCCCAGGTAATCATAGGGCCCGATGATTAAATAGATTTCTTTTTTTAAAACATTAGCGGGAAGTGAAACGTAAACAGGTTGACCGGGTACAGCATACAAACCGGTACTATGATAGGCTGGTGTTCGTGGATGAGCAAAAGAAAATCGCTTCGATAAATTGTATTGGGTACTGTTTCCCGGTTGAGAAATAAATTGATAAGTAGTATCAGTTAACTTATACCCGGGTTGTACACTTCCCGGGAAATATTTTGCTGAAGCATGTTCGACGAATTTTAAATTGGGAACTTGTAAATACATGCTCCATTCCAACAACTTTTTACGCAGGGTAGTATCATCATGTTTTACAGGATGCTCAGGCGATACAACGAGTGAGGTTACATTTTGACTGTATAGGATACATGGTAATAAATAACAATGAGTGCTTAGCAATAAGGCAAATATTTTTCGGGCCAGGGGTTGTTTGTGTTTCACCGGGAAAAGATTTAATGCGGTGAAATTATCGATCTGTATTATAATGAAACGATAAAATTGTACCATTAATCTAACAATTGTACCAATGGTATAAAAAATGATTGGCCGGGCATGCAGAGCCATTGGGGTGATGTAAATTTAGGTAAACCAACCTATAAACCTGCCAACAATGAACATACGTGTAACAGTATTAATGCTTGCTATGGCTTTGAATGCTTCGGCCCAGGACTTTTCAGACGACTATTCGAAATTCAACACCTATGTTAATGAAGGAAAGTTTAGCGACTGTATTACTATAGGAAATAAATTGCTGCAAACTGCACGGCATCCGGTCATTTTATACAAACTGGCTCAGTGTTATTGCCAGATAGATAGCCTGGAAAAAAGTGCGTCAATACTGCATGAACTGGCGGTTAAAGGATTAACCTATAAGATAGAAGAGAATAAGAACCTGCAAAAACTCTCTGGTGAAACACACTATAAAACCCTTGTTCAACAATTTGCAACCAACCGTACGGGCATTTATAATAGTGACAATGCTTTTACCCTGAATGATGCGCGACTGATACCAGAGGGCATAGCTGCTACTTCTGATGGTAAACGGTTTTTTGTAAGTAGTCTGGCTCAAAACAAAATTGTTGAATATGCAATGAATGCCGGGCAAAAAGACCTGATTAGCACCGGTCAAAATG
>Ga0114129_10009776_pt1 | contig 13678 bp, 8 predicted proteins | sample RhiMetdeltSRZDD1_FD_80071 | JGI IMG/M metagenome (GOLD analysis project Ga0114129, IMG submission 80071) | Populus rhizosphere microbial communities from Tennessee, USA - Rhizosphere MetaG P. deltoides SRZDD1 (version 2) (version 2) | ecosystem: Host-associated > Plants > Roots > Rhizosphere >...
CGCCCATCGCCATCGGAGTGCAGGCATGGCGATTCCGTTGTGGACGAAGCGTCTCGTAGAGTACGCTGCGTGTCGGCAATCGGGAATCGGCGGGAGCCCAGCGAAGCTGGGCAGATGGGAATCGGGAATCGGCCGACGACTGTCAGCTAAGGGCGAGCCGCCGCGAATCCTGACCGGCTTCCTCCGTCGTCTGCGCGGCGGCAGGGAGCGTCAACGTGAACGTGGCCCAGCTGGCTCCGTCGCTGTCGGCAGCGAGATCGCCGCCCATGGCGCGCGCAAGCGTCCGGCTGATCGTGAGCCCGAGCCCGGTTCCACCGACGGTCCTCGTTAGGCCGCTGTCGACTTGCACGAACGGCTCGAAGATCGCTCCGAGCTTCTCGCGCGGGATCCCGATGCCCGTGTCGGTCACCGTCACCGCCACCTTTTCGTCGCGCGTAGACACCGCCACCGTGATCAGGCCGCCGGCCGGCGTGAACCGTACCGCGTTCGAGAGCAGGTTGAGCACGATCTGCTCGAGCCGCGCGCGGTCGGCGCGGGCCATGACCGGCGCGCCACACCCGACACATTCCCGGCGGAGATCCTTCTCGTCGAGCAGTGGCGAAACAGCCGCGAGCACCTCATGGACGGCCCGACCGACATCCACACACGCGATGTCGAGCGGCAGCTTTTTCGCATCGAGCCGGGTGAAGTCGAGGATGGTGCCAATGAGCGTCAACAAGTGGCGCTGATTGTAGCGCACTCGCTCGAGGTCGCGCCGCTGCGCCTCGGTCACGGGCCCTCGGACGCCAAGCTCGATCAGCTCGACATAACCGCCGATCGCGTTGAGCGGCGTCCTCAGCTCGTGCGACATCGTCGCGAGAAAGTCTGCCTTCGCGCGATTGGCCTCGCCGAGACGGCTGGCCAGCATGCGCGTCTCCGCGATCTGGTGTGCCAGATCGTCGTGTGAGCGCTGCACCTGCTCCGCCATCGTGTTGAACGCATCGGCGAGGCGACCGGTCTCGTCGCGCCGTCCCACGGCGGCGCGGTGGCTGTAATTGCCGGCCGTGATGGCATCCGCCGCGACAGTGAGATCTCTCAGCGGCCGGGTGATGCGTCGACTCAGAATCCATGCGGTGATGATCCCGATCACGAGCATAACGAGCGCAACCACGATGCTGCGTCGGAGATACGCGGTCGGTCGCTCGAGCAGGGCCAGGTACGGCATTTCGCCGACGAAGCGGAGCGGCGTGTTCGGAATTCCGGCAACGGCCGCTACGTAACGATTGCCGTCGCGTGCGTACCGCACGACGTTCGGTGCACTGCGCGGATCTCGCACCAGCGTCGGCATGATGGCTGGTTTGCCGCTCAAGCTCGCCCACGTCGCTCCGCCGTCGTTTGCGACGTAGATCGAGACACTGTCGGTGCCGAACAGATCTCGGATCTGTTGTTCGGTCCGAGGGTTCGACACGACCGTTCGCCGTTGGACGAGCGCACCCAGCATCCGCCCATCCCCGACGACTGGCGCACCGACCCAGAAGAAAACGGAATCGCCCCGAACGTAGAGCTGGCCCGCGGCAGGAGTCCCCTTCCACAGCGATGCCAGCAGCGAAGCGATCGCCTCGTCGGCACCTACGAGCTCTGGTCGAGTCGCGATCCTGACCGGTTCCCGAACGGAGCGGAGCTCGGCGACGATCGACGTGTCGGTGGACGAGAGCGAGAGGTCGCGCAGCGCGGCAAGCGCTGCGGTTCGCGCGGATGGATCCGCGTCTCCCGCCGAGAGATAGGCTACGACCGCCTTGTTTGCAGCGACCCGTTGAACCGCGGCGAATCGCTGCTGCATCGACGTCCCGGCGAGCTCCGCCAGCTGATTCGTTAGGCGCTGCAGTCGCTCGATCCCTCGAAGCTCCGAGGCCTGTCTGACCTCGTGATAGCCGGCTCCCGTTAGGCCCACCGCGAGCGCGACGAGAAACACGGAAATCAGGAGCGGAAGCTTCCGCTCCAACGACGGTGAGGCGACAGCCGGCATCACCAACGCATTTGTGATGGACGGACCATTCGGCGAATCTGCTGAGTCAGCCTCCTCCTCTGCAAGCCGCGCACCAGAAGCGGGCTCGTCAGGAGGCGCGTGCCTTCCCAATCAACACGGTGACGTTGTCTTCTCCGCCCCGGGAAAGCGCCAGGTCAATGAGCGACTGGCACCCGAGCTCCGAGCTCCGCCGCTGCAGCAGGTGCTCCCGGATTTCCTCGTCGGATACGTGCTTCGTGAGCCCGTCGGTGCAGAGCATCATGACATCGTCGCGCTCGAGGGGCAGCACGCGGACCTGCGGATCGACCTCCGAGCTTCCGAGCGCGCTCACCAGAACATGTTTGAGCGGCGAGGCCTCCGCCGTTGCGCGCGTCCACTCACCGGAGTCGATCATGGCTTGCGCCATGGTCTGGTCGGTCGTGAGTTGCTTCAGGACGCCATCACGGAGTTGGTAGGCGCGACTGTCACCGACATGCACGATGAACGCCCGTGGCCAGATCGTGACGAGCATCGTGAGCGTGGTGACGGCGGACCCCGGGACGCCCTGCTCGTCCAGCTGCAGCAACGTCTCGTGAGCTTCCTCGAACGCAGCGCGCACGCGCGAGATGACTTCTTCCTCCCGCTCCGGCTCGGCCGGCAGCGAGACCTCCGACATGTCGACGAGGTACTGCGCAACGGAGCGGATCGCCCGCGCGCTGCCATTCGCCGCCTGCGCGAACGCGCCAACTCCGTCCGCAACGAGGAACACGTAGCCGCGCGAGTCGGCCGATAGCGCTGAGAAGGCCGTGGCCGGGATGCTGGAGTTGTGGACCTGCATCGCGCGGTGAAAGCTCGCGATCAGGAAATGGTCAGCGTTCTCGCTACGGACGCGCCCGCGGTGCGTGAGCCCGCAGACGTCGATCTCGGATGGAAGGGGTTTGTCCAACGTGCGCGAATCCGTGACGCCGGTGGTGGTCATAGAGCCTCCGCCGCAGTGTCCGACGTGCCCCTCACCATGTCATCGTCCGCGTAACTACGCCAGTACACCGGCCGAGACAACGTGCCAGACGGCAGACAGCTTTGGGACGGCGCGAACCCCAGGGATGGCCGCGGATGGCGCGCCTAACGTGGCGTAGCGGGGCCGGCCGGCTTCGGCGCTTTCCAGAAGCCCGCCGTGCCGGTAGCACCCTCCGCAAGGCCCTGCCCAAACAGCGCGGCGTTGAATACCACCCGGAACGTCCCGAACGGTTGCCCACGCCACTGCGGCCTGAAGCCGATCAGCACCACTCGGCCACGACCATGTTTGACGTCCAGCGCCGCTGCGTTGTCGTGCAGATATTTCTCGCCGAGCAGATAGCCCGACAATCGCGGGGACCCCTCGGGCGCATACTTCGCGAGCACCGAGCCCTCGAACCCGTCCAGCGTCGTGAAGACCGGGCTGTCGTCCACGAACACCTTGGCGCGTTCGGCCATACCCGCCATGAGCGGATGCGCCGGATCGGTGATGACCTCGAGGATCGATCCGCTGGCAAAGAAGTCCTTTCTGGGGACTCCCGCCACGACGTTCTTCACCGGAAGATCGAGCGCATCGATGGCGAAGTTCGCGCTCTGATTGAGGCAGACCAGCGTCCCTCCACCGCGGACGAACGCGTCGAGTGCGCGAGCGCCGATGTCGCCGACGCCTCCCGCGTAGCGAGGCGGCACCGTGCCGGTCGCGTATCCGTTCATGATCGAGCGTGGCGAATCGGACGCCATGAGGATCACGTCGAACCGCGAGCCGAGGTCGCCGCTCCGAACGTCGGCAGGCGCGATCACGGTGTACTTGAAGCCGTACTGATCGAGCAACCACTCGGTCCAGCCTTCATCCATGCTGGCCGTCCACGGCTTGAAGATCGCGATGCGCAGGCGAGTCACGGGCACGCCGGCGCCGCCTGACGATACGCGTTCGGCGCGGAGCGAGAGCTCGCGTGCCCACCCCTCGAGACGCGAGATGGGGACACCGGAGACGACGTAGCGCGAGAGCTGCCCTCGCGCACCGGGCACGGCACGGATCGACCCGCCGGCGGAGAGCGCCTGAGCAATGAGACGGAACGCGTCGTTCTGAGATGGATCGACCGCGAGCCGGTCCCCGGACCCGGAAATCGATCCCGCAGGCGCGACGATCCCGGCCGCAACCGAGTCCGTCGTGAACGGCGCGTCGACGGATGCGCGTGGGTCGGTGGGCTTGCCGCGTACCGGTCGGATCGCGGCACGTGCGTCGGTCGACAGCGGCGACCGCACCTCACTGACCTTCACGTCCATCTGAAACGGCAGCGTCCAGCCAGCGGCGTCATACGGTTGCTCCGGTGGTCCTTCCGGATACTCCCGCAGGTCCGGATACTCCTGCGATTCGAACAGCTGCCTAACCAGCTCTGCGAACTCCTGGTCCATGGGGATCACCCAGCTCCCCTTGGGGCGCGTCGATCCGTCGATCGACACGTCACGATCCAGCTGACCGACGCGAACGCCATTGAAGGCGAGTCGGCGCAACAGCTCGGCCGCGGCGCCCGGGTCGCGCTGCGCCTGCGGAATCACGTACGCGTACGGGGGCTCGGCCGTGTACCGCTTGATCGCGTTGCGTCCGGCCTGGTAACGATTGTAGAGCAGCTCCTCGCGATACTTCGACGCATAGTCGAGCGTGGCCATCGAGGCCGTGCGCATGTAATCCACCGCATCCTTCAGTCGCCACCAGCCGCCAGGCCACGGGCTCGGGTAGAGCGATTGCGGGCGCAGGTCGCGCATGTCGGGCGGAAAGTCGGCGGTCGTGTAGAAGTGTGGCGTCGCATAACGATAAAGTGCGGTCTCGGTCCAGTACGCGTTGATGTTCTGGAGCATCGGCATGTAGTCGATGTAGCCGGGATACCAGGCATCGAAGCCGGTGCCCATGTGCGTCGCGCCGATCTGACCGTTCGACTCCAGCGCCTGCGCGATCGTCATGCCGATCGTATTCACCTGACGCGACATGAGCCCCGGCACACGCGGCGCGATCGGCTCGGCGAACGGGGGAAGCCAGATGCGTGTCGGGAACGGCGCCGTCTGATGCTGCACGTAGATGATCTGCGGCTCCCACTCGCGCCAGGTACGTGCGACGACGCGCGACTCGACAACGTTCAGCATGTAGGCATCGCGGTTGTTGTCGTGGCCGATGTACTTCTGATACAGCTCATGCAGGGGCGATACCTCGTACGGCGTTCCGACGTTCTCGCGATACCAGCTCACGACGATGTTCTGACCATCCGGGTTGATGGACGGCCAGAGAAACAGCACCGTGTTATCGAGGATCGCCTTCACCTTCGGTTCGTCGGCGTGCGCGAGCAGGTCGTGCGCGAGCTGGATCGTGTGCTGCGAGCCGGCGATCTCGGAGGCGTGAAGTCCACCGCTGATGTCGACGAACACCTTTCCTTCCGCGGCGAGGCGTCGAGCCTCGGCGTCGGTGAGCCCGGTGGGGTGCGCGATCCGTTGCGAGATCTCCTTCAGCCGATCGAGCCGACCGAGGTTCTCGGGCGATGAGATGATCGCCAGCGTCCAGGCGTGGCCCGTGGACGTCTTGCCGACGTCGATCAGCCGAATGCGGTTGGTCGCGGCAGCGAGCTTCTGGAAGTAGGCGATCGACTCGTCGTACGTGGCGAGCTTGTAGTCGGCGCCGACGGAAAAACCGAGGACCGATTCGGGCGTCGGAATCGCGGGTGGTTGGTATTGCTGTGCGACGGCGACAGATGCCGCGAGAACCAGGGGTACGGATGCACCGGCGATTCGGAAAAGGCTGGCCATGGAAATGGATTGGGAGGCAGGGGTCGTCGAGGCAACGCCGGCGCAATATGCCGGTCTCAGGCTTTTGAAGGAACAACGGTGAAGACCGGAAGCCCGCGCACTACATTGGGAAGGAACGCGAAACGGAAGCGGCGAGGCAGAGAAATGTCACGAAATGCGACTTTGATCGCCGAGATGGCGATATCGCTGCTGGTTGCTGGGTCGGCGTGTACTAAGCCCGCGTCGATCGCGCCCATCGAGTCGAGGGTTGTCTACTCTGACGCGTTCACGATCGACACGACGTGGGCGTCGATGCAGGGGCCCCACCGCGTGATGGAAGTGACGCTCACGGACACGACCACGCACGACATTGTGTGGGTCACCGGCTACGAGGCAGCGATCGTCGACGCCGATTCGCGCGAGCCGAAGTCTTCGGAGTTCATGTGCCACTCCAATGTCGATCTCGACATGGCGCGACACCGCCAGATCTTCGGGTGGGAAAAGTTCCCGAGCCGTCGACTGTTCACGCTGTCCGAAGGGCAAACCGAAGTGAAGCTGCCAGACGGATTCGGGATCCCGTTACGCTCCGATGAGCCGCTGTCGGTGACGGCGCAGGTCCTCAATCACAACTACCACGGCCCACCGATTCGGGTGCGGCAGCGCGTCACCGTGCATTTCATTCGAGACGGTTCGCTCGAGAAGCCACTCATCCCGCTCTATCAGCGCGGCGTGAACACGCTCGTCCGGCTCGACGGCCCGAACGGCGCCTACAACAGCGAGGTCGTCGACGACGACACGCATGATCACGGCGCACCCGAGGGCATGGGCGCGGACACGGTGCCGTACCATGATCACGAAGGACGCACGTTCGCGGGGCACTGGATCATCAAGCCGGGGCGCGAGGTGCGGACGACCGCGATCAACGGTTGGCTGCAGATGCACCAGGATCTCAAGATCCATTTCGTGAGCGTACATCTCCACCCGTTCGCGGAATCTCTGCAGCTTCGCGATGCGACGACAGGCGAAACGGTCCTCGCGAGCAAGGCGGAAAACCGGCCGGAACGCATCGGCCTCGCGCGCGTCGATCAAATCGCGTCGCGAGAGGGAATCACGTTGCACCACGATCATCAATACGAGCTCGTGAGCGCGTACAACAACACGACGCGCTCGAACCGCACGGCGATGGCGGTGATGTACCTGTACGTGGAGGACGCCGAGTACCGGCGTAAGTAGCCATCAGCCATCAGGGCCGGCTTTACGCCGCTTGCAGCGAGCGGCTCCTGGTCGTGGTAAAGTCCTTTCGTCCCGCCTAACGGACGACTCGTCACACCGCGTCACGACTGGGGGGTCGTGGAACGGCGCGCAGCGGGGAGGAGCCACATCTTCTAGGGATCATTGGCGCCTCATCCTCCAAACGCCGCCGGCCGTGCCGATCTCGTTCTCCATCGAGCCAACCACCGGACTGCTGCGTACCGTCGTGACAGGCCGGTTCAGTCGCGACGAGATGGTCGCGTACGCGAACGAGCTCCGCGCTCACACCTCTCTCGATCGTGTCGAGAAGCGTTTGGTCGACGTCCGTCCGTCCGCCCTCGTGACCGCCGACGACCTGCTCGACCTGCTCGTGCTCGAGCACGACGTCGCGGGCAGCGTCCGGCGGACGGATCGCCGCGCGATCCTGCTGCATTCGGACAGTGGCCCCGCGCTGGGTCGCGAGCTCGTCGTCGCGGACCGCCGGCACTCCGGCGTGGCCATCGCCTATCGCGTCTTTCGGTCGACGGCGCACGCGTACCGATACCTCCGAGTCGAGCCCAGGCTGCTCGCCGACAGAGGCCGGACATTGCCGCGGCGAGCAGCGCCAGACCCGTAGACCGCCGCAGACGAGAAAACGGCGGTGCGCACGAGCTCGCCAGCATTGGGCTAGAGTGCGCCTTTCGCATTCCGACAAATCACGTCATACATTCGCCACGGGAGCTCAGGAATTCTGGGTGCAGCACCATCCCGCGAAGCATCTGCGTGGCATGTTCGACGGTGATTCGAGCCGGCATCGATCCCCTCACGCTCGATTCTCACGTTAGGCGGCCCGCCCCAGCTCGCCAGCGCGCGTCCGGCTTGGATTCACCACTTGCTGTAGTCGCATCATGATTCACCCCTCCGCAGAATGGCTCGAAGTCGACGGACTCGGCGGCTTCGCCTCTGGTCGCATCGACGGCCTCCGCACTCGCCGCTACCACGCCGTGCTCGCCATGGCCACGACACCGCCCACGGGGCGTATCGTGCTCGTCAACGGCTTCGACGCGTGGGTCGAAACAGCGGAGGGCCGCGTTCCGCTCACGTCGCAGCGATACGTGCCCGACGTGACGTATCCGGACGGGGTTGCTCGCATCGCCAACTTCTCACGAGAGCCCTGGCCGACCTGGACCTACGCGCTGCCTAACGGGCTGGAGGTGGTCCACGAGCTGGTGGGCTTTCGCCGGGCGCCGCTCGTCGCGCTCTCGTGGCGCCTCAACAAACCAGGCGGAGCAAGACTGATCGTTCAGCCATATCTCTCCGGTCGCGACATACACGACACGCACCACGAGAACGCCGCGTTCCGATTCGACGCCCGCGTCGCCGGCCGCCGCGTGAGCTGGCAACCATACGGCGATCTGCCGCCCGTGATCGCGCTCGCCAACGGCGAATACTTTCCCGATCCGGCCTGGTACCGGCAGTTCCAATACGATGAAGAACGCGCGCGCGGGCTCGATTTCGTCGAGGACCTTGCCACGCCAGGCCACTTCACGTTTTCACTCGACCATCGCGCGATCCTGACAGTCGGCGCCGGATCGGGTGCCGGCAGCGAGGTCGCGCTGCCGCTCCTGAACACGTCGCCCGAGCGGTGTTGGGAGTCGGTCGAGTCGAGCGAGCGGCGACGCCGCACGGCGTTCCCATCCGCGCTCCATCGTTCGGCCGACGATTACATCGTCGCGCGCGGCGCCGGCAAGACGATCATCGCCGGCTATCCATGGTTCTCGGATTGGGGACGCGACACGTTCATCGCGCTCCGCGGGCTCTGTCTCGCGGGCGCAACCGCCGAGCACGACCGGCGGTCCGATGCCCGCGAGATCCTGCTCGAGTGGGCAGAGCACGTGCACCAGGGCATGTTGCCGAACTATTTCCCCGAAGGCGGTAAGGCGGAATACAACTCGGTGGACGCGTCGCTCTGGTACGTCATCGCCGTGCACGAGTTTCTCCGGACGACGCAAGCCGATCGGCCGGTAACGGCGCAGGATCGCCGCGCGCTCAACGCCGCCGTCGACGCCATCGTGACGGGCTACGCGCGCGGCACTCGCTTCGGTATCCGCGCTGACGGCACGGGTCTGCTCTCCGCCGGGGAGAAGGGCGTACAGCTGACGTGGATGGACGCGAAAGTTGGCGACTGGGTCGTGACGCCGCGCATTGGGAAGCCGGTCGAAGTGCAGGCGTTGTGGATCAACGCGCTCAAGATCGCCGGCCGGCGCTCGGCGCGATGGGCAGCGCTCGCCTCGCATGCGCAGGCGACGTTTGCGGAGCGCTTTTGGAACGAGGAGCGCGGGTTCCTGTTCGACGTGGTCGATGTCGATCATCGCGTCGGCGTGAACGACGCAAGCCTGCGGCCGAATCAGATCTTCGCCGTCGGCGGGCTGCCCTACCAGATCCTCGAGGGCGAGCTGGCGCGGCGCGTGGTCGACGTGGTCGAGCGGCAGCTGTGGACGAAGGCGGGGCTGCGCTCGTTAGGTCCGGGTGAGCCGGGGTACATCGGGCATTACCGCGGCGACGTCCGGCATCGGGACGGCGCGTATCATCAGGGAACGGTGTGGCCGTGGCTTACGGGGGCATTCATCGAAGCGTGGCTGCGCGTTCATGGCGATACGGCGGAGACACGGCACGACGCGACATCACGATTCCTCGCGCCGCTTCTGCGACACTTCGATGCGAGTGCGCCCGGTCACGTGGCGGAGCTGGCCGATGGTGACGCGCCGTTTGCGCCGGGCGGCTGCCCATTCCAGGCGTGGTCGGTCGGTGAGGCGTTGCGGCTCGCGGAAGACGTCCTGCACCTGAGCGATGTTGCGGTGCAGCCCGAGGCCGCAGCATCCACACGCGCGGGACTGCGGTCCTCGACCCAGGCGCCGTCGCGGCGCACGAGCCGTGATCAGATCGTGAACGATCTCGGCGGCCCGTAATGGCCGAACTGTCCCGCCTGACGCGTACCGTTCGTCGCAAAAGGAGCTGAAGCAACGCGCGCCGCCGTTGTCATTCCGAGCGAAGCGAGGAATCTTCAGCGGCATGAATCACCTCACGCAGGACATTCGCATAGCCCTTCGCGGCTTTCGCCGCTCCCCGTCGTTCACGATCACAGCCGTTCTGATCCTGGGTCTTGGCATCGGAATGGCTGTCGCGATGTTCACGGTCTTCGACGCTGTCGTCGTGCGGCCGCTCCCGGTCACGAACCCGGATCGCATCGTCGAGCTCTACACGTACAAGGGAAACCCTAACGCCGACTATTATCTGCTCCGCGAAGACCTACCGAAGGTTGCTGCGACGAGCAAGACGATGCGTGACGTCGCCGGCATTGCCCACTGGGGGGCAGTGCCCGCGCCGTTGGTCGACGGCGACCGGCCCCTCGTTCTCAACCGGGCGCTGGTCACAGGAAACTTCTTCAACTTGACTGGCGCGCGGGCGCATCTCGGTCGCCTCGTGCAGCCCAGTGATGAAGTGAAAGGGGCCGAGCTCGTCCTGGTTCTGAGCTACGGTGCGTGGCGCAAGCACTTCGGTGGCGATCCGAGGGTTGTTGGGCGCCGTGTGCTCGAGCCATACAGCCGGAAGAGCTATCGCGTCATAGGCGTGGCGCCGCCTGGACTCGAATACCCGGCCGCGACGGACGTCTGGATCCCGGCGTGGCAACCGTCTGACAGAATCTCGGTCATCGCCATCGCTCGCCTCGCACCTAACGCCACTCCACGCGCCGCTCAGGCGGAATTCCTCACGACCATGCGTGGACTGTCGGCGGATCGGGAATACGATGGCGTCCACGTGCAGACATTTACGCAAGCGGTTATCGGTAACGTGCAACCAGTGCTCGCCGTTCTCGCGGCCGCCGTTGGGCTCCTGCTTCTCATCGCGTGTGTCAACGTCGGCAACCTCCTGCTTCTGCGGGCGGCAAGCCGAGCCCGAGAGCTGACTGTTCGGCGCGCGCTGGGCGCGACATACGGCGACATCGTCCGTCAGTTGGTGGTGGAGAGCGGGATGCTCGGCATAGCAGGAGGCGTACTCGGCGTGGTCACGGCCGGCGTGCTGATCAAGCTGCTGCTCGCCTACGCGCCTCCGCAGCTCCCACGCGCGGATGTCATTGGTCTCACGGGCATGCCACTCGTCCTCGGCACGGCGGTGACGCTGGCGGCGGTTTTCGTGTTCGGAGTCGCGCCGGCGCTCGTCGCCTCGCGGGGCGAGCTTGGATCACCACTTCGGTTCGACTCCCGGGCGGGCACCGAGACCCGGGCGCGCCGCCGCGTGCGACACGCACTGGTGGCATCGCAGGTAGCGCTCGCGCTCGTGATGCTGACCGGCGCCGGTCTCCTCGCGCGCAGTCTCGATCGACTCCAGGGCATCTCGCTGGGCTACAATCCCGACCGGCTGTCATGGCTCTCGATCGCATTCCCGGGCGATGCGTACACGGACTCCGCTGGCCGCATCGATGCGGTCCGGCTCAATGCGCTGGGGGATCGATTGGCTGTTGCGTATCGTGCCGTTCCAGGCGTGACGTCCGTGACCCAGGCTCTCGTGCCGCCCTTCCTGGGAACCGGAATCTTCGTCGGGCGCCTCGACCTGGAAGGGCAGACGCCGGACGAGAAGAAGGGCAACCCGGTTTTTCCCATGGAGGCTGGCGGCGCCGATTACTTCCGGCTGTTCGGCATCGCCATTCGCCGCGGTCGTGGGTTCACGGATCTGGACGACGCAAAGTCCGAGCAGGTCGCCGTGGTGAGCGAGAGTGCCGCCCGCCGCCTGTGGCCTAACGCGGACCCGATCGGCAAGCGCATCCACTTCTGGAGCGCTGACTCCACGACTCTCCGCACGGTCGTCGGCGTTGCGGGAGACATCCATTATCGCTCGCTCCGCGAGTCGACGGCCGAGGTGTATCTCCCGTGGAAGCAGTCGTACTGGCAGGGAGCGTTCGCCATCCGCAGCTCGGGAAGCCTGGCGTCCGTACTCCCGGCGCTCCGGCGCGCGACGGCCGAGGTGAGTCCGGACCTGACGCTGTGGCAGGCGGATTCGATGGACGAGCTGCTTGCCCAGCCGCTGGCGCAGCCGCGCATGAGCGCGGTGCTGCTGGTGGGATTCGCCCTGGTGTCGATGCTCCTCGCCGCGATCGGCCTGTATGGGGTGATGGCCTCGTCCGTCCGCGGCAGCATGCGGGAGCTCGGCGTTCGCGCGGCGTTAGGCGCATCGCCGGAGCGATTGCGGCGCGGCGTTCTCGCCCAGGCGCTCACCGTAACTGGCGTCGGGGCAATCGTCGGTTTGGCGGTCGCGCTGGCGGTGTCGCGCCTGCTCGCGAAGCTCCTGTTCGAGGTGAGCCCGACCGACCCGATTTCGATGATCGGTTCCGCCGCCCTGCTTCTCGCCGTCGCCCTCATCGCCGCGTATGTGCCGGCGAGACAGGCGACGAGAGTCGATCCAGTGCAAGCGTTACGAGCGGACTAGAACCCGACTGCTAACCCTACTGCTTAACCAGTAAGAAATGTCGTTAGGCTATTGCCGCGTGCCTTCCCTCCTGTACGAGCGGGATGACGGTCTCTGCAAACCGTTCCATCTCCTCGAGCTGCGGACTGCATTGCAGCAGCAGGAGCGAGAGGCCGACGTTCTCCAGCTCGATGATCCGCTCCGCCACCTGCTCGGCCGTGCCGACGAGCCCTGCGCGGAGACCGCGGTTCGACACCGAGTAGTCCTGCAGGCTCACCTGCTGCTCGAGCTTCGTGTGCGAGATCCAGTCCTGGTAGTTCGCGTATCCCGGCGATCCCGGACTGACGTTCGTGATCCGTTCGAGCTCGCGCTTGGCCTCCGCCTCCGACTCGCGAACGATCACGTAGCCGGCCATCCCGAACGTCATCGGCGGAAGGTCGAGCTTCGAGCGGCGCGCTGACATGTCCGCGATCTTCGGCGCCACGCGCTCCGGCGGATCACCGTGCATCACGTACGCATCGCACGCGCGGGAGATCAGCGACTTCGCCGCCTCGGATTCGCCGCCCGCGTAGATCGTCGGCCGCGGACGCCGCACCGGCTTCGGCTCGACCACGAGCTCGCTCACCTGGTAATATTTGCCTTTGTAGTCGAACTTCGGCTGGGTCCACGCTCCCTCGATCACATCGAGCCACTCCGCGGTCCGCGCATACCGATCGTCGTGCTCGTCGAATTGGACCCCGTATCGCCGCGCCTCATCGGACCACCATGAGCTCACGACGTTGAGCGCGAGTCGGCCGTTGCTGATGTGGTCGATGTTCGCGGCGTGCTTCGCGAGAATCGCCGGCTGATGGAACGTCGGCCTCACCGCGACCATGAGCTCGAGTCGCTTGGTCACAGCGGCGAGCGCGGCCGCGGTGGACCACGCATCGAGCGCTGGCGCGTCGATGCCCTTGATGTCATTGAGAAACAGCTCGGCGATGAGCGTGAGATCGAAGCCGATCTCTTCGCTGCGCCGTGCGAGACGGCTGACGTAGGCCCAGGAGCTCTCCATGCGCTCGTCAGGCACGTTGCGGAGCCATCCGCCGAAGACGGGAAGCCAATAGCCGTAGCGCATGGTTAGACGGCCTCCGCGAGCTCGGGAGACGGGAAGCGGGAGCCGGGAGACGTGGAGCCCTCGAGCTGCGTGTCGATGCGGGATGCGCGTCCCGAGGC
>Ga0114129_10009778_pt1 | contig 13677 bp, 13 predicted proteins | sample RhiMetdeltSRZDD1_FD_80071 | JGI IMG/M metagenome (GOLD analysis project Ga0114129, IMG submission 80071) | Populus rhizosphere microbial communities from Tennessee, USA - Rhizosphere MetaG P. deltoides SRZDD1 (version 2) (version 2) | ecosystem: Host-associated > Plants > Roots > Rhizosphere >...
CGCGCGTGCTGGTGGGCCTCGGCAAGTTCGGCGCGCATTGGCTGCTGAAGACGGCCGAGCCGATCACCCGGCTGCGAGGACGCATCGGCTACTACGAGGGCATCCCCGTGATGCCGACCTACCACCCGGCCTACCTGCTCAGAAACCCGGCGGGCAAGAAGGACGTCTGGGAAGACATGAAGGAAGTCCTCCGCCTGCTAGGACGGCCTGTCCCTAGCTAGCGTCGCTGGCGCGGACCCCGCCTTGACGTCCCGGCGGATAGAGTTGACCGGTGGATGAGGGTGTCGTTTCCGTCGCCGTACCGCTGCCGTTCCAGGCCCCTTTCAGCTACCGGATGGCGGCGGGCGCACCGCTGCCCGAGCGGGGCGTGCGCGTGGTGGTCCCCTTCGGAAGCCGCCGCGTGATCGGAGTCGTCTGCGGTCCCGCGGCGGTCCCGAAGGACGGTGCGCTCGAGGGCAAGCTCAAAGAGGTGCTCGAGGTCCTCGACGAGACGCCGCTCGCGGAGCCGGCGCTCCTGGACCTGGCTGCGTGGGTCGCGGATCACTATCTGGCGCCGCCGGGGGAGTGCTACAGGCTCGTGCTCCCCCCGGCGGGCGTGCGCGCGAGCCGCGCGATGGTGCGCCTGCTGAAGCCGGGGGATGCCGACGACCCTGTGCTCGCCGAGCTCAAGGCCGGGCCGCTGCGGCTGTCGGCGCTCGAGAAGCGCCTCGGCCGCGACCCGCAGGCTCGCCTCCAACGACTACGCCGGGAGGGTGTCGTGGCACTCGAGCAGGCGCTCGACGCGCCCGGGTTTCGCGAGGTGCGCGTCGCGGTCCTGCAGCCGGCCGCGGGGGAGCCGCGCGGCAAAGCCCAGGCCGAGATCGTCGCGAGGCTGCGAGCCGCAGGGGGACGGGCGCGAGTCGCCGAGCTGGTGCAAGGTCGCCCCTCGCTGCGTGGGGCGATCCCTCGCCTTGCGAAAAAGGGTGCGCTACGGCTCGTTTCGGAGCGCGAGCTGCGGGCGCCCGCGGGCCTGCCGGCGCGCGAGGCGGTCGCCGTCGTTCCGACCGAGGACCAAAAGCGCGCGCTCGGCGACCTGCTCGCGGCCGTGGCCGGAGGTGCCTTCCAGCCGTTCCTGCTCCGCGGCGTGACCGGCAGCGGCAAGACCGAGGTGTACTTCCGTGCGGTAGATAAAGCACTCGCGCGCGGCCGCGGGGCGATCCTGCTGGTGCCCGAGATCGGCCTGACGCCGATGCTGATGCGCGCCGCGCGGGCGCGCTTCGGCGCGACCGCTTCGGTGCTCCATAGCGAACTCTCGGCGGGCGAGCGCCACGACGAGTGGTGGCGCATTCGCGAGGGTGAGGCGCGCGTGGTCGTCGGCGCGCGCTCGGCGGTGTTCGCGCCCGTGCCCGAGCTGGGGGTGATCGTGGTCGACGAGGAGCACGACGGCGCCTACAAGCAGGACGAGAGCCCGCGCTATCACGGCCGCGACGTGGCCGTGATGCGGGGCCGGATCGAGGCGTGTCCCGTGGTGCTCGGCTCGGCGACGCCTTCGGTCGAGTCGTACGCGAACGTGCTGAGCGGCAAGTACCGCGAGCTCAAGCTGCCGCGGCGGATCGCCCTCCAGGGGTTGCCGCGGGTCGAGATCGTGGACCGGCGCGCGGTGCTGCGGGCGGGTGGCGAGCCGATTCTGAGCCCGCCGCTACGCGAGGCTCTCGCCGCGCGGCTGGGCCGCGGCGAGCAAAGCCTGCTGCTGCTGAACCGGCGCGGCTACGCGACGAGCTTGCTATGCCGGGAGTGCGGCCAGGAGGCGATGTGCCCGAACTGCTCGGTCTCGCTCACCTTGCATCGCACGGGCCGCCTCGCCCGCTGCCACTACTGCGGCCACGAGGTGCGCACGCCTGACGCCTGCGCCTCGTGCCGCGGCGCCTACCTGCGGCTCACGGGCTTCGGCACCGAGAAGGTGGTGGAGGCCGTCGCGGCGGCATTCCCCAAGGCGCGCGTGGACCGGCTCGATCGCGACCGTGCCCGACGCCGCGGCGTGCTGGCGCAGACGCTCGCTGCGTTCGAGAAGGGCGAGATCGAGATCCTGGTGGGTACGCAGATGATCGCGAAAGGGCACGACTTCCCGCGCGTGACCCTGGTCGGTGTCGTGGACGCGGACGTGGGACTCGGCATCCCCGACTTCCGCTCCGCGGAGCGCACCTTCCAGCTGCTCACGCAGGTCGCCGGGCGCGCGGGCCGCGGCGACGCGGCGGGCGAGGTGATCCTGCAGACGCACATGCCCGACCACTACGCCCTGGTGCATGCCTGCTCGCAGGAGTACGAGGCGTTTTTCGAGCGCGAGCTCGAGTTCCGGCGCACGATGGGCTATCCGCCGGTGGCCGCGCTCGTCAACCTGATCGTGCGCGCGACCGACGAGGACAAGGGCCGCGAAGCGATCGCGGCGCTCGGGGCCAAGCTCAGGGCGCGCGCCCAGGGCCGCTACCGCGTGCTCGGACCCGCTCGCGCGCCGCTGGCGCGGCTGCGGCAAGAGCACCGTTTCCAGATCCTGCTGAAGGGCCAGCGCAAGGCCATGCGTGAGGCAGTCCACGCTGCGCTCGTCGCCCGCTACGGCGAGACGCGCTGGCCGGGTGTGGCCGTGGACGTCGACCCGCTGAGCGTGATGTGACGGTTAGGGCAGCAGCCGCTCGAAGGGCGTCCCCTGCAGGAGCTCACGCCAGGACACGACGATCGGGTCGGGTACGAAGCAGATGACGAACACGACGAGGCTCAGCAACCCGACCAGGACGCGGGCGCGGCCGACCGGCACTTCGTTGTCGAGCGTCGGCGGGTGACGCCGGCCGAGCACGCGCACCAGGATCGCCCACAGGATCCAGCTCGGGCCGAAGTAGATGAGCGCGACGCAGACCCAGGACGCGATGCGCGAGATGGCGTGTGCGCGATCACGCAGCAGCGAGTAGGTCACGTGGCCGCCGTCGAGCTGCCCGATCGGCATCAGGTTGAGAGCGGTCACGAGCAGCCCGAACCAGGCGGCGAGCCCCAGCGGCCCCATCACCAAGGTCTGGTCCGCGGCGACGGAGCCGTGGATCAGCTGGGTCATGAAGCGGAAGAGCAGCGGCTCACCCAGGAACAGTCCCTCGGCCTCCTGGGCGAGCGGCTGGACGGTGGCTTCTCGGATCCCGAGCCACAGCACTGGCAGGCAGACGGCGAAGCCCGCGAGCGGGCCCGCCACCCCGATGTCGAAGAGCGCGCGGCGATTGGGGATCGGGCTGCGGATCCGAATGAACGCCCCGAGCGTACCGACCAGGCTCATGCCCGGCACGGGGAACGGGATGAAGAAGGGCAACGTGACGTCGACGCCGTAGTAGCGCCCGGTCAGGTAATGGCCCATCTCGTGGGCGAGCAGGATGGCGAGGAGGGCAGTCGCCAGGCGAGCGCCGCTCCAGGCGTCGATCCCGACGACCGTGCCCTGCCCGGGTACCTCGACGGCGCGCAGTCCACCGACGAGGAAGACCGACGCCGCGGTGAGGACGAACAGCAGCAGATTGCGGCCCCAGCGCTGCCACGCCGATCGCGGCGGTTGGAGCGGCAGACCCGACCGCAGCCAGGCGTCGATCTGGTCCGGCTCCGGAGTGCCAGAAGGAGGAGAGTCGCGCCCACCGGGCCAGGAAGGGAATCCCACGCGGCCCCTTTCGCGGGTCGTCGGCTAGAGCGCGAGGCTCTGGAGGTCCTTGCCGGGCTTGAAGCGGATCGTACGGCCCGGGGGGATCCGTACCTCCTTGCCCGTGCGGGGGTTGCGCCCGATCCCGCGCTTCCTGGGCTTCACCTGGAAGACGCCGAAGCCGCGCAGCTCGATCCGCTCGCCCTTCATCAAGGAGTCCTTCATCGCCTCGAGCACGGCTTCGACAGCCACCTCGGCGCGGACTTTCGTGATGTCGGCGGCTTTCGCCACCTCGTTGATGATGTCCACCTTGATCATGGGGATGGACCTCCTCCTAAGTTACGGCTAGTATAGGCTTTGCTGCTTTTCGCTGTCAAACGCGACAAGCAACCTCCCGACTCCGATGATTCCCCTGACCAAAATAGCCCTCGTCGGCCGCCCAAACGTGGGTAAGTCCACGCTCTTCAATCGCATCTGCGGCCGGCGCAAGGCGATCACCGACGGTCGGCCGGGCTCGACCCGGGACCGCAACTACGCGCAGGCGAGCTGGCAAGGGCGGCCCTTCGAGCTCGTCGACACCGGCGGCCTGCTGCTCGGGAGCGACGATCCCTTGCTCGGCCCGGCGTCGCGACAGGCGGAGGTTGCCATCGCCGAAGCCGACGTCGTGCTGCTGGTCCTGGATGCGCGCGCCGGACTGCTTCCCGACGACGAGGCGATCGCGCGCCAGCTTCGCCGCGTCGGCAAGAAAGTGCGGGTGGTGGTCAACAAAGTAGAGGAGCCGTCGCAGGACATCTCGGAGTTCGCCCGTCTGGGATGGGGCGAGATCCACGCGATTTCCGCTGAGCACGGGCTCGGCGTCGGCGACTTGCTCGACGCGGTGCTCGAGGGGATGCCGGTTGCGGAGCCGGTGGCCGAAGCCAAGCCGCCGATCCGGGTCGCGCTCGTGGGACGGCCGAACGTCGGCAAGTCGTCGATCATGAACCGCTTGCTCGGAAAGGAGCGGGCCGTGGTCTCTCCGGTCCCCGGCACCACGCGTGACGCGGTCGACGAGGAGTTCGAGAGCCACGGGCGCCGCTACCTGCTGGTCGACACGGCGGGGATAAGGCGCGTGCGGCTGCTGCGCGAGAACGTCGATCACGTGAGCGTGGTTCAGGCGCGGCGCGCGATCGACCGCGCGGAGGTGGCCGTGCTGGTGCTCGACGCGGAGGCTGGCCTGCGCGAGATGGACGCAACCATCGGCGGGGAGGTCGTCGAGGCGGGGGCAGCTGTCGTGGTTGCGGTCAACAAGTGGGATCTGGCACCCGAGCGCAGTCTTGAGATGCGCGCCTTCGAGCGCGACGTGCGCGATCACCTCAAGTTCCTGGCGTGGGCGCCCGTGGTGTTCGTGTCTGCGAAGAGCGGTCGCGGCATCGCGTCGTTGTTGCGGGCCGTCGATGCCGTTCACGCGGCGCGGACGAGCCGCGTCACCACGGGCGAGCTGAACCGGCTGCTGGCGAGCGCTGCCGACGCACACGTGCCGCGACCCGCCAAGGGCTCGCGCCCGGTCAAGATCCTCTTCGGGAGTCAGATCGGGACGGCGCCGCCGACGTTCGCGCTGTCAATCAATCAGCCGGGGGACCTTCATTTCTCGTATCAAAGGTATCTGGAGAATCGGATCCGGGAGGCCTTCGGCTTCGAAGGCACGCCGATCCGGTTGAAGGTCCGGCAGCGCCGGCAGGGCCGGCGCGGGCGGCGCCTGTAACTTCAACAACTTGCTGTGTTTTCCGTTCTTGACACCCTCCGTTAAGTTCTCATATACTCCCTCCGCCTTTGTCGTGTAAGTGTCGGTTGCACCGGGATATTTCGTTAGCCGGCAGACGGGCCCAGGCATGACCAAGCACGACATCGCGCGTGTCGTCTATGAACGGCACGGAGGCATTTCGAATCGCGAGGCCGCCCGCCTCGTGGAGGTGATTTTCGAGACGATCAAGAAGCACTTGGGGGAGGGAGAGAAAGTCCAGATCACGGGCTTCGGCACCTTCCTGGTCCGCCAGAAGCGGGAGCGCCGCGGGCGCAATCCCCAGACTGGAGAGGAGATGCTCATCAGGTCGCGCAGCTCGGTGGTGTTCCGCCCTTCGAAGCTTTTCGTTCCGGCCGTCAACGCCGTGGTGAACGAGTAGGCGGAAGCGCCTCCCGATGGACAAGCAGATCCCCAACAAGCTCTTCTTCAAGATCGGCGAGGTGTGCGAGATCACCGATACCCAGCCGTACGTGCTCCGCTATTGGGAGTCGGAGTTTCAGGCGCTGGCGCCGGCCAAGAACAGTTCGGGCCAGCGCATCTATCGGCGCAAGGACATCGAGACGGTGCTGCGCATCAAGCAGCTGCTCTACGACGAGGGCTTCACGATCGCCGGCGCGAAGAAGCGGCTCGAGGTCGAGCTCGGTGGCCGCGGCAACACGCCCGCCGCGATGGCGAGCCTGCCCGAGACCGAGGTGGCGAACGTCGAAAACGACGAGAGCGTCGCCGAGCAGGTCAAGGAGCTACGTGAGCTGCTGCGCGAGGTGCGGAGCGAGCTTCGCGGAATGTTGACCCTCCTGGAGAAGGGTGGTAGAAAGGGCAACTGACCCTTTCGGGATGTAGCGCAGCCTGGTAGCGCACCTGCTTGGGGTGCAGGTGGTCCCGGGTTCAAATCCCGGCATCCCGACCAGCCCTCATCGCAAGAGAAGCCCCGGAGCCGCGCGGCCCGGGGCTTCAGTCTTTCCGAGGAGCATGAGCGAGCCGCTGATCCTCATCACGAACGACGACGGCGTCCACGCTGCGGGGATACGCGCGCTCGCGGCCGCCCTCGAGGGCATCGGCGAGATCTGGCTGGTGGCACCCGATCGTGAGGCGAGCGCCAGCTCGCAGTCACTGACCTTGAAGCACCCGCTGCGAGCCGAGAAGGTGGACGCGCGCGCTTTCGCCGTCGACGGCACGCCCGCCGATTGCGTGAACCTCGCGATCGTGAAGCTCCTGCCGCGCCGGCCCGCGCTCGTCGTGTCGGGGATCAACCGCGGTGGCAACCTGGGCGACGACGTCTTCTACTCGGGGACCGTGGGCGCCGCGCGCGAGGCCACCTTTTTCGGCGTCCATGCGATCGCGGTCTCGCTCGCGGCACGCGCCGATCTCGACTACACGCCCGCGGCGGCGTTCGCGCGCCGGCTCTCGGAGTTGGTGCTCGAACGCGGGCTTCCGGAGCGGACCTTGCTGAACGTCAACGTGCCGCCGGGACGACCCACGGGCGTCGCCGTGACCGTCCAAGGCCGCCGCTCGCACGAGGGCACGATCCTCGAGGGTCTCGATCCGCGCCACCGCACCTACTACTGGATCGAGGAGGGCCGCGACGATTGGGTGAGCGACGAGATGTCCGACATCTTCGCCGTCCGTTCCGACCTGATCTCGGTGACGCCCCTCCACACGGACACGACCAATCACCGCGTCGTCGCGCAGCTACGGGCATGGGAGTCCGACTTCGCGCTTGGCGCCAAAGCCTGAGCCGAGCCCGGGCGCGATCGTGGAGTCGCGGCGCCGGCCGTGATATAGAATCAGTTCATTCCGATCGGGGCGTGGCTCAGCCTGGCTAGAGCGCTTGGTTCGGGACCAAGAGGTCGGAGGTTCGAATCCTCTCGCCCCGACCAGACTCATCGGCAAGATAAGCGGGGACCCGAGAGGGTCCCCTTCGTATTTCGCCCGCCGAGGCTGGTCGAGTCTACTGGACGGGGTTCAAGTCGAACTTGCCAGGGGACTCCTGGTAGAAGAGCGCGCCCTCTTTCGCGTCGGCTCCGCTCACGTGCCGGTCGCCACCGGTGATGAACAGGTACTGGCCCGCCGAGACGCGCTGTTCCGGTCCCTTCTCCGGCTTGTACACGTAGGCGCCCTTGAGCACGACGATGCGGAGGTCGCTCGTGTGCATGTGAAGCGGAAAGCTTGCCCCGGGCACGAACTTGGTGAACGCGGCGTAGGGACCCTTGTCCATGTCGCCCCACACCACCGCCCCCGACGCGCCCGGCGCCAGCTCCTTGTACGTAGCCTTGGCAGAGTCGACGTGTACTGCCTTCTGGCCCTGGGCGGCCGCCACGCCCAGGAACGCACCGAGCCCGAGGGCTCCGATCAGCGTGACTTCGCGCAGATATCGCTGCATCACTTCCTCCTTGTATTGCCGATGCCATTCCCCTCCGCAGGCCCGTTGCGAAGGAAGCCGCGGTCCGGGGGCCCGAAAGGCTACGCTCCCTCCACGGGGGTAGGTCAAGCGAAATCGGGCGACCCGGCGGCCTGGCCGGCGCGGCGAGTACCATCCGTGACGTGATCGCAATCGTCGGGGCGGGAGCCGCCGGCCTCGCGACGGCCATCTTCGCGGCGCGGCGCGGAGTGACGGAGCCGATGCTGCTCTTCGAAGGGGCAGCGCGGCCGGGCGCCAAGATCCTGGTGAGCGGCGGCTCGCGCTGCAACGTGACGAACGCCGTCGTCACGGAGCGCGACTTCAGCGGCTCGCCGAGCCATCTGGTGAAACGCGTGCTGCGCGCGTTCGGTGTGGACGAGACGGTCGACTTCTTCCGCGAGATCGGCGTGCCGCTTCACGAGGAAGAGCACGGCAAGCTGTTCCCGGACGCCAATCGCTCCAAGGTCGTGCTGGAGGCGCTGCTCGCCGAAGTCGAGCGGCGGGGTGTGCGGCTGCTGGCCGGCGAGCGCGTGCTGGGCGTCGCAGCGAGAAGCGGCGGCGGGTACGGCGTAAAGACGTCGCGCGGCGAGCACGAGGTGGCGCGCGTGGTGCTGGCGACCGGCGGGCTCTCGCTGCCGAAGACCGGCAGCGACGGCTTGGGCCTCGAGATCGCGCGGGCCTTCGGCCATTCCGTCGTGGCCACGACGCCGGCGCTCGTGCCGCTGGTTCTCAGCGGTTCGTTCCATACGCCCTTGTCCGGTGTCGCGCACGAGGCGGAGCTGGCCGTGCTGGTGCCGGGCCGGCGGCCGTTTCGCCGCACGGGGTCGCTGCTCTGGACCCATTTCGGCGTGAGCGGGCCCGTGGTGCTCGACGTGTCGCGGGACTATCTGCGGGCGGGTCTCGAAGGCGGCTCGCCAGTGCTCGACGTGAACCTGTTGCCGGGTCGGGACTTCGCCTGGGCCGAGCGTGAGCTGGTCGGACTCGCCGCCGAGACGCCGCGAACCCGTGTCGCGCGCGCGCTCGCGCGCCGGCTGCCGGAAGCGTTGGCGCAGGCGGTCGCCGTGGACGCGGGCTGCGCCGAGACGACGCTCGGTCGTCTGACGCGTGAGGAGCGCCGAAAGCTCGTGCGCGGGATCGTCGAGCGCAGGCTGCCGGTTGTCGGCAGCCGCGGCTATTCCTTTGCCGAGGCCACGGCGGGAGGGGTTCCGCTTGGGGAGGTCGACACCGCCACGCTGCAGTCGAAGCGCCATGCAGGCCTCTACCTCGTGGGCGAGATGCTCGACGTGGACGGCCGCATCGGCGGTTTCAACTTCCAGTGGGCGTGGTCGAGCGCCTGGGTCGCGGCCGGCGGGCTCGCCCGTGCGTCGTGTTAGTCTCGGCGCAAGGGAAGGAGACGAGCGTGCCGGCAGCGCGTTACCTGGTTCACGGTCGCGTGCAGGGGGTGGGCTATCGCTACTTCGTGCTGCGCCACGCGGAGGAGCTCGGCCTCGCGGGCTTCGCGCGCAACCTGGCCGACGGGTCGGTCGAAGTGATCGCCGAAGGCGCCCTTGCCGCGCTCGGGAAGCTGGAAACGCTGCTCGGCGAGGGCCCCGCTTTCTGCCACGTGACCAGCGTGGAGCGCCAAGCCGTGAACGAGCGCGGGGCGAGCGGCTTTCACGTTCGCTGAGAGGCCAGGAGCGGCATGGACTTCGAGGCGCAGGTGGCGAGCTTGCGGGATGCGATTCGCGACGTGCCCGATTTCCCCAAGCCCGGGATCGTGTTCAAGGACATCACGACCCTGCTGCGGGACCCCACGCTGTTTCGCCGCTCGCTCGACCTCTTCACCGTGCTCTGCGGCGACCTGGCGGCCGACAAGGTCCTCGCGATCGAGAGCCGGGGCTTCATCCTGGGCGGCGCCCTGGCGCTTCGGCTTGGCGCGGGCTTCGTGCCGGTGCGCAAGCCGGGAAAGCTGCCGTGGAAGGCCCGCCAGGCGAGCTACGAGCTCGAATACGGGAAGGACACGCTCGAGATCCACGACGACGCGCTCGGCCCAGGCGAGCGGGTGCTGGTGGTCGACGACCTGATCGCGACCGGCGGCACCGCGAAGGCGGTCGCGGACCTGACGAGCTCCTTCGGCGCCACGCTGGTGGGCTTCGGCTTCCTGGTCGAGCTCGGCTTCCTGAACGGCCGCGCCAAGCTCAAAGGCCACGAGGTGCGAAGCCTGATCCGCTACTGAGACGGGAGTGGTGGCGCGGGAGGGCCGCGCCCGCGTGCTAAAATCCCCTGTTCGAAGGACGCGCCTGTAGCTCAACTGGATAGAGCAAGAGCATCCTAAGCTCGAGGTTGGGGGTTCGAGTCCCTCCAGGCGCACCAGCACGGCGCAAGGAGCGTGGTCGTGAAGAAGGAATTCAAGGACCAGATGAAGCAGGACGAGCTCACGACCGGTCTCGAGCAGGCCGTGGCGTGGGTCATGCGGCACTGGGATGAGATTCGCATCGGGGTACTGGTGCTCGTGGTGCTCGCCGGCGCGCTCCTCGCCCTCAACCACTTCCGCAGTGAACGCTTGATGGAGGCGGATCGCGCGCTGCGCGAGGCGCTCACGACGTTCGAATCGCCCGTGGCGGCCGAGCTTCCGAAGGACAGGGAGCGCCCGGCCGGTCAGGTGTTCGCGACTGCAGAAGAGAAGTACAAGACCGCCGCCGCCGCCTTCGAGGGTGTCGAGCGGCGCTACGGGTCGTCCACGGCGGGCCTGCGCGCCAAGTACTTCGCTGCGCTCTCGCGCCTCGAGCTCGGGCAGTACGCCGAGGCGGAGAAGTCGCTCAAGGAAATCCAGGCGCGCGGGGCGGGCCTCGAGCCCGACCTGGCACGCTTGGCGATTGCCGCGCTCTACCGTCGCAACGGGCAGGTGGACAAGGCTGTCGAGGCCTACCGCGCGTTCGCCACCAACCCACAGGCCAGTCTGCCGCGCGACCAGGCGTTGATGAGCGCGGCCCAGACGCTCGAGGATGCCCGGCGCTACGCCGAGGCGCGCGCGACCTATCGCCAGCTGACCGAGGAGTTCCCGGCGAGTGTTTTCGCCTCGGAAGCCCGCAACCGCGCCGAGTACCTCGCGACTGCGGGCTAAAGCACTTTGGCCATGACCCGCAAGACCGCTTGGCTGGTCGCAGCCGGAATCGCGGCGGTGGCTCTCGGAGCGGCCGCCGTGGGGGCGGTCGCGCTCCTGGTGCGCAGCGGCGGTGGGCGATCCTCGGGCGAGGTGTTCGCCGGGGCCGGCTATCTCGCGATCGAGCTCGAAGGCGACATGCCCGAGGGGCCGTCTCCCGTCCAGGTCTTCTTCGAGAGCCGCCCACCCTCCATCCGCGCCCTCGTCGAGGCCGTGGATCGGGCGGCGGGCGACCGGCGTGTGAAGGGGTTGCTGCTGCGGATCAAGCCGCTCAGCACGGGCTGGGGCCGGGTGCAGGAGCTGCGCGACGCGCTCGTGCGCTTCAGGCGCACCAGCGGCAAGCCCTCGTGGGCGCACCTCGAGGACGCATCCAACCTGGAATACTTCCTCGCGACGGGCTGCGCCAAGATCGCCGCCTCGCCGACGTCGCTCGTCGACGTGTCGGGGCTTGCGGCCGAGGTCACCTTCTACCGGGGCACGCTCGACAAGCTCGGGGTCGAAGCGCAGTTCGAGGGCGTCGGGCGCTACAAGAACGCGCCGAACCAGCTCACCGAGACGGGCTTCACCGAGCCGCACCGCGAGCAGATGAACGCGCTCGTGGACTCGCTGTTCGCGCAGTACGTGGCGGGGATCGCCGAGAGCCGGGGCCTCGAGGACGACGCCGTGCGCGCGCTCGTCGACCGCGGGCCGTTCCGGGCCTCCGAAGCGAAGCAGGTCGGGCTCGTCGACGAGCTGCTGTACCGCGACGAGGTCGAAACGCGCGTGCCCGGCGGCACGCGGCTGAACGCGGCGCCCTATGTGCGCGCCGGGCGCACAGGTGCCTTCGATCGGCGGCCGCGGCTCGCGCTCGTGTATGCGGCGGGCGACCTGATGCCTGGATCCAGCGAAGAGAGTCCCTTCGGTCGTCTGGCCGGCGCCGACACCATCATCGAGGGGCTCCGCGCGGCGCGCGAGGACGCTTCGGTGCGGGCGATCATCCTGCGCGTCGACAGCCCGGGCGGCTCCGGCACGGCGTCGGATGCGGTGTGGCGCGAGGTGCAGCTCGCGCGGCGCGCGAAGCCGGTGGTGGCCTCGATGGGCGACTACGCCGCGTCCGGAGGCTTCTACGTGGCGATGGGCGCGGACGCGATCGTGGCCCAGCCGGGCACGATCACCGGCTCGATCGGTGTCTTCTCGGGAAAGCTCAGCCTGCGCGGCCTGTACGCGAAGCTCGGCATCAGCCAGGAGACGGTGAGCCGCGGTCGCAACGCCACGCTTTTCTCGAGCTACGAGCCCTGGACTGAGACCGAGCGGGCGAAGGTACGCGAGATGAACATAGCTTTCTACGAGACCTTCGTGAGCAAGGCCGCCGAGGGGCGCAAGAAGACGAAGGACGAGATCGAGGCGGTGGCGCAGGGGCGGGTGTGGACCGGCCGCGAGGCGCTCGAGGGTGGCCTCGTCGACGAGCTCGGCGGCCTCGACGCTGCCGTGCGGCTGGCTCGCGAGCGAGCGGGGATTCCCGTGAGCCAGGACATCCAGCTCGTCGTGCTGCCCGAGAGCAAGGGCTTCTTCGACACCTTGATGCAGCGCCAGGAGGAGGATATCCAGGTGCGGATGCTCGGCCGTGAGGCCAGGTCGCTGCTGCGCTGGGGGCTCCGCCTGTCGGACCGCGGCCCGACCGCGCGGCTGCCGTTCGAGCTTTCCGTTCGCTAGCTGACGCGTAACCGAAACGGAAAGCGGAAACGGACGACAGGGCAAAGGCTCTCTGGACTTGCCAACCGGGGGGCTGAGCGCCCCCCGTGCCCCCGCTAACTTCCGTGGCGCTGTCGCAGGCGGTTCCTGGCCTGCTGCTGCAGGGCCGCGAAGTCGCGGCCGTAGACGCCGCGGAACGCCTCGTCGATGCTGCCGCTCGACGACATCCCGCGCAACACGTCGTTGATCCCGCCCTGGCCGCGCTCGGATAGCAGATCCTCGACGAGCCAGAGCGCGCCGAAATAGAAGCCGTGCACGCCGCGCAGGCGGCCGTCGGCTAGCGCGCGCAGCCGCTCCGGCTCGAGCTGGGTCATGCGGCGGCCTTCCATGTACTGGGCGAGGCCCTCGTGAAGCTCGCGCGGTGCCAAGCCGCCCGAGAGGTCCGCGACGAAGGAATGCGTGAGCTCGTGGACGAGCGTGCCGTCTAGCTCCGGCGAGAGCGACGCCGAAAGCCCGCCGATCGGGATCCGGACGCGGCCGTCGAAGGAATCGTACTGGCCACCCGACCAGGCAGGAGCGCCGGTGGCGTCGTAGTAGCTCTGGCTCGACAGCAGGATCACCGGCACCGGCTGGGAAGGCTGGTAGTCGAAGCTCCGCGCGAGCGTCGCGTAGTGCCGTTCGAGCAGCCGCAGGATCTCGCGCCCGACCTCCTCGTGCGCCTGGCCGTCGTAACGCACGTGGAAATGCGCGAGCTTCGCCTCGTCGAGGCTTTGCTCCGACGCCTGGTCGCGCCGGATGCGGGTCAGGAGCTGCCGCGTGCCTGCGTCCTCGTGCTGGCCCAGGAAGGCGGTGAGCAGCTCGATCGCCTCGCGGGAGCGGTCCTGCCGGATGAGCGCGTGCGCCACCGCGCGGGCCCCGGCGGCGTCTTCCGGGCTGAGGGCGAGCAGCGCGCGGCCCGCCTGCTCGGCCCCGGCCCAGTCGCCCTTGTTCAACAGAACGTCCAGCAGGCAGCGGCGCGCGTGCGGGCTTTGAGGTGCGACGCTCAC
>Ga0114129_10009780_pt1 | contig 13675 bp, 15 predicted proteins | sample RhiMetdeltSRZDD1_FD_80071 | JGI IMG/M metagenome (GOLD analysis project Ga0114129, IMG submission 80071) | Populus rhizosphere microbial communities from Tennessee, USA - Rhizosphere MetaG P. deltoides SRZDD1 (version 2) (version 2) | ecosystem: Host-associated > Plants > Roots > Rhizosphere >...
ACGTTCGCAGAGCTCGGGAAGGTGACGCGGCCCGACTGCATCCTGGCGTCGAACTCGTCGACGCTCGACATCGATCAGTTCGCCGCGGCCAGCGGGCGGCCGGCGCAGGTGCTCGGCCATCACTACTTCAGCCCGGCCAACGTGATGAAACTGCTCGAAATCGTTCGAGGCCGTGAAGCGAGCAAGGACGTGATCGCGACGTCACTCAAACTGGCGAAGAAGCTCGGCAAGGTCGGCGTTGTCGTCGGCAACTGCTTCGGCTTCGTGGCGAACCGGATGCTCGCGTACTACATGCGCGAAGCCTATCTGCTGCTCGAGGAGGGCGCGAGCGTCCCGCAGATCGACAAGGTGCTCACCGATTTCGGCCTGCCCGTCGGTCCGTACGGGATGCAGGACATCGCCGGCATCGACGTCGGCGCGCGCATCCGGCAGTATCTCAAGTCTATCGGCAAGTCGCGCGCCGAGGGTCCGCAGTCGGCGATTCCGGATCGCTTGTACGAAATGGGGCGGTACGGCCAGAAGACCGGCGCCGGATGGTACAAGTACGACGCGCCGGGCAGCCGCAACCGGACGCCAGATCCGCTGATCGATCAGCTGGCGGAAGAAGAAGCGAGGAAGCGCGGCATCACGAGACGATCGGTCTCAGACGAGGAGATCGTCTCGCGGATCACGACGGCGCTCGCCAATGAAGGCGCGCGCGTCCTGGAAGAGGGCTACGCCACGCGCGCCGCTGACATCGACATCGTGTACGTCTACGGCTTCGGCTTCCCGCGCCATCGCGGCGGTCCGATGTTCTACGCCGATACCGTCGGTCTGCCAACCGTCCTCTCGCGCGTGAAGGAGTATCGCGCGCGGTTCGGCGACTATTGGGATCCGGCGCCGCTGCTCGAAAAGCTGGTCGACGAAGGACGCGGGTTCTACAGCGAGGCCACGACCGTGCAGGCGTAGCAAGGAACGCAACCGCGTTTGGGGCAGCATGATCGACATCACGGACGTCCGCGCACTGCGTGACCGCGTCGGCGAGGAGGTCGCCGTCGGCGACTGGTTCGAAATCAGCCAGGCGCGCATCGACCAGTTCGCCGAAGCCACCGGCGATACGCAGTGGATCCACGTCGACCCGGCGCGTGCGGCAGCCGAATCCCCCTTCAAGACCACAATCGCGCACGGCTTCCTGACGCTGTCTCTGTTGAGCGCGCTCATCCGCGACGCGATGACGTTCCACGGACTGCGCATGGCCATCAATTACGGCATGAACCGCATGCGCTTCGTCGCGCCGGTCCTCGTGGGCTCGCGCATCCGCGCGCGCTTCACGCCCATCTCGGTCGAGGACACATCGGGCAGCGTGCAGGTGACCTGGCAGGTGACGATCGACCGCGAGCACACCGACAAACCCTGTTGCATTGCCGAGTGGATTGTCCGCTACTACCCCGCATGAGCCGACTGCTGCGACACATCACGTTCGTCTCCGCCATCGCAGTCTGCGTCTGGCTGAGCGCGGTCGGGTGGTACGGCATGTTCACGCCCGGCCAACCCCAGGCCTTCTTCCTGGTATGGGGCCTCGTCTTCGGCCTTGCGGCTGTCGTACTGACTTTTGTCTGGCGGCTGAGTGCGCTAAACTGAACAAGCCAGCCAAGCCGCCTGAGAGTCGATGGGTTCTCCCATGAACTACGCGAAGGTACGCTCGAAATGGTCTCTCCTGGTCCTGTCTGCGGCCGTCTGCGCGACGTTGGTGGCGACCGATGCCGCCGCGCAGCGTCGAGGCGGCGGCGGTCCCGGCCGAACCGGAGGCGGCGGTCGAACGATGGGACAGGCCGTGCCGCGCGGCCCGGTGCGGGGTGGCGGACCGCGCGTCGTCGTCCGATCGCCATACCGTTCGTACTACTACCGGCCCTACTACCGGCCGGGGATCGCGCTCGGGCTCTACGCCGGCTATCCGTTCTACGGCTACGGGTACTACGGCTATCCGTACGGCTACTACTCGAGACCGTACGCGTATTACGGCTCTCCCTACGGGTACGGATATCCCGCCGGCTACGGGTACGGCTACGGTTATGGCGCCGCGTACGGAGGCGTGCGGATTCAGGGAGCGCCGCCAGACGCGGAGGTGTTCGCCGACGGCTACTACGTCGGCATCGTCGACGACTTCGACGGCGCCTTCCAGCGGCTCGAACTGCAGCCCGGCGCGCACAGCATCGAGATTCGCGGACCCGGCATGTCGCCCACGGCGTTCGACGTGAACATTCAACCGGGGCGAACCGTCACGTTCCACGTGCGGTAAGGACTCGGACGGCACGCGTCAGCGACCGATATCCTCGTTCCACAATTCGGGGTGCGCCGCGATGAAGGACTTCATCATCGCGGTGCATCGCTCGTCCTGCACCACGTCGACCTGCACACCCCGCGCGCGCAGCAGATCCTCCTCTCCCCTGAATGTCTGATTCTCCCCGACGACGACGTGTCGGATGCCATAGAGCAGGATTGCGCCGCTGCACATCGCGCAGGGCGAGAGCGTCGTGTACATGATGCACTCGCGATACACGGCGGCCGTTCGACGGCCTGCCCGCTCGAGCGCGTCCATCTCGCCATGCAGGATCGCACTCCCTTGCTGAACGCGCCGATTGTGTCCGCGCCCGAGGATGACGCCGCGGTGGACGAGCACAGCGCCGATCGGAATGCCGCCCTCGGCGACTCCCTGATCAGCTTCTTCAAGCGCCGCTAGCAGGAATGGATCCATGCCCATCAATATCACGGAGCGGCACGCCTTTGGCAGAACCCTGCTCGCGGAGGTAGCGGCATGCTCCATATGGCACTGGTTTTCCTGGTCGTCGGCTTGATCGCTGCGCTGCTCGGCTTCACGACGATCGCCGGCGCGTCCATCGCGATCGCGAAGTTTCTGGCGGGTTTGTTCCTCTTGCTGTTCCTGCTCTTCCTGGTGATCGGACTGGCTGCGGGTCGGCGCATCCTCGGCTGACGTTTCGGGACGGAGGTCACCAGCCACCTCCGTCCCCGGTACAATGGGGCGCTGGATTCTCCATTGAACGCTCGTTCGCTGCCACATTTCGCCCTCGCGCTTCCGCTCGTCATCCTGGCCGCACTCGTGGCGTCGCTTTCGAGTCAGACCGCGCCGTCACCAGCGCTGACCGTGCTCGCGAGGGAAGGGCGGCGGGCACTCCCGATTGCGCTCGTCGCAGACCAGGAATTCGTCGCGCTCGACGATCTGGCCGCCGCTTTTCAGCTGACAGTCCACGAAGAGGCGCTGGGCGCCATCACGGTGACCTACAAAGGCAAGACCATCGTCCTGACACCCGAGCAGGCGCTGGCGTCGGTCGCGGGGCGGCTCGTGTCGCTTCCAGCCCCTCCGTCGCGCAGCGGTCGCCGGTGGCTGGTGCCGGTAGAGTTCATCAGCCGCGCGCTCCTGCTCGTCTACGATGCGCGGCTGGATCTGCGGAAGCCGTCGAGGCTCCTCGTCGTTGGAGACCTGCGCGTGCCCCGCATTCTCGTCCGGTACGATTCGCTTGGTCCCGCTGCCCGCGTGACCATCGATGCGACCCCGCGCGCGAACAGCACCGTCACGCAGGACGGGGAGCGCATCCTCGTGAAGTTCGATGTCGATGCGCTAGACGCCCAGACACCGCTGCTGCCGCCGCAGACGCTGCAGGCCGCCGGCCCATTCGTCCACGACGTCCGCGTCGCCGACGCCACGTCGATCGTGGTGGAGCCCGGACCGCGGTTCGGTGGATTCAAGGCGGCCGTCCAGCCAGCGGATGCCACGGCGCGCCTCGTCATCGATCTGCTGGGAACGCAGACCGACACAGTACCGACGGCGACGCCGCAGCCCTCGCCGCCGTCGGATGTTCCGCCGGGGCTGACGCCGCCCGCGTCGGCGATTCGAACCATCGCAGTCGATCCCGGGCACGGTGGCGAAGACGAGGGTGTCCGCGGCGCGCAGGGCATGAAAGAAAAGGATCTGGCGCTCGCCGTCGCGCGCCGGGTCAAAGGCGTGATCGAGGCACGCCTCGGCATCCGCGTCCTGCTCACGCGTGACGACGATCGGAACATCGCACTGGACGACCGGACGGCGCTCGCCAACAACAACAAGGCCGATCTGTTCATCAGCCTCCACGCGAACGCGTCGGTCCGGCGTTCCGTCATGGGCGCGACAGTCTTCCTGGCCGCGTTCGACGAGACCGACAGTGGAGCCGCCAGGCCGGCGCCCGGCGAACGGGTGCCGACCTTCGGCGGTGGCCTCCGGGACATCGAGCTCGTCCCCTGGAATCTGGCACAAACGCGCCACCTGGCACAGTCTGCCGAGTTCGCGGCCGTTCTCGAGCAGCAGCTGCGCAATCGCGTGCCGCTCGCCGCTCACGCGGTCGACCGGGCGCCGCTTCGCGTGCTGGAATCGGCCAACATGCCTGCCGTACTGTTCGAGATGGGATTCCTCTCGAACGCGGAGCAGGAAAAACAGCTGGCGCTGGATGCGTTCCAGGCCAGTATCGCGCAGTCCGTCTACGACGCCGTCGTGCGGTTCCGCGATGCACTCAACGGTGGGGGCGCGCGCTGATGGCCCGCCGTCCCGCCGCGATTGCGATCGGCGTCGCCATCGTCGCGTTCGTCATCGGCTGGCTGATGCGCGTCGACCCGCCGCGGTGGATCAACCGCCCGCCGAAACCGGTGGCCGCCGCGCCCGCTCCGGCGCCTCCGGCACCGCCAGGTCGCAAGATCAAGGCTCGGCTGTTCTATGTATCGGACGACGGGACGCGCCTGACGGGCGTCGAGCGCGACATCGCGTACGGCGAGGGCCCGCTCGAGCAGGCGCGAGAGATCATCTCAGCGCAGATCGCGCCGGTGAGCGAGCCGTTCGTCTCGGCTGTGCCGCCCGGCACGACGGTCCGCGCGCTGTTCATGACCGAGGGCGGCGACGCCTACGTTGACCTGAGTCGCGAGGTCACGGCGTCGCATACCGGCGGCACGCTCGACGAGATCCTCACGGTCTACACGATCGTCAACGCGTTGACCGCGAACTTGCCGGCGATCACGTCGGTGCAACTGCTCGTCGAAGGCAAAGAGGTGGATACTCTCTCCGGTCATGTCGACCTGCGCCGGCCGCTCTCCAAGAACCTGTCGTGGGTACAATGAGCTGCCATTCAGTGGCTATCGGCTGTCAGCTATCAGCTTTCAGCTTGAAGCGTGCAGCCCGATCCAGGGTTCAGAGCTGATAGCCGAGAGCTGATAGCTGAAAGCTGAGAAGAGATGCGCTCCGACCAACGGTCCCCCAACCAGCTGCGCGACACCGCGATGACGCCGAATTACCTGATGCACGCCGAAGGCTCGGTATTGATCGAGGCCGGTCACACGCGCGTCATCTGCACGGCCAGCGTCGAGGATCGCGTCCCCGGGTTTCTGCGCAACACCGGCAAAGGCTGGGTGACCGCCGAGTACGGCATGCTGCCGCGCGCGACCAGCACGCGGATGCAGCGCGAAGCGGCATCGGGCAAGGTCGGCGGCCGCACCCAGGAGATCCAACGCCTGATTGGCCGGTCGCTGCGCTCGGTCACCAATCTCGCCGCGCTCGGCGAGCGGACAATCTGGATCGACTGCGACGTCATTCAGGCCGATGGCGGCACGCGGACGGCGTCGATCACCGGCGCCTTCGTGGCACTCGCGCTGGCGCTCGAGAAGCTCCGCGCGCGCGACGCGATCAAGACGATCCCGTTGTCCGACTACGTCGCCGCGACCAGCGTCGGAATCGTCGACGGCGAGCCGCTCCTCGACCTCGCGTACGACGATGACAGCCGCGCGGACGTCGATATGAACATCGTGAAAACGGGCGATGGGCGGTTCATCGAAGTGCAAGGCACGGCGGAAGCCGAGCCGTTCGGCCGCGAAGCGCTGATGATGCTGCTCGACCTGGCGGACCACGGCATCATGCAGCTCGTCGAGAAGCAGCGCGCGATCGTAGGGCATCTGCTCAAGACATCATGAAAACGGTCGTGACGCACCTGCACATCTCACGCGCGATTCTTCCGACTCCGCTCGGCGACATGCTTGCGCTCGACTCGGGCGATGGCCTGTGCGCGCTCGAGTTCACGGGGCCGAAGAAGCGCCTGCCGCGGCTCGAGGCGCGGCTTCGCCGGTACTTCCCGCAGTACGAGATCGTTGATGACGAGACGATCACGATTCGGCACACGCGCAAGTGGCTGGACGGATACTTTGCCGGTGCGAGCGCCGACATCAGCGGCCTGCGCCTGGACATGCGCGGCGCTGCGTTCGAGCTGCGCGTCTGGGCGGCGCTGCGCGGCATCGCGCCGGGAGCGACGATCAGCTACGGCGCGATCGCCAAAGCGCTGGGTTCAGCTGGCGCGTCGCGGGCGGTCGGCATGGCCAACGGCGCCAATCCGATCGCGATCATCGTCCCCTGCCATCGCGTGATCGGCGCGTCGGGTGCGCTGACCGGGTATGGCGGCGGGCTCGAGCGGAAGACGTGGCTCATCGACCACGAGCGACGCTGGCGGAACGACGTTCTAAAGTTCTAAGGTTCGTATCTGAGCGTGCGGATCGGACCATCGCTGATGACCGCCCGCTCGGAGATCCCGGCGACCGAGCGCCAGTGTCAGGACGCCACAAGCGAAGAGCCTGGATCCCGGCTGGCGGTGCGTCCGGCGTACCGAAAGTCCTGAAGAAGTGTCATGGCTGTTGGCGTCACGGGGCCCTTCAGGCCCGTGTTAGGCACGGGTCATGGCAAAGCCAGCGCCAGCACGAAGAGTCAATTTCTCTGGCCTTTTCGCCAGAACACCTAGCAGAGGTCCCGGCTCTGGGAAGCGCGTTGTTCGGAAGCGAACGTCACCAGGTACTCTCGGAGCTTGCCGAACGCGTGACCCCGGTGGCTCACAACCGACTTCTCTGCCTGGGTGACCTCCGCGAGCGTTCGACCGTACGGCGGGTAGAAGAAGATCGGGTCGTAGCCAAATCCACCGTCGCCCCTCGGTTCCGGCGCGATCCGTCCTTCGACCGTCCCGCGCGTTTCGAAGAGCACTCGGTCGCCGCGCGCGAGCGCCACGGCGCAGACGAAGCGCGCCGCGCGGTCGCCGCTTGCGCGCGCGTTCGCGCACAACGCGTCGTAGATGATCGAGAACTTGTGCGGATACGCTGTTCCGGCACCGCCGAAACGCGCCGACTCGACGCCCGGCGCTCCGCCGAGCGCGTCAATCGCGAGGCCCGAGTCTTCAGCGGCCGTCAATTCGTTGGTCGACGCCGCATAGAAGAGCGCCTTCAGACGCGCGTTCTCCTCGAACGTGCGTCCCGTTTCCTCGGGCGCCGCGAGCGCAGGATAAGCGTCGAGCGTGATCAGCTCGCACGGGACACCCGCGAGCAGCTCGCGAATCTCACGCAGCTTGTTGCGATTGGTCGTCGCGATAAGCAGGCGCACGCACACAGACTAATCGACGATCGTCTGAACTGACGACTGCCGACAGAGACCGACGACCGATGGATGACGGAGACCGACGACTGACGACTGAGACCGACGACTGAGGACTGAGACTAACGACTGATGACTGGCCGACTGATGACTACCGAAGGTTTGGCCGCGGGCGGCGACCCGAAGGTCGGCCGCCCGGGTTTGTTCAGGCAGGTGGTTCGGCCGGCTGGCTGACGGCTCAAAGGTATGACTTACGGTCCAGCCGACTGGCGGGCATCCCTCCTAAGAGGAAACTCTGTGTCGCTACGCAGCCGCCGGGTTCCTGCGTGATCGAAGCGCCACCTTGATCGGCGCCGAGTACTCGACCCGCATGAACGCTCCGTCGCGCGTACGGAACAAAAACTTGGCCTCGACCAGGGCTCTGAGCAACGCGCCACACGACGCGGCATCCAGCCCCCACAACCGGCGCGCCTGCGGCTCGGTCAGTCGCAGCCCCGGCATCTCGAGGAATTCCCCCTTTACGCGGCTCAACACTTCGTCTGTCGCAAAAAAGGATTCAGAAGACATGGGAACACTTTGCAAGGAGCAACACGTGTACCAGTGGCGCGAGCGGACCACACGAGGTCCCTCTATCGAGAAACAGGCCGGATTTCACGCGTGCCTGTCGTCGTTGGTAACGGCCGTGTGACAATCAAGCCCAGCCACTGTAGGTACCGTGACGCTCCGTGTAGGAAATCCCGTCAGGCTCAGGTCGAGCCCGCTCACAGGTGTCCCAGAAATTGCATCAGCTCTGCCCATGACTGATACCACTCGTGGATTCGACAGCGAGCTCAATCTGGCCACACACCGGGCACACGCGAGCGTCTGGGATCGGCGAGGGTGGGATGGCACGCGCGAACAGATTGCGCTCACGCGGTGGCTGGTCGGTGCAGGCGGCGCCGCGCTGGCCGTGCAGGGCCTACGGCAGCGAAGCGTGGCGGGCGGCCTTCTGGCGGGCCTCGGCGGCAGTCTCGCGTGGTGGGCCTTCGCCGGCGAGGGCGACCTCTCGCAGGCCCGCCGGTGGTTCGGCCACGCGCTCGAGCGACTTGGATGGCGGTCTGACGATCAGGTGCACGAGGCGTCAGCCGACTCCTTTCCCGCCAGCGACGCCCCGGCGTGGACGCCAACAGTCGGCACCGGACTCGGATCGCATCGCAGGCGATGATGCTCGAGGCGTTCAAACTTCCGAGTATTTGCGGCGATCTCGCCTACGCAAATTGAAATCGCGGTTCGACGAGGCAGCCTGCGCCCGGATGAGCGTAGGGCTCGGCGAGCCACGTCCAATCGTGAAAAAAAAGTGAGGGCTGGTTCGCCGCAGGGCGGGTCACGGTAGACTGAGCCCGTGGTGGACCGCCTCTTCCGCTTCCTCTTCAAGTACCCGCCGTTGATGTTCCAGCAGGGCGATTTCAGCTGGAGCCTGTCGCGGCCGGTGCTCCTCGTCGTCGCCGCCGGTATCGCGATCGCGCTGGGGGCGCTGATGACCTATCGCGGCGTGTCTGCCGCCGATCGGCTGCGCGATCGGGTGACACTCATCGGTCTGCGGGTGGCCGCCCTCGCGGTGCTCCTGGTCTGCCTCTTCCGGCCGACGCTGGTCCTCAAGGCGGCAGTGCCGCAGCAGAATTTTCTCGGCGTGCTCGTGGACGATTCGCGCAGCATGTCGATTGCCGATCGCGACGGTCAGCCGCGGAGCGCGTTCGTTCAGGATCAGTGGAGTGGGCCGAATGCGCGGCTGCTGGCGGCGCTGTCGCAGCGCTTCGTCGTGCGCTTCTTCAGCTTCTCGTCATCGTCTGGCCGCCTGCAGAAACCTTCCGACTTGAAATACGACGGCACGTCGACGCGCCTCGGCCAGGCGCTCGACCGCGCGCGCGACGAACTGGCGGGGCTGCCGCTCGCCGGTCTCGTGATGGTGTCCGACGGCGCCGACACGTCCGACGCCGCGCTCGACGAGCAGCTGGCGAGCCTCAAAGCACGATCCATTCCGGTGTTCACCGTGGGCGTCGGGCAGGAGCGCTTCGCGAAGGACATTCAGGTGACGCGCGTCGAGACGCCGCGCAGCGTGCTGAAAGGGACCGCGCTCGTCGTCGACGTGGTGCTGTCGCAGACCGGCTACGGCGGCCAGACGGTGCCGCTCAGCGTCGAAGACGATGGGCGAATCGTGAGCACGCAGGACGTGACGATGCCGTCGGACGGCGAAGCGGCCACGGTGAAGGTCCGTTTCACCGCCGGCGAAGCCGGGGCGCGTCTCTTCCGGTTCAAGGTGCCCGTCCAGTCGGGCGAGCAGGTCACGCAGAACAACGCCCGCGATGCGCTGATTCAGGTGAACGATCGCGCCGAGAAGGTCCTGTACTTCGAGGGCGAGCCGCGGTGGGACTACAAGTTCATCCGCCGGGCCGTCGAGGAGGACAAGAACCTGCAGGTCGTCTCGATGGTCCGGACGGCCGAGAACAAGTACTACCGGCAGACCGTCACGAACCCCGACGAGTTGATTGGCGGTTTCCCGAAGACGCGCGAAGAGCTGTTCGGCTACCGCGCCATCATCCTGGGCAGCGTGGAAGCGGCGTCGTTCACGCCCGAACAGCTGCGCATCATCGCCGACTTCGTGAACAAGCGCGGCGGCGGGCTGCTCATGCTCGGCGGTCGCCGATCGTTCGCCGAAGGCGGCTGGGGCGGCACGCCGGTTGGTGAAGTGCTGCCGGTCGTTCTGGGCGCCTCGAACGCGAAGTACCTCGCCACCGACATCAGCGTGCACCCGACGCGCGCCGGCAACAGTTCGCCGGTCACACAGATCGCCGCGACCGAGGGCGCCTCCACCTCGAAATGGAGCGAGATGCCGGAGCTGTCCGCGGTGAACCTCGTGCGCGAGGTGAAGCCCGGCGCCACGGTGCTGCTCACCGGAACCGACAAGGCGCACCAGGAGCACGTGGTGCTCGCCTATCAGCGCTACGGACGCGGGAAGGCGTTCGCGCTCCCCGTCCAGGACACGTTCGTCTGGCGCATGGACGCGAAGATCGCGGTCACCGACACGACGCACGCGATGTTCTGGCGGCGGCTCGTGCGCTGGCTCGTCGACGGCGTCCCCGATCAGGTCAACGTCACGACGACGGCCGATCGCGTGGAGCCGGGCGAGCCGGTGAAGCTGTCCGCCGAGGTGCTCGATTCCGCGTACGCCGAAGTGAACGACAGCCGCGTCGTCGCGCGCATCACGGCACCGTCGGGCAAGACGACCGAGATGCCCGTCGAATGGACGGTGACCAGGGACGGCGAGTACCGCGCGACGTTCACGCCGGACGAGCCGGGGATCTATGACGTCCGCGTGACCGCGGCGCGGGATCAGAAGGATCTCGGGACTTCGGCCATGCACGTGCGCGTGTCGGCCGGTGACGCCGAATACTTCGACGCGGCGATGCGGGCGCCGCTGCTCAAGCGGATTGCGGAGGAGACCGGCGGCCGGTTCTTCACACCCACCAACGCGTCGGCGTTGCCCGAAGCTATCAGCTACAGCGGCCGCGGCGTGACCGTCGTCGAAGAGCGCGAGCTCTGGGACATGCCGTTCCTGTTCCTGGTGCTCGTCAGCCTCGTGTTCGCGGAGTGGGGATTCCGTAGAGCAAGGGGCCTCGCATGATCGTTGGTTTCGCCACGAAAGCACGAAGGCACGAAAACGGTTTTGCGCAAAGACTGTTTCGCGTTTTCGTGGTTTCGTGGCTGATCGTTTGCGCTCGGAGCGCGACGGCGCAGCAAACCCACATTCTCGTCGTCACCGGCGTCCCCGGAGACGAAGATCACGCCAAGAAGTTCGCGAAGTGGGCCTCCTCGTTCGTCGACGCCGCCAAGAGGAAGGACGCGGTCCCCGAAGCGAACATCACGCTGCTCGCGGATAAGCGCGCGACGAAAGACGGCGTCGAGAAGGCGATCGGCGATATCGCGGCGCGCGCGAAGGCGAGCGACACGGTCTTCATCCTCCTCATCGGCCACGGCAGCTTCGACGGCCGCGTCGCGTCGTTCAATCTCCCGGGCCCGGATCTGACCGCGGCGGACTACGCCAAGTCGCTCGCGCGCTTCACGACGCAGCACGTCGTTTTCGTGAACACGGCGAGCGCGAGCGGCGCGTTTCTGCAGCCGATGGCCGCGCCCGGGCGCGTGATTGTCACCGCAACGAAAACCGGCGGCGAGCGAAACGAGACGGACTTTCCGGAGTACTTCGTCGCCGCTTACAACGACGACGCGGCGGATCTGGATCGGAACGGTCACATCTCCGTGCGCGAGGCGTTCGATTACGCGTCGGCCAAGGTCAAGGAGGCGTTCCAGCAGAAGGGCTACATGCTGACCGAGCACGCGACGCTCGAGGACGGCGGCGAAGGTCAGCTGGCGGCGACGCTGTTTCTCGGTACCGGTCGCGCTGACGCGGCGCTGAACGTGGACCTGTCCGATCCGGCCGCGAAGGCGCTCGTCGAGGAACGCGACGCCATCGAGAAGAACATCGCCGCCCTGCGGCTCATGAAACCCTCGATGGACGCCGCGGCGTACGACGCGCAGATGGAGAAGCTGCTCACCGACCTCGCGCTCAAGACCAAGGCGCTCCGCGATCTGCAGGCGAAGAAGGCCAAGCCGTGAGGACCACCGGCGCCGTGATGCTGGTGCTGCTGACGGTCGGCGTGTCGAGCGCGCTCGCGCAGCGCCGCGGCTTCGGCGGTGGCGGACGCAACCGCCGCGAAGTGATTCAGCCGAACCCGCCGTACGACGGCCGCTTCACGTTCGTGCGTCTGCGCTACGGTCCGGACTACGGGTTCGTGTCGCAGGGACTCCCCTGGTCGCACGACTACCCGACGGGCGAACAGCACTTCATGAAGATTCTGAACGAGCTGAGCTTCCTCAACGCGCACGTGGACGAGACCAGCATTCTTCCGCTCGACAGCCGCGATCTGCCGAAGTACCCCGTGGCGTACATGGCCGAGCCGGGTTTTCTCACGCTGACCGACGCCGAGGTAGCCGCGTTCCGCGCGTATCTGATCAAGGGTGGGTTCGTCATCTTCGACGATTTCGCCGAGCGCCGCGGCGGGTGGGACAACTTCGAGATGCAGATGCGGCGCGTGCTGCCGGAGGGGCGGTTCGTCGATCTCGACGCCTCGCACCCGATTTTTCATGCGTTTTTCGAGATCCCGGACCTCGACATCATCCCCCAGTATTACGACACCGGAAAGCCGATCTTCCGGGGCATCTTCGAGAACAACGACCCCACGAAGCGGCTGCTCGTGATGGTCAACTTCAACACCGACATCTCGGAGTTCTGGGAGTTCTCTGATACGGGGCTGAAACCAATCGACGAATCGAACGAAGCCTATAAGCTAGGCGTCAACTACATCATCTACGGGATGACACACTGATTCGATAACGGAGGTGACGGAGGAAACGGAACCACACAGAGCAACAGAGAAACAGAGGTTGAACAGAGCGTTCGGCCAGAGGTTCGACGAACCGCTGGCTCCGTTCGATCTCCGTTGCTCTGTTTCTCTGTGTGATACCGTTCGCTCCGCCTCCTCAGTTCTCTCGAAGCTGAAAGGATTAGAGTCGTGGAGCTCACGCAGACAGCGGATTTCGAATCAGCGGATGACATCGCGCTCGCCGACAAGATGAATCGGGGCCGGCAGCAGATCATCGAGGAGCTGAAGAAGCGGATCATCGGCCAGTCGGAGGTCATCGAGCTCGTGCTGCTCACGCTGTTCGTCGGCGGCAACAGCCTCATCGTCGGCGTCCCCGGGCTGGCCAAGACGCTGCTGATCGCCACGCTCGCGCAAGTGCTCGATCTGAAGTTCAACCGCATCCAGTTCACGCCGGACTTGATGCCGTCGGATATCACCGGCACCGACATCATCAACGAGGACGCGACCACGGGCCGCCGGCAGATGGTCTTCGCGCCAGGACCGATCTTCGCCAACATCGTCCTCGCCGACGAAATCAACCGCACACCGCCCAAGACGCAGTCCGCGCTGCTCGAGGCGATGCAGGAGCATCGCGTCACCATCCAGGGCCGCACGTACGAGCTGGCCGAGCCGTTCTTCGTGTTTGCGACGCAGAACCCGATCGAGCTCGAGGGCACGTACCCTCTGCCCGAAGCGCAGCTCGATCGCTTTATGTTCCACATCGTCATCGAGCATCCGCCGGAAGACGAGGAGTTCGACGTCGTGCGAGCGACGACGGCCATCATCGATCCGCATTTCACGC
>Ga0114129_10009781_pt1 | contig 13675 bp, 11 predicted proteins | sample RhiMetdeltSRZDD1_FD_80071 | JGI IMG/M metagenome (GOLD analysis project Ga0114129, IMG submission 80071) | Populus rhizosphere microbial communities from Tennessee, USA - Rhizosphere MetaG P. deltoides SRZDD1 (version 2) (version 2) | ecosystem: Host-associated > Plants > Roots > Rhizosphere >...
ACGTTGCGTTCCGTGCAGAGCCGCCGCACCTCGGGCAGGTAGCCCTCGGGCGGGATCCGCACGCCGGCCTCGCCCTGGATCGGCTCGACGAGGAACGCGACGACGTCCGGATCCTCCAGCACGGTCTCGAGCGCGCCGACGTCGCCGTAGGGGATCGACACGAACCCCGGCGTGAAGGGACCGAAGCCGTTCGTGGCCGATGGGTCCGAGGAGAACCCGACGATCGTGATCGTCCGGCCGTGGAAGTTCCCATCGCACACGACGATCTTCGCGCGTCCCTCGGGGACGCCCTTCACGTCATAGCCCCAGCGGCGCGCGGTCTTCAGTGCCGTCTCGACGGCCTCGGCCCCGGAGTTCATCAGCAACACTTTGTCCATCCCGCAGAGCTCGGCCAGCTCCTCGCAGAACGGTCCGAACCGATCGTTGTGGAACGCGCGGGACGTGAGCGTCAGACGGTCGAGCTGCGTCTTCGCTGCATCGATCAGGTCCGGATGGCGGTGGCCGAAGTTCAGCGCGGAGTAGGCGGACAGCATGTCGAGGTAGCGCTTGCCCTCGACGTCGGTGACCCAGGCACCCTCCGCCTCGGATACGACGACGGGAAGCGGATGGTAGTTGTGCGCCGCGCGTTGATCGGCGAGCGCGATCAACTCGGCCGTCAAGAGTCCACTCTCGGTCTTCATGATGGGCATCCTCCTCCGATGGAGGCGCTCATGATAGGGGCCGATGGCTCGGGAGACCTACGCCGCGCGAGCCACCCGACGAAGGTCGCTCACGAACGCGTCGAACGCGGATCGTCGCTCCTCGTCGGTGCGCGACCGAAGGATCGACGAGGGATGCACGGTGGCGGTGACCAGGGGAGCGAGGCACGACTCGACGAACTCACCTCGGTGCTGGGTCACCCGGAAGCTCCGACCGAGGATCGCCTGCGCCGCGGTCGCGCCCAGCAGCACCAGCACGTGCGGCTCGATCCGCGCGATCTCGGCCTCGAGCCACGGAGAGCACGCGCGGATCTCCTCGAGATCGGGCTTCTTGTGGATCCTGCGCTTGCCTCTCGTCACGTGTTTGAAGTGCTTCACGACGTTCGTGAGATAGAGCTCGTCACGGACGAGACCGGCTTCCTCGATCGCGCGATCGAGGAGGCCTCCCGCCGGACCCACGAACGGCCGCCCGGCGACGTCCTCCCGGTCGCCGGGTTGCTCGCCGACCATCATGATCCGCGCGTCCCGCGGCCCCTCACCGAACACGGTCTGCGTCGCGTCCTTGTAGAGGTCACACCCGCGGCAGCCGGCGGCCGCCTTCCGAAGCGCGGGGAGGGTCTTGCGTTTCGGAACGAAGTCTGCGGCAGAGGTCACGGAAGGGCACGTACCCCGTTGGGACGACGGTTACGCCCGCGGTTCCGGTCGCGAGGCGCGCTCGATCAGATCGAGCATGTCCCCGATGAAGGCGCGGGTCTCTCTCACCGTCGTGGCGCCGTCCGGCTGGTCGGCGCCCCACTGTCCGTCTCGCCAGTGGAGCGCTCGGTCGATGAGATCCGACCAACGGGGGAACGCGCCCTGGATCCTGGCGCCGGCTTCGCGCTTCGACAGCCGTTCCCCCAACCGGAGAGCAGCGACCCCTCGACACATCGTGAGGATCGCGTAGGCCTGTGAACCCGGCGAGGCATCGTCGTCGAGGCGGTTCCGGAACCCGGCGAGGTACGTCCGAACCTCCTCGAGATACTCCGCCTCAGGGATCGGCGGGACGATCGAGTCGAGAGGAGGTCCCTCGAGGGAGATACCGTCCCGTCTCGCCGGATACCAATCGAGGAGGAAGTCGCGGCCGGCTTCGATCAGGTGCAGAGGCTCGCCCGGGCTGATCCTGACGATCGTGGTCGGGTGCGTGCGGCAGCGAGCCAGTCCCGCTGCGGAGACGTAGTCGACCTCGATGCGATCCCGCCACTCGGGCTCGGCTCCGACGAGATCCTCGTGCATCCGGTCGAGCCGGCGAACCAGTGCCTCATCCGGGGCATCGCGGATCACGGCGATCAGGTCGATGTCGCTGACCTGCGGTTCGAAATCACCCCTCGCGACAGAACCGTAGACATAGAGGCCGACGAGCGACGGTCCGATCGCCTCGACGATCGCGTCGCGAACGACGCCGACGATCGGAGAGGCGTTCGGGTCGAGCTCTGTGCGTGAAGGATCGTCCATCCCGCCGACCGTATCCGACCGGACAGATCTCGCCGCAGAGGAGGCAGCAGGGGAGGAGCCGCGCTAGCCGGTGTAACCCTCGACGGTTCGCGCATCACGAACGCTCGTGTCGTCGGGATCCTGTCCCGCGGCGCGCCTCGCTCGTCGCTGATGCAGGAGGTCCCAACACTGATCGAGGGTGACCCCGAGCTCGCGGAGCCGCTCCCGTTCGGCGTCGGTGATCTCCCCGCGTCCCTCCTTCTCCCAGAGCTGGTGCTCCTCGTGCGCGATCTCGTTGATCCGTTCCATCACCTGTTCGTCGTCCATCGGTTCGCTCCTCCCTCTCAGCGCTCGATCGCGAACGCGATCGTGACACTCGCGACCACGTCGAGCTGTCCCGGTTCGATGCCGATCTCCTCGGCGCTGACCGTTCGTGCGCCGACCGACAGCATCTCGCCGCCGCGCCAGGGTGTCTCGACCGCTTCGCTGATCGACACGATCGGGCCCACCGTGAGGCCCGATGCCTCCGCGAACGCCTCCGCCTTCCTCCGAGCGTCGCGCGCCGCCTCCCCACACGCCTCGAGACGGGCCGGGTTGTCTCCGTCCACGGACCACCACGGCCCGTCGACGAGCGCCTGCACACGGTCGACGGCCCCTTCCAAGAGCCGTCCGGCGATCGACGGATCGAGGAGACGGACGACGATCGAAGAACGCGCCTCGTAGCCACGGTGGACGGAGCGTTCCTCGACCCATTCGCGGTTCTCGCGGATCGAGATCCCGGACGTGGTGCGCTGCGTCTTCGGGATGCCGAGCTCGTCGAGGAGCGCATCGAGCTCATGGCTGCGAGCTGTCACGTCCTGGAGCGCTTCGGTATGTCTCGACCGGACCGCGGAGACGCTGAGGCGGAATCGAACCTCGTTCGGCGTGGTGGCCACGACGGCCTCTCCTCGAACCGTGATCATGCCCTCGGGCTCGCCCATCGCGTCCTTCCTCCGTGGGACGAGTCTCACACATGCGCTCCTGAACACCCCTGGACAGGGGAGGCGCTCACCTCATACCATCGAACATATGTTCGGGTCAGGTTCGCAGGAGTTCGTCCACCTCGACGTCCGATCCGCCTTCTCCTTGAAGGAGGGAGCGTTCGTGCCCGAGCACCTCGCCGCGCTGGCGGCGGAGATGGGGATGCCGGCCGTGGCGCTCACCGATCGGGACGGGCTCTACGGCGCCGCCCGGTTCGTCTCAGCCTGCGAACGCGAGGGGATCCGGCCCATCCTCGGCGCCTCGCTCACGGTGCGAGAGGACGGTCGCGACGCGCCGCTCGTCCTGCTCGCGCAGGACGAGCGGGGCTACGCCAACCTCTGCCGGCTGATCACCGACGCGCACATGCTGGGGGAGCGCGGTGATCCCTCGATCACCGCGATCCAGGTCTGCGCCCACGCCGCCGGGATGGTGGCGCTCGCCGGCCCGCGTTCGCACGCGGGCCGGCTCGCCGTCCGCGGTCTCACCGACGCGGCCGCCGAAGGGCTCCAGCCGTTCCGCGAGGCGTTCGGCGAGCGGCTCTTCGTCGTGGCCGAGCATCGGATGGAGCGGCACTCGAACGCCGAGATCCGTTCGATGCTCCGGCTGGCCGACCGCGCGGAGGTCCGCGCGGTCGCCACCAACCCCGTTCGCTACCTCGTGCCCGAGGACGCGTTCCTCGCCGACGCGCTCGAGTGCATGCGCGAGATCGTCCCGATCGCGGCGAACCACGTCTCTCGCGCGAACGCTGAAGGATGGCTGAAACCGGCCGAGGCGATGCGGCTGCTGTTCGCCGAGCGGCCCGACCTCTGCGACGCGACCCGGGAGATCGCCGACGCGTGCCGGTTCGACCTCGGCCTGAAGCAGGTGCACTTCCCGGACTTCCCGACGCCCGCCGGGCGGAGCGCCGATGCGATCTTGGCCGAGCGTTGCTGGGCCGGCGTGTACGACCGCGGGATGACCGAGGACGAACGCCTTCGCGACCGGCTGCACCTCGAGCTCTCGATGATCCGGCGGATGGGCTACGCGGCGTACTTCCTCACGGTGGCCGACATCACGGCCGACATCCGCGCGATGGGGATCCACTGCGCTTGCCGCGGCTCGGCGGCCGGCTCGCTCGTCTGCTATCTCCTGCGGATCTCCGACGTCGACGCGCTCCGTCACGACCTTTCCTTCGAACGCTTCCTGAACCCGATGCGCGACGAGCTGCCGGACATCGACATCGACGTCGAATCCGCGCGGCGGGAGGACATCTACGACATGGTCCTCTCGCGCCACGGCGACGAGCGCACCGGCTGCGTCGCGATGATCGACACCTACCGGGCGCGTGCCGCGGTCCGCGAGGTCGGCAAGGCGCTCGGGCTCCCGGAGGTCGAGGTCGGGATGGTGGCGAAGTCCTTCCCCCACATCTCGGCGCGGAACCTCCGGGAGTCGCTGACGCGCCTCCCGGAGCTCGACGGGATCAACCTCCCGATGGCCCAGCTGGAGTTGCTGTTCCGCGTGGCGGAGCGCCTGGACGGGTTCCCACGTCACATCGCGTTGCATCCGTGCGGGATCGTGCTGTCCTCCCACGACCTGGTCGACCGGGTGCCGCTCGAGCGCTCCGCGAACGGTCACCGGATGATCCAGGCCGACAAGGACGACGTGGAGCTCCTCGGCTACCTGAAGCTCGATGTGCTCGGGGTACGGATGCTCTCGTCGATGCGGCACGCGTTGGACGAGATCGCCCGGACGATGGGGGAGAAGGTCGACCTCGATCGGATCCCCTTGGACGACGAGCCCACCTTCGAGATGATCCGCGACTCCGACACGCTCGGCTGCTTCCAGATCGAGTCCCCGGGTCAGCGCGAGCTGTTGCAGAAGCTCCAGCCCAACCGGTGGGAGGACCTGATCGTCGACATCTCGCTGTTCCGGCCCGGACCGGTGAAGTCCGACATGATCACGCCGTATCTCCGCCGGCGCGCCGCGCTGGAGCGGCCGGTCTACATCCATCCCGACGTGCGGCCGGCGCTCCGGGAGACGTTCGGCGTGATCGTCTACCACGAGCAGGTCATGCGGACGCTCGCCGCGATCGCCGGATGGGACCTCACGTACGCGGACCACGTCCGCCGGCATCTCGATCACGAGGAGCTCCTGCCCGGTTTCCGCGAGGACTTCCTCCGGCGGGCCGCCGGGCGAGGCGTCGATCGGGATGCCGCCGAGAAGACCTGGGACGCCGTCGCGCAGTTCGCGTCCTTCGGGTTCTGCAAGGCGCACGCGGCGGCGTTCGCGGTCCCGACGTATCGGAGCGCCTGGTTGAAGGCGCACTACCCGGCGCACTTCCTCGCCGGGATCCTCACGCACGACCCGGGGATGTATCCACGCCGGGCGCTCCTGGACGACGCGCGTCGCCACGGCATCCCGATCCTGCCGCTGGACGTGAACCGGAGCGAGCCCGAATACACGGCGGAGGAGACCCCGGCGGGGGAGTACGGCATCCGGCTGGCGCTCCAGGACGTCCACGGGATCTCCGACGCCGAGGTCCGCTCGGTCCTGATGGCGCGCGCCGAGCGGTCGTTCACGGACGTCGAGGACTTCCTGCGGCGGACGACGGTGGCCCGCCCGATCGTCGAAGCGCTCGCGCACGCCGGCGCGTTCGATGCCATCCCCCAACCGACGAACCGTCGCGGGCATCTCTTCGAGGCGATCACGACGGAAGCGGCGCGCGAAGGCGATCAGCTCCGGCTGTCGCTCGATGCGCCCTTGGCCAGCACGACCGACCATCCTTCGACCGGCGTCGCAGGCTTCGTCTTCCGGGACTACACCGACGCCGAGGTCGTGCGAGCGGAGCTCGAGGTCCTCGGGTTGGACGCGACCCGCCACATCGCGAGCTTCTACGGACCGCTGTTCCGCGACCTCGGGGTGACGTACGCGGAGGATGTCTGGCGCCGCCGGGCGAACGAGTGGGTGATGGTGGCGGGGGTGAAGGTCTCCTCGCAGACCCCGGCGATCCGCAGCGGCCAGCGGATCATCTTCCTGACGCTCGACGACGGCACCGGCCCCCTCGAGGTCACGATCTTCGAGTCGGTGCAACCGAAGGTCGCCAAGACCGTCTTCCATTCGTTCGCGATGGCGGTGTGGGGGCAGGTTCGCAGGACCGGCCTGAAAGGGGTGAGCGTCGTCGCCGAGGACGTCTGGGATCTCACGATGTTGCATCGGGCCCGTGCCGACGGCTCGCTCCGCGAGGCGATGGCCGGGCCCGTGCAACCCCAGAGCCCGGACCGGCGCCTCTGGCACGCGAGTCCCGGCTCTGCGGGATGATGTCGTCGTGAGCCTTCGGCCATCGGAGCCGATCCTGCACGTCGACCTCGACGCGTTCTACGCGTCGGTCGCGATCCTCAAGGATCCGTCCCTGAAGGGGAAGCCGGTGATCGTCGGAGGGACCGGTTCCCGCGGCGTGGTCACCAGCGCGTCCTACGAGGCTCGCGCCTACGGCGTCCACAGCGCGATGCCGTCGGTCCGCGCGCGCCGGATGTGTCCGGACGGGATCTTCCTCCCGCCCGACTTCGACGCCTATCGCACCCATTCGAACCGCTTCCGGGAGGTCCTGCTCGCACACACCCCGCTCGTGGAGCCGATCTCCCTCGACGAAGCGTTCCTGGACGTCGGCGGCGCCGTGCTCCTTTTCGGCTCCCCGATCACGATCGCGAAGAAGATCCGGCGCGACGTCGCCCGAGAGGTCGGGGTCACGTGCTCGGTCGGCATCGCACCGACCAAGTTCGTCGCGAAGCTCGCGTCCGACGGATGCAAGCCCGACGGGCTGCTCCATGTGCCCACCGACGGGGTCGCGAGCTTCCTGGAACCGTTGCCGGTGGGCAGGCTCTGGGGGGTGGGGGAGAAGACCGCAGAGCTGTTGGGGCGCTTGGCGATCCGCACCGTGGGCGACCTGGGCCGCACGCCGGAGACGATCCTGGAGCGCCTCCTGGGTGGGGCGGCCGCGAGCCACCTCGCGGCGCTCGCCCGAGGGATCGACGACCGGTCGGTCGTCCCGTACGAGCAGCCGAAATCCATCGGTCACGAGGAGACGTTCGACCGGGATCTCGACGACGAGGACGAGATCCTGCGCGAGCTGCTGGCGCTCTCCGGCCGCGTGGCGGCCCGCCTGCGCGAGGACGGATACCGAGCGAGGACGATCACGCTGAAGGTCCGGCTCGCCAACTTCACGACGCTCACCCGTTCGCGGACGCAGACCGATCCGACCGATCTCGGCGCCGACCTCCATCGGATCGCATCCGAGCTGTATCGGGGCCTCCCGGGGTCGAAACGCCGGGTCCGGTTGCTCGGCGTCCAGGCGGGAGGGCTCGTCTCGGCGAGCGCCCAACAGCTGGAGCTCCTGCAGTCCGGACCTTGGCGCACGGAACGTTGGGATGATGTGGAGCGCACCGTCGATCGCATCGAACGTCGTTTCGGCCCGGGCGCCGCGAGTCCCGCGAGCCTCCTCGACCGAACCCGTCGCCGCTAGTTCCACGTTGTGGGAGGCCCTCTCTATAATCGGTGGGGACGGGTCGTTCCCCCACGGCCGGAGGCCCTGATGCCCCTCAACGATCACGAGCAGAAGATCCTCGAAGAGATCGAACGGCGGCTCTCTGAGGAAGATCCGCGCCTCGTCGAACAGGTCAGCCGGACCGATCTCCACACGCACGCCTGGGTGCGGATGAAGATGGCGATCGCGGGCTTCATCTTCGGCCTGCTCCTGTTGCTGCTGGTCGGCGTCTCCGTCTGGGTCGCCGCCGGTGGTTTCGTCGTGATGACGTTGTCCGCGTTGCTCGCGTATCGCTACGCCGGACGTCTCGGAGACGACGGCGCGGCTCCCGGGACCTTCGGGCGGATCGCCGCTCGCGTCGCGGGACGTCTGCGTCCGCCCCCGGGCGATCCGCCCGAGGATCGATGACGCGCGCGTCTCGACGCGCGCGTCATCGACACGAACCACTCGTCGATCACACCGTCTGACCACTGCGCTTGCCACGACTTCACCGATGGGTGTAGAACGTGCATTCCTTCCCCCTGGGTGCGAGTCGTCGCCTGAGGTCGGACCTCCCAGGAGGACCGTGGCGCTCGCGACCGGTTGGATTCGAGTACGTGAAGGTTTGGATCGAAAGGGCGCGCGTCCGGATGGAGGGTTTCACCGCGCATCAAGCGTGCAAGTTCACAGGCTGCTCGCCACGTCAGCTCCGTTACTGGGATGAGATCGGGCTCGTCCAGCCCTCGGTGCAGGGCACCGGTGGTCGGCCGGGGGTGCCACGTCTCTATTCGTTCCGGGACCTCGTCGCGCTCCGCGTCGTGAAATCGCTGCTCGACGGCGGGATGTCGTTGCAACGGGTCCGCCGGTCGTGGGAGTTCCTCACGAAGAAGGCCGGCCTCACCAAGCATCTGTCCGAGGTGAAGCTCGTGACCGACGGACAGTCGATCTTCAAGATCTGCCGCCGCGACGGCGAGGTGATGGACGCCCTTCGGGACGGGCAGATGGCGTTCTTCGTCGCGATCGACGACATCGCTACCGGTGTGGAGACGAAGGTGCGCCAGTTCGAGGAGGACCGGGAACGGTTCGTCCGGGCACTGCGTTCGGCGGCGGCGCACACCGCGACCGGGCGGACCGCGGCTCGCTGAGCCTCACCGTCCCCGGTACAACCCGACGAGCCAACGAGCCGGCCCGACGGCTCGCTTGATCTCTCGGATGGCGGTCTCCGCGGCGACGCTCGCGTCCTCGGCTTGTTCGCCGTTGGGCTCCCGCGAGGAGTAGGCGGCGACGGTCGCCAGCCGCGTCAGCCGATCGAGGTGACCGTCCGCCAGGTAGCCGGTCTCCATCACCTTCCGCCGGTACTCCTCCAGGGTCTCGCCGGCGCCGCGGCCGAGCCCCAACCCGGCGGCGCGCTCGGTGAACTGCTGATACGTCACGAGGATCAACCGTCGGGGCTCGGCCGCCACCCTCCGGAGGCGGACGCGACGGCGCACGGCACGGACCGGCGGTGCCAGCAGGAACGCCACCGCGACGAGCACGAGACCCACGAGGAGAGCGATCCGCTCGATCCCCCGGTCATCGGACCGCGTCTCGAGCGTTCCCCCCTCACCCACGGCACCCCGGGGGCCACCGACCACGCGGGGTCTCGGGTTCTCCATGCCCTGTTGCACGCTCCGAGGGTTCCCCTGCTCCGCGCCGGGCCCGATGCCGGGTCCGCCGGACCCGGGACACGTCGGCCCCGTGCACTCGGGTGCGGGGGCCGTGTAGGCGTTCGTCACGGGGTTCACCCGGGTGGGCGTCGGCTCGAACGGCATCCAGCCCCAACCCGGGAAGTAGACCTCGACCCAGCTGTGGGCGGTGTCGGTCATGACCGAGTACTGCCCGGTCGCGGGGAGGCGGTCGCCGATCGCGAAGCCCACCACGACCCGAGACTGGATCTGGAGCTTCCGCAGCATGACCGCCATCGCGGTCGAGAACTGCTGGCAGAACCCGGCCTTCGACTTCGTGAGGAAGTCGATGATCGAGCGCGTTCCGCCGTGCAAGGGGGTGTTGACCGTGTAGGTGAACGCGCCGCTCCGCAGATGGTCCTGGATCGCCATCGCCTTGTCGAAGTCGTTGTCGGGGACCCCCTTCGTCCACCGGAGCGCGAGGTCTTCGACCTCCCCGAGGCCGGCGCCCGTATAGAGGTACTTGCCGTTCTCGAGCGGGGCAGCGGTGCGTGCTTCCCGCAGGTCCTGGGCGGTCGGGCGGACGACCGATGCCGTCACGCGGTAGCTCTCGCCCTTCTCCAGGGGGCGATCGACGTACGTGGTCCCGGTGTTCGGGTTGAACCGGACCGTGCGGTCCGGGATCGCCACCGACTTCACCGGATACGGCGTCGGCACGTACGTCTGCGCCAGATCGGCCGTCACGTCGATCGTCACGGGCTCCGTGAGGCCGCTCGGAGTGTCCGTCAACGGCACCGGGTTCCCCGTTTCGAGGACCGGTCCTTCCTCCGTGCTCGGCTTCCAGAGCACCCCGTCGAAGTCCGGGAGCGCCACCAGACGCAGGTATTCGGGCTGTGAGGTCGTCACCCGGAAGACCTCGACGGGGGTCTGCTGGGTGAGCGAATGCTGGATCGACACGAAGGGATCGATCGCGACCCGACCGCTCGCGGGCGCCCCGAAGTCGATGAGCGCCTTGGAGCCGAAGCCGGGGAGCACGATCGGCGCGAGGAAGGCCAGACCCAGCGCGGCCAACCCGAGGCGGCGGGCTCCCCGGCCGGCGGACCCGGCGACCCCCCGCCGGGCCGAGGACCAGACGGGGCCCCATCCCTGCACCCGCGACAGTCCGTCGGCGAAGACGACGAGGAGCGCGGCCGCGAGGAACAGCACGCCGTAGAGCGGCTTCACGAACTCCTCCAGGACCGTGTCGGCGAAGGCCACGAGGGCGACCGGGGGAACCAGTCCGAGCAGCGGGCTCCCGGCACGGAACGCGAGCGCATGAGCCGAGAACACCGCGGCCCACAGCGAGACGACCGCGGCGAGGAGGAGCGGAGCGATCGGCTCGGCCGGCGCCGCCTGGATCCTCGCCTGCTCGCCCACCATCGCGGCGGCATCCAGGGCGGCACGCAACGTGTCGGTCGTGGGAAGGCCGTGCCAGGTCGAGGCCGGGAAGACGATGAGTCCGACGGCGATCGCGAGTCCGAGCCCGCTCGCCAGGGTGGACAGCAGCAGCCCGCGTCGCTCGAACGCGACGGCCAAGCGGGCGGCGGCGACCGCGACCCCGAGCAGCTGCATCGTCGTCGGCGCCCCGAGGATCACGCGACCGAACGCGAGCGCGGTCGCCGCCGCCAGGAGCAGCGCGGCGAGCAGCCCGATCAGACGATGCGTGCGAGCGGTCGTTCCAGCGGTGTGTGCCATCGTTCCTGCAATCTCATGGACGGGGGAAGGACGATCACGTCCCATCCCGAGCGGGCGAGGGATAGGCGGGCCTGGGTGGCCCGCCCCTCGAGCTGCGCCTGCCGTTCCGGCGGCAGGCGACCGGGGTCGGTCGGGTAGATCAGGACCGCGAGCTTCTGGCCGAAGCCGGCGCCGGCTCGGATCAGCGATGCGAGCTCGGCGGGAACCGGGGGAGCCGACACGAACACGAGGGAGGTGTCGGGAGACGAGCCCGCGCGCATGTGGGCGAGCGCCGGACCGATCGAGCGGACCTCGGCATGCGAGATCCCGGTCAGCGCGTCGAGGAACCGCTCCTCCGACAAGGAGGCCGCCGGGAGCTCCGTGGTGCCGAGACGGAGCACGAATCCGTGGCGGGCCAGGAGCACGCCGACGGACGCGGCGACGGAGACCCCACGCTCGAACGCCGGGGTGTGCGAGCGCCCGAGGCCGGCAGCGCGGGTGTCGAAGAACACCAACCCGCTCGCCCGCCGGCTCGACTCATCCTGGCGGATCATCAGCTCGCCGGTACGAGCGACGGATGGCCAGTGGATCCGCCGGAGGTCATCGCCCTCCTGGTACTGGCGCATCGTGTAGTACTCCTCTCCCGTGCGGAACAGCTGCCGCGCCCGCGACGCGCCGAACGACGGGCCCGACGACGGATCGGGGGCGGCGCCCAGGTCCTCGACCTCAGGTGTGACGAGCAGCTCGTCCCGCTCGGGGAACTCGAGGCGCAGGCGCGTCAACGCGAACGGATCCGACACGTCCACCACGAGTGGGCCGAGGAGGTACCGGCCGCGCGACTGCGGCACCAGCGTGTAGGTCGCCTGCTCGTGGACGCCTTCCTGGATCGCGCCGATGACCAGCCGCGCGGCGCGACCGAGGGGTGTCGGGAGCCGGTCCTCGAGGAGGAGGAACGAGGTGGCGATCGGCGAGCGGTTCTCGAGGTCGAGCGTCACGGTCACTCGTGACCCGGGGGTGACGCGGACCTCGGAGAGGCGGCGGCGCACCAAGATGCGGCGCGCTCCCCGTTTGGCGGCGAACGCCGCCAACAGGGGGAGCGCGACGATCCCCACCGCCACCACCTCGAGGCCCGGTGAGCCGATGACGCGTGCGGCGAGCCACATCGCGAGGCCCGACACGAGGACGGTGACGCCGCGACCCGCGAGCATCAGCGGCTCGCGGGCATCAGGGGTTCTCCGCGACCGGGACGTCGACCTCGTCGACGATCTCCCGCACCAAGACGTCGGCCGAACGCCCGCTCATGATCGCGTCCGCGGTGACGATGATGCGGTGCGACAGCGCCGAGGGCGCGAGCTGCTTCACGTCGTCCGGGATCACGAAATCCCGCTCCTCGGCGGCCGCGAGGGCGCGGGCGGCCCGCAGGATCATGATCGAGGCTCGCGGACTCGCGCCGAGATACACGTCGGAGTGCCGCCGCGTCGCCTCGACGAGGTCGACGATGTACTTCCGGATCGCGGGTGCGGCGTGGATGCGCCGGGCTTCCTCGATCATGTCTCGGACGCCTCGGGCGTCGCTCACCGGTCGGATGTCGTCGAGGGGAGCGCCCGACGCGTGGCTGCCGAGGATCTCCGCCTCGATCTCCGCCGAGGGATAGCCGATCGCGAGGCGCAGCATGAATCGGTCCAGCTGGGCCTCCGGCAACGGGTACGTCCCCTCGTGCTCGATCGGGTTCTGCGTCGCGATCACGATGAAGGGGGTGCCGAGCGTGTGGGTCTCGGTGTCCACCGTGACCTGTCGCTCCTCCATGCACTCCAGCAGCGCGGATTGGGTCTTGGGAGAGGCTCGGTTGATCTCGTCGCCCAGGACGATGTTGGCGAAGATCGCGCCCGGCTTGAACTCGAAGTCGCCGGTCTCCTGGCTGAAGACGTTGACCCCGGTGACGTCGGTCGGCAGGAGATCGGGCGTGAACTGGATCCGTCGGAAGGAGCAGTCGATCGAGCGGGCGATCGACTTGGCGAGCATCGTCTTGCCGACGCCCGGCACGTCCTCGATCAGGAGGTGCCCCTCGGCGATGAGCGCCACGAGCGCCAGCCGGATCTCCCGGTGCTTGCCCCGGACCACGCGTTCGACGTTCTCCTCGATCTCACGGAAGCGAGCCGCGAACGCCTGCGGATCCGGGAGCTTCTCTCGTACCTCCATCTGTTCTCGACCCCCGAACTCGAGTGATGCGTGGATTGGGTGCCCAATCTTACGGCGAGGACCGGCGGCGGGTTGCCCCGAGGTACAAGACGGAGCGCGCTTGGGGCAAGTTCCCGACAGACGCAGGGACCGGCGACGGAGGAGAGCGGACCGGCCCACGAACGGACGCCCCGCGCGGCCCCTATTCGCAACGATCAGGCATCGCGCGCGGGCCGGCCCGCCTCGGGTCGCAAGATTACACGGTTGTGATTCGCGTGTCCCCATCCCTCGCAGCTCCTGCGAGGTCGTTACACTGCGCGCATGGGACGCGCCCTCGTGCTGAACGCGTCGGAGTCGCCGCTCGCGGTGGTGGCAGCCAGGCGGGCGGTCGTCATGGTGCTCAAGGAGAAGGCCGACGTCGTCATCAGCAACGG
>Ga0114129_10009782_pt1 | contig 13674 bp, 9 predicted proteins | sample RhiMetdeltSRZDD1_FD_80071 | JGI IMG/M metagenome (GOLD analysis project Ga0114129, IMG submission 80071) | Populus rhizosphere microbial communities from Tennessee, USA - Rhizosphere MetaG P. deltoides SRZDD1 (version 2) (version 2) | ecosystem: Host-associated > Plants > Roots > Rhizosphere >...
ACAAGCGACTGCGCCGCATGGCCAGCGCCACGACCTTGGCAATCTACGCGCAGATTCTCGTTGGTGCGACGATGAGGCACACCGGCGCGGGGCTGGCGATCCCCGACTTCCCGCTGATGTTCGGCGGGATCGTGCCGGACCACTGGAACGCGGGGATCGCGATCCACTTCGCGCACCGCGTCGGCGCAATCGTCGTCGCGGCGATGGCGATTGCGACGTCGGTCTACGTCTGGCGGCATCACCGGAACCGCGTGGATCTCGCGCACGCCTCGCGGCTCATCATCGTTTTCCTGGTCTTTCAGGTCACACTCGGCGCGCTCACGGTGGTGAGCCGCCGCCAGCCGTGGATCAGCAGCCTGCACGTGGTCGGCGGCGCGGTCGTGCTGACGACGTCGCTCGTCATCACGCTGTGGAGCTGGCGCTGTCGGATTGCGGATCGAGGTGTGCGGATCGCCGATTGGGCGCAGCCGCCCGAACGCGAGATCAGCGCCCTGGAATGTCGATCTTGAGGGTGCGCAGTCGAGACGTGAGCGTCGTCGGCTTCAGGCCAAGGAGTTCGGCGGCGCCGCCCCGACCATAGATTCGACCTTCAGCGCGTCGAAGCGCGTTCAACAGGTTGACGCGTTCGCGGTCGCGCCACTGGCGCTCGGTCAGAATCGCGTCATCCGGGTCGACGACCGCGGACGGGAGGAGCGAGGCCATTGCGCCAGGAGCGCCGGCGAGTGCGAGATCGAGCCGGAGTCGCTCACCTTTCGAGAGGATGACGGCGCGTTCGATGACGTTTTGCAGTTCACGAATGTTGCCAGGCCAGTCGTATCGCTGAAGGCGTTCACCGTCTTCCTTCGTCAGACACAACGAAGGGACTCCGTGTCTCTTTGACGCCTGCGCCACGAAATGCGCCGCCAGAAGCGGGATATCGTCCTTCCGAGCCCGGAGCGGTGGTAACTCGATCGGAAACACGCTCAACCGATAGAAGAGGTCCTGCCGAAATCGACGGGCGCGCGCCTCTGCTTCCAGGTCTTGATTCGTGGCGGCGACAACCCGTACATCCACCTTTCGCGTCACGTCCTCGCCGATACGCTCGTACTCCCCTTCCTGCAGGACGCGGAGCAGCTTTGGCTGCATGTCGAGCGGCAACTCACCAATTTCGTCGAGGAAGATCGTACCTCCGTCGGCGACCTGAAAACGCCCTGGTCTGTCGCGCAGCGCGCCGGTAAAGGCGCCTCGCACATGCCCGAAGAACTCACTCTCGAACACGTCCCGTGGAATCGCACTGCAGTTCACTCGCACAAAGTTACGCTGGGCGCGTGGTCCGCGGTGGTGAATCTCGTTGGCGAGCAACTCCTTCCCGGTGCCCGACTCGCCAAGAATGAGTACCGTGGCATCCGTCCGTGCGACATCCTCCACCTGTTCGAGCACCCGGTGCACCACACGGCTCCGTCCCACGATGCTGCCGAACGCGAGTGCCGTTTCGACCTCTTCTTTCAAATAGGTGTTGTGGAATTCGAGCTGTTGTCGCAAACGGTCCAATTCTGAAAAGGCGCGCGCGTTGGCAATCGCCGACGCGGCCTGATCCGCAAACATGCGGAGCCAACGAAACTCCTGATCGTTGATGGATTGCCGGCGGAAGACCGCGAGCGTGCCCAGCGTTTCATCGCGAAACACCAACGGCTGGCCGGCAAAACTCTGAATGGATTCATGTCGCACCCATTCGGGGCGAGCCCATTGCTCAGACGAGGGATCAGTCAGCAGGAGGCCGGTTCGGTTCGCCGCGATCGAACCGACTTTCACGTGGCCAAGGGGAATGCGGCGGAACCCTCCATCAGTCCGAGACCAGCTCTCGCCCGCCAGCGAAGCACCCGCACTCGCTGCGAGGTGGAGGCAGGCCGTCTGATCCGCGCACGACGACCGGAGGTAACACGAGTCGCAGAGATCGCCTGGCGATACCACCCACACTCGAGCCAAGGCGACGCCCCGCTGGCGTGCCAGGCCATGGACAATCTGCCGGAGCACACCGTCGACGGTGCGCTCGCCGGAGACGCGAAGCGCGATTTCCTGCAACGCCTCGAGGTGCATCGGCGTCCTCGCCGCCGGCCAACGCTACCACAGCGCACGCTGACGACGAAGTTTCGTGGCCGACGAGAATCCGTTGCGCCGGCCAGTCCATCCGTTCGGCAAGTCAGTGTTTGCCGATCCTGGCATTCGCACGAAATTGCTGCCGATCGCCGCGATCGCGAGCTGCGAGCTGAAGGTCAGGAGCATCGTCTTCGACCTGGCGTTCCATTTGCCCTCTCGGTCTTGCCGACGGAAGGAGACACACCATGATCCTCAATCATCGCGATGACGCGGCGCCACGGTTCGCCCATGGTCGGAGGAAGACGGGTGCATTCGTGACCGCCAGTCCCGACCCGATTCGTATTCTCAGCGTCGATGATCATCCATTGCTGCGGGCCGGAATCGCGTCGCTCGTCTCCAGTCAAGCGGACATGCTGGTGGTCGCCGAGTGCTCGAACGGACGGGACGCGATTCAGCAGTTCCGCAAACATCGCCCCGATGTGACGTTGATGGACCTCCAGATGCCGGTCATGACCGGCACCGACGCGACGATCGCGATCCGGGCCGAATTTCCCGACGCCCGAATCATCGTGCTGAGCACGTCTGCCGGCGACGTGCAGGCGCTTCGTGCCCTTCAGGCCGGCGCTCGCGGATACCTCCTGAAGGATGCGGTCCCGGAGGAGCTTCTGGACACGATCCGTGCAGTCCGGGCGGGAAAACGGACGCTGGCGGCCAGCGTCTCGCGGGGAATCGCCGAACACGCGACAGACGACGTCCTCACGAACGGTGAAATCGATGTCCTCCGGCTCATTGCCGAGGGGAAGGCGAACAAGCAGATTGCCGATCGACTCTCGATCTCCGTAGAGACAGTGAAGAGTCGCGTCAAGAACATCCTGTCGAAGCTCGGTGCTGATGATCGAACCCAGGCCGCCGTGATTGGCCTCAAACGCGGCATCATTGAACTCTAGGGTGGAATTCGGCCGCCCGCGACCGCCGACGCGCGGGCGGCTCCGATCGTGCGTCACCGAACCGTGTTGATGATCACGGCGCCGTAGACGCGGTGCGCGTAGCGCGTGTCGCGCCCGAAGAACGCCGGCGCATCGTCTTTGGATTGCGTCGCCACGAAGCGATAGTCGCCGCGAAGGCCCCAACGGTTGTTCGGCGCATACCACTTCACGCCACCGCCGACGTTGCCGACGAGGAACGTCTCGTCGTCGGTGATGTTGAGCACCGGTCTCTCGAATACGGTGAGACCTCCCACCCCGCCAGTCGCATACGGGACAACCGAATGCCCGATCGGGAGTGAGACGACGAGATTGCCCGTGTAGCTGAGCATGTTCGGCGATTTGGTGTCGTGATTGAGATCGCCGAACTGAAGACTCGATGTCGTCGCGATCATCGCGCCGAGCTCGCCCTCGACGCCGATATAGCGCGTGAAGTTGATCGCGACCGCCGTTCCAAACCCGTAGTTGCCGAAGCTCGGCGCGCTGCCCTTCGACGTGAAATACGCCGCACCAGCCGGGATGTACGTGGCTTCCACGAGTCCGGGACCCTGAGTCTCCTGCGCGACGGCGCCTCCGACGCACGCGAGTGTTCCGACGACGACGAGAGCTGCGAGCCTGCCTGACATAACTGTTCTCCTTTCGTGCCCGTGATCGAGACGCGATACGACGATGCGCCACGTCCCCACCCGTGCATTCACGGTGGCGGCAGGCGCAAGGACTGTTCCTTTCAACACCTCACGACATTTCGCGGTGAGAGCATCGCACGCTGCGCCGAACGTCGGCGTTGTTTGCATGTGGGGAAACATCGACTGCGTCTCTGCGGACACGAGCGCGACACACGTCGGAGGAGCGGCGTTGGTCTGCGCGTTGCACGATGCTTGTGCGCGGCGGGGCAAGGGAACCGCTGGATGTGTGATGGAGACGGCCATGAGCGTTCGCATGTGTCTGTTCGGATTCGCGGTACTCACGACGATGACGGCGGCGGCGAAGCCACCGCTCTCGATACAGGCGTCGCCGGCGGTGTCGTTTTCGCCGGCGAATTTGATCATCACAACCAGGATCGAGCCCGATCCCGATAACCGCGCACTGGAGATCGCTGCGACCTCCGAGGACTTCTATCGCTCGAGCACGGTCGCGCTCGAAGGCGATCGCGCACCGAGGGCGACGCGCATCGAATATCGGAGCCTCCCACCCGGTCAGTACGACGTGACCGTGGCGCTGATCGGCGCAGGCGGCCAGCAGAAGGCGCGCGCGACGACGCACATCAATGTGATCGAGTCCGGATTCGCGAAGTGATCTGTGAGGCCGGAATGACGTGTTTCACTGCCTCTGGAACCTGTCATCGCGGTCGGGATTGGCCCTTCGCGCTCGAACGGTGTTGTCGATACCTTCGTCTTATACACCTCGAGGCCCAAATCTGCTTTGATGAACTGCCGCGGAGGTCAAACGGGTGACGCGATGACCCTCTTTCGAGGGTTTCGCGCCGCCGCCCGCAATGCTAGAGTCGCTGGCTCGTTGACAGACGGTTCATCGATGTTCGCGAGGAGCAACATCGGCGAATGGTACGAGGTGCACCATGAGCCGTACCGCCCCGGTCGCTTCGATCCTCGTGGCGTGGTCAATCGCCGCCGTGCTCCCGCTCGACGCAGCCGCCCAGGGCACGAGCGCCGCGAGCATCTCCGGTGTCGTCACCGACAATTCGGGCGGCGTCCTGCCTGGCGTCGCCGTCGAGGTCTCCAGCCCGGCGCTGATTGAGAGAGTTCGAGCGACCGTGACCAACGCGCGCGGCGAGTACGACATTGTCGAGCTGCGGCCGGGCACGTACACCGTGGCGTTCGCGCGGCAGGGCTTCGCCACGTTCCGGCGCGTCGGGATCGAGCTGACGTCGAACTTCAACGCCACCGTCAACGCCGAGTTGCGCGTCGGCGCGCTCGAAGAGCGCGTCACCGTTTCCGGCGCCAGCCCGCTCGTCGACAGGCGAAACGTCGCGCGGCAAACGGTCATCTCGAAAACCCTTCTCGATACGCTGCCGACGGGCAAGAACCTGCTCAGCTTCTATGCGCTGACACCCGCCGCCGTGACGCCGACGAACGCGCAGGACGTCGGCGGCAGCAAGGGGGAAACGACCGCCCGCGTCTCCGTGCACGGATCGAAACAGGGCGACACCAAGATGATGATCGACGGCATGTCGTTCAACTCGTTCGAGGGCGAAGGCAGTCAGCGCTCGTTCTATGTGAATGCGCTGACCGCTCAAGAGGTCATTGTCGACGCGCCCTCAGGCAGCACGTCGGCCGAGTACACCAGCAACGGCGTCGTCGTGAACCTGATCCCGAAGAACGGCGGCAACCGTTTCAGCGGGACGATGTTCGCGACCGGCTCGAATCACACCTTGCAGGCTGACAACCTGACCGCGGAGCTGAAAGCCGCCGGCGCCAGGACCACGAGCGGGACGCGATCGATCTACGACCTGAATGGCGTGCTCGCGGGGGCGATCAGGCGCGACCGCGTATGGTTCATGACGGCCCATCGCGCGTGGGGCCGACGGGAACGCGTGGCCAACCTCTTTCACGACGTGCTGCTGAACGATCCGTACTTCACTCCGGCCGATGGCTCCAAGGGTCGTCCGTTCGAGCCGGGTGAACCGTCGGAGGACTTCCGCTCCGACAACGTCCGCGTGACCTGGCAGGTGACGGCAAAAAACAAGGTCAACGTCCTGTACGAGCACCAGAACACGAAAGCGCAGAACAACTTTTCGTTTCTGAATGCCGGCACCATGTCGATGGAGGCGGGCAACCCGTACTGCTACACCGACGATTTGATCATGGCCACGTGGTCGAACACGGCCAGCAACAGGCTGCTGTTCGAGGGCGGCGCGCTGCTGCTGAACACCGAGACGAATACGTTCGAGAATCCTTGCGCCGGCATTCCGACGGGGCGGTTGTATCGCGACACGACGTTGAGCTTCGCCTTCAACGGCAACGGGCCGCTGCAGACCGAGAGCGCGCAGCGGCCGTTCAAGCAGCGGTTCTCGATGTCCTACATCACCGGCGCCCACTATTTCAAAGTCGGCGCGGCGGCCGAGCAGAGCCTGCCGCGCCCCACCAGGACCGATCGTGGTCCAACGCCGTTTTCCTACACGTTCAGGGCGGGCGTGCCGATTTCATTGACCGAGTTCGCGTCCCCCGCCGTCGGTGGCGAGTTGAAGATCAGGCCCGACCTCGGCATCTTCGTCCAGGATCAGTGGAAGCTCAATCGTTTGACGATCAACGCTGGTCTGCGTTACGAGTACCACCGGGTGTATGCGGACTCGTTGACGACGCCGGCCGGACCGCTCGTCGATGCCCACGATCTCCCGCGAGTCGATTGCATCCCGTGCTGGCACGATCTCGACCCGCGCGTCGGCATGACGTGGGACGTATTCGGGGACGGCAAGACAGCGGTGAAGGCGAGCACGAGTCGTTACGTGGCGCTCGCATCGTACGTGCAGAGCCGGACCTTCGCACCGCAGAACGCGATCGTGGCGAGCACGTCACGTTCGTGGAGCGATCCGAACGGCAACCTGGTGCCCGACTGCGATCTGCGCAATCCGAACACCAACGGCGAATGCGGGCCGATGGCGAACCGCAGCTTCGGCCAGTCGCTTCTCGTGACCACGCCCGATCCGAACTGGATCGCCGGATGGAACAAGCGCGGCTACAGCTGGGCGGCGTCCGTGAGCGTCGATCACCAACTGACCCCGCGCGTCGCCGTGAACGCCGGCTATTACCGGACCATCTACGGCAACCAGATCGTCACGCGGAACGAGGCAACGACGTCCGCCGATTTCGACGCCTATTGCATCACCGCGCCGGTCGACTCGCGTTTACCCGCGAGTGTCAGCGGGCAGCAGATCTGCGGCCTGTACGACATTACGCCGACGAAATTCGGCGTCGTCAACAACGTCGTGACGTTTGGGGAAAACTTCGGACATCCAACCGAGCACTACAATGGCGCAGACGTCAACCTGGTCGTCCGGCGCGTTCGGGGCGTCGATCTGTCTGGTGGCTGGAATGTCGGGAACGCCATCAGCACGCTCTCGACGTTTCCCGGGGCGACGACCTCGAAGTCGAACACATGCTTCATCGTCAATTCCCCGCAGGATGTGAAGTTCACGCTGCCGTCCGGAAGTACGGTTCTGACGGGTTGCGAAACCGGAAACCCATACCAGAATCGCTTTCGGGTCAACGGGTCGGTGCAGCTCCCGTACGGACTGCAGGCCGCTGCTGTGTACCAGAGCCTTCCAGGACCGAACTACGACGCGAACTACACGTTCGGGAACGCCCAGATCCAGGGACTCGGCCGCAACCTGTCTGGCGGCGTCAGCGCGGTGACGGTCAATCTCGTGCCCCCGCTGTCACAGTTCCTGGATCGGATCAACCAGGTCGACGTGCGCTTGAGCAAAATCTTGCGGACTGGCCGCGGCAGGTATCAGTTCAACTTCGACGTCTACAACCTCTCCAAGAGCAGCGCCATTCTCTGGGTCAACAGCACATATGGACCGAACTGGCTGTCGCCGACCTCCACGCTGGACGGGCGATTGATCAAGTTTGGAATCCAGTACGACTTCTGAACGAATCATGAGCGCGCGGACGTGGATCACGACCGCGACGGTCGCCATGTTGCTCGTGCCGCGGCCCGCAAGTGCGCTCGATCCCAAACCGCGTATCACGCAATATCGACATACCGCCTGGCGTGTGCAGGAGGGAGCATTCGAGTCGGCGCCCAATGCGATCGCGCAAACGGCGGACGGCTACATCTGGATTGGGACCGATTCCGGGCTGGTCAGATTCGACGGGGTTGAGTTTCAGCGCTGGACGCCCGGACTCGACAACGGCGCCTTCGACACTGCGGTCCTGTCCCTGCTTGGTGCGTCTGACGGGACGCTCTGGATTGGCACGAACTCAGGCCTTCTGAGTTGGAAGCAGGGCCATCTTCAGGAACATTTCTCCGGTCGAATCGGCGCCATTGTGGAAGATCGCCGCCGGAGGATCTGGGTGGCGCGGTCGCGGATGCTCCGCGATCGCGATCTGGGCGTGCCGGGTGCGCTGAGCGGCGGACTGTGCCAGGCGGTCGGTGACCAGCCCGGATGCCTCGGAAACGACGAAGGAACGCGGCTGGTGACCGCGGACGCGCTCGCCGAGGATGTGGATGGCAGTCTTTGGATTGGCGCTCCGAACCAGTTGATCCGATTGCGTAATGGCTCGTTCGAGCCGCATTTGAGAGAGCGGCTCGAGGGGCGGTTCGTGCAGTCGATCTCCAGCATCGCCGCCGCCGACGGTGTCGTGTGGGCCGCGATTCCGAGAAAGGGTGCCGGCTTGCTCCGATTGGTTGACGGTGCGGCCGAGACCGTGAATCTTCGAGGCATCGACACCGCTCAAATCAAGCTTCTCTTCATCGATCGCGATCGGTCGCTGTGGATGGGAACATCGGGCGATGGCGTCTACCGGATGTCCGGCGGGCGGGTCGATTCCTACCGCAGCGAACACGGCCTCTCCGGCAACGCCGTGAACGGCTTTTTCGAGGATCGCGAAGGCAATCTCTGGGTGGCGACGGCGCGAGGCCTCGACTGTTTCCGCGAGAGCCCGGTCGTGACGTTTTCGACGAGCGAGGGGTTCGCGGCGGGCACTGTCAACTCGGTGATCGCGTCTGACGACGGGACCGTCTGGGTCGGCGGCCAGGGAGGCCTGGACGCCGTTCGAGGGGACACCGTGACGTCGACCGTCGTACCAGGAATTTCGCTGGGCTCGCTCTGGCAGGATCACATCGGACGGCTCTGGGTCGGCACCGGCACCGATCTCAACATTCACGATCACGGTCGGCTTCGTGCCATCAACCGGCTCGATGGAAACCCGGTCGGCATGGTTGCGGCGATCGCAGAAGATCGGGACCACAACGTCTGGGTGAGCGTCGATGTCGGCTCAGATCGCAAGCTGTTCCGAATTCGCGATCAGCGCGTTCAAGAGGAATTTGCCCCCGACCGTATTCCTCTGGTCAGGCGCATCGCACCCGACCCGACTGGCGGAATCTGGCTGGGCTTCGAAGACGGCAATCTTGGCCACTACCAGAACGGCAAACTGGAGATCTTTCCGCTATCGAGAGGATCCGAGATCGGATATCCGGGCTTGACCATCGATGCCGACGGGTCGGCGTGGGCCTCCACCTGGAGCGGGCTGGTTCGTTGGAAGAATCACGAGATGAAGACGCTGACCTCCAGGAACGGTCTGCCGTGCGACGCGATCGTCAGCGCGATCCGTGATGACCACGCGACGCTGTGGCTGTACACCAAATGCGGGTTCGTCGCGATCGCGGACTCGGAGCTCGAACGATGGTGGCAGCAGCCGGACCGAATCGTCGACGTCCGAGTCCTCGACGTGTTCGATGGCGCCGTGCTGCCATCGGGCCCACGCAGATTTCAACCCGCCGCGGCCAAGTCGCCGGATGGACGCCTCTGGTTCGTCAACGGCACAGTGCTGCAGATGATCGATCCCGGGGGACTGCGGACAAATCCGATCCCTCCGCCCGTCTTCGTCGAAGACGTGCGTGCCGACCGAAAAGACTACGCCCCTGGCGGGCTCGTTCGCTTTCCGGCACGCAGTCGCGACATCGAAATCCATTTCACGGCACTGAGCTACTCCATCCCGCAGAAAGTCCGCTTCCGCTACAAGCTCGAAGGCCGCGATCGAGAGTGGCAGGATGCCGGCACTCGCCGCCAGGTGTTTTACAGCGACCTGCCACCGCGGGCCTACCGATTCCGTGTGATCGCATCCAACAACGACGGCGTGTGGAACGAGGCTGGCGCCGCACTCGATTTCTCGATTGCATCCGCGTATTACCAGACCGCGTGGTTTCGCAGCGGATTGACGGTCGCGGTGCTGGCGCTCGTGTGGGCGATCTACCACTTCCGCGTGCGCCGGCTCGCGCGCCACTTCGACGCGCGGCTCCAGGAGCGCGTCAACGAGCGGACGCGCATCGCGCGAGAGCTGCACGACACGCTCCTGCAAAGCTTCCACGGCGTCATGTTTCGGTTTCAGGCGGCCGCAAACGTCCTGCCCGATCGGCCGCTGGAAGCCAAACACCGATTGGAGACGGCACTCAAGCACGGCACGCATGCGATGAGGGAGGGCCGGGACGCCATCCAGGGTCTGCGCGCTTCCACGGTGGTTGCGAACGATCTGGGTCTCGCGCTCAGGGCACTTGGCGAAGAGCTCGCGGCCACCGAGGTCAACGGCGCGCACGGCCGTAGCGCAACGGTCGACGTCGCCATCCAGGGCACGCCGCAAGCCCTCCGCCCGATCATCCGCGACGACATCTATCGAATCGGCAGCGAGGCCTTGCGCAATGCGTTCCGGCACGCCCGCGCTCGTCGGATTGAAGCGGAGATCCGGTACGACCACCGCCAGTTTCACCTGCGTGTCCGCGACGACGGCCAGGGTATCGACGCCACAGTACTGAACGGCCATCAAACCGGGCACTTCGGCTTGCCGGGCATGCGTGAGCGCGCGGACCGGATCGGCGGTCATTTCGAGGTCTGGAGCGAGACCGGAATGGGCACCGAGGTCGCCCTCACGATTCCCGCCGCCGCTGTCTATTTGACGCCGCGGCCGCGGCGTCACTTCTGGTCCTTCATCGGACGGGTGCAGCCGTGAGCGCCGGTTCCGATCGCATTCGGATTCTCACGGTCGACGATCATCCACTCCTGCGCGCAGGCATCGAGGCGCTCGTCTCCAGCCAGGCCGACATGTTGGTCGTCGCCGAGTGCTCGAACGGGCGTGACGCGATTCAACAGTTCCGCACACATCGTCCCGATGTGACCTTGATGGATCTGCAGATGCCGGAAATGAGCGGCACCGACGCGATCATCGCGATTCGCGACGAATTTCCCGACGCTCGAATCATCGTGTTGACGACGTATGCCGGCGACGTTCAGGCGCTGCGTGCGCTTCAGGCCGGCGCTCGCGGCTACCTCCTGAAGGATGCGGTTCAGGAGGAGCTTCTCGACACGATTCGTGCGGTCCACACGGGAAGAAAGACGCTGTCGCCCGCCGTCTCACAGGGAATCGCCGAACACGCGACCGACGACGCCCTCACGAACGGTGAAATCGACGTCCTGCGGCTCATCGCGGAGGGGAAGGCGAACAAACAGATCGCCGATCAACTGTCGATCGCGGAAGAGACGGTCAAGAGCCGTGTCAAGAACATTCTGTCGAAGCTCGATGCCGACGATCGAACCCATGCCGCCATGATCGGCCTCAAACGCGGCATCATCGAGCTGCAGGCCTGAGAGGCCTCACTCGAACGAGTGACGATCTTTCACTTGTTCAGGGCTTCATCCCATTCCTCGACATCCGTACGCTGATGACGGGGTCCCTTGAGACGTCTCTTCTGGACATTCGCCACCGGCGTACCCGGCGCGGGACTTCTGGTGATGCGAGTGGTCGCCGCCGCCGCTCTCGGTTTCAACGCCGTCAACAGCCTCTCCAATCCACTCCAGATCGGCTCGGCGACGATCAGCGTCCTGCAACTGGCTGCCGGCCTGCTGCTGCTCGCCGGCCTCTGGACACCGCTTGCGGGCCTGCTTGTCGTTGGTCTCGAGGGCTGGCGGCTCTTCGCGCGGCCACAGGATCCGTGGCCTCAGATCCTGCTCGCGACGCTTGGCGGCGCGCTGGCGCTGCTCGGGCCAGGCGCATGGTCGGCTGACGCCAGCTTGTACGGATGGAAGCGCGTCGACATCAGACAGCGACACACTCGCGCTGCAGATCATGAACCGTAGCTCGTGTGATTCGCGCGCGAGACCGATACCTTAGTATTCACTTGAAATAGTCGACAGAATTCACTTCAAGCAGGCTTGTTCAAGCCCAAAGACGCCTTCAGAATCCATCGAAACGCCGCGCTCCTGCCCGGACCGGCGAGGCGGCTCGGTGGGGAAACGACTTCGGTGTTCGACGAAGGAGTTTTGTATGGAGGCGCAATTCGCACACAAGGTTCTCGACCGCGTTCGTGAGGACGCCCAGGCTGAAACGATCATGCGCGATGGGCGCCCGGCAGCGTGGCCCATCCTGCAGAAGCATGCGTCGGCGGCGGAAGTCACGCCGATCGGCACCAGCCCACTCTGGCGTGCAGTGCTGAAGCTGGCCAGGCAGGTCGCGGCCACTGAAGCCACGACCTGCCTGCACGGCGAGTCGGGCACGGGCAAGGAAGTCATCGCCCGGTTCATCCACCAGCAGTCGCCGCGGCGGCGCGGCCCCTTCGTCGCGATCAACTGCGCGGCGCTCCCGGAGACACTGCTCGAGTCGGAGGTGTTCGGCTTCGAGCGCAGCGCCTTCACTGGCGCGCAGCAAGCCAAGCCCGGGCAGATAGAGCTCGCGTCGGGCGGCGTGTTGTTTCTCGACGAAGTAACGGAGATGACGCCCGCCGCGCAGGCGAAGTTCCTGCGCGTGCTGCAGGAGCGGGAGTTCGTCCGCCTCGGCGGCACGCGCCCGATCCGGGCGAACGTGCGGGTGATCGCGGCGACCAACCGCGACCTGCAGGAGGCGGTCGCATCGGGCCAGTTCCGTGCCGATCTCTACTACCGGTTGAACGTCTTCGACATCCACCTTCCGCCGCTCCGGGAGCGCCGCCAGGACATCGCCGAGCTCGTGGCCGGCTTTGTCCGCGAGTTCGATCACACGACGGGTCGCGCCGTGAGAATGTCGTCGGATGCGATGGACGCGCTGCTCCGGCACGACTGGCCCGGAAACGTCCGCGAGCTGCGCAACGTCATCGAGCGGGCGAGCATCATCTGCCAGGATGGTGTGATTGATCCTGGTGCTCTCTCGCTGCGGCCGGCGTTGAAGGACACCGAGAGCACGGACCTTGAAGTGATCGAGCGGCGCGTCATCGAGCGCGTGATGCGCGAAACGAACTGGAACAAGGTGCGGGCGTCTCGAAAGCTGGGTATCTCGCGAACGCAGCTCTACATGCGATTGCGCAAATACGGCCTCGAGGATTCGGCTGCGTCGACGACGGCGCCTTGACTCAGGCCGCGATCGCTGCGGAATCCGCGATCCTGCTACGCAATCCGCGATCCCGCACCGAAGACGCCGGCGTTGTCTTCGCCATTCGAGACGGCCGCGAGCAGGTGTGACGCCCGTCCGCGACTGTCTGTCTGCACGCACCGTTGTTCGCCTGGAAACATCTGCGGTAGGGTCGCCAGACCAGCACCTCACGCAACGGTGCGAATCATGGGCGATTGAGCGCGGTGCGATGGCGCGCGTCCGTGGCGCGCCGGTTGCAAATCCATGGAGCCAAGCGCCATGGACAAGATCGGCAACTAGATCCGCGCAGACGAGTCGCGCGGACCAGAAGGAGAAGCAACGATGGCTACGCAGACAGCTACAGCGAATCGGTCACAACAGAGTTTGACAGTCGACGAGAAGCTTCAAAAGCTCAGGGAGCTGTACGCCGACGCGCCTGAATTGGGCAAAGCCGCGCTGAAGAACGGGCTCGCGATGCTGACGAAAGAGCTGGCAGCGCCGTCGGCGGCGCAAACCGCCGGCCGTATCGGCGCCCGTCAAGGCAAGGTTTCGGAGCTCACCGT
>Ga0114129_10009783_pt1 | contig 13674 bp, 10 predicted proteins | sample RhiMetdeltSRZDD1_FD_80071 | JGI IMG/M metagenome (GOLD analysis project Ga0114129, IMG submission 80071) | Populus rhizosphere microbial communities from Tennessee, USA - Rhizosphere MetaG P. deltoides SRZDD1 (version 2) (version 2) | ecosystem: Host-associated > Plants > Roots > Rhizosphere >...
GCGCGCGGCGGCTGCGACCGCGATCCCGACCGGATGCTCGCTCGCGGCCTCGACGGCACCCGCAAGGCGCAGCGTCTCGGCGGGAAGCGCGTTCACGAGGCGCAACCGGCCTTCCGTGACCGTGCCCGTCTTGTCGAGCACGACCGTCGTGATCCGTCGCGTCTGCTCGAGCACCTCGGGGCCCTTGATCAGGATGCCGAGCTGCGCGCCGCGGCCGGTGCCGACCATGAGCGCGGTCGGCGTCGCGAGCCCGAGCGCACACGGGCACGCGATGATCAGCACCGCGACCGCTGCCTCGAACGCGCTCGACACGTCGCTCGAGACGACGAGCCATCCGACGAGGGTTGCGGCCGCGAGCGCGAGCACGACCGGCACGAAGACCGCGGAGACGCGATCTGCGAGCCGCTGGACGTCGGCCTTCCCCGCCTGCGCGTCCGCGACCATGCGCGCGATCTGCGCGAGCATCGTCTCCGAGCCCACCTTGGTCGCACGGACGACGAGCCGGCCGTACGTGTTCACGGTCGCGCCCGCGACCTCGTCGCCGGGGCGAACCTCGACGGGAAGCGGCTCACCCGTCAGTAGCGAGCGGTCGACGGCCGATTCGCCCTCCTCGACCACGCCGTCGGTCGCGACCTTCTCCCCGGGCCGGACGACGAAGCGGTCTCCGACGATGAGCGCGTCGACCCCCACGACGACCTCGTGACCGTCCCGGAGCACCCTCGCGTCACGCGGCGCCAGCTCGAGCAGCGCGCGAATCGCAGCGCCGGAGCGGCGGCGCGCGCCCGACTCGAGCCACCGGCCGAGGAGGATCAGCGTCGTGATCACGGCGCCCACCTCGAAGTACGTCTCGCCGACGCCGGCGACGAGCGCGACGACCGACCAGCCCCAGGCGGCGAGCGTCCCGATCGAGACGAGCGTGTCCATGGTCGCGACGCCGTGGCGCGCGTTGAGCGCCGCGGCGCGGTGGAACGGCCACCCGGCCCAGAGCACGACCGGTGTTCCGAGCGCGAACGCGAGCCACTCCCAGCCGTCGAACTGGAGCGCCGGGATCATCAGCGCGACGAGCGGCACGGACAGAGCCGCCGCGACGATCAGACGCAGCGGCCTGCGCGGAGCGTCGTCACGTGTCCCGGACGCCGGCTGCGCGCTGTACCCCGCCGCCTCGACCGCCCCGAGGAGCTCCTCGAGCCGGACGCGCTCCGCGTCGTAGCGGACGCGGGCGGACTCGGTCGCGAGGTTGACCGACGCGTCGACCCCGTCGAGCCGGTTGAGCTTCCGCTCGACCCGCGAGACGCAGCCCGCGCACGTCATCCCCTCGATCTCGAGGGTGACCGAGCCGGTATAGGTGGTCTCGGCCATGCGTCTATTTTACCCCCTGGGGGTATCGGTCATCCTCCTCGTCACTGGCTCGGCGGCCGCGAGGCCGCTGCTCCGACCTGCGCCGGAGCTGTCCGTCCCGGCAGGCTGGGTCGCCGAGCGCTACGCCTCGGGGATGACGCGGCCGACGGCGATGGCGTTCGGCCCCGACGGCCGGCTCTACGTCGCGCAGGAGGCGGGACAGATCCTGGTCGTCGGTGTCGGCAGCACGAAGCCGCGCGTCGTCGCGCGCGGATTCCCCGAGGCGCTCGGCCTTGCCTGGAAGGGCGCACAACTCTTCGTCTCCTCGAAGGGCCGGCTCGACCGGCTCACGCTCGTCGGCAAGCGCCTCGTCAACCGCAAGGCGCTGCTGAAGAACCTCCCGAACGGCCGCCACCAGCAGGACAACGTGGTCGTCGGCCGCGACGGCCGCCTCTACCTCGGCAACGGCTCGACGTGCGACGCATGCGTCGAGAAGAGCCGTCTGAGCGCGACGATCCTCTCGGTCCGCCCGGACGGCCGCGACCTCGAGGTGTTCGCGACGGGGCTGCGTAACCCGTACGGGCTCGCCGTCCAACCGCGGACCGGACGCCTGTACGCCACCGTGAACGGACGCGACGACCTCGGCAACAGCGAGCCGGCGGAGATGCTCGTCCGGGTCGAGCAGGGCCGCGACTTCGGATGGCCCGCGTGCTGGCCGAACTTCGCGGAGAAGCGACTCACCGGCAGCTGCAGCGGCGTCACGCCGCCGGTCGCCTACCTCGAGCCGCGCGCGGGCGCCGGCAGCCTCGCGTTCTCCCGCGACGGGCGAGCCGCGTACGTCGCGCTCTGGGGCCAGTACTTCGGCCCGCACGGCCGCACGCTCGTCCGCGTCGACTTCGCGCCCGACGGGTCAGCCACCGGCCAGCGGGTGTTCGCACGCGGCTTCGGCCACCCGCTCGCGGTCCGCGTCACACCGAGCGGCGCGATCCTCGTCTCCGACTGGGAACGCGGCCGGATCTATCGCATCCGCCCTCGCTGATCGCGCGTAGGACAGGCGAGGGGGAGAGGCAGCGAGAGGGCCCTCGTGCCCTCTCGCAGTACGTGCCTAGACCTTCTCCGTCAGCGGTCGGCCGAGCTGCTTCTCCCACCAGTCCGACTCACGCTTGTCGAACTGACCCTGCAGCTGGCCCACGTACGACGCGAGCTGGGTCTCCTTCTTCCCAAGCCGTTCCTCGAGCTCCGCGACTCGCAGCTCCCGCCTCTCGAGCTTCTCCTCGCGGAGCTCAAGGTCGGCCTCGACGCGCGCTTCGCGCGCCTCGACCTCAGCCTCTCGCTCGTCCATCTCGCGAATCCGGTCGGACAGCGACTCCTCGGTGTTGTTGAGCCGCTTCTCGCGCCGCTCGATGCGCTCGCGCTGTGACTGCACGAGCGCTTCGCTCGAGACCACCTCGGCCTCTCGCGCGGCGAGCTCCCGCTCCCGCTCGAGCAGCGCCTGCTGCTTCGAGTCGAGCTCGGCCGCCATACCCTCGTCGCGCTCCACGCGGCGGAGGGTCGCGAGCTGGCGATTGAGCTCGGCCTCGCGGGTTGCGAGCTCGTTCTCGCGGTCGTCGAGGTTTGCGATCCGGGCATTCGTGGATTCGTCGAGTTCGCCGAACGACTCCTGGCGGGTTTCCAGCGAGCGTTCGGCAGAGCGAAGGCGTTCGTCACGTTCGCGCAGCTCGCTCTCGCGCTGCTCGACCGTCTCTTCGCGGGCGGTCAGTCGCCCGTCGACCTTTGCGAGCTCGCGCTGCTTCGCGAGCAGCTGCGACTCGGTCTTGCTGAGCTCTTCGTCGCGCTCGGCGATCCCGTTCTCGCGGACGGCGAGGGCGGCCTCGCGCGCCTCGACCTTGGCGAGCATCTCCTGCTCGCGCGACTCCATGTCCTTCTCGGTGCGCGCGATCGCGCGTTCACGCTGCGCGAGTGCGGCTTCCTGCTTCGCGAGCTGCGTCGCGCTCTCGGTGCGTTCGCGGTCGACGCTCGAGAGCTCGCGGAACTTCGCCTGGAGCTGACGCTCGCGGTCGGCGGCGAGGGCCTCGGCCTGGGCGAGCTCCGTCTTCATCTCGGCGAGCCGCTTCTGCTCCTCGGCGATCGACTCGGCGCGGTCCGTCAGCTCCTTCTCGCGTGCGCCGAGCTCGTTCTCGCGGGACGCCATCGTGGCGGCGCGCTGGTCGAGCTCCGCCGCCCGAAGGTTGAGCCCCTGCGGGCCGGCGAGCTCGCGCTCGAGCATCGCGGCCTGCTCGGCCATCGCCGCCCGGAGGTCGCGTTCGCGTGCGAGCGCGGACGCAAGCTCGGTGCGGACGACCTCGACGTCGGGGCTCGGGGCAATCTCGTCCGCCTCCGCGACGGGGAGCACCGGCGGTGCGGTTTCCGCCAAGACCTCCTCGGCGACGATCTGCGGCGGCGGCTGCTCCTCGGCGGCGGCGTCGTCCTGCCGTTTCTGCAGCTGCCGGCGGAGCCCGGTGCCGAAGCCCTTCTCGGTCGGGTGGTTGTCGGCCATCAGAGGATCTCCTTGAGGCTCAGAACTGCCGGCCCGAGCACGACGAGGAACATCGCCGGGAAGATGAAGAGCACCGTCGGGAACATCATCTTGATCGGCGCCTTCATCGCCTTCTCCTCGGCGGCCATCTGGCGGCGGTTCCTCGAGTCCGCGGCCTGCACCTTGAGGATGCGGCCGAGCGAGATGCCGAGCTGGTCGGCCTGGATGATCGCCCGGCTGAACGCGGCGACCTCGGGCGTATCGACCCGCACGGCGAGCTTCTTCAGCGCATCGTGTCGGCTCTCGCCGATGCGCATCTCACCGAGCGTGAGAGCGAACTCGTCGGCGAGCGAGCCCTCGAGGTTGTCGGTGAGCTTGTCGACGGCGCCGTCGAAGCCGAGACCCGCCTCGACGCTGACGGCGAGAAGGTCGAGTGCGTCGGGCAGCTCTGCACGGATCTTCTCCCGCCGGCCGCGCGCCTTCATCGAGACGTAGATCCCGGGGAAGGCGAAGCCGGCGAAGCCGAAGCCGACGGCGAAGAACAGTGTCCCGACGAAGCTGACGGCGGAGCCGAGCAGGAGTCCGAACACGCCGAGCCCGATAGCGAGCGCGGCCTTCAGAGCGAGGAACGTCGTCGGCGAGATCTTCTGGCTCAGGCCTGCGGTCATGAGCTTCAGCTGGATCGATTCGACCGTCACGCGCGGGTTCACGCGCATCGCGAGCCGCGAGAGCCGGTTCGCGGCCGGGAAGATGACGCGCTCACGGAACTTGAGGCGCTCCGGGCCGGTCCGGATCCGCGGCCGTGCGTACGTCGAGGCTCGCCGAAGTGCGAGCGCACGCTGGCGTGCACCGACGCTGACGACCTCGGTGGCGAGGAAGACCGCGCCGAAGAGACAGACGACTGAGAGTGCGAGCAGCATCAGGCGGTCACCCCTTGAAGTTGACGATCTTCTTGAGGAGGAGGCTGCCGATGGCCATCATCACCAGCCCGGAAAAGATGATCTTGTGCCCCGCCGACGTGCCCCAGAGCGGGGCCATGTACGCCGGGTTGATCAGCGTGAACATGCCCGCGAGGAAGAACGGCAGCCCGATCAGCACGTAGGCGGACATCCGGCCCATCGCGGTCAGTCCCTTGATCTTCCGCATGAACTGCTGACGCTCGCGGACCGCGTCGGCGACCATGTCGAAGATGCCGGCGAGCGAACCGCCGACCTGGCGCTGGATCGTCACGGCAGTGATCACGAAGTCGAGGTTCTTCGAGCCGATGCGCTCCGACATCTCGGCGAGCGCGTCGTCCATCGGGCGCCCGAGGCTCGTCTCGGTGAGCACACGCTTGAACTCGTCGCTCGCCGGCGGCTGACCCTCGTCGACCACGGCCTGGAGACCCTGGCGGAAGCTGTGGCCTGCCTTCAACGACGCTGCGATCGTGATCAGGATGTCGGGCAGCTGCTCCTCGATCGCGTTCATCCGTCGCTTGGCCTTGAACGAGAGGAACGCGACCGGCAGCAACGCGCCGCCGAGCAGCGCGAGGATGCTCACGACGGGCGATGTCGCGGCGACCGCCGACACGAACGCGAAGACGAAGCCCGTGCCAATGCAGATGTAGAAGAACTCGACCGTGCGGAGCGGGAGGTCGGCCCGCTCGATCTGCCGGTGCAGCTTCTTCCAGAAGCCCATGTGCGCCAGCGACTTCTCGGTCGCCGAGAGCATGCCCGACGCAGCTGCAAAGCGCTCGCGCGGGCCCATCCGCGTGCGGCGCTTTCGCGTCTCGAGCGTGTGCGGCTCGATGCGCTGGCGAAGCCTCGTGCCGCCCGGCGTGGCCATGACCAGCCCGACGGCGATGATCGTCATGCTGCCGATCAGCAGCGCGAGCAGCATGGTCCCGAGGTTGTTGTCGTAGACGAAGCCCGGGATCAGCTTCGAGCCGCCGTTCGATTTCACGATCGCGGACGAGGCGTCACCCGGCATCTGCACCTCGGTCTCGTGCGAGCCGAAGCCGGCGAACGTCGTCTTCAGGTCGACGCGCTCGCCCGGCCGCGCGGCGGAGAGGTACGTGACCCGCCACGTGCGCTTGAGCTGCTCGGCGATCGCGCTGTACGCGTCGGCGACGGCCGAGCTCGAGCTCGCAGGGAAGTACGCGCCGCCGGTCGCCGCGGCGATCTCCGTGAGCTCGGCGGGTGAGAAGTCCTCGCCTTCGATCCCGATGGCGTAGACGGACGCGCCTGCACGCTTCGCCTGAGCGGCGGCCGTCGCGAGCGTCGTCCGGCTCGACACGTCGTTGCCGTCGGTGAGCACGATCAGCACGCGGCCCGCAAACGGCTCGTCCGCGAGCGCGCGCGAGCCGAGCGAGATCGCGTCGCGGAGGGCCGTGCCCTGCTTCCTGTCGACGGCCAGGGACTCGAGCGCTGCATCCGTGTCGATCGTCGCGCTGGAGAACCCGGTCAGCCGGACCGCCTGGCGGCCGAAGCCGATCAGCATCACACGGTCGGCCGGCGGCTTCGAGGCGATGAACGACCGGGCGGCCGAGACCGCGTTCTCGAACGCCGCACCGTTCATCGAACGGGAGCGGTCGATCAGGAGCGCGATGCTCTTGGCACGTCCGAGGTTCTCCGCCGCGAAGCCGACGACCGGCTCACCGTTCTCGAGCACCGAGGGGGCGTTCGAGGACGGCGTCGGCGTGACCACCGAGTAGCGAACGTTCGGGTAGTCGGAGGTGTCGACCCTGCCGACCTGGAGCGAGTCGGCAGCGACCGCAGGCGCCGCGAGGGCGAGTGCGGCGACGACGATGAGGGAGGCGGTCCGCATCGTCAGCTGCCGTAGGAGGCCGCCGCGAAGGCCGGCCTGTAGGGGTTGTCCTGCTCGAAGAAGTTCGGCTGGAGCATCACGCCGTTCGCGGCCATCTTCTCCAGGAAGTGCGGCTTGAGCCCGTTGCACGAGAGCGGGAGCAGCAGGCGGGACGTGTGTCCGGCCGCCGTCGCCTCCTCGTCGGGAGGCCGCGCGATGAAGATGTCCTGCAGCGTGATCACGTCCGACTCCATCCCGAGCACTTCCGAGATGTGCGTGCAGCGGCGCGAGCCGTCCACGAGCCGCGAGATCTGCACGAGCACGTCGAACGCGCTCGCGATCTGCTCGCGGATCGCCCGGTGGGGGAGCTCGATGCCGCCCGTCATCACGAGCGTCTCGAGGCGCGACAGCGCGTCGCGCGGGGAGTTCGCGTGGATCGTCGTCAGCGAGCCCTCGTGGCCCGTGTTCATCGCCTGGAGCATGTCCAGGGTCTCCGGGCCGCGGACCTCGCCGACGATGATCCGGTCGGGGCGCATGCGCAGTGCGTTGCGGACGAGCTCGCGGATGCGGATCTCGCCGCTGCCCTCGATGTTCGGCGGGCGCGACTCGAGCGTGATCACGTGCTCCTGCTGGAGCTGGAGCTCGGCCGCGTCCTCGATCGTGACGATGCGCTCGTCACCCGGCACGTAGGCCGACATCGCGTTGAGCATCGTCGTCTTACCAGTGCCGGTACCTCCGGAGATGAGCACGTTGAGCTTGCCCTTGACGCAGGACGCGAGGAACTGCGCGGCCTTCGGCGTCAGCGAGCCGAACGTGATCAGGTCGTCCATCGTGTACGGATCCCGTGCGAACTTCCGGATCGTCAGCGTCGGGCCGCGGAGTGCAAGCGGCGGGATGATCGCGTTGACGCGGCTGCCGTCAGGCAGGCGCGCGTCGACCATCGGCGACGCCTCGTCGACGCGCCGTCCGACCTGCGACACGATCTTGTCGATGATCCGGAGCAGGTGCGCGTTGTCGACGAACCCGGTGTTGGCACGCTCGATCTTGCCGTTGCGCTCGACGTAGATCCGGTCGTGCGCGTTGACCATGACTTCCGTGACCGAGTCGTCGCTCAGGAGCGGCTCGAGCGGGCCGTAGCCGAGGATGTCGTCCGTGATCTCGCGGACGATCTGGCGGCGCTCCTCGCGCGTCAGCGGCGTCCGGTCGATCGCGAGCTGCTCCGTGACCGCGTGGAACACGCGCTCCGAGAGGTCCTCGTTCGTCTCCCGCTTGAACAGCTCGGGCCCGAGCTTCGCGATCACCGCGTGGTGGATGCGGGTCTTGAGCTCGGCGTAGGGGTCGTGGGCCGGCTGTGGGGCCGGCTGGGGGGCTCCGTGGTGCTCGGCCCCCGCGAGCGTGGGGAGCTCGGCGACGGACCCGCCGTCGCCGGTCCCGTTCTGCTGCTTCGCGATGCGGTCGTGGAGGCCCATGTGCCTACCTCGACACCGCGAACATCTTGCGCTTCGCCTGCTGCTGCCCGGTTTGGGCGGCGAGGCCCTTCGACATCGAGCGCACCGCGCGCGAGAAGTCGGAGCCGCCGTCCGAGACGACCGCGGGCATTCCGCGGTTGACCGCGAGCGGCACTGCCCGATCGCTCGGCACCTCGAAGTCGATCTTCACCCCGAGCGCCTGCTCGACCTCCGACTTCTTCATCCCGACCTTCGAGTTCGCCCGGTTCAGGACGTACTTGATCTTGTTCCCGGGGAACGAGAGCAGGTCGAGCGTGTGCAGGCTGAGCTTGACGTTCTTCAGCGTCGGGACGTCGAGGCCGCACAGCACGATCAGGCAGTCCGTGCGGTCGAGCGTCGCGAGCATCGGGCCGTGGAAGAACGGCGACGTGTCGACGACGATCACGTCGTACGACTCGCGCGCGACCTCCAGCAGCCGAGTGATCTTCACCTCGGTGACGAGCTCGGCGTCCTCCGGCCGAAGCGGCGCGGGAAGGACGTCCAGGCCAGACCCGTGGCGCGTCGTGTAGCCCGCGAGCTTCTCGGTGTCGAGCTCGCCCGGGGCGACCACGAGGTCGTAGATCGTCTTCTCCGGCTCGACGCCGAGCATGATCGCCGCGTCGCCGAACTGGAGGTCGAGGTCGATCAGGAGCGCCCGCTTCTTGTCGTTCTTCGCGAACGACGTGGCGAGGTTCGTCGCGGTGACCGTCTTGCCCGTCCCGCCCTTGGGCGAGAAGACCGTCAGGATCTGCCCGCGGCGGCCGTGGCCGCCTTCTGCCTGGAGCCGACGGCCGACGTGCGCGGCCTTGCGGATCGCGAACACGACGTTGTCGGCGAGCTGCGGGAGCAGCAGGACGTCGGCGACGTCTGCGTCGAGCGCCTGCTCGAGCAGCGCCGACGCCTCGCCCGACGCGAGGATCACGACGGGCGACTGCGTGTGCTCCCTGACCTGCGCGAGCTCGTGCTCGGGCAGCGTCGACGAGCGCGTGGCGTGGAGGATGCACTGGAGGTGACCGCCGGTCAGCGCCGGTGCGGCCTCCGCGACGTGCTCGCTCCACCCGACGAGGTCGAGGTCCGGGTGCTCGTTCAGCGCGTCCCGGAGCGTCTCGAGCCCGTCACAGGAGCCGGTGACGTAGATGCGGATGCTCATGTCAGTTCCCTCCATTCCCGAGCTGGCTAGCCCGGCCGAGCTGGTTCGCCGGCAGCCCGTCGCGTACTGCTGACGGAATCGTCGTGAGGCCCTCGGGGCTGTCGGTCGCATCGGCCGGAGCCCGCAGGTCGAGCCACCACTCGTGGTCCTCGTTGCCCGCACTGACCAGGAACAGCTTGTGCGCCTGCGAGTCGGTCAGCTTGAGCACGATCGTGTACGCACCGTCCGAGGAGGACGCCGCGATCTTGGAGTCGATGCTGCCGCTCTGCGGCGCCTTCAGCACCGGAATGTCGCGCAGCAGCACTCGCGAGACGTTGATCTCGCTCGAGATCTTGAAGTTCGCGAGGATGTCGACGTGGTCGCCGGTCTTGACGATGCCCGCGAGCAGCTGGTTCGCGTGGCCGTTGATCGCCATCGCGCGCTGGTTGCCCTTGAGCTCGCCGTGGATGCCTGAGCGGCCCGTCGTGTTGAAGCGGCGTGCGCTGAGCTGCTCGCCGCCGTAGATCCACTGGGACGTCGTCTTGCCGTCCATCAGCTTCAGGTCGAGAACGGCCTGCGGGACGACGTTCTTCTGCAGGATCTCCTTCTGCGAGATCTTGCCCTCGAGGCTCGCCGTGGGCGTGCCCGGCGGGATGTCCGTCTTGGCGACGAACACCTTCACCTTCTCCTGGCCCTTTTCGAGCCGGCTCTGGTAGTTCGCCACGTACAACGCGGTCAGGAACGCAGCCAGAACCGCGAGCACGACGGCGAGGAGGATGTTTCTGAGGCGGTAAGTCATGTTTGTGTTTCCTCTTCCTCTAGTCGTGGCTCATTCGATGAGCTCGATTGAACGCATGCCGAAGTCGTCGGCGGGGTCGCCGCCCGACTTCCCTTCGATGCCTTCCCAGACGACGCGCGTGAAGTAGCCGTGCAGGATTCCGTTGTTGCCGCGCGCCTCGAAGCTGGTGATCACGAAGCCGATCCAGCCGATCACCTTGTATTCGAAGTTCGCTCCGCCGCCGCGCGTGTTCGAGTAGACCGGGAACAGCATCTCGGTGCCGATCCGCTTCGTGAGCGCGCTCTGAATCGAGCTCGAGTTGAACTTCGCGCCCGAGTCGGAGAAGTACCAGTCGATCGGCATCCAGCCGGCGTAGCCCTTGAGCAGCCAGTCCTCGAGGATTCCGGGGCCGGTTCCGCCGTGTGACCCGTCGATGTTGATCAGCCGAAAGGCGCCCGGACCGACCTTCTCGAGCTCGAGGTCAGTCGGCGTGTTGAAGCAGGGGTTCGGGTGGCAGCCGGCGATCAGCGGGTGACGCTCGTCGACCGCGATCGGCGCGGCGTAGCGGGCCTCCCCCGGGATGAACGACTTCGCGGTGGCGCTCGCGCGGATCGTCACGGAGTTGACGCCGAACACCCTTGCGAAGAAGCCCGGCGCGGGCCGCTGGAGCGCGACCTTGATCTGGTCGGCGTTCGGGAACGTCACCGTGGGCCCGTTCGCGCCGTTTTTGTTCGTGTACTGGTTCGCGTACGCCGACGCCTTACCGCCGTCCGGCAGGCCCTGCGCACCGGCGAGCGCCGCGGAGTCGGCCACGGCCTGGAGGTCGCGCTGCGACCGGAACCAGGTGCCGAGGTCGATCACGAGCGCTGCCATGCCGAGCAGCGCCGCGACGAAGAAGGTCGTGAGGACGAGTGACTGGCCGCGCTCGCTGCGAAAGCGGTTCATTCGATTCGCTCCGTCGTCTTGGCCTGCAGGTTCCCCGCCTTGACGGCGATCCCGAGCAGGCTGATCGAGTAGGGATAGGTGAGCGTCACGGTCACGTCGCCGCCCGGCCGGTCGAGCGGGCCGGTGGTGGAGACCGAGCACGTGAGCTTCGCCGGGGTGAGCGTCGATGCGGAGGCGCGGGCCGTCTTGCAGCCCTCGGTCGAGGGGCTGGTGTGCCGGCTGACCGCCGCCTTGCGCGCACCTGCGCGCGCCGCGTCGGTCAGGGTCACGTAGTTGTTGTAGAGGATCCCGAACTGGATGATCCCGAACAGGAGGAGGCACAGGATCGGCAGCACGATCGCGAGCTCGGTCATCGCCTGAGCTCGCTCGTTGCGGATCTCGATTCGCTTGCGGCTGTCTCTCATCTCTCTCTCGCGTTCGGTGTACGAAGTGCTGCAGAGTGGTGGGGCCCTCCTCGAGAGGAGGACCCCGACCAGGCGTTTCGGTACTACGGGAGCAGCGCGACGACGGCGTTGATCGCGTCGTCGACGCGGCCGCCCAAGGCGAGGAACGCGCCGACTGCCGCGATCGTGATCACGCCAAGGACGACGCCGTACTCCGCCATCGTCTGACCCTCCTCACGAGTGCGAAGAGCGTCGATCCAGGTGCGAAACGTCATGTCGGATTCACCTCCCTTCCATCGATCGGTGCGCGCACCGGCGCGCGGAGGGGCCGTACCGAGGACAGCGAGGTGAGAGGACTGCTGAGCAGCTCTTGCAAAGTCGAACTCGGCAGACGCGGTCACGCTTCGTCTTCTCCCTCTACTTGTCTCGGCGTGGCCGCTACGCCTGGTGTTCGTTGTTGCGTGTTTCGGAGCGCCGTTTGGGCGCGGAGACCCTCGAACGAGTGAACTTGGAACAAGTCACCCGCTGCGAGGGAGGCGTGCTCCGCGCCCTTGCCGGCGTGAACTACGGGAGCAGCGCAACGACGGCGTTGATCGCGTCGTCAATGCGGCCGCCCAGGGCGAGGAAAGCGCCGACGGCTGCGATCGTGATCACGCCGAGGACGACGCCGTACTCCGCCATCGTCTGACCCTCCTCGCGCGTGCGAAGAGCGTCGATCCAGGTCCGGAACGTCATGTGAGATTTCACCTCCCTCGAGCGCGAGGAGGACGAAGAGTGGAACTGAGGGTCAAACTGGACAAGGCGTCGCTTCGGCAACTGAGCCACTTCCTTCGGGTTCACGACGCGCCGCCACGCCTGTGTCATGTGAACCGATCATCGGCGGGGTCGGCGAGTCCGGCGCCCCTCGTTTGGGTGAACAGCGACAGATCCCTCACGCGGGGGAGCGAGTGTCGCCCGGGGCGAGCGATATGGAGAACACGTCCGTGGCGGCCGCGGGTGCGTAACGACGATCCGCGTCAGAGGTCGGGCGGCCTCTGCGCCCAACGGAGGGAGCGAGAGAACAAATGGATGGGAAGCACCGTTTTCGGAAGCTCGCCCTCCGACTCGTGTTCTTCGCCTTGCTCGGCTGGGCCGTCGCGCTCGTGCGCGCCGTGCTGCCGCGACGGGGCTGGGACGATTGGTCGGAGGACGAGAGTGCGTGGACGCCGAAGCCGGCGCCCGTCGCAGCCGTCGTCAAGGAGCCGAAGCAGGCTCGCAGGTCGTTCCGGTCGCACCGCCTCGTGACGAGCTTCGGGCTCGTCGCGGTGTTCTTCGCCGCGGCGACGTTCACCGCCGGCGCTGGCGACATGCTCTCGAAGGCGCTCGACCCGGCCCGCTGCGCTGCGCTCATGCAGACGACGGGCGAGGACGAGAGCGTCTGCGCGCAGATTGCGCAGGAGGAGGCGCTCAAGGCCGCCCAGGCCGACGCCGAAGAGGCCGCTGCCGAGGCAGCGGCTGCACCCGAGGCGGCTGCCCCCGAGGCGCTCCCGGCGAGCGAGACGACTGCCCCCGAGGCGGCCGCCGAGCCGTCGTCGGAGTCCGCGTCGGTGGACGCCGAGGCCGCGCCGGCCGACCAGGGCCAGACGTCGGAGGCGTCCGAGGCGGCGTCGACCGAGCAGGCACCCGACGCGAGTGCACCTGCCGCCGCGCCGGAAGCCGACGAGGATCTGATCCTCGCTCCGACCGGTCCGTCCTCGAAGCCCGCGAAGGGCTCGAGCCGCCACTGGGTCGTCCGCCGCGCGAAGGAGCGCAGGACGGCGCCGGTGGAGCACGAGGGCAGTGCCGCGACGATCTGGCTGAACCGCGAGCTCGGCGATCCCACGCCGCCGGCGAAGCGTCTCGCACCGAAGTTCGCGAAGAACCTCCAGCGGATCTCGGCCGTGAACGGCGTCAGCTGGGCGCTCGTGCTCGGCGTGCTCCGCGCCGAGGGCGCACGCGATCGCACGCCGGCGACGATCAAGGAGCTCAATACGCTCGCCCGCGGTCTCGCCGCACGCGGCGCCGCGAGCAGCGAGTGGAGTGCAGCGCTCGCACTGTCCGGTCGCACCGGATTCGCCGACCGCGCCGTGGCGCTCGCGCGCTACAACCGCGTCGTCGGGCTCGACCGGCTCGTCCACGGGCTCGAGGCCGCGAAGCCGCGGCTCACGCAGCAGTTGCTCAACGACAAGCGCGCCGAGATCTACTCGGCGGGCCGGGACGACCTCGAGCAGGGCAAGATCGACGTCCGCACGGTCGTCGTGATCAGCTACCTCGCCGAGTCGTTCGGCCAGGTGACC
>Ga0114129_10009784_pt1 | contig 13673 bp, 15 predicted proteins | sample RhiMetdeltSRZDD1_FD_80071 | JGI IMG/M metagenome (GOLD analysis project Ga0114129, IMG submission 80071) | Populus rhizosphere microbial communities from Tennessee, USA - Rhizosphere MetaG P. deltoides SRZDD1 (version 2) (version 2) | ecosystem: Host-associated > Plants > Roots > Rhizosphere >...
AGGGCGCCCCTGCCGTTCTGGTGTCGGGCCGAGCGCCCTACTCGGTGATCTCCTGGATGCGCTTGGTCAGCTCGGGGTTCGGCGGCCCGCTCTGCAGGGCCATCGCCTTGGTCATGTCCCCCTGCAGCTTGATCTTGCCCGCCATGAACGCCTGCATGGCGGCCTGGGGGTTCGAGTCGACCATCATCGCCTTGGCCGTCTCGTAGTCGAGCGTCGCCGTCACGTCCGGCCCGTCGACGTGGCCGGTGTCGAGGACCAGCTCGCCGCTCGTCGTGTCCATGTGGGCGTCGACCGAGCTTTCGCCGAACGGCACGTCGGTGATCACGAGGTTCATCTTGACGGGCGCCGGCGCCGCGGCGGGGGAGTCGACCTCCGCCCGGACCTTGCGGGCTTCCTCGATCCACTCGTCGGACAGGAACTTGTAGGGCACGGGATCCTCCCTGGTCGCCGGCGAAGCGGCCGCATGCTAGCGCGGCGTTTGCAGCGCCGATGCAATGGTCCGGTGGGCGTCAGCCCCCGGTGGTGGTGGTGGTCGACTCGGTGCTCTCGGTCGTGTCGCTGGCGTCGGAGGTGCCCTCGCCGCCCGTGCCCGAACCGACGCAGTCGTCGAGGATGCTCTTCACGGTCTGCTCGGTGTCGCCGGGCAGGTCCTCGGGGTCGGAGGCGGACGCGACGTCGTTGAACAGGTCCTGGTCGTTGCCGAACTCGTCCTCGAAGCCGTCGCCCACGCAGTCGGCCTGGTCCTGGTCGAGGCCGGCGTCGGTCATGGCGTCGACGACGTCGCTGCGCTTGGCGTCGTTGCTGGCGCAGGCCGACAGGGTGAGCCCGGCGATGACGGCGAGCGCGACGACGCGATGACGGCGGATCATGGGATGGAACACCTCGTGGAGGGAAGGGACCGGCTGAGGCTAGCGGGGCGTCACCCGGGGGTCACACCGGGCGGGCCCCTGACCCGGGATCAGACGGCCGGGGCCGCCGAGTAGCGCTGGCGCAGCGCCACGAGCGAGGTGCGAGCCACGTTCTCGTCGGAGGTGAGCATCCGGGCCACCAGCCGGGCGACGTAGCCGGACAGCTCGGCGAGCGACAGGTCGATGCGGCCGGTGCGGTGGAAGTGGCTGAACTGGCCCACCGTGCCGACCACCGCCAGGGCGAGCAGCTCGGCCGGCTCGTCCTGGGTGACCGTGCCGTCGCGTTGGCCGTCGACGATGAGCACCGACACGTCCTGGAGGTGCTGCTCGGTGCCCTGGCGCAGGACGTCGGACACGTTGCGGCCCTCGACCTCGAGCAGCGAGAAGAACGGCGCGTTCTCGGCCATGAACACCAGGCTGGCCACCGTGGCCTGGAGGATGCGAACGAGGGCGGGCGCGTCCTCGTCCATCGCCGCGGCCTGCTGGCGGCGCAGCCGCCGGCGGATCTCGGTCGCCAGCTCGCGGAACAGGGCTTCCTTGTTCTCGAAGTACCAGTAGAAGAGGCCCTTGGCCACGCCGGCCGCCTCGACGATGTCGACGACCCGCGTGGCGGCGTAGCCCTGTTCGGCAAAGAGCCGCGCGGCGGCGTCGAGCAGCTGCTGCTTGCGCTCGGCGCCCTGGGTGGTGAGCTGGCGATCGTTCATGGTGACTCCACCGACAGTGTGGCGACACTTGACCCGGGGGTCAATTGCTCGGAGCTAGGCTCAGCCGCCGTGCAGACATCTGACGGCAAAGAGATCATCGCCGGTTGCGAGCCGTGGTCGGCGGACGGTGGCCCCCACGGGGCGCTGGTCTTGCACGGCTTCACCGGGAACCCGCAGGGCCTCCGGGGCCTGGCCAAGGCGTTCGCGGCCGGGGGGTTCGCCGTGGAGCTGCCGCTGCTTCCGGGCCACGGCACCGCGGTCGACGACATGGTGACCACCCGGTGGGACGACTGGTCCGGCGCCGCCGAGGCGGCCTACCGGTCGCTGGCCGACCGCGTCGACAAGGTGGTCGTGGCGGGCCTGTCGATGGGCGGCACGCTGACGTGCTGGTTGGCCGAGCGCTACCCCGAGGTCGCCGGCATCGTGCTGGTCAACCCGGCAGTGGACGTGCCGGCGGAGATGCTCGGCCCCCTCCAGGAGATGGTGGACGGCGGCGTCGACCGCATCCCGGCCATCGGCAACGACGTGGCCGATCCCGAGGCGCGGGAGAAGGCCTACGACGCCACCCCGCTGGAGCCCCTGATCAGCCTGGGCGCCGCCGCGGCGCACGTCCGGGCCGACCTGCCGAAGATCGCCTGCCCGGCATTGATCCTCACGAGCCCCCAGGACCACGTGGTCGACCCGCTCAACAGCGAGATCGTCGCCGGCGCCGTCACCGGTCCGGTCGAGCGGATCACGCTCGAACGCAGCTACCACGTCGCCACACTGGACTACGACAAGGACCTGATCGAAGAGCGGGCGGTCGCCTTCGCCCGCCGCGTCACGGGGTGACCGAGCAGGACCAGTCGCCGAACTGGTCCTGTGACCCCGGCCCCGTCGCGACCAGGTGGTTGTCGAACCTGCACGTCCCGCCGGCGCCGTCGTAGGCACCGGTGCCCCCGGTGACCTCGACGGTGAAGGGCTCGCCATCGGTCGGCAGGTCGGCCGCGCTGTCGAGCCAGCCGGTCAGGGTGTCGCCGGCGGCCGTGGTGATCACGACCGGGCCCTCCCCCCGCCACCGTTGCTCGCCGTCCAGCACTCCGCAGTAGGTGGCGTGCAGCGTCCACGGCTCGCCGCCGGCCGGCGTGAGAGTGAGGTCGAGCACGTGGTCGAGGTCGCACGCGCCGCCGGTGACCCGCACGAACGTCTCGTGGCCCTCGTACGTACCGGCCAGCGTCTCGGCCGCGGCCTCGGTGGGCTCGGACGGGGCGGTGCCACCGGTCGGCGCGAGGTCGGGCGTGGGCGGCGTCACCTCGGGCTCTGGCGCCGCGCCTTCCGGGAGGCGGAACCCGACGTGGGTCACGACCCGGTACGGCTCGTCTCCGGCGCGGACGACGATGTCGACGTCCGCGCCGCCCGGGGCGGGCACGAAGAGCGCCAGGGGGCCGCCCGCCCCGCCGCCCGGCGCCTGGACCGCCGCGTCCAGGCCGTCCACGCGGGCCCGGATGGCGAGGCCGGCACCGCGGAGATCGAACGTGCAATCGACGGCGAAGGACAGCCCGCCGTTCTCGGCGCGCACGTCGACGACGCTCAGCCCGTCGGTCGTGGAGCCGGCCACCACCCACAACGGCGCCGCGGGGCCACCGGCGTCGCGCAGCTCGACCCGGCCCCGGTAGTCGTCGCCCGACGACCACGGCACGACGGCTTCCCGGCCGTCGTCGGTCACCGCCTCGCCGGGCGTCGCCCCCGGTGCGTACTCCGCGAGGTAGGCGGCCGCGGCCGAGTCCGGCGCGGCCAGCGTGGACGCCAGGTCGCCCGGGTCGGCGACGAGCTGCGCCAGCGCCTCCTCGCCGACCACCGGCCACACGACGCCCGCGTCCGGGACGCCCTCCCCGCCCGGGGACGAGGGACCGGTCGTCGTCCGGTCGGCGCCGTCGCCGCCGGCCCGGGCGATGGCCGCGCCGGCGACGACCACGACCGCCGCGGCCGCGGCGAGGAGGGCCCAGCCGCGGGGGCGGGTGGCTCGGGGCCCGGTGGGACGGGCAGCCGGCGCAGGGGGCCGTGCCGGCCGGACGTCCCCCGCGCGCCGGGCGAGCATGGCGCGGAGCTCGGCCTCGAACGCCGCGTCGTCCAGGACGGGGGGGCTGGTCATCGGTCGATCTCCTTGCGCAGCTTGGCGAGCGCCCGGTGGACCGAGGTCCGGACCGTCGGCTCGCGGCAGCCGAGTGCGGTGGCGATCTCGGCGTCGGGCAGGTCGCACCAGAACCGCAGCACGACCGCCGCCCGCTGGCGGTCGGTGAGCGCGGCCAGGGCGTCCCACAGCTCGTCGGCGCCCAGCTCGGCGGGGTCGGGCGGGCGGGGCCTGCGGGCCCGCTCCAGGACCTGGCGCCGCCCGAGCGAGCGGCACCCGTTGACCACGGCGGTGCGGAGGTAGGGGAGCGGGTCGCGGACCCGGGCCCAGTGGCGCTGGGTCCGGACGAACGCGTCCTGCACCACCTCCTCGGCCCGGTCCGCCTGCCCCGACACCAGGTAGGCGAGCCGGACCAGGTCGTCGTAGTGCTGCTCGTACAGCCGCACCAGGTCGTCGTCCCAGCGGTCGACGGCGTCGGGCGTGTCCGGGGGCGCGGTGGCCATCGTGGAGGGGACGCCCGACGGGCGCCGGACGTTCCCCGCCTAGCATTGTCTCCCTATGGCGCAGATCACCCGCGACGACGTCGCGCACGTGGCCTCCCTGGCGCGGTTGACCCTCACCGACGCCGAGCTCGACATGTTCACCGAGCAGCTGGCCAAGGTCCTCGACCACGCCCGTGACGTCGAGGCCCTCGACGTGGCCGACGTGCCGCCGACGGCGCACCCGTACCCGCTCCAGAACGTGCTGCGCCCCGACGAGGAGCGCCCCTGCCTCGAGCGCGACGCCGTGCTGGACGCCGCGCCCGTGGTCGAGGACGGCCGGTTCCGGGTGCCGCCGGTGCTCGGGGAGGCACCGTGAGCGAGCGAAGCGAGCGAACCATGAGCACGGTGAGCTGCCCGGCCCGAAAGGCCGATCGGTCATCGGGCGCCCGAAGGGCGCACCGATGAGCGAGCCCGACCCCGGCACTGCGCTCGGCATCGCCGCCGCCGTGCGCTCGGGGGCCCGGCGGGCCGTCGAGGTGGTCGAGGAGCACCTGGCCACCATCGCCGCGCGGGACGGCGAGATCCACGCCTTCAACCTGGTCACCGCCGACCAGGCCCGCGACGCCGCCCTGGCGCTCGACCGCCGCGTCGCCGCCGGCGAGGACCCTGGCCCGCTGACCGGCGTGCCGGTGGCGCTCAAGGACAACCTGGCCACCGAGGGCGTGGCCACGACCTGCTCGTCCCGCATTCTCGAGGGCTGGCGCCCGCCGTACGACGCCACGGTGGTCCGCCGGCTGGTCGACGCCGGCGCGGTGATCGTGGGCAAGACGAACCTCGACGAGTTCGCCATGGGTAGCTCCACCGAGAACTCGGCGTTCGGTCCCACCCGCAACCCCCACGACACGTCCCGGGTCCCGGGCGGGTCCTCGGGCGGGTCGGCGGCCGCGGTGGCGGCCGGGTTCGCCTCGCTCGGCGTCGGGTCCGACACGGGCGGGTCGATCCGCCAGCCCGCGGCGCTGTGCGGGGTGGTGGGCATGAAACCGACCTACGGCGCGGTGTCCCGCTACGGGCTCGTGGCCTTCGCCAGCTCGCTCGACCAGATCGGCCCGCTGGCTCGCACGGTGAGCGACGCGGCCGCCCTGTACGAGGTCATCGCCGGCCACGACCCGATGGACGCCACGTCCATCCCCGAGCCGGTGCCGCCGGTCAGCGCCGGGCTCGGCGAGGGTGTGGCCGGCCTGCGGGTGGGGCTCGTCACCGAGCTGTGCGAGGCCGAGGGCATCGAGCCCGACGTGGTCGCCCGGGTCCGCCAGGCCGCTGAGGCGCTGGAGCACGCGGGGGCCAAGGTCGACGAGGCCTCGGTGCCCGCCGCCGTCTACGGGCTGTCGGCCTACTACCTCATCGCGCCGGCCGAGGCGTCGAGCAACCTGGCCCGCTACGACGGCGTCCGCTTCGGCCTGCGGGTCGACGCTCCCACCACCGGCGAGATGTACGACCGGACCCGGACCGAGGGGTTCGGTGCCGAGGTCAAGCGCCGGATCATGCTCGGCACCTACGCCCTCTCGGCGGGGTACTACGACGCCTTCTACGGCAAGGCCCAGAGGGTGCGGACGCTCATCCTGCGCGACTTCGCGGCCGCGTACGAGGACTTCGACGTGCTGCTCAGCCCCACGTCGCCGTCGACGGCGTTCCCGCTGGGGGCCAAGACGGCGGACCCGCTGACCATGTACCTGAACGACGTCTGCACGATTCCCTCCAACCTGGCCGGCCACCCGGCCATCTCGGTGCCGTACGGCACCGGGGACGACGGGTTGCCGGTCGGGGTGCACGTCATGGCGCCGGCCCTCGGCGAGGCGATCATGTTCCGGGTCGCGGCGGCGCTGGAGGCGGCGGCCCCGTAGACCGAGGCGTCAGCCCAGGACGTCGGCGGCGATCCGCCGGACCCGCTCGGGCCCGCTGATGGCGTCGATCTCCACGATCCGGCCGTCGACGACCGTGAAGCCCATGATCGAGAGCGGCCGCCCGCCGACGGTGACGACCACGCCGGCGGCGCCGTTCACCAGCGCCGGGTGTAGCTGGGCGTGCGGCATGGCGAACGAGATCGCCTGACCCGCCACGGTCTGCGCGCCGCGGAGCACCCGGGACTCGCCCGGGCGCCAGTCGCCGAAGTCGGCCCGCAGCACGACGTCGGGGTCCAGCACCGCGACCAGGGCGTCGAAGTCGCCGCCCCGGGCCGCGGCGAAGAACGCGTCGACCACCGCCCGCTGGCGGGCGAGGTCGGCGTCGGGCGGGCGCAGGTCCGCCCCCTTGACCCGCCGCCGGGCTCGGCTGGCCAGCTGGCGGGCCGCGGCAGGCGACCGGCCGACCAGCCCGGCGATGTCCTCGAACGGCAGCCCGAACATGTCGTGGAGCACGAAGGCCAGCCGCTCGGCCGGCCCCATCGTGTCGAGCACGACCAGGAGCGCCAGGCCGACCGAGTCGGCCAGCTCGGCTTCCTCGTCCGGTCCCAGCGCGCCCTCGGGGCTGACGACGGGATCGGGCACGTGGACGCCCGCCGCCTGCTCGCGGTGGGTCCGGCGGGCCCGCAGCACGTTGAGGCACACGCGGGCCAGGACGGTGGTCATCCAGCCACCCAGGTTCTCGACGCCGTCGGTGCCGGCCCGGCTGACACGCACCCACGTGTCCTGGACCGCGTCGTCGGCCTCGGCCAGCGAGCCGAGCATGCGGTAGGCGACCGCCCGCAGTTGCGCCCGCTGCTCCTCGAAGCGCTCGGCCAGCCACTCGTTCTCGTCCATCGGTCACATCTTCCGGTCGGCGGGTGTCAACCAGATGACTCCCCACACAGCTCGGATGTGACAAGGAAGGCGCACACGATGACCACCCCCACAACCTCCCCCATCCTGGTGACCGGCGGCACGGGCACGCTCGGGCGCCTCGTCGTGGCCCGGCTGGTCGAGGCCGGGCACGCCGTGCGGGTGCTCAGCCGCCGCCCGGCTACCGCCGGCGACGACCGGCCGGGCGTCGAGCTCGTGGCCGGCGACCTGGCCGCGGACCAGGGGATCGACGCCGCGGTCGCCAATGTCGGCGTGATCCTGCACCTCGCCGGGACCAGCAAGGGCGATGGCGACAAGGCCCGCTCCCTCGTGCAGGCGGCGCGGCGGGCCGGCTCGCCCCATCTGGTCCACATCTCGGTCGTCGGCGCCGATCGGGTCCCGGTCACGCCGGCCGTCGATCGGGCGATGTTCGGCTACTTCGCCTCCAAGCTCGACGCCGAGCGGGAGGTCGCCGGGTCGGGGCTGCCGTGGACGACGCTGCGGGCCACCCAGTTCCACGAGCTCGTGCTCAGGGTGGCCGAGGGGCTGGCCCGGCTGCCGGTGGTGCCGGTCCCGTCCGGGTTCCGCTTCCAGCCGATCGCGGCCGCCGAGGTGGCGGACCGGCTGGTCGACCTGGCCCTCGGTGCCCCCGCCGGCCTGGTGCCGGACGTGGCGGGACCGGAGGTCCGGCGGCTGGACGACCTGGTCCGGGCCTACCTCCGGTCGCGGGGCAAGCGGCGGCCGTTCGTGCCGATGCCCGTCTTCGGCGGCGCCGCCCGGGCGGTCCGGGACGGCGCGATCCTCGCCCCGGACCGGGCCGTCGGCCGCCAGACCTGGGACGAGTTCCTCGCCCCGGTGCCCGCCACCGTCTAGCCCGCGGGCGTCGGGCCGACCCGCCAGACGCCGTCGCCGAGCGGGGTCACGGCGAGGCCCCGCTCGGCGAGGTCGCGGGCCAGGCGCCGGGCGCCGGTGTAGAGCGCCGGTGCGGAGACGCCCAGGCTCCCGGCCGCCACCGCCACCGGCCCCGAGGCGGACGAGAAGTAGTCGGCGACGTCGTCGGGCGTCACCTGATCGGCCACGACCAGGTTGCGCTCGTCGCCGATGCCCTCGCCGAGCAGGTAGTACCAGAGGTACTCGCTGTCGTTGTAGTCGTCGGTGAGCAGGACGGCGCCGCTTCCCGCGGCGTCGATCGCCCGCTCGGTCCGCTCGGCGACCGCCACCTCGCCCCGCTGGCTCGACCCGGACCGGTTCCCGGCGGCGAACAACACGACGACGACGGCGAGGGCGCCGGCCCTCGCTCTCAGAGCCCACGGAGACCCCCACGGCCGGGCCTCGAGCCAGCGGGCAGCGCCCTCCAGGCCTATGCCGAGGAACGCCGCCAACGGGAAGAACAGCGGCAGGAAGAAGACGACCAGATCGGGCACGTCGTAGTTGAGGACGTAGACCGCCGTGCCCACGGCGAGCAGTGCGAGGTGAACGGCCACGGCCCGCTGGGCCGCGGGGAGCCGCCAGAGGCCGCGCACGATCCCGGCGGCCATGGGCACGAGCAGCACCGAGTACTCCAGGCCCAGGTAGTCGAGCACGAGTGGCACCCGGTCCACCACCAGCGCCCGGGGGCCGAAGGCGAACATCGCGTCCTTGAAGTCGCCGCCCGTGACGTAGCCCGCGAGGTCGCCGAGTGAGTCGATCTGCGCCTCGCGGTAGGGCGCGACGTCGCTCAGGTGCACGAGGTAGAGGTACTGGCTCGCCCCCAGCAGCGCGGCGGCGGCCACGAAGGCGGCGTTGCCCCAGGTCAGCGCGCGGCGGCGGTCGGACCACACGATCCAGGCCACGCCCGGCAGGGCCACGATCGCCGTGAGGTGGTTCCCGAACGACAGGGCATAGAGGCCGAGGCCGGCCAGCAGCCAGCCGTTGGCGGCCCCGGTCCGCCAGTGGGCCAGGCACGCCGTCACGGTGACCAGGAACAGGACGTGCAGCATGTAGACCTCGGCCACCACGGCCTGGGACCAGAACGTGCCGCTGAACGCGAACACCAGCGCGGTCGCCGCCGCCACCGCCGGGCGCACCGCGAGGATGCGCAGCACGAGGTACACCACGCCGACCGCCGCCGCGCCCAGCACCGCCGAGAGCAGGTTCACACGCCAGGCCGCCGACCCGAACGGCACGACCGTCACCCACGCCTGGTCGAGGGCGACGTAGAGGGGGTAGCCGGTCGCGTGCGGCACCCCGCCGACGACGCCCAGCATCTGCCACTTCGCCGTGTCGCCGGAGTAGCCGGTCCCGGGGAGCAGCGTGACGGCGTACGCCACCAGGGCGAGCGCGCCCACACCCACCGCGACCAGGGCATCCGTCCGACGCGACGTGGGGGACACGGGTGCAGCGTCCTGGCGGCGGTCGGCCCGGTGGGCCGCTAGGGCCGCCAGTCGGCGCTCCCGACGAGGTCGGTCCACGAGCCGGCGGCGGTGTCGCGGGCGCTCATCTCGGCGGGCGGCAGCGGCCAGGAGATCCGCAGGTCGGGGTCGTCGTAGCGCACGGCGCGGTCTTCGCTAGGGTCGTGCTCCCGGTCGATCCGGTAGCAGACGTCGGCCAGCTCGGTCAGGACCTGGAAGCCGTGCAGCAGGCCAGAAGGGATGTAGACGTGCAGGAACTGCTCGTCGTCGAGGCGGAAGGCCTCGTGGCGGCCGAACGTCGGCGACCCGGGCCGGGCGTCGACCACGACGTCGTGGATCGCACCGCGGGCGCAGCGCACGAGCTTCGCCTCGCCCCGCCCCGCCCGGGTGTGGAGGCCGCGGAGGGTGCCGACGCCCGAGCGCGACTGCGAGTCCTGCACGAACGCGGCGTCGATGCCGTGCTCTCTCGCCACCGCAGCGTCGAACGTGCGCGTGAAGAAGCCCCGGTGGTCGCGGTGGGGGGAGGGCGCGAACACGAGCACGCCCGCCAGCGACGTCGTCCGCACCTGCACCCGGTCATCATGGCAGGCCCGCTGCCGAGGGCGATCCCGTGACGGACGCGTATCACTGCCGGTCCTGTCGCGCCACCGACGGGGAGGTCGTGCTCGACCTGGGCCGGCAGCCGGCGTCCGACTACTTCCCTCCCGCCGGCGACCCCGGCCCCGACCCCGCCTATCCGCTGCAGATGTGGCTGTGCGCCGCCTGCGGGCTGGCGCAGCTGCTGGTCGACCCGACCGTGCCGGAGGAGCCGCGGGCCACCGAGCCGGCCGCGCTGGTCGAGCAGGCGGCCGACGCGGTCGGCCGGGTCGCGGCGGCCGGCTGGCTGCCCGCGGGCCGGCGGGCCGCCGAGTACGGCAGCCCCCACGGCGGCTCGTGGCTGGACCTCCTGGCCCGGCGGGGGCTGACGGTGGCGGGCGACGGGGCGGAGGCCGACGTCGTGCTCGACTGCTTCGGGCTGATGCACAGCCCCGACCAGGCGGCGGCGCTGGCCGAGCGTGTGGCGCGGGTGGCTCCGGGCGGCGTCCTGCTCCTCCAGTACCACTCCCTGGGCACGATCGTGCGGCTCGGCCAGTGGAACTCGCTGCGCCACGGCCACTACGCCTACTACTCGACCGCGGCGCTGGGCCGCATGCTGGCGTCGGCGGGCTTCGTCGCCCGCGAGGCCTGGCGCTTCGACCTGTACGGCGGGACGATCCTGCTCGCGGCCACCCGGGCGGAGGACGCCGGCGGCGGCGCCGGCCCGGACGCCAGCGTCACGGAGCTCGAGGCCGAGGAGGCGGCCCTGGGGGTGGAGGACCCGGCCCGGGTCCGGACCCTGCAGGACAGCGCGGCCTCCCGCGCCGACGAGCTCCACCGCTGGTTGGCCGACCAGCGGGCGGCGGGAGCCCGAGTGTTCGGCTACGGCGCCGCGTCGCGGGCGGTGGCGCTGCTGTGCCGGGCGGGCGTCGACCGCAGCCTGCTCCCGGCGGTGGCCGACGCCTCGCCCGCCAAGCAGGGCCGGCGCATGCCCGCCACCGACATCCCGGTGGTGGCCCCCGGAGAGCTGGTGGCGGCCCGCCCGGACGCGGTGGCGCTGTTCCTGCCGGACCTGCTGCCGGAGCTGCGGGCCACGCTGCCCGAGGTGGAGGCCGCGGGAGCCCGCTGGGTCGACGTGGAGGCCCTCGGGGCGACGCCCGCCGCCTGACGGGCGGACGCCGAGGGTGCGGGATCCGCACCGGCGGTGACAAGCTGATGAGCATGCGGACGGGATCGGGCGACGTGCTGGTGACGGGCGCGAGCGGGTTCATCGGGCGGGCGCTGGTACGGCGCCTCGCCGCGGACGGTCACCGGCCGGTCTGCACGTCCCGCCATCCGGTCGAGGACCTGGTCGAAGGTGCCCGCTGGATCCCTGGTGACCTCACCGACCCCGGCTTCGTCACCCGGCTGGTGGCGGAGGCCCGACCGTCGGTCGTGTACCACCTCGCCAGCGCGGTCACGGGGTCGCGCTCGCTGGACATGGTGCAGACCACGCTGGCCAGCAACCTGACGGCCGGCGTCAACGTTCTCCAGGCCGTCACCGAGGAGGGGTGCGACCGCGTGGTCCTCATCGGGTCCGGCGACGAGCCCGCCGACGGCGATGCCCCCTGCTCGCCGTACGCCGCCGCCAAGTGGGCGATGGGCGGGTACGCCCGTATGTTCCGGTCGCTGTACGCCACGCCGGTCACCACGGCCCGCACGTTCATGGTCTACGGGCCGGATCAGCCCGACCGGACCAAGCTCGTCCCCTACACGATCACGTCGCTGCTCCGGGGCGAGGCCCCCCACCTCACGAGCGGCCAGCGCCTGGTCGACTGGGTGTACATCGACGACGTCGTCGAGGCGCTCGTCACCCTGGCGGACGACCCCGACGTCGTGGGACGGGCGCTCGACGTCGGCTCCGGCCGCCTCCACTCCGTGCGCCACGTGGTGGACACGATCGCCGGCATCGTCGGCGCCGGCGTCGCCCCCCGCTTCGGCGACGTGCCCGACCGGCAGGCCGAGACGGAGGACGTGGCCGACGTGGCCGAGACGACGCGCGTCTGCGGCTGGGCCCCCGCCACCGACCTGGACGAGGGCCTGAAGCGCACCGTGGCCTGGTACGCCGGGTAGCTCCCGCCTGATTCAGCCACCCTCAGGTGTGCTTCAGCCCCACTTCAGGCCACTCGCCGACACTGGCGGGCACCGGATGACAACAAGGGCGGCAAAGTGGTTTCTGTTTCGACGCGTACCCCCACGTCGAGTGGTGAGTCTGGCGCGACCTCGGTCGCGCCTGCGGGCGGGCCGGCGGGCGGTGGCGTGACCGGCGGGCCGTGCCGGTTCTGCGGCGCCGCGCTGCGGCACACCTTCGTCGACCTCGGCATGTCGCCGCTGTGCGAGAGCTACGTCGAGGCCGCCCACGAGAACGCCGCGGAGGCCTTCTATCCCCTGCGGGTCCACGTGTGCGAGCAGTGCTACCTGGTCCAGCTCCAGGAGTACGTCACCCCCGAGGACATCTTCACCGAGTACGCCTACTTCTCGTCGTACTCCGACAGCTGGCTGGCGCACTGCCGCGATTACGTGGACATGATCACCGACCGGCTCGGGCTCGGCGGCGACAGCCTCGTGGTCGAGCTGGCCAGCAACGACGGCTACCTGCTCCAGTGGTTCGTCCACAAGGGCATCCCCGTGCTCGGCATCGAGCCGGCCGTCAACGTGGCCAAGGTGGCGGTGGACAAGGGCGTCCGCACGCTCACCGAGTTCTTCGGGACCGAGCTGGCGGACGAGCTGGCCGCCGACGGGACGCAGGCCGACCTGATCGTCGGCAACAACGTCCTCGCCCAGGTGCCCGACCTCAACAGCTTCGTCGGGGGCATGCCCACCCTGCTGGCGCCCGGGGGTGTCGTCACCATCGAGTTCCCCCACCTCCAGAAGCTCGTCGACGGCAACCAGTTCGACACGATCTACCACGAACACTTCTCGTACTTCTCCCTCGTGGCGGCCGAGCGGATCTTCTCGGCCCACGGCCTGCGCATCTTCGACGTGGACGAGCTGTGGACCCACGGGGGCTCGCTGCGCATCTACGCCTGCCACGCCGGCAACGAGCGCCTCGCCGAGTCGGCAGCCCTCACCGACCTGCGCGATCGCGAGATCGCGGCCGGCTACACCGACATCGCCACCTACTCGGTGTTCGAGGAGCGGGCCCGGGAGACCAAGCGCAAGCTCCTCGAGTTCCTGATCGAAGCCAAGCGCGCCGGCAAGACCGTCGTCGGCTACGGCGCTCCCGGCAAGGGCAACACGCTGCTCAACTACTGCGGCATTCGCACCGACTTCCTCGACTTCACGGTGGACCGGAACCCCTACAAGCAGGGCCGGTTCCTGCCGGGCACGCACATCCCCATCCATGCGCCCGAGAAGATCGCCGAGGTCGAGCCCGACGTGATCCTGATCCTGCCGTGGAACTTCAAGGACGAGATCATCGAGCAGCTGGCGTACACCCGGGAGTGGGGCGCCCAGTTCGTCGTCCCGATCCCCGAAGTCACCGTCTACTAGCGGAGGTGGGCGAGCCATGAAGGTCGTGCTCTTCTGCGGCGGTCTCGGGATGCGCATGCGGGAGTACTCCGAGACCATCCCCAAGCCGATGGTGCCGATCGGTCCCCGGCCGATCATGTGGCACCTCATGCGGTACTACGCCCACTACGGGCACAAGGA
>Ga0114129_10009786_pt1 | contig 13672 bp, 11 predicted proteins | sample RhiMetdeltSRZDD1_FD_80071 | JGI IMG/M metagenome (GOLD analysis project Ga0114129, IMG submission 80071) | Populus rhizosphere microbial communities from Tennessee, USA - Rhizosphere MetaG P. deltoides SRZDD1 (version 2) (version 2) | ecosystem: Host-associated > Plants > Roots > Rhizosphere >...
CCAAATGGTCCTTCGTTAGCTTTGAGAATTGGGCAATGAGCAGTGAGAATTTAGTGCGTGGCTTGCGCATTGCTTATGTATGAATAGCCAAGAACTCACTCCGCATGGAAAACCCTACGACATCCACGAACGTCTGCTGGATTTCGCCTGCGACATCGTTCGCGCAGCGCAGTTTCTGCACACTCGCGGTCCGATCGGGCGTGCACTTTCTTATCAGTTGCTCGCGGCCGGTACCTCCACGGGCGCCAACGCCGAGGAAAGTGACGGCGCCTCGAGCCACGACGACTTCATCGCAAAGAACCGTATTGCGCTGAAGGAAGCCAAAGAGTCGCGATTCCGGCTCCGCGTCTGCCGACGCACGGATCTGCTCGACGCTCGCTTCGACTCGCTCGTCGACGAATCCGATGAGATCGTTCGCATCCTCGGAAAAATCGTGCACAACGCCATCCGTCGTCGTAACGCTGAACGACGCAGAACCTAGCACCCTGAACCTTGAACTTTGGGCATTGAGCATTGCGCATTGGGCATTCGCATTGGGCATTCGCATTGGGCATTGGGCATTGCGCATTGGGCATTGGGCATTGGGCATTGCTACTTCTTCGTGACCACCCGGGCGCCGTCAGCAAGCTGCGCGACGTTGCTCGCGGCCACGACTTCTCCCGCTTTCAGTCCGCTCGTGATCTCGGCGCCATCACCCACCTGCTGCCCCACCGTGACGATTCGCTCTTCCACGTGATCGCCGATGACGACGTAGACACGCGAAGTGCCAGCCACCGTCCGCACGGCGGCAGCGGGAACGAGGAGACCTGGCTGGTGCGACGCCTGCTCGATCGACGCGGTGGCGAACGAGCCAGGCTTGAGCGTGCCGTCACCGTTCGGCACCACGGCTTCGACGACCAGCGTGCGTGAGTCGGTTTGAAGCGCCGGCGAAACGTAGCGCACTTGACCGGTAAACGTTCTTCCCGGCGACGCTTCGACCTCGAACGAAACCGCGCGACCGACAGCGACCCCCGCGCTGAACTGTTCGGGAACCGTGAGCTGAACGCGCAGTGGACTCGTTCGGAGCACGGAAGCGACCTTCGTGCCGCGTGTGACGTAATCCCCCACCGAGACCAGGCGTTGGCCGACGACGCCGGCAAAGGGCGCGCGCACGACCGTATCGGCAAGCGCCTTGCGCGCGAGGACGACGCGCGCACGGGCGGCGAGCAGCGCCTGGTACTGCTGCAGCGACGTGTTGCGGGCAATATCGAACTGACGGCGCGCCACTTCGGCTTGCGCGCTTCGCTGGTCGAACTCGGCCTGGGATAGCAGCTTCTTCTCGTACAACATGCGCGCGCGATCGAAGTCGCTCTGCGCGAGCGTCAGCGTGGCGCGCGCATTGGCCACTTCAGGGACACGATCGATGTTGAACTCGACGCCCCCCTCGAGTCCCAGTCGCCCCTCGATCTGCGCGGCGTTCGCCTCGGCCTCTGCCGCTTGAGCCTGCGCTTCCGCGGGTGCAATGCGAATGAGATCCGCGCCTTCGGCCACGCGCGTTCCGCGCTCAACTGGAGTCGCGATCACGCGCCCTTGGATCTCGGCGGCCACTTCCGCCTCTTCTTCTGCGGCAAGTGTGCCCGTGACTTTCAGAAACCGTGTGATCGGCTGCTCGGCCGCGGTGGCGACAGACACCGTCAGCGCCGCGGGCGCTTCGGTTTTCGACGAGGACTCACCTTTCGCGGTGCCGCACGCAGAAAGAAGCGCGGCGAAGAGCACGACGTGGGTCCCGGGTATGAATCGAACCATTGAATGAAGGCTCCTCGGGTACTAGGCAGTGCGAGCGGTCGAGATCTCGGCGGCGTCCTCGCATAATGTCGAGGGCTGCGTGTGGCGAGGCGCACCGGCACGAATGCCCGCGATGGTCGTGTCGATGGCGTCGCGCACGAGCCCGTCGGCGTCGACGGTGGGCGCGAAGCGATGTGAGAGGCACAGCGCGGCGATGCCGAATATGGGCGCCCACAGCAGCCGAAGCGCGACCTCCGCGTGCGTCGTCACAGGAAACACGCCCTCCGCAATGCAGCGCTCGACCTGCGCGAGCACACGAGTCCGCATCTCGGAGATGAACGCGAAGCGCTCGTATTCACGGCTCACACGTGGTACACGGCGGTCGAGAAACACCAGCGCGAAGTACTGCGGCTGTTCCTTGCTGAACTCGTACAAGCGCCACGCGGCGGCGCGCACGTCGTCGAGCGGATCGTCGCTGCGGGTGTTGGTCAGCTGTCGTGCGCCGAGTTGACGAAAGCCCTCCTCGGCGAGCGCGAAGAAGATCTCGTCCTTCGACGGAAAGTAGCTGTAGATCGCGCCCGGGCTGTACTCGACTTTCGCGGCGATGTTTCGGATCGAGACCTGTGTGTATCCGTCCGCAATGAAGAGTTCGAGCGCGGCGTCGAGAATCGCGCGACGAGTCGTCGCGCGAGCGTGTTGCTGGCGTTCTTCTCTGCTCATATGCCGTGGTGGCCGTCGAAACTGAACGGTGTTCAGAATTTTAAACGACGTTCAATCAGAAAACCAGACCAGGGTCTGGCATCCGATTCCAAGGAAGGTGTGTAGGGGCGACCCATGCGTCGCCCCTACTTCTTATCGTTGCGGTCTTTGCCGACGCCGAAGACCTTCGACCAGAATCCGCGCTTGCGTGGCGCAGTCTGCGTCTCGACCTTGGGAAGTGGAGCCGCCTCACTCGTCGTCACGACTGGAGAAGAGAGCGGCGGCATCACGGCGGTGTGCACGGGCGCAGCGGACTTCGGTGCGAGCAACGCCGCAAGCGCGCGTAATGGCCCGCCGAGCACGCGCCCGTGAACGGGACACGTCTCGGTCGGCTCGGTGCCGATCACGAAGTTCTCGTAATACGCCATCGAGCGTGTGGCAGACCCGGAGCGGTCTGTCGCCGCGTCCTGACATGAATCGGTTGCCAGCTTGCCGCTGAGGCGACAGATGCGCGCGGAGACGATGTTGCGCGGTCGGGCCAACCACTCGGGCTTATCGTTCCGCGTGGCCTGCTTCATGAAATGCGCCCAGAGCGGCACGGCGAGATCGGCCGCGTAGCCGCGGCCGATGATGGTTCTCGGCTGGTCGTAGCCAACCCACACACCCGTCGCGAGACGAGGCGTGTATCCAATGAACCAGGCATCGTGATAATCGTTCGTCGTTCCCGTCTTTCCAGCAGCCGGCAACAAAAAGCCTTCGCGTCGCGCGGGCCACGCTGTGCCCGCGTTGACGACTTCGGCGAGCATCTCCGACATCTGAAACGCCGTGGCCTCGCTCACCGCTCGTTGTTGCACGTGGTCGTCCGTATAGATCACTTCGCCAGCGCTGGTTTCCACACGGCGGACGAGCACCGTCGTCGGGACCATCCCATCGTTGGCAAACGTCGAGAAGGCTGACGTCATCGCGTCGAGCGTGACTTCACCGGATCCCAGTGCGAGCGACGGCACACTCGGCACCGACCCGATGCCCAGTCGCTGCGCATACTCCACGGTGACGGGAATACCTACGTCCTCCAGCATGCGGACCGCTGCTCGATTGCTCGACGTCCGAAGCGCGGTCCGCATCGTCATCGGCGAGCCATCGGAATGTTCGTCCTCGGGAACCCAAGCGCCCTGCAGCGTCATGATCGGTTCATTGAGATCGATGAGGAGCGTGCCGGGAGAAAAGCCACGCTCGAGCGCTGTGGCATACACGAACGGCTTGAACGCCGAACCCGGCTGACGCTGCGCCTGGGTCGCACGATTGAATGAGCTCTGCGCGAAGTCGCGGCCGCCGACCATCGCGCGCACGTGGCCGGTGTGCGGATCCATGGCCACGAGCGCAGCCTGAAGTGCATCGGCCCCAGACATCCTGTTCTTTCCTTGACGCTGCTCGATCGCTTCCAGCGCGCTTCGGACTTCGGCTTCAGCGGCCTTCTGCATCTCCAGGTCGATGGTCGTGTAGACCTTCAGACCGCCTTGGTAGACGCGCTCCCATCCGAAGCGATCCACGAGGAATCGACGTACTTCCTCCTTGAAGTACTGTCCGTACTCCTCTCCACGCCGCAGCCCGTCGTCGAGCACGACCGGTGTGCGCGACGCCGTCTCATACGCGGCTCTATCGATCATCTTTCCTTCATGCATCGCCTGAAGGACGACGTTGCGTCGAGCCTTTGCGCGTTCCAGACTGACCGTGGGCGCGTATGTGGAGGGCGCTTTTACGAGGCCGGCGAGCAGCGCCGCCTCCGCGAGCGAGACGTCATTTGCGTGCTTGCCAAAATAGCCCAGAGCTGCCGCCTCGACACCATAGAGGCCGTCGCCGAAGTACACCTTATTGAGATAGAGCGACAGGATCTCGTCCTTGGTGAACTGTCCCTCCAGACGAGCCGCAACCAGCACCTCCGTCAACTTGCGGCGCAGTGTTTTGTCGGGCGTCAGGAAACTCTGCCGGGCCAGCTGCTGCGTGATCGTGCTGCCGCCTTGCGCCAGACGGCCCTCGAGCATGTTGTTGAACGCGGCGCCGGCGACACGAACGACATCGACTCCGCGATGATCATAGAATCGCTGATCTTCGATCGCGAGGATCGCCTGTACGAGCTCTCGCGACACGCGCGAGAGCGGTACGTCAATCCGCTGCTCGCGGAAGATGGTGAACGCCGGACGATCTTGCGCGTCGAGGAGCGTCGTGGCCTGCGCCATCGTGCTGATGCCACGCAGGGCGGACCGGTCAGGGATCGATCCAACGATCCCCATCGCGAGCCAGATGGTGCCGGCGACCAGGATCAACGTCGATGCTGCCGTGAGCGCGACGGCAGCCATCACCATGCGAGGATGCGCACGGCCGAAAATGACCAATTTGGAAGGAAGCCGTGTCTCTTCCAGACGCGCCGCCATCCGCGTGAGACGGCTTCTCGTCCCCGCCATGGTTCGCGTCACATGACGCCGCATCTCCGACGTAGGAGGCACTCTCATCTCCGTACTATTGTCCCACCAGTTCGATGGCAGGGCTGGCGACTAGCTGGACGCGAGGGCCTTGCGGATTGCGAATCGCAAATCTGGATGTTCGGGTGTGACCTTGCTCTCGAAGAACGCCACGATCTTGCCCTGCTTGTCGATGACGTACTTGCTGAAGTTCCAGGCCGGCAGGTGACCTGAGCCGCCGAGGAAGGTATACACAGGCGACTGATCGGCGCCTTTCTTGGTGACCACCTTCTCGAACATCGGGAAGGTCACGTCGTAGGTGAGCTTGCAGAAGGTCGCAATCTCCTGTGCGGTGCCCGGCTCCTGACCGCCGAAATCGTTGCTCGGGAATCCAAGCACGTTGAAGCCCTCGTCTTTCATATCGCGCTGCAGCTTCTCGAGGCCCGCGTACTGCGGCGTATATCCGCACTTGCTCGCCACATTGACGACCAGACTGACCTTGCCTTTGTACTGCGCCAGGTTCCCCGGCTTGCCGTCGAGCGTCATCGTCTGGAGATCGTAAAACGACGTCACCGTTCCTCCTGATGCGCTCTTCGTCTGCTGCGCGGCAAGCGGCGCATTCAGGAGAGCAGTGCCGGCCACCATCGCCGCGGCCAACGCCAGCATGGAAGTCTTGGTCATGGACGCTCCTTGACACGAGATTCTACACGCTTCCACCTTTTTGAACCGATTTCCATCTGTGTGGATCACGGTACTGGGATCGCGTGCAATCTGGCCGATTTCTCGTGCATGCACACACGGCGAGGCCAGGTCAGCCGATTGCAGCACAGCGGAGTCTTACATCAGGAGAAGAGAGAGGACTCTATGGCTCGAACCCTGATCGTCATCACGATAGCCGTGTGTGCGCTCGTCCTTCCCGCGCGAACGATCGCACAGACGCCGGTCTCACCCGATGGCTGGGTCGTATTGCCAGTCGACGAATATCGCGCACTCCGTGAACGCGCGAATCCTCAGCCTCCGCAACCCGCTCCACCTCCGGTCGATGCAACTTTGACGCGCATCGACTACGACCTCCGCATCGAGAATGACACGGTCGCCGGACGGGCGTTGCTCACCATCGACGTCCTCCGCGATGGGTGGACGCGCGTGCAGATCCCCGCCGGTCTGATGGTGCGCGATGCGCGACTGGACGGGCAGCCGGTGTCGCTCGTCGAGGGACCGCCGCCACACGTACTGCTCTCGCGCGCGGGCCGCGTCGTGCTCACGCTCGACATCGCACTGGCGATCACATCGTCGGCGGGCACCGAATCGATCGTGTTGCCGGCCTCGGCGTCGCCGATCTCGCGAGCCGCGCTCGCGCTGCCTCGCAGCGGGGTGGATCTCTCCGCGACGGGTGGCTTCGTTGCCGAGCGGATGGAGTCGCCGGGCGAAACGCGATGGACGACGTTCGGGCGGCCCAATCAGCCGCTCACGTTGATGTGGAAACGAAAGGTCGACGACCGTCGCGCGGAACAGACGCTGCGAACTCGTGCACGCATCACGACGCTCGTCGGACTGGGGGAGGACGTTTCTCAAATCTCCGCGGCGGTCCGTATCGAGGTGCTGCAAGGGCTCGCGCGTGAAGTGCTCCTCGCGCTTCCCCAAGGCCTCGTCGTCAACGAGGTCAACGGAGCGACCGTGGGCGATTGGGAGGTGACCAACGGTCTGCTTCGAGTGCGCCTCCTCGATCCCGTGGCGAGCGAAGCATCGTTCGTCGTCCAGGGAGAGACGCGCGCCCCACGCGACGGCACTGTGGCGGTGCCATTGATGCGCGTACCAGGCGCGGAGCGCGAGACGGGAGGCGTGGCCGTGGACGTCGTCGGCGCGGGCGAGATAGCCGAGCGCGCGACGCGCGGCCTCGAGCCTGCCGATCCGTCCGAGCTCGGTGAGATCGTCGCCGGCCGCGAGTCGCCATCGATGATCGCGTTTCGTCTGCGCCCGCTGGCTGGCAGCGAGCCCCGCTCTCTCGCCGTAACGGTGGTTCGCTACACCCCGCAAGCCGTGCTGATTGCCAACGTCGAAGAAGCGCGTTATCGCGCGCTCGCCTCCGAGGACGGCAGTCTGCTCGTTGAGGCGCGGTACGCGGTGCGCAACAACCAAAGAAGTTTTCTCAAGGTGTCATTGCCGCCGGGCTCAACCGTCTGGAGTGCGAGGGTCGGCGGCCGTCCGATTCGTCCGGGAAGGGCCGAACAGGATGCCGTGCTCTTGCCGCTCGAGAAGGGTCGCGCGGGTGAAGAAGCGCCGACGTTTGTCGTGGACCTGGTGTATCTGCAACACATCGAGAGCTGGATCAACAAGGGACAGACGCGTCTCGCACTGCCCGCCCTCGATCTGCCGGTATCGAGAACAGGAGTCGAGCTTCACCACTCGCCGCGGTTCCGCATCGCGCTTCAACCTGGCGCATTTCGCGTCGAGGAGGACCCCGGCCCGTTTGCCGAAGCGCTTCGCGCACCGTCGGCTGCGCCGGCATCACCGAGCGCAGGTCGCGAACGCGAACAGCGCGCAGCGGCGGGACTGCAGGCGCTCGTCGATCGATTTCGCTCTGAAGCTGGAGGCCGCACCGTGACCGGTGCCTTGCCCGTGCACGTGACGTTCCCTGAATTCGGACCGTCGTCCTTTTTCGCAGCCGAGCTGACCGCGGAGTCGAAGGCTCCCGAGATCGAGCTCGCGTTCAGACGCCGGTAGGCGGAGGCCACCATGAATCCCACACGCACGATCACACTGGCAATCGTTCTCGTGACTGCTCAATCGGTTTGGGCGCAGCAGCCCCCGCGGCCCAACGAGACACCAAGAGCCGTCACGCTCTCGCTCGCGGAATACAACCGGCTGATCGACCTCGCGAGTCGTCCTCCGCAAGGTCCACAGGTCGCGCCGGTCGCAGCCGTTGTCGCAAGTGCGGACCTGCGCGTGCGCGTCGATCGCGACACGGCCCGCGGTGTGTTCGGGCTCACGGGCGATGCCCTTCGTGCGGGCCTCAGTCGCGTCAGCCTGCTCTCGGCAGCGACGCTGATCGATGCCACCGCGGGCGGGAGGCCGGTGCCGCTCGTCGTCGACGGCAGCGCGCACACGGCGCTCGTTCCCGGACCAGGCCCCTTCTCGCTGTCGCTCGAGTGGGGCGCGCCGCTGACGTACCGACCGGGCCGAGCCTCATTCATCCTGCCAGTCCCGCAGGCCGGGACCGCACGCGCGGTATTCGATCTTCCCGGAGATCAAGCCGACGTGCACCTGTCGTCAGGTCTCGTAACGCGCAAGACGACGACCGACGGCCGCACGATCGTGGAAGCCACGCTGGATCCGGGCTCGGCAACCGAGGTGTGGTGGTCCATGCGAGAGAGTGCCCCATCTGCGGCCGCGCGAGAAGTTCGCACGCTCTCCGATGTGATGACGCTCATCACGCTCGGCGATTCGGACGTCCGGATGGTGGCGCTCATCGATGTCACCGTCGTGCAGGGCGATCTACGGACTGTCGGCGTGCGTCTCCCGCCCGGCTACGAGCTTACGGGTGTCTCGGGCAGCTCACTCGAAAACAGCGAGCCCGTGGATGGTGGGCTCGTGTTGACCGTAGCCAATCCTGGTGCGCGCAGCCACCAGTTCCTGATCAGCCTCGAGCGCTCGCATGACGATGGATCGTTCACGGTCGATACGGGCTTTGTATCCGTGCGCGACGTGCAGCGCGAACGCGGTGAGGTGGCGATCGAAGGCGTGGGCACGCTCGAGCTCAAAGCGGACGAACGCGACCCGATGCACCGCATCGACGTGCGCGAGCTCAATCCCGCCCTGCAGTCGCTCTCGCGTCTCCCAATGCTGTCGGCGTTTCGCTATCAGCGCACGTCGGCGGCGCCGGCGCTGACGCTCGACGTCAAGCGATTCGCAGACGCCGGCGTGTTGGCCGCGGTCGCCGATCGTGCCGTGGCAACAACCCTGGTGACGAGCGAAGGTCGTGCGCTCACCGAGATCGTCTTCACGGTGCAGAACCGCGCGCAGCCATTCCTCAAAGTCGCTCTGCCGGCAGGCGCAACGATGGTCTCGGTCGACGTGGCCGGTCAGCCCGCGAAGCCGGTGTTGGGCACTGATGGGATTCGCGTACCGCTGCTGCGCCCCGGTTTCAGACCGACAGGTGCCTACCAGGTCTCGTTCGTGTACCTCCACGCCGGAATTCCGTTTGCGAAGAAGGGCGATCTGGAGATGACGCTTCCGAAAATGGATATGCCAGTGGGGATTGTCGAATGGGAGCTATTTGCACCGGAACGTTATTCGGTGCGCACCATCGGCGGCAATGCCATCGACGTGGACAAGCTCGCTCCAGAGCTGACGATCTCCAGATCCAATGGCGTCGAGGGTGGTGTTCCCGGAGGGATTGTCGGAGGCGTGGTCGGAGGTACTGCCACGGGTTCAGGCGGTGGAAGAGGCGTGGGCGCCCCTCGTGGCGGCACGATACGAGTCTCGTTTGCTGACGGTTTACCCGGTCAGATTCGCGGACGCGTCAAAGACATGAGCGGCGCGGTACTCCCCGGTGTGACCATTGAGCTCAATACGGCGAACGGGACGATGGCTGCGGTCACCGACGCCAGCGGGTCATTCTCGATCTCGGGCGTACCACCGGGCATGGTCTCCGTGACAGCGGTGCTCCCTGGATTCATGACGGCGGCGACGTCGTTCGCTCACGACCAGCGGGCCCGAGAGATCGAGGTCGAGATGCGCATCGGTGGCGTGACAGAGTCAGTCAATGTCGCGGCCGAGGCGCGTGACATCGACACGCACAGCTCCACTCGCATGACGGTCATCAACGGCGAGGCTCCGGTCGTCGATGCGCAGAGAGTGAGGCCGGCCCCGGTCCTACCTTCTCAAAACGTCATCGAGCTGCAGAAGAAGACCGCGGGAGTGCTGCCAGTTCGCGTCGACGTGCCGCGTGCGGGCACGTCGCATCAATTCATCAAGCCGCTGGTCGTCGATCAGGAGACGGTGGTCAAGCTGCGGTACAAGAGGAGATAGCGAAGGTCAAAGGGCAAAAGGCAAAAGTCAAAGGCTAGGGGCAAAGGGCAAACGCAAAGGTGCAAGGCGAAGGTCAAAGGCTAAGGCAAACGGGTTAGTACGGAAGCATGCCGGATACAAAGCGGCGATGAAAAGGATCATCGACATCACCGTCGGCGCGACGAAGACGCAGCAGGCAGGCCTTCGTAGTCATTCCCGCCTGCCGATCAGGGCCCACCTCAACTATCAGGCTTGTGACGACTCACACTTTCACGGTCATTTCGGATACACGGCGGGTCTAAAGACCCGCCCCTACGACGCTCGTATTCAGTCGTTGTAGCGGCGAGTCTTTAGACTCGCCGGTGTGGGCCTATCTTGCGCATGTCCTTCGTGGCTTACAATTGCCAGCGCATTTCGGTCACGAGGACACCTTTATGAAGGTTGCGTGCGCTGTCGCCTGCGGTCTGTTGGTCGGGACCGTGTCTCTCGTCGCTCATCACTCTTTCGCGGCTGAGTACGACGGAGAGAAGCCGGTCACGGTGTCGGGAACGGTCGCCAAGATCGACTGGATGAACCCTCACATCTACTTCTATGTGGACGTGAAGGACGACAAAGGCGGCGTCACACAGTGGAAGTTCGAGGGGTATCCCCCGAATATGCTCGTCCGCCAGGGCTGGAAGCGGGACGTCACCATGAAAGTTGGTGACAAGGTCAAGGTGTTCGGCTGGCGGGCGCGGGTGAACCCGACTCAGGCAGCGTCTCGAGAAGTGACGTTCGCTGACGGATCCAAACTAAACTCTGGACCTCCAGCCGGCACCGGCGGCCAGTAGCCGCGAAGGAGTGCGTCATGACACGCCTTCTCACCTCGATCGCGTTCGTGTTGGCGCTTCTCACCTCCGCCGCGCTCATCGCCCAAGGCGAAAAGCCGGTGCTGAAGCCGGTACCTCGAACCGCGGATGGCAAGCCCGATCTCTCCGGCGTGTGGGTTGGCGGCGGCTTTGCGCTGTTGTTCGGAGAGGCGGAACTGGAGGCGATACGGAAGTATGACGCCGCCGCTGGGCGAAAACCGCTTCCACCGCCCGAACCACCGCCCTATAAACCAGAGGCCGAGAAGAAACGGCAGGAGTATCTCGCGCGCCGAGGAATCGACGATCCGATGGCGCGGTGTCTGCTGTCGGGCGTGCCACGCATCACCGTGAGGCCTTTGCCATTCGAGATCATCCAGCAGCGCGATCGGGTCGTGATCCTGTACGAAGTCCACCATGCGTTCCGGTTCATTCCCACCGACGGTCGCCCGCATCCCGACGACATCGAGCCGTCGTACCTCGGTGATTCGATCGGGCGATGGGACGGAGACACGCTCGTCGTCGACGTCACCGGCTTCAACACCAACACCTGGCTCGTTGGCGTCGGGACGATCCACAGCGAGAAGCTGCGCGTCACCGAACGCTACACGCGCGACACCCACGACACGATCATCTACGAAGCGACGATGGAGGATCCGGAGGTCCTCACGAAGCCGTGGAAGCAGTACGCGACGCTGAGGCTGCGTCCGGGCGAGCGGATCCGCGAGTACGAGTGCATAGAGAACAACGAAGACATACAACGCTTCGAGAAACTGCTCCAGAGCGGCGAGTTCAAGAAACCGTAAGGGCGTGTGTGGTGCCGACCCGCGTGGTCTTGTCGCTTGCCCTGGTCGCAACCATGGTTTCCCCCGGCGCGACGCAGGCGCCCGGCAAGAAGTTTCATCTCGAAGAAGCGACGATCGCCGGGATCCAGGACTCCATCCGAGCCGGGCAGATCACGACGACCCGATTGGTGGAGTTGTACCTGCAGCGGATCAAGGCCTACAACGGCACCTGCGTGAGCCAGCCCCAAGGCATCCTCGGGCCCATCACCACCATCGCTCATGCGGGTCAGCTCAACGCACTCTCCACGATCAATCTCAGACCCGCCGCGCGTCGGGCGTGGGGTTTCGACGACCGCAAGGCGCGAAGCCTGACCGACAAAGCCGATGACGACGCGCGCATGCCCGATGCGCTCGAAACAGCCGCGGCTCAGGATCGGCGATTCAAGCAGACAGGCCGCCTGGTCGGTCCGCTCCACGGTGTCGTCATGGCTATCAAGGACCAGTACGACACGTCCGACATGCGCACCACGTCTGGCGCCGACGCTCAGTACGCCAACGACCGGCCGCCCGACGATGCCACGTTCGTGAAGCGGTTGCGGGACGCGGGAGCGATCATCCTCGCCAAGGCCAACATGGCGGAGTATGCGACCGATGGCGCGCGGAGCTCGTTTGGCGGCACGTTCTGCAATCCGTACGACACCGAGCGCGCGCCTGGAATGTCCAGCGCCGGATCGGCCTCGTCGGTGGCAGCCAATCTCGTGACTTGCGCGATCGCGGAAGAGACGGTGGTGTCGATTCGGTGGCCGGCGTCGCTCAACAGCCTCGTGGGGCTCGCGCCGACGCAGGAGCTGGTGAGCCGCGACGGCATGTTTGGCGCCGGGCTCAACACCCGTACGGGCCCCATCTGCCGAACGGTGCAAGACGTGGCGAAGGTACTCGACGTGATTGCCGGCTACGACCCGAAGGACGAGATGACGGCGTTCACCATCGGCCGCACTCCCGCGCAGCCCTATGCGATGTTTGCCGCAACCCGGCGACTCGACGGCATTCGCATCGGCGTCATTCGCGAGTACATGAGCAAGGCGCTCTTTGCCAAAGCTGACGAGCAGACCATCGACGTCGTCGAGCGCTCGCTCGCCGATCTGAGAAAGCTTGGCGCCACCATCGTCGATCCAGGGTCGCAGGGAGGACTGCTCGATCGTTGCGTGGCTCGCTACGGTCCGCAGTTGTACAACGCGGCCTTCGCGGCGCAGCGTCCGAGCCTCTTTCCGTCAGCGGCGGGTCAGCCAGCGGCCGATCAGGTTGCGACGCTGCTCGGTCTCGATGCGGATCCGACGCGGGTACCCTCCGATTTTTCGTTCCGTAATCTTGGCAACTTCCCCGCGCAGGGCGAAGCGCGGTTCATGACGAACAGATACCTGCATGAACGCGGCGACACGAACATCAAGACCAACGCGGATCTGATCAGCAAGGCGACCTTCTATCAGGATCCGAACTTCCCGGACCGCAAGGCGGCTCGCGAGAACATCGAGCAACAGCGGACGCTCGATACCGCCGTTCGCCTGCAGCATCGATTCGCGCTGCAGACGATCGTGTTGCAGTGCATGCAGGAGCAGCGGTTGGACGCACTGGTCTCGCCGACCGCCACGATTCCCGCGCCCATTCTCAACGGGCCGCGCGAACCGGTCGTGAACGGCCGCCCGGCAATCGGCTGGTCGCTGCTCGGCCAGCAAGGCTTTCCGGTGATCACCGTGCCTGCGGGCTTCACAACCGAGGTCTGGGACCGCGTGCGCGACGGGGCGGCCACTCGTCTCATTGGACCGATTCAGTCGCGGCTGCCGGTCGGCGTCGACTTCATTGGACGTCCGTTCGCCGAGCCGACCCTGTTCAGGATCGCGTCCGCCTACGAGGCGGCAACCAGACACCGCTCGCCGCCGCGTGAGTTCGGGCCGCTCAGGGGAGAACCGTAATTCAGGATGCAGAATTCAGAATGCAGACAATGAGGGAGCGACGAATTCTGCCTTCTGCATTCGAATCGGCGCGATAATCAGCGCCCGGGGAGGTGCCACATGCGGAGCCTGCTGGTTGCCATTACCCTCGTCGTCACAGC
>Ga0114129_10009787_pt1 | contig 13672 bp, 11 predicted proteins | sample RhiMetdeltSRZDD1_FD_80071 | JGI IMG/M metagenome (GOLD analysis project Ga0114129, IMG submission 80071) | Populus rhizosphere microbial communities from Tennessee, USA - Rhizosphere MetaG P. deltoides SRZDD1 (version 2) (version 2) | ecosystem: Host-associated > Plants > Roots > Rhizosphere >...
CAAAGTACTCCCGATCGGCGGCGTCAAAGAGAAGGTCCTCGCCGCGCACCGCGCCGGCGTCAAGAACATCGTCCTGCCAAAAGACAACGAGAAGGACCTGGCGGACATTCCCAAAAACGTGCTGGACACGTTGAACGTCTACATGGTCCAGACGATGGACGAGGTCCTGAAGATCGCCCTGGCCGATCCGCTGACCGCGCGGCAGACGGTAGCCGCGACGACCGAGCCGGTCGAGATCGCGGACGACACCATCACTCACTGAGGTCGGGTAGGCCACGTAGGTCGGGGTGGGCCGGGTAAAGCTCTTACCCGACCAACCAGGCTCAGACGACCCACCAGACCCCGTTGATCATTGAAGCCACGTTCGTCACCAGCGCCGCGACTGCGAACGGCCTCCCGCACGACGGGTTGGCCGAGATCGCCGTGGTGGGCCGTTCGAACGTCGGCAAATCGAGCCTGATCAACGCGCTGGTGCGCCAACGTGTCGCGCGCACGAGCGCGGCGCCGGGCAAGACGCGTCTGGCGAATGTGTATCGCGTGGCGCGGGGCGGCGCCGGGCCGTTCTATCTCGTGGATCTTCCGGGTTACGGGTATGCGCGAGGGGCGGAGAGCGCCCGCGGTTTTGAAGAACTCACGCGGGGCTACTTCGACCGCGTGGGCCGGGTGGTGCCCGTCGTCGGCGCGCTGCTGCTCATCGACGCCAGGCATCCAGGCCTCGAGTCCGATCTCGAGGCCTGGCGCTGGTTGACGGCAACGGTCGGGCGCTGTGCCCTTGTCGCCACCAAGATCGACAAGCTGTCGCGCGCCGAGCGGCTGCGCGCACTGAAAGTGAACGAAGCCGCATTTGAACATCCCGTGTTGCCGGTTTCGGCAAGCACGGGCGAAGGACTGGACGAACTGTGGAAACTGATCGAACGCCTAACGAGCCGCAACCCCAACAACCGCCGGCCCCTCCGGCCCCCCCGGCCGCCCCGCCGCCTCCCGAAAAGTTAGAGCTCTCGACGCTCAAGGACATGAGCGTCGGTGCCCTGACGAAGGTCGCCAAGGGGCTCGACGTCCCGGGTGCCACCGGCATGCGCAAGCAGGAGCTGATCTTCGAAATCCTGAAGGCGCGCGCCGAAAAGAGCGGGCTGATCTTCTCGGAGGGCGTGCTCGAGGTGCTGCCCGACGGCTTCGGCTTCCTGCGGGCGCCGGACTACAACTACCTGCCGGGGCCGGACGACATCTACGTCTCGCCGTCGCAGATCCGCAAGTTCGATCTGCACACCGGCGACACCGTGTCGGGCCAGATCCGGCCGCCGAAGGATGGCGAGCGCTACTTCGCGCTGATCAAGGTCGAGGCGGTGAACTTCGAGCCGCCGGAGCGGGCGCGCGAGAAGGTCTTCTTCGAGAACCTCACCCCGCTCTACCCGCAGAATCGCATCGGCCTCGAGACCGACGGCGAGAACCTGTCCGCGCGCGTGCTGGACCTGATGGTTCCCATCGGCAAGGGGCAGCGCGGCCTCATCGTCGCGCCGCCGCGCACCGGCAAGACCATGCTGCTGCAGAACATCGCGAACAGCATCACGCACAATCATCCCGAGGTGTACCTGATCGTGCTGCTGATCGACGAGCGGCCCGAGGAAGTCACCGACATGCAGCGCTCGGTCCGCGGCGAGGTGATCTCGTCGACGTTCGACGAACCGGCGCAGCGCCACGTCCAGGTCGCCGAGATGGTGATCGAGAAGGCGAAACGCCTGGTCGAGCACAAGAAGGATGTGGTGATTCTGCTCGATTCGATCACGCGGCTCGCGCGCGCCTACAACACCATCGTGCCGCCGTCCGGCAAGGTGCTCTCCGGCGGCGTCGACAGCAACGCGCTGCAGCGGCCGAAGCGCTTCTTCGGCGCGGCGCGGAACATCGAGGAAGGCGGCTCGCTGACCATCATCTCCACCGCGCTGGTCGACACCGGATCGCGCATGGACGAAGTGATCTTCGAGGAGTTCAAGGGCACCGGCAACCTCGAGATCCATCTCGATCGCAAGCTGACCGATCGCCGCGTGTTCCCGTCGATCGACATTCAGAAGAGCGGCACGCGGAAGGAAGAGCTGCTGATCGCCAAAGAGGATCTCAGCCGGGTCTGGGTGCTGCGCAAGGTGCTGACGCCGCTGTCACCCGTCGAGGCGATGGAGCTGCTGCTGTCGCGGATGGCGAAGACGAAGACCAATCAGGATTTTCTGGCGTCGATGTCCAACGGGAAAAGTTAAAAGTTAGAAGTTAAAAGGCAAAAGTTAAAGTCTCAAAGTAGAAACTTTCTACTTCCCACTTTCCCAACTTCACTTTTAACTTTTGACTTTTAACTTTTGACTTTCTCTATGCGCTATCGCACGTTTGGACGGACCGGCTGGCAGGTCTCGGAAATCGGCTATGGCATGTGGGGCATGGCCGGTTGGACCGGATCGGATGACGAGCAGTCGCTCGGCGCGCTCGATCGCGCGTTCGCCCTCGGCTGCAATTTCTTCGACACGGCGTGGGCGTATGGCGCCGGCAAGAGCGAACAGCTGCTGGGTGAGGCGCTGAAGAAACGCGGACCACACGGCGATCCGATCGTTCGAGTAGCCACCAAGATTCCGCCTAAGAACCTGAAGTGGCCCGGGAAGGCGGAGTACCCGATCGCCGACACCTATCCGCCGACGCACATCCGCGAGTACACGGAAAAGAGTCTGAAGAACCTTGGCCTGGAAACAGTGGACCTCCAGCAGTTCCACGTCTGGAACGACGCCTGGGTCGCGGATGAAGGCTGGCAGCGCGCCGTCGACGATCTGAAGCGCCAGCGCCTGATTCGCGCCTTCGGCATCAGCGTAAACCGGTGGGAAGCGACCAACGTGCTTCGCGCGCTCGACACCGGACTCGTCGACAGCGTCCAGGTGGTCTACAACGTGTTCGATCAGGCGCCGGAAGACGAGCTCTTTCCGTACTGCCAACAGCACGGCATCGCCATCATCGCGCGCGTCCCGTTCGACGAAGGCAGCCTGACCGGCACGTTGACCGCGGACTCGAAGTGGCCGGACGGCGATTTCCGCAACATGTACTTCAACCGTGAACAGCTGGACGCGACGTTGCCGAGGGTGGACCGCCTCCGCCCGCTGGTTCCAGAGGGGATGGACCTGCCCGAGCTGGCGCTGCGGTTCATCCTGGAGCACCCGGCAGTCAGCACGACCATTCCCGGCATGCGCCAGCCCCGCAACGTCGAGCGCAACCTCACGGCCAGTGATGGAACCAGGCTGCCGCCACGGCTTCTGGCGGCGTTGAAGACGCACCGGTGGGACAGAGTGCCGAACGCAACGCCGTAGGGGCTGGGGGCTAGGGGGCTAGCTGATATAATGGGAGTTTCCCGGGACGCCCAAGGAGATCGCTGTGAAGGAAGGCATTCATCCGAAGTACCACGCGGTAGAGGCGCGCTGCTCGTGCGGCGCGACGTGGAAGACGCACTCCACCAAGCCGGAGCTGCACCTGGAAATCTGCTCGAGCTGCCACCCGTTCTACACGGGTAAACAGAAGCTGCTCGATACAGAAGGCCGGATCGTCCGGTTCACCAAGAAATACGGCGCGCAGACGAGCGAAACGCGCAAGAAGGCCGCCGCGGCGACGAAGTCGAAGAAAGCATCCAAGACGACGTCTGCAACTTCGTAAAGGGGCTTAACCGCGGAGACCGCCGGGCTCGCAGAGAACATTTGATCTTTGCGCGCTCCGCGCGCTCTGCGGTTTCTGTCTAGGCTCAGACTTCAAACTTCAGACTTCCCACTTCACACGTCGCACCCATTTTCCTGTCAATCCGCGTGAGCCGGTGCTGGACCGCTGCGGTCCAGCTTGGTCGTCCCCCCTCCACCGTCTCCAACGACTGAAGCGCAAACAGGCGGGCCGCGGGCAGATCGCGAACGCGGTGCTCATGATGGATTGCGAGCGCCTCGGTCGCTTCACGGAGGATAGCCGGCGGACAGCCGCGAATCTCGAGCAGCGCCCGCCAGCAGGATGCCGCCTCTTCATGTCGCCGGGTGCGCCGTCTGGTGCTGGCCAGCAGCCGGAGCGCGTCGATGCGCTGCGGGTCGAAGGCACCGCGCGGCGAGCGGCAGCGGTCCAGCGCGTGGTTGAAAGCGTCGCACGCGCGATCGTCGAGACCGGCCCGTGCGTAGACACGGCCCAGCGCGATCGCTTCGCGCGCATCGCGCGCGGCTTCAGGCCCGGAGCGCGCCAGGTGGAAGAGCCGCGCGGTCAGCGCCGCCAGCGACAGCAGATCGCGACGGTTGTGCTCGAGAACGGCGGCCAGCGGATCGGCATCGCCAGTGCGCACGAATTGGAAGTACCGGCCCGGCACCTCGAAGCCCGGAACATCCCCGGTGCGCCGGATCCCCAGAATGTCCCGCTCCAGAGCGATGAGCGAACAGGGGTGCGTGTGGTCCGCCGTCGCTCGCGAGAATCCACTGCGAGCGGAGGTGGAAAAGGGCCGCGCAACAGGTTTCCAGAACTGCCGTGCCGGATGCAGCACGTCCACATGCGGCAGACAGCGGACCGACCATTCGAGCCGATGGAAGAGATAGCGCGTCTCGAGGAGCGACGCGTCGAACGATTTGCCGTTGAACGTCACCAGCGCGCCAGCACGCGCCAGTTCGCCGGCGACGGTCTCGAGCAACGGCCGTTCGTCCACATGGCGCGTAAGGACGAACTGCCGCGTCACGAACCCGCCTTCGGCGTCGAACCGGCCGCAGCCGACGAGGAACGCCTGCGTCCCCGCCCCGCCGCTCAAGCCGGTGGTCTCGAGATCGAAGAACACGAACGGCGCCCGCGCCAGCGGATCGTGCGCGAAGAGGACAGCTTGCGCTGACGCCTCCTCGAGGCACTGCGCGAACGTCCCGACGGCCTCTTTCCCGTATCGGGCCGATGGCGCCCAGCGGCGATCGACGACGAAGCAGTCGCCTCGCCAGTCCCCTCCGAGCGTCGAGAGATCCGCCGGGGCAGGATGGGCCGGAAGGGCGGGACAGGCAGGAACCGCATTCGAACGAGCGGAGGCGGGCGCGACGATCCCGCGAATGCGATCCGTCAGAGAGCTCACAACGCCTCCGCCTCCATGCCCGCGATCGCCTTTGTGTGCTCTGCTCCCTTTGTGTCCTCTGTTTCCTTTGTGTCCTCAGCGGCCCCGAGCACGAGATCCAGGATCTTCAATGCAGCGATCTTCGCGAGGGGCCCGGTATAGCCGATCGGCCCGACGCAGCCAGGGCATCCGCTTTCGCACTCACACTCAGCAATGAGGCGCCGAGTCCCCCGCACGAGCTCGTCGTGCACCTGAAACAGCGGCGCGCTGAACCCAATCCCGCCCGGATAGTTGTCGTAGACGTAGACCTTGACACCGTCGGGATCCGTAATTCGGGACTCGGGATTTGCGACACCAGGCGCGCCCTGTCCGAATCCCGACTCTCGAACCCCGAGTCCCGATATCGAGATGCCGATGTCGTGGCCGTCGCACATCAAGAGCAGCTGCGCCACCTGCTTGAGCGCAAAGGCGAGACCGACCACGCCGTCGCGGCGATCGTCGGCGGCATACGGCAGCAGCGCCATCACGCTGGCCGGCACGGTCAGCCAGTAGGCCGTCGTGTGCATCTGCTGCTCCGGCAGGTCCAGCTCCCCGGAGCCGACGTTCTCGTTCGTGTAGAACTTGATCTTCTTGAACCCCACGACCCGCGAGACGACGTGGACCTCGCCATGCGTGCGAACCGCCTCGTCATCAAACACGTCGATCGGCGTCACCTTCGAATGGGTGATCGCTGTCGTGTAGTAGTCGCAGTCGATCTCGCGCACAAAGGCCTTTCGGCCTTCGAAGTCGAACCGCTCCACCTGGTAGAGCTTCCCCTCCACGATGTAGATCGCCTTGGGATGCAGGGTCGTCGGCCCGCTGGTGAAGTCGGTTTCGCCGATCACCCGCGCCTCTTGTGTAGTGTCGACGACGACGAAGTTGTCCGATGAGACGGAACGCAGGCTGACCGCATCGGCCGGATACGATTCGTTCGTCCACGACCAGACGCCGCTCGTGCAGTGCACGAGGCCCTGCTCGGAGAGCACTCCGAGGATTTCCTGCAGGCTGTGTCGGCCGAACTCCTCCGCGTCGGTGAACGGCAGCTCGAAGGCCGCGCACTTGATGTGATCCACGAGGATATGGAGGTTGTCCGGGTCGATGAGCGCGCGCTCCGGCGACGCTTCGAAGAAGTATGACGGGTTGCGGACGACGAACTGATCGAGCGGCGCGCTGCTCGCCACCATGACCGCGGCCGATCGGCTGGTCCGGCGGCCGGCTCGGCCGGCGCGCTGCCACGTCGACGCGATCGTGCCCGGATAGCCGGCCAGCACGGCGACGTCGAGCGCGCCGATGTCGATGCCGAGCTCGAGAGCGTTGGTCGACACGACTGCACGGACGACGCCTTCCCGCAGGCCTTTTTCGATCTCGCGCCGCCGCAGCGGCAGATAGCCGCCGCGGTATCCGCGGATCGTTTCTGGCCCACCAGGTACGCCTTCGAAATCGTCCTTCAGATACGTCGTCAGGATTTCCGTCGCCAGGCGGCTCTGGGCGAACACGATCAGTTGCAGATTGCGTTTGAGGAATTCTGAAGCAATCCGCCGCGTCTCGCCGAGATACGACCGCCGGATGCCGAGCTGGTGATTCACGACCGGCGGATTGACGAAGACGAAGAACTTCTCCCCGCGCGGAGCGCCGCTCCGCTCGACGAGCTCGAAGGGTTGCTCGGTGAGCCGTTCGGCCAGCTCGCGCGGATTGGCGATCGTCGCGGACGAACAGAGGAACACCGGATTCGACCCGTAGTGCCGGCAGATCCGCCTGAGCCGCCGCAGGACATTGCACAGGTGACTGCCGAAGACGCCGCGGTAGGCATGGAGCTCGTCGATGATCACGTACTTGAGATTCTCGAACAGCTTCGCCCACCGCGGATGGTGCGGCAGGATTCCCGAGTGGACCATGTCGGGATTGCTGAGCACGAGGTGCGCCCGCGATCGAATCGTCCGCCGCGCATCCTGCGGCGTGTCGCCGTCATAGGTAAACACGCCGATCCCCGGAATCGGGGACGGAGGTCCGTGGCGATCTCCGTCGACCTCCGTCCCCGCCAGCGTTTCGCACATCGCCTGCAACTCGGCGAGCTGATCCTGGGCCAGCGCCTTGGTTGGAAACAGGTAGAGCGCGCGGCTCGACGGATCCTGGAGGATCGAGTGGAGCACCGGCGCGTTGTAGCAGAGCGTTTTGCCCGAGGCTGTCGGCGTGATCACGACAACGTGTCTGCCGGCCAGCGCGTGATCGATCGCTTCAGCCTGGTGCGTGTAGAGCTGTTGGATTCCGCGAGTCGCCAGCGCCCGTGTCAAGCGCTCGTCGAGCCCCTCAGGAAATGGCGCGAACTGCGCGGCGACGGCCGGCAGCCGCCTCATCGCAGTCACATGACGATCCGGCGTGTCCGGCCGATCGACCGGGCCGCCAGCGAGGCGATCGAGCGCAGCATCCAGCGCGTTTTCAGTGTGCGGACGCCGCGCGGGCAGCATGGCGCAGCATCGTACCAGCGAGGCGAACAAATGGCAAACAGGACATGGCTAATGGCTGATGGCGAATGGCTTAACGCCGCCTCGTCAGGGTTTGATGGTAGGCTTGCGGACCAATGAACGCGCCCGAGGGACGCCTGCCCCGCACACTCGGGCTGTGGAGTTCGGTCGCGCTCGTTGTCGGCATCACCATCGGGTCGGGAATTTTCCGGTCGCCCGCCGGGATAGCTCGGCAGGCGCCTGACCCTCTCGTGATGATCGGCTTGTGGGTCGCCGGGGGCGCCATCACGTTGTGCGGCGCCCTCTCGCTGGCCGAAATCGCGGCGGCGCTACCCGAAACCGGCGGCATCTACGCCTACCTCCGCGAAGCCTGGGGCCGCCGCGCGGCCTTTCTCTTTGGCTGGTCCGAGCTCGTCCTGATCCGTGCGTCGGCGCTCGGCGGGATTGCCGTCGTGTTCGGCGAATACCTGCTGCGCAGCTTTGGCATCGATCCTTCGTCGCACGTCCTCGTCGCCCGCGGGTTGTCGGCCGCCGCGATCGTTTTTGCGGCCGCGGTAAACGTCCGGGGCGCCACCTTGGGCGCGTTGATTGTGGGTGTGGCGACCTGGGCCAAGTTCGGCGCGCTTGCCCTGCTCGTGCTCGCGTCGTTCACGCTTGGCGCGTCGCACGGCGCGAGCGCGGCTCACTTCACGGCACCGTCGGCGGGGCCCCTTGCGGTCGGCAGCATCGGGCTCGCGCTCGTCAGCGTGCTGTGGGCCTACGACGGGTGGGCCGACCTGTCCTTCGCCTCAGGCGAAGTGAAGGACCCGGCGCGGAATCTCCCCCGGGCCATCATCATGGGGACACTGGCGCTGATTGGCATCTATGTCCTGACCAACCTCGCCTACCTCTATGTGCTGCCGATCGAAGCCGTCGCCCGGTCGCCGCTCGTCGCGGCGGACACCATGATGGCCCTCTTCGGCCGCGCCGGGGTCGTCCTCGTCTCGGTCTTCGTGATGATTTCGTCCTTCAGCTCGCTCAACGGCAGCATGCTGGCGTCGCCCCGGGTGTTCTTCGCGATGGCGGACGACGGGCTGCTGTTCCAGGCCATCGCCAAGGTCCATCCGCGCTACCAGACGCCCTATGTGGCGATCATCCTCGCCGCGATTCTCGGCGTCGCCCTTGTCATGAGCCGCAGCTTCGAACGGCTGACCGATACCTTCGTGCTCGCCATCTGGCCGTTCTACGCGCTTGGCGTCGCGGCCATCTATCGGCTACGGGCCTCGCGTCCGGATTTGCCCCGCCCGTACCGCGCCATCGGGTATCCCGTGGTCCCCGCCATCTTCATCGCATCGGTCGCCGCGTTCGTCATCAACTCGCTGATCAACGACACGACCAACAGCGTGATCACATTCGCGGTGATCTTCGCCGGCCTGCCGATCTACGAGCTCGCTTTCGCACGTCGTGCGCGCTGACGCCAACTTTTTCGAGTTTTTTTCTTGATCGCAGGAACGGTACTGTTACTCTGTTTTCTGCGCCCGATAAAAGATCAGATGAGCAGTCTGAAGGAGGACTGAAGATGGTTGCACGCGAGCCGCAAGCGCGGCGCAGAGGCTTTTTCCTTCACTCGCCCGATGGTAACGAACCGGACACCGGCGATCACGAGAATCCAGAGGGATTTGGCGTTCGCGTTCGGGTCCCCTCGACCTCCGTTCCCCGCCAGATTGCCAGCAGCGGCCGGTCCAGAACCGCCAGCCGCACGGAATCGACGAACCCTCAAATCAGATCAGGGAGCGTGACTGGCAGCCGTCAACGGGCACACTTGCCCCGCTGATCCAGCTCGCGCGAGGCGACGCGAGGAACGAGACGACCGCCCCGACCTCTTCGGGGCGGCCGAATCGCCCAAACGGAAGTTCCCGCCTTACGAATTCCGCCATCCCCTCCGGATCGGCCTCCACCCGGCGGTCCCAGGATCCCCCAGGAAACCGAATCGACCCCGGCGCGACGCTGTTGACCCTGATGTTGTCGGCGGCCAGTTGCTGGGCCATCGCCTTTGCAAGGCTGATTTCAGCGGCCTTGACGGCGTTGTAGGTCATCCGTCCGCCTGATTCACGCCCCCAGATCGACGCGATCATCACGATGGCACCGCCGCCGCGTTTGCGCATGAGCGGCACGGCCAGGCGAGACGCGCGAACGGCCGGAAACAGCGTCTGGTCGAACGCCTCCTGCCACTCCTCGTCGGATGTGCCGACGATATCGGACCCTTTGGCGAGGCCGACGTTGTTGACCAGGATGTCGAGTCCGCCAAACAGATCGACCGTCCGGGCGATGACCGTCTCGACGCCCCCGGCGGTCGAGACGTCGGCGACGACCGGCAACACGTCGGCCGGCCGCTGTGCAACGGTGCGCAGTTCGGCCGCCGCCTCGTTGAGCGACGTTTCGCCCCTGGCGCAGATCGTCACCCGGCACCCTTCCTGGGCCAGCGCACGGGCGCTCGCCAACCCCAATCCCTTGCTCGAGCCGGTGACGATGGCGACCTTGCCTGCGAGGTCCAAATTCATCGTCCCCCACGGCCGGTGAGGTCGTTGAGGGTCCAATCGAACGGCCTGTAAACGACCTGGAAAGTGTTCGCCGCCAGGAATTCCTTTTCGGTCGTCAGGAGCTTGGGGCTGACGAAGGCGAGAATCGCGCGTTCGATCGGGCTGCGGTTTGCGAAGGTCGAGATGGCGCCCGCGGCGTACGCGGCAGCGAACTCTTTCTCGCGCCACGAGAAAATCGCGTTCGCCTCGACCTTGTTGGTCTCGCGCGCGATGTGCACGCACTGCATCCGGGTGATGCACTCGTTCGCTGCTTCGGTGAGCTGCACCTCCAGCTTGGTGGCGGCAAAGGGTTCGCTTCGCAGGCGGCCGCTACCCTGCGCGCCTCGCCCCAGGGCGAAATAGACGCGCGGATCGTGGAACTCCGGCAAGACCGTCTGTTCGATCTGATCCAGCGTCAGCGTCTTCCCGGCCACGCGATGCGGGAGCCGGTCGAACGCGCCGGGAATCTGACGGATGCTTTTCGATGGATACTCCGCCGAGCGCCCTTGAATCGGATAGTGATCGATAACCGTCCGCAGCACGATGGTGTTGTAGGCGTTCAGCCAGAAGGCCAGCTGCGTGTCGCGCGGCTGCTGAGCCACTGCCGCCCCGGCCAGCGAGGCGACGTACGTATCGAGGCGCGCGCGGTCGCTCTTGAGCGCGCGATAGTAAACCTCCCCGTCACGGACATAGGTGTCGAGGATGAAATCGATGCCGGTGAGCTTGGGATCGGATTCCTGCGCGCGCGATGACGAGATGCTGCACAACGCGAGGGCGGCGACGACACAGGCCCATCGACTCAGCCGTGGACGCGGCATCCCTGAAGTGTACAACGGACGTTGCGGCCTAGGGGCCTAGACGCGGTGATCGAGGAAGTGGGCCATCGCGGCGTCGAACGCGTCGGGCTGCTCGAGGTTCGTGAGGTGACCCGCCTCGGCAATCGTGACCAGCTCCGAGCCCGCGATGGCGCGGTGCATCTCCGCAGCGGCCGATGGCGGCGTCACCGTGTCTTCATCGCCGACAACGATCAGCGTCGGCACGTGAATGCCGGACAGCTGCGCCGTCGAATCGGGACGCGTCATCAACGCGCGGAGCGCGCCGCCGATCGCCTCGGCGGAGCTCGACGTCGCCAGCGAGCGGACGCGGTCGACGACGGCTGGCCGCGTTCGACGAGTGGTCTCGCCGAGCAGCTTCGGCAGCATCTCGTCCGCGACGGCCGCCGGACCTTTCTGGCCGACGAGCTCGATCATCCGCTTGCGCCCTTCGACGCCCTCCGGCGTGTCGGCCGTCGCTTTCGTGTCCGCCAGAATCAGCCCGCGAACGTAGCGCGACGCATACCGCAGCAGCGCAAACGCCACGTAGCCGCCCATCGACAGGCCGCCGACGACGGCTTCGTGGACGTGCAGCGCGTCGAGCAGATCCACGACGTCACCGGCATAGTCGTCGACCGAGGCTGCCGGCGGATCGCCCGATCCGCCGTCAAAGCCGCGGAAGTGCGGCGCGATTACGCGCCAGCCTCGCTCGGACAGCGCGAGCTGACGCTCCCACATCCGGGCATTCAAGGGGAAACCGTGCAGGAGCACGAGCACGCCGCGAGGCCGCGCGTCCGGGCCCGGCATCGCTTCGAGGTATCGCAGTCGTCCTACGGATAGCACGAGCCCATTGTGAACGTTCCGCCGGCCCGCGTCGAGTCGAAGGGGGGACGGAAGTATCTCCGTCCCAGATTAGCGACGTTCGGACTTCACGAGCGCGGCGAGCACGCGATTCTGATCGTGGGAGGATCGGATGCTCTCGGCGGCCGACACGAACGCGGGCCGCGTCGCAGAATCGATGGCGCCGGCATTGATGAACGCCAGCAGGATTTCGGCGCGATCGTAGTCAGACGACATCGAGCCCACGAGGTCGAACGCCACGCGCTGCACCTCGGGAGGGACCTTGCCGTTGCGCGCAACCTGGGTAAGCACCTGACGGCGATCGTAGTTGGATTTGATCGACTGCACGGCTTCGCCGAACGGCTCGCGAACTCCCTCGACGCCGTAGCGGTTCAAGTACGCGGTGAGCACCAGGCGCCGATCGTAGTCTGACTGAATCCGGGGGATGGCCGCCAGGGCGCTTCGCTGCGCGTTCGCGCTCAGCGTGTTGTGCTCGATGAGATTCGTCAGCACGAGACGCTTGTCGTAGCTCGATTTCATCCGGTCGATCGCCGCGACGTATGCGGTGGTCGCGGGTTCCTCGAGGCTGACGCGCGCCGCGGCGCGCTCCAGCACCAGGCGGCGATCGTAGTCGGACGACATGCGGTCGCCGACCTGCTGCAGGATCGGCACGACCGTTCGCGTGTCGAGCTTTGCTTGGTCGATCAGTGCGACGAAATACAGGCGGCGGGCGTAGTCGCCGGTGAGCAGGCCGATTTCTTCCATCACCCCGTTGACGCCCTTCTTCTCGAGGATCGTCTTGACGCGCTCCTCGGCGCCGAATCCGAACTGGCGGACCAGCAGCACGATCTTCGATGCGAGCAGTTGCTGCGCTTCTGGACCCCAGGGCCGCGACAGCCCTCCAACGTAGTACTCGCGGGAGAGGCGTCCTTTCGAGGCGTGGACCTCCACGGTGTGTGGCACGAGCGCGCCGCGATCGCGAATCTTCAGCCAGCCGCCGTCGGATAGCGTGGCAACGTCGGACAGATCCTCGGTGAACGTGATGGACCCGTGGAGCGTCACGTCGAGGCGTGATCTGCCGTCGCTCCAACTCATGCGTCGTTCGCCGTTGTCCGACATGTAGAAGCCATCCGCGGCCGGCGGCGCAGGCGGTGCCGGTGGTGCAGGCGGCGCCGGTGGAGCCGGAGGCGCCGGCGGTGCCGGTGGCACCGGTGGTGCGGGCGGTGCCGGTGGTGCGGGCGGTGCCGGGGGCGCGGGTGGCGCCGGAGGCGCTGGGGGCGCCATGAAGCGCGAGTAAAACGCCGACGGAGGAACCGGAGGAACCGGCGGCTGTGGTGGTTCCGGCGGCTGCGGCGGTTCGGGAGGCTCCGGCGGTTCCGGCGGCTCCGGTGGCTGCGGCGGCTCCGGTGGTTCCGGCGGTTGCGGCGGCTCCGGTGGCTCTGGCGCTTCCAACCAGCTTTGAAACGCGCGCATCATGCGAGCGTATGTCCGGAAATTTCGTTCGTGATCGCGGAGATCGGCTTCGTAAGTGCGACGGATCTCATCGCGGGCTCGCGCGTCGGCTTCAGCCGCGCGGATCGCCGCTTCCCGCAAACGAGCCGCGCGTTCGTTCGCGCGAATCGACTCTGCGTCGGGCGCCGCGCCTGGGGTTGCCGTCTGCGTTGACCGTTCCGCCGCGACCGGCATCGTCTCCCGGGCCGCCGCCCGCGCATCACTACGATCGGTCACCCACGGAAACTGCTGGACGACGCCGGCTCCCGCCGTAAAGATGATCGTGAGCGCCAGCGTCACGGCCCAACCCGGAGAGCGTGGTTCGTCGGTCACCGGCACACGGAGGATGCGGCGGACGCGCTCGAGCAACGAGCCGCCGGTCGCGGCCAGCGCGAGCGCGGG
>Ga0114129_10009788_pt1 | contig 13672 bp, 13 predicted proteins | sample RhiMetdeltSRZDD1_FD_80071 | JGI IMG/M metagenome (GOLD analysis project Ga0114129, IMG submission 80071) | Populus rhizosphere microbial communities from Tennessee, USA - Rhizosphere MetaG P. deltoides SRZDD1 (version 2) (version 2) | ecosystem: Host-associated > Plants > Roots > Rhizosphere >...
CGCGCACGCTCGCCGACGAGGGCGTCGTCATCTCCCCCACCCGGCTCGACCCCGACACGCTCCGCGAGCTCGCCGCGCGAATGCGCAACCCGCGCCAGCGCGAGGCCGACCTGCGTGGGCAGCTCGCCGCGGGTCGCGCCGGCGGCGAGCGCGTGGCCGCGCTGATCGAGCGCTTCGGGATCTAGACCGTGCGTGCGGGGATGCGCGAGACGCTCGACTACGCGGAGCGTCGCACCCGCGCGCGCATCGCGGAGCTGGAGGACGGGGAGCGCGAGGCGCGTGATCTGCTCGAGGCCGCCGAGGGCGACGTGCAGCTCCAGCTCCAGGCCCGCGTTCGAGGAGACGCGATGGAGCTCGACTTCTCCGGCTCGGCGCCACAGCATGACGGCAACCTGAACTGCCCGCTGGCCGTGACGCTGTCGGCCTGCTACTTCGCGCTGCGCGTGCTCACCGATCCCGACGTGCCGCCGTGCTCGGGCGCCTACCGGCCTCTGACGGTGACCGCCCCCGAGGGCTCGCTGCTGAACGCCCGGCCTCCCGCGGCGGTGGCGGCCGGGAACGTGGAGACGTCGTCGCGCGTGGCCGACCTGGTGCTGCGCGCCTTCGGGCACGCCCTCGGGCAGGGCACGATGAACAACGTGACACTCGGGAACGAGCGTTTCACCTACTACGAGACGCTCGGCGGCGGCCAGGGCGCGTGCGCGGATGCCGACGGGCCGAGCGCCGTCCACGTCGCGATGTCCAACACGCTCAACACACCGATCGAGGCGCTCGAGCTCGAGTTCCCGCTGCGCGCGGTCGAGTACTCGCTACGGCGCGGCTCCGGCGGGGCCGGGCGCCATCGCGGCGGCGACGGCGTGGTGCGTGAGCTGGAGGCCCTCGACGAGATGCGCTACTCGCTCATCACCGAGCGCCGCCGCCACCCCCCGCCGGGCGCGGACGGCGGCGAGCCGGGCCGGCCTGGTAGGAACCTGCTGAACGGGGAGGAGCTGGAGCCCAAGGCATCGGGAACGCTCCAACCCGGAGACAGGCTGCGAATCGAGACCCCCGGAGGTGGCGGACATGGAAGCGAGTAAGCGCGTGGCGTTCTGCGGCCTCGGAATCATGGGCGGCCCGATGGCCTCGAACCTCGCGCGGGCGGGCTACGAGCTGTCCGTTTACACGCGCACGCGCGAGAAGGCCGAGCGCTTCGCGGCCGAGCTCGGCGCCACGGCCGCGGCCACCCCGCGGGAGGCCGCCGAGGGCGCCTGGGTCGTGATCACGATGGTCCCGGACGCGCCGGAGGTGGAGGAGGTGCTGCTGGGCGAGCAGGGCGCCGTCCACGGGCTGGGCGAGGGCGGCGTCGCGATCGACATGTCGACGATCGCTCCCACGGCCGCGCGTGCCATCGGCGAGCGCCTGGCGGACGACGGCGTGGCGTTCCTCGAGGCTCCGGTGTCGGGCTCGCGGCCGAAGGCGGAGGACGGCACGCTCACGATCATGGTGGGCGGCGAGCGCGACGCCTTCGAGCGCGCCCTCCCGCTGTTCGAGGCGATGGGCGAGCGGATCGTGCACGTGGGGCCCCAGGGCCACGCCCAGCTGGCGAAGCTGCTCACCAACACGATGGGCGCCGTGCACGCGGTGGCGCTCGCCGAGTCGGTGCTGGCGGCGGAGCGCGCGGGGCTCGACCCGGACGCCTTCCTCGAGGTCGCCGCGGGCAGCGCGGGCAACTCGACCGTGCTCGGCCTGAAGGGCCATCCGATGTTCGAGCGCGACTTCAAGCCGCTCTTCAAGCTCGAGCACATGTTGAAGGACGTGCGCCACTGCCTGGACGAGGCGCGGGCGCTCGGCGTGGCGCTGCGCCTCGGCTCGCTGGTGGAGCCGCTCTACGCCCGCGCGGCGGAGACGGGCCACGCCGAGGAGGACTTCGCCGCGGTGATCACAGCGCTCGAGCAGAGCTGAACGCCTCCACCGCCTTGGCCCAGGCATGCTCGAGCTCGGCGTCGGGCGGGAAGCGGTCGGCCAGCTCGAGCACCACCATGCCGTGCGCGAAGGCCCAGACGGCACGCGCGAGGTCGGGGTCTCCGGCCGCACGCAGCACCGGCGCGGCAGCGCGCGCCTCGAGGCCCTCGGGGAGGAGGTCCCGCGGCAGCGGCCGGTCGGTCATCAGCCGGTAGAGCTCCGGGTTCTCGCGCGCGAAGCGGCGGTACGCAACGGCGATGTCGGCGAGCGTCGGATCTGCGCGCTCCATCGCCTCGGCCCACATCCGCATCCCCTCCGCGATCAGGACCGCCTCGAGGGCACGCTTGCTCGGGAAGTGCTTGTAGAGGGACGGCGGCTTGATCCCGAGCGCCTGCGCCACGCGCCCGAGCGTGAGCGCCTCCACGCCGTCGCGCGTGAGCAGCGTGCGCGCCACGCCCACGATCTCCTGCTGGCGCGGGCTGAGCGCGCCGGCCGTGGTCGCGCTCACGCGGCGGTCCTGGCGGACGCGGCCTCGGCACGCGCCTTGAGGGCCTCGTTCATCTGCTCGAAGGCGGGCAGGGTGCGGGTGCGCAGCCCCTTCGCCAGCAGCGGCACGAGCACACCGGTGAAGCGCTCCTCCTGAACCAGCCGGCTGCCGCCGGTAGTGGGCTCGATCGCGAAGCGATGCTCGCCGTCGAACAGTCCCGGAGCCACCAGGCGGCCGCGCCAGCGGAGCTCGTGGCCCGGCTCGGCGCTCAGCACCGTGGGCCGGAACCGCATCGCCCGCCCGCCCTCGGGATGCATCGTCACCTCTAGCCGCTCGCCGGCCGCGAGCTCTCCGTGAGCCTCGCGGATGAACGGGTTCCAGGTCGGATAGGCGGACAGATCGCTCAGGACCGCCCAAACCGCGTCCGGTGCGGCGTCGATGTCGATGCTGGTCTTGAGCTGCAGGGCCATTGAGAACTCCTTCGTCACGGTGGCTAATGGTCTTAGCTTAGGCTAATGGTGTTAGCTCGTCAATAGGACTTCCAAATGACCTCGCAATTTCCCTTGCAACCTGAGCCCTCGTTCGTAACAATGGCCGCCCGCGTCCGCCCCACGTTGTTGCCAGATGCCTCGACGCGGCGTTTTGGAGGTTTCTCTCGTCTATGCCAGTTGCATTCAAGGAATGGGCCGTAACCGTGCGTGCGCTCGCCGAGGGCGAGCAGCTCCTCACCCTGCGTAAAGGCGGGATTCGCGAGGAGAACAAGCACTTCGAGATCGAGCACGACCGCTTCTTCCTCTACCCCACGTTCGACCACCAGCGGAACGACCTGATCCGCCAGTCGCACCTGCCTGAGCTGGCCCGCGCACTCGAGGAGGGCGTCTGGCCCGACGACGAGCCGCCCGCGAGGGCGCTGCTCCAGGACGGCGGCATCCCGCAGCCCGAGCGGGTGCGCATCCGCGCCTGGGCAGAGGTCGCCGCCAGCTACCTGATCACGGACCCGCGCGCCATCGACGCGCTGTCGCCGTACTACATCTGGACCACCGACTACGCGGAGAAGCGCCTGCACTGGAAGCGGCGCCACCCGCTGCATGTGATGGTCCTGCGCACCTTCCGCATCCCGAGGCCGGTGACCGTGAAGGTCCGGCCCGAGTACCACGGCTGCCGCTCGTGGCTCGAGCTCTACCGCGACCTCCCCTTCGAGGGTACGCCCGTGCTCTCGGACGAGGAGTTCGAGCGTGCCTCCGAGGAGATCGAAGCGATCGCCTCGGACGCGGTGCCCGTCCTGGCGTAGCGCGCCGCCCCCCACCGGGCGCCGGTCGACAACTCGCCACTCGCCGCCCTCGCGGGGGCCAGCCGCGGGGTGGGCGCTTTCCATTGCGAAGTGGAAAGGAAAAGCGCCCAACCCTTCAGCCGCGTCACGCCCGCGCGAACCGGCGCACAGCGCGCACGGGGCGCGTATTTTGCTGCGCCATGCGAGGCCTTGGGAGGCAGGGCACGCTGGCGCTTGTGGCCGCGTGCGCAATTGCGATCGGCGCTGCGGGCACAGCCCATGCCCAGCTGCCCGGGTTGCCTCAGCTGCCGGGTCTGCCGGGTCTCCCGGCCGACACCCCCGTCCAGCCGTACGGGATGAACGACGGCGGCGGCTTCTGGAACATCCTGCCTCCGGGCCAGAACGGCCACGCGAACGCCGCGGACATCGCGGCGTTCCTCGCCGCCTGTCCGCCGCCGAAGTCCAACTGCCCGAGCGCGCCGCGGCCGAAGCACTCCTCCAAGGAGCTCCAGATGTACGGCGACCTCGTCTACGCCTCCCCCGGGCTGAGCGCCGCCGACATCCCCAAGTACTACAAGGACGCGACCTTCGGCGTGAAGCAGAACGAGGCCGAGCGGATCTACTCGCCGCCGGGCCGCGACGACGTGACGATCGTGCGCGACGGCAACTTCGGCGTCCCGCACATCTACGGCAAGACGCGGGCCGGCACGATGTTCGGGCTCGGCTACGTGGGCGCCGAGGACCGTCTCTTCGTGATGGACGCGCTGCGCAACGCCGGGCGGGCGCAGCTGTCCGCGTTCGCCGGCGGTGCGGCCGGAAACCGCTCGCAGGACCACACGCAGTGGGAGCTCGCCCCCTACACGGAGGCCGACCTCCAGCGCCAGTTCGACCTGGGCGACGACGTGTACGGCGCCGCCGGCGCGGCCCTCCAGGACGACGTAACCAACTACGTGGCGGGCATCAACCGCTACATCACCGAGGCGCGGGTGAATCCGCTCAAGATGCCGGGCGAGTACGCCGCGATCGGGAAGCCCGGGCCGCAGGACTGGAAGGTCACGGACGTGATCGCCACCGCCAGCCTGATCGGCGGCATCTTCGGCAAGGGCGGCGGCCGCGAGCTGGACTCGGCGCTGCTGCTCCAGGACACGCAGAAGCGCTTCGGTCGCAGGCGCGGCAAGCGCGTGTGGAAGGACCTCCGCACGGCCGAGGACCCCGAGGCGCCGGTCACGGTGAACCCGAGGAAGCGCTTCCGCTACCGCGCCGAGCCGCGTCGGCTGCGGCGAGGCGGCCAGGCGCTGCCGGACCGCGGCAGCGTGCGAAAGCTCGACGTCGTGAAGGGCAGCGGCGCGAGCAGCGCCGGCCGCGATGACACGGGCCTCGGCGGGCTGCTCTCGTTCCCGCGCCAGGGCTCGAACGCGCTGCTCGTCTCGGCGCGCGAGTCGCAGTCCGGCAAGCCGATCGCAGTGATGGGCCCGCAGACGGCTTACTTCGCCCCTCAGCTGCTGCTCGACGTGGACGTGCACGGCCCGGGCATCGACGCCCGCGGGGCCACGTTCGCGGGCGTGAGCCTCTACGTGCTGCTGGGCCACGGGCGCGACTACGCCTGGAGCGCCACCTCGGCGGGCCAGGACATCATCGACACCTTCGCGCTCCCGCTCTGCGAGCCGAACGGCGCCGCGCCCACGCTCGACTCGATGCACTACCTGTTCCGCGGCCAGTGCACGCCGATCGAGGTGCTCGAGAAGACCAACAGCTGGATCCCGAGCCCGGCCGACGACACGCCGCCGGGATCGGAGACGCTGCACGCCGAGCGCACGAAGCTCGGCCTGGTCACAGCCCGGGCGAACGTGAAGGGCAAGCCGGTGGTGTACACGAAGCTGCGCTCCACCTACTTCCACGAGGCCGACTCGGCGCTCGGCTTCGTCGAGCTGAACGACCCGAGCAAGATCCGTGGGCCGCAGGACTTCCAGCGGGCGGCCTCCAAGATCGGCTTCACGTTCAACTGGCTCTATGTCGACCACTCGCACATCGGCTACTTCAACTCGGGGAACAACCCGGTCCGCACCTCTCGCACGAGCTCGCACTTCCCCGTGAACGGGCGCTTCGCGTGGCGCGGCTGGAACCCGGACATGTGGAGCGCGAGCTACACGCCGTTCGCGGCCCACCCGCAGACGATCGACCAGTCGTACATCGTCAGCTGGAACAACAAGCAGGCACGCGGGTATCGCGCCTCGGACGACAACTTCTCGTACGGCTCGACGTACCGCTCGCAGTCGCTGTCCGACCGCATCCGGAGAGGCACCCGTGGCGCGAGAAAGATGTCGCTCGTGCAGCTGATCGACGCCATGGAGGGCGCCGGGACCGTGGACCTGCGCGCGACCAAGGTCCTGCCCTGGGCGCTAAGGGTGGTCGGCAAGCCGCGCGACGCGAGGCTGCGCAACGCGGTCGCCGTGCTGAAGGCGTGGGTGCGGGCCGGCGGGCACCGGCTCGACCGCGACCGCAACGGCGTCTACGAGCACGCGGAGGCGGTGTCGATCCTCGACCGCTGGTGGTCACGCTGGCTGCGCGTGGAGTTCAGGCCGGTGCTCGGCGCGGCGGCCTACAAGCGGCTCGGCACGATCCTGCGGCCGGACGACGACCCGAACCTGGACGGCGAGCATCACGGCTCGGCGTACAACGGCGGCTGGTACCACTACGCCCAGAAGGACCTGCGCCGGGTGCTCGGCCGCAGGGTGCGCGGGCCGCTCTCACGCATCTACTGCGGCGGCTCCGCGCGGCGCCAGGGCAACCTGCGGCGCTGCCGCGCCCGCCTGCGCTCCTCGCTGAAGCGGGCGGTCGCGGCCGACCCGGCGGTCTTCTACAAGGACGAGATCTGCGAGAACTATGGGATGCCGTCGGACCAGTGGTGCTACGACGCGGTCCGCCAGCGCCCGGTCGGAGCGATCAACCAGCCGCTGATCCACTGGATCAACCGCCCGACGTTCCAGCAGGTGATCGAGATCCAGAAGCAGGCCCCGCGCTGAAGCGGCGCGGGTCGAACGGCGACGGGTCCAGGTCGGGCTGCTCGCCGCAGATCAACTGAGCGAGCAGCCGGCCGGAGATCGGCCCGAGGCAGACTCCCGCGCCCTCGTGGCCCGTGCTGGTCCAGACGCCCGGACGCAGCTGGCCGAGCGCCGGCAGGCCGTCGGGAAGCCAGGGCCGGAAGCCGCACCAGCTGCGGGTGACCGGTAGCTCGCGCAGCGCGGGCACGAAGCGGGCCGCCCGCCCGAGCATCGCCTCGGTCACGTCCGCGCTCACCGTGGCCTCGAAGCCCACGCGCTCGCGGCTCGAGCCCACCAGGACCTCGTCGCCGTCGAGCGTCTGCTCCACGACCACGGCCACCGCCACGCCCTCGTCGGCCGCCGCGACCGCATCCACATAGGCCGCCTCGATCAGCTTGTGGCGGATCAGCCCAGGCGGAGCCGCGAGCGCGACGAGCTGCCCCTTGCGCGGCTCCACCGGCAGGCCGGTGAGCGCCGCGGCCCAGGGACCGGTGGCCACGACCACGTGGTCGCACGCCAGGCGCTCGCCGCCCTCGAACGTCACGCTGCCCTGCTCCACCGACGCCACGGCGGCGCCCTCCCGCACAGGCAGCCCGGCGGCGAGCGCGCGAGTCATCGCGCCCGGGTCCACCTGGAGGTCGTCCGGCTCGTGCAGCACCCGCACCCCGGGCGCGAGCGCCGGCTCGAGGCCGGCCCCGTCCGAGCCGTCGGGGTGGTCGAGCAGCAGCGCGCCCTTGCGCGTGACCCGGGCGGCCGGAAAGCGCTCGCCCAGCTCGAGCCAGAGCTCGCGCCCCAGCAGAGCCAGGTCGCGCTCGGGGCCCGGCGGCTTGTCGCAGACGAGCACGTTGCCCTCCCCGACGCCGGTGGTGCCTCCCGCGACCGCGCCGCGGTCGACCAGCAGCACGTCCATGCCCCGCTCCTGGAGAGAGAAGGCCGCCGCCGCGCCGCAGATCCCCGCGCCGACGACGATCGCGTCAGCCGACACGGAAGCCGTGCGGGAACGGATCCTCGGGATCGAGCAGGTACTGCCCCATGCCGGTGATCCACGCGCGGCCGGTGATCTCCGGCACCGCCGCGGGGCGCCCGCCGACGCTCGTCTCCTCCAGCAGCCGGCCCGTGAAGCGGGTTCCGATGATCGACTCGTTCACGAACGGGGCGCCGAGCGCGAGCTCGCCGCGCGACCAGAGCTGCGCCATGCGCGCGCTCGTGCCGGTGCCGCACGGCGAGCGGTCGACCCAGCCTGGATGGATCGCGGTGGCCGAGCGGCTGTCGGCGCCATTCGCGCCGGGCGCCGTCCAGACGACGTGGCGGCAGCCGCGGATCTCCGGGTCCTCGGGATGGACCGGCTCCTCCACCGCCGCCATCAGCGCGAGGCCGGCCTCGATCAGCTCGTCCGCCTGCTCGGGCCTCACCGCCAGGCCCGCCGAGGCGGCGTCCGCGATAGCGTAGAAGTTGCCGCCGTAGGCCATGTCGTAGCGCACGCCCCCGGCCTCGGCGTCCGTGGCGTGCAGGAAGGACGGCACGTTTCTCAGTGTCACGGACTTCGCTCGGCCGTCCTCCACGCGCACCTTCGCCTCGACAAGACCGGCGGGCACGTCGAGGCGCACGATCGTCTCGGGCTCCTGCACCTCGACCATGCCGGTCTCCACGAGGACCGTGGCCACGCCGATCGTCCCGTGGCCGCACATCGGGAGGCAGCCGCTCACCTCGATGTAGACGACACCCCAGTCGGCATCGTCGCGGCACGGCGGCTGCAGGATCGCGCCGGACATTGCGCCGTGCCCGCGCGGCTCGTGCATCAGCAGCGTGCGCACCCAGTCGCGTTCGCGCTCGAAGCGCAGCTTGCGCTCGAGCATCGTGTCACCCGGGAGCACGCCCACGCCCCCGGTGATCACACGCGTGGGCATGCCCTCGGTGTGGGAGTCGACGGCGTGGAAGACGCGGCCCGCGCGCATCAGCGCCGGATCGCCGCGGACTCCAGGGCGGCAACCGCGGCGCGGGCAGTCTCCTGCTCGGCCTCGGTGAGCGGGAGGCGCGGCGGGCGCGTGGGCCCGCCGTGGCTGCCGGTGAGGTCGAGCGCGGCCTTGAAGTACTGGACCAGCTTCGGCGTCATGTCGAGGCGCGCGAGCGGCAGCAGCCGCAGGTGGCAGGCGCGGGCGGCCTCCAGGTCACCGTCGGCCACGAGCGACTCGAGCTCCAGGCACAGCTCGGGAGCCACGTTCGCGACCCCGGACACCCAGCCCACCGCTCCGGCGGCGTAGCCCTCGAGCGCCCAGTCGTCACCGCCCACGAGCACCTCGAGGCGCTCGCCCGCCAGCTCGACGAGGTGAGCGATCCGGCGCGCGTCGCCGGAGCACTCCTTCACGGCGACGATGCGCTCGTGGCGCTCGGCGAGCCGCACGATCGTCTCCACCGGGAGGTCCTGGCGCGCCGCCTCGGGGTTGTTGTAGAGCATCACGGGGAGATCGGTGGCCGCGGTCACGGCGGCGAAGTGCGCATCCAGCTCGCGCTCATCGGCGACGTAGGTGGTCGGCGGTAGGCACATCACGCCGTATGCGCCGAGCGCCGCGGCCTCCTCCGCCCGGCGCGCCGCGCTCGGACCGTCCGGCGAGGAGATCCCGACCGTGACGCGTGCGCCGCTGGCGATCGCGGCCTCGGTGACCACGCGGCGCTCGTCGTCGGAGAGCGCACCGGCCTCGCCCATCGTCCCGCACACCACCACGTCCTCGATGCCGCGCTCCACCAGCCGGCGCGCGCCCGTCTCGAGGCGGTCGGCCGCGAGCGACAGGTCGTCGTTGAACGGGGTCAGCAGGGCGGGGATCACGGACCGAAAGCTCACGGCCGCGAGATTAACCCCCTAGCCGGGACAGCACCAGCCGGCCACGCGCGGGAAGCCGCCCGCCGAGCCGAGCTCCGCGCTCACGCCGTGAAGCGCGCGACGCACACGCCCGTCTCGGCCGAGCACGAGCCACTGGTCTGCGTCGCGCCACGCGAGCAGCAGACGGCGGCCGTCGCGCGACCACGCAAGGCCGGCCACGTCGCCCTGGAAGAGCCGCCGCGGCCTGCCCGCGCCGCTGAGTGGGACGTCGAGCACGCGAGTGCCGCCGGCACCCCCCACCACCACCGCCGCCCGCCGGCCCGACGGGTGGAGGGCGAGCTGCCGGGCCGGGCCTGGCACCGCGACCGTCCTGAGCATGCGTCCGCGGGCGTCCAGGAGCGCCACGGCATGGGCCGAGAGCACCGCGAGCCGCCGGCCATCTCGTGACCATTCGAGCTCCCGGCTTCGAGGCCCGGATCTGCGCCACAGCGTGAGTCCACTGTCAGCGTCCAGCGCCTCGAGCCCGCCGCGCGCGGTCGCGTATACGAGCACGTGGCCGGCGGCGCGTGGGCGCCACGCCGGCGTCACAGAGGCGGCGTGGCGGCGGAGCAGGCGGTCTGTGCCGGGCTCTCCGTCACCCGCGACCGCGCGCAGCGAATCGGCCTCCAGGTATGCCACGACAAAACCGTCCCCCGTGCTCCACGCCGGGTGATGAACGCGGCGGGGGCGCGCCACGGACCACTTCTGGGTGCCCGCAGGCGTCACCGCCACGAGGCGGTGGCCGTCGGCCCCCACCACGTGCCAACCGTGCGGCGACCAGCCCGCGGCCGTGAAGCCGCCGAGCCGGCGCCAGCTGCCATCCGCGTGGATCGCGTAGGCGCCGGACGCGTTCAGCGCGAGCACCGACCTGCCGGCCGGCAGACCGGCGAACGCCGGCGCCGACGGAGCGCCGCGGTCCGCGAAGCGGTCTCCGATCCAGTCGCCCACCTCGGCGCCCGCCGGCGTGAGCGCGGCCACGAGGCCGGCGCAGAGAAGCGCGGCCACCAGCGCGAGTCGAAGCACCGTCCGTCGTGGCCGTGCGGCCGGGGCGCGCTCGGCGAGGGCGGCCTCCACGACCGGCCAGCTGCGCGCGGCCGCCTCGCCCTCGCCGGGGAGCGGCTGCTCGCGGAGCCGGCTGCGCAGGCGGTCCTCGGTCGCCGGGCTCACTCCTCCACCTCCAGCAGCTCGCCGAGCCGGTCGAGCGCGCGGCGCAGGCGGGAGTTCACGGTGCCCCGTGGCATGTCGAGCGCGCGGGCGATCTCTCCCGGGGTGTAGTCGAACAGGAAGCGCAGCGTGACCACGGCACGGTGCTCGGGGCTGAGCTCCCGCATCGCCGCCACCACGTCGTTCGAGAGCGGAGTTGCCGCTGGGTCCGGCGGCGCCTCCGCCGAGTCGGCGGCCGTCGCATCGACCTCGCGCCGCAGCGAGCGCGCGCGCGTGACGTCGATGGCGCGGTTCACGACGATCCGGTGCATCCAGGGCCCGAACGGGCGACGGCGGTCGAAGCGGTCGATCGCGCGCACCGCGGACAGGAACGCCTCCTGGGCGATGTCCTCGGCCGCGGCCGCGTCGTGGACCACGAGGTAGGCCGCCCGGTACGCGCGCGGCCACTCGCGCCTGAAGAGCTCCTCGAGGGCCTGCGCCGAGCCGCGCTGCACCTCGCGGACGAGCCGCCGCTCGCGCAGGCGCTCCGCCGCGTCGCCGCCGGCGGCGCGCGCGAGCAGGCTCGCCTTGCCGGGCGCGACGGGCCCGAGGGCCGCTGGCCGGTCGCCGGTCATCGCTGCCACAGAGCTTCTCACGCAATCCACCCGGATCGATACGGCTGAGCGCTGGCCAGAGGTCCCTGCGAGAGTTCGGCGCGTGCCCTGGGAGGAGTCGCACTCGCCCACGTTCTCGGCTCGCCACGACTCGTCGCAGCGGGCGGAGGCCGCTGCCGTGCTGCAGTCGCTGGAGGCATTCCGGGAGGAGGTCGACGGGCTGTTCGCACACGCGCCGGGCGACATCGCCGTGGTGCTCCACCCTCGTGCCGCCGCGCTCACGCTGGCGCACCCGTGGCTCCCGCTCGCACGAACCGTCGCCGCCCCCGCGAGCCGCCGCTACTTCGCGGGCTGGTTCACCGAGGCGGACATCCACGTGCTGTCGTCCCCGGCGCTCGAGCGCCGGGCCTCGAAGGTGCCCGGCTCGCGCGAGGCCCTGCTGCTCTCGCCGCTCCACGAGTACTCGCACCTGGTGATCGGCGCGAACAACCCGGACCTGCCACCGCCGTTCTCGCTCGCGGCGTTCCGCCGCTACGTGCGCTGGGCGTGGCTGTGCGAGGGCGGCGCCGTCTGGCTGTCCGGCCAGACCCCGTATCTGCGCGCGGCGATCGTGCGCCGGCTACGCGAGGGCGGCCGGCCGGAGTTCCCGCCCTCGGCACGCGACGCGATGCTGCTCGGCGGCACGATCTTCAGCATGCTCGAGCGCGAGGGCGGCCCGGCCGCGGCGGTGGCGCTGGCCACCAGCCCGCTCGACGAGCACGGTGCGCGAGCGGTCCTCGTGGACGCGTTCGGACGCCCGCTCGCGGCGGTCGAGCGCGACTGGAGGGACGAGCTCGACTCGCTTTCAGCTTCGTAGGGACGACGCCCTGATCGGGGTTCCGCGCGGCCCTTCGTGCTTGCCATGCAGCAACGCCTCGTCGGCGCGGGCGATGAGCATCGTCGCCGACTCCCTCTCGCGCCACTCCGCCACGCCCGCGGTGGCCAGCGTCGCCTTGCCCCCGAAGCCGAGCTGGCCGAGCCTGCCCCGGATCTCGCCCAGCCCGCGGGCGACGACATCCACCGCCACGTCCTCGCCGGCGTCGAGGGCGATGATCGCGAACTCGTCGCCGCCGTAGCGCGCAACGACGTCGTACGCCCTCACGCTGTCGAGCAACGCCGCACCCACATGCTTCAGCACGGAGTCACCCGCCTGGTGCCCGTGCTGCTCGTTCACCAGCTTGAAGTCGTCGAGGTCCACGATCGCCAGCGAGAGCCCGTGGCCCGTCCGGCGGCAGCGCTCGAGCTCGCGGCGCAACGTGTCGTGCATCGCCGCGTGGTTGAGGCAGCCGGTGAGGCCGTCCGTGCGGGCGGCGAGCGCCAGCTCGGCGTGCGTCAGGGCGTTGCGGTACGCGGCGGCCGACAGGTCGGCGAGATGTCCGAGCAGCTCGAGGGCTCCGTCCTCGACGGGCGCGCTCGCGAACTCCACGACTAGGACGCCGCGCACTTCTCCGTCCCAGCTCAGTGGCACGGCCAGCGAGTGCTCGGCAGTCACGGCCTCACCCCGCTCGACAACCGCCGCGACGATGCCCTCCCCGGCCGACCCGATGGCGTCCCCCGCCCGGCCGTAGGTGGCCTCCAGCCGAAGCGCGTCCCCGCTGCCGCGCAGGAAGACATCCGCCCGCTCGGCGCCGGCCACTCGCCTCGCCTGTTCGCACACCCGGACGAGGAGCCTGCTCGGGTCGAGTGTCTGGTTCAGGCTGCGCGCGGCGTCCAGGAGACGGGACACGCCCTCCTGCACGGCTACAGCCCGAGGGTCTTCGCGATGATGTTCTTCTGGATCTCGGAGGTGCCGCCGTAGATGGTGGTGACCACCGCGCTCCGGAGGTGCCGCTCCATCGGGTACTCCTTCGCGTAGCCGTAGCCGCCCATGATCTGAACGCCCTCGAGCGCCACGCGCTTCGCGAGCTCCGTGGCCGCCAGCTTGGCCATCGACGCCTCCTGGGGAAGCATCCGGCTCGGGTCGTCGTCGGTGAGCGCCGCGACCCAGCGCACGAGCAGCCGCACCTGGGCGATGTCGGTGGCCATCTCCGCGAACTTATGCGAGAGCGCCTGGAACGAGCCGATGGGGCGGCCGAACTGCTCGCGGGTGCGCGCGTGCTCGACGGTCATCTCCAGCGCCCGTTCCGCGGCGCCCACGAGGTACGCGAGGGACGCGACCGCGGCATGGTCGAGGGCGCGGTGGACGGTGGGCATGCCGGCGTCGACCACGTCCTCGACGACGGCGCCGTCCAGAACCACCTCGTACAGCGGGTCGCCGCCCAAGGTCTTCAAACGCGTGCA
>Ga0114129_10009789_pt1 | contig 13671 bp, 8 predicted proteins | sample RhiMetdeltSRZDD1_FD_80071 | JGI IMG/M metagenome (GOLD analysis project Ga0114129, IMG submission 80071) | Populus rhizosphere microbial communities from Tennessee, USA - Rhizosphere MetaG P. deltoides SRZDD1 (version 2) (version 2) | ecosystem: Host-associated > Plants > Roots > Rhizosphere >...
CGGATCCGGACGCCTCGCCCACTCGGCGATGCCGCCGGGAACGGCGGCAGCAAGCACCAGCGGACGCAGCGCGATGCCCCAGACGGGCCCGGGCACGGGCTGCGGCGCGGGCGCAGCGGCCAGACGCTCGACGGCGTCCACGAACAGCGGCGTCGCCGGGCTATCGATCCCATGCGGACGAATGAAGCTGCCGATGAAACGCCGGGTCTCGGCACGCGCGGCTTCCGGATCCTGCAGACGCTCGCTCAACTGCCGGACGTGCTCGTCGATCGTCGACGCGATACGCACGCATCCGCCGTTTTCGGGAAGCAGATGGTGGAAGTGAATCGTCCCCTCCTGCGTGCCGGCGAATTCCTCCGCCAGCATCGAGAACACCGGGCGGCCGATGATCGCCGCCTCGATCATGGCGCTCGTATTGATGCCGACCACGGCGGCGGAGTGGTAGATCGAATCGAAGAAGTCGGCGCGGTTGTCCGGGTCGATCGGGTTGTAGCCGCGCCGGGGGAAGAACACCGCCCCCGGCAGATCCGTCAACGGATCGGGGTCCCACGCGTGGCAGTTGTACGGATGCGGCCGCACGAGCACATTGATGTCGCGCAGCGCCGGGTCGCCGCTCGCGCGCAGCGCGGCGATCCACCGGCGCACGAACGCCACCTCTGCGCCTGATTCGGAAATGAAGCTGGACGACCCCGTGAACAGCAGGAACGGCCGCGTGTCGGGGAGGCCGACTCGCGCGCAGAACGCCGCACGGTCGCGCGTCGGCCGCTTCAGGAACCACTTGTCGAACAACTGTGCGCCGGTCGCCACGATCTTGTCCGGCGGAATGTAATGGTATTCGCGCGCTTCCTGCTTCTGCGCTTCATTCCACACCACCACGAGGTCGGGCTCGACGCGCATCAGCCCCTTGTTCGTCAGATTGTCCCAGCTGGCGATGCAGGCTGCGGAGCGGATGCCGCAGGCGCGCGCCGCCTTGATCCAGTCCACCTGCTCCGAGGCGGCGTCGATCAGCGGCGACACGAGCATCACGTCCGGATTCTGCTCGCGGAGAAAGTCGACGATCGGACGGCACACCGGGATGGCGCGCTCGCCTGCCATCAGCGCGCGTTCGATCGCGTGGACCCGCGACGGCGCCAGCTTCGGAATTGCATCGATCCAGTGATACGCCGCCGGCAGCACCTTCCGCTTGATGCGCGCGCGCAGCGTGGTGGCGCCGGCGAAGCGCGGATGCAGGTAGCGCACGAAATCCATCACCCCGCGCAGGCCGTGCGCGACCGATCCCCACATGCCTTCGTGCTGCGGGACGAGGCCCAGCACCCGCACCCGGTCGGCGTACGCCTGCAGCCCCTCGAGGCCCACCGGCTTCTTGGCGTTGGTGTTGATGACGGCAATCGCGACATCGTGGCCGCGCCTCGCCAGTTCCTCGATGACGGAATCGTAGAAGCGAAGATATTCTGGCGAGTCCCAGACGAACAGGATTTTCACGAGGCTGTTACCAGACCGCCGGATAGCGCAAGACGCAGCACCGGGAGCGCCGACACGTTCAGGGGAACCATGGTGGCGCCGCCGAGCTGCGCGAACACGTGCTGCGCCACCTGGAGGTGGTGCAGCTTGAACGTCGGCTCGGAATAGAAGGCCAGGCAGGGAACGCCGCAGAACGGCGCGAGGTACGAGTAGCCGCCGTAGGTGCCGACGAATGCGCGCGCCCGCGCGATCACCGCTGTCTGTACCGCAAGGTTTCGCGGCGCGGGCATGTGCGCGCCAACGGTATGTACGCGTCCGCCGCGCGCGTCTGCGTCGCGGTGGTCGTCCACGGCGAACGGCGTGTTGAGCAGCACCACCGGAAACTGGCGGCTGATGCCTTCGATCGTCGCCGACACAAACGCGCGGTTGGCTGGCGTGTCCGGGAAACACTCGCTGAAGTAGAAACGCGCCGCCACGTAATCTCCAGGAAGGGTCTCGAGCACCGGGTCGTCGGGAGCCGCAAGGCGCTCGTAGGCGCCGTATTTCTCGACTCGCGCGATTGTCGCCAGGTCTTTCCAGAACGGCATGAACAACCTGTACATCAGCCCTGGATGCAGCAGCTCGGGACGCCCGAGTGCGTGCGCCGACGTGACCCGCTCGACCAGATCCGCGTCGAACGCGCCCACTCGCCGCTGCTTCTTCGCCTCCGCGGTTGCCGTGCGGAACTCGTCGGGCGAGAAGAACTCGAACGCGTCGACATAGCGCGCGGCGGCGTCGCCGTACCACGACCGTGTACCGCCCCGCGACACGACCCAGAGCCGGTCGGCCGGAATCTGGTACTTGCGCAGCACCCATCGGACAAACGGGATCCAGTAAATCAGCTCGAACCCGACCTCGCCGGTCCACGGGCCGACGATGACCGGCCGCTTGTGGCAGAGGATCGCCTCCATCCGCCGCGCGAACCGGCGATCGCCCATCCCCTGCTCGTCGAGGACGCCCATGCGCTCGAGCGCCTCCGACACGCTTCGGTCCTGTTCTTCGAGCAGGCGCTGCAGATCCTCGACGCGCCGTTCCAGCTCCCGTACGGCCTCGGCGCGCGTCTGCTCGCTCACGCTGGCGTACTCTCCCGCTTGGAGCGGCGGCTGGCCTTCGCACGCAACGCCGCTTCGCGCGCCGACGTCTTGGCCGCGCGGCGCCGCTCGCGCTCGCGCCTGGTTTCGTCGGCGGCCTTATGGCGCACCTCCCGCGCTTTTTCACGCTCCTGAAGGACGCGCTGGTGCTCGGGATCGGTGCGGCGCCAGTCGTCGCGGAAGACGTCGGTGCCGTACACGCGCCGGAGGATCAGGAACACCGGATACGCGGCCCACCGCACCAGCAGCAGGTGCAAGGGCGTGCGCTCAGGCCGGGGCACCGGTAATTTCAGCAGCTCGTCAACCGCATCGCAGAACACCAGCGTCGCCGGCGTGCGCAGACCACGGGGACGAATGAAGTCCTGCACGAATCGCGGATTGCTCCCGGACGTGGTCGACGATCGGCGCAGCGATGCCCCGAGCTTCACGTGGTGCTCCTCGAACGTCGTGCTGGTGTGCAGGACGCCGCCGCCGACGTGCAACAGGTAATGGAAGTGCAGCGTGCCGGTCTGGTTGTCGGCGAATTCGGGCGTGAGAATCGTGTGCACGGGCCGGTCGACAATCGACGCTTCGAGAAACGCGCTTGTGTTGAGCCCGACGACCGCTCGGCTGTAAAACAACGACTCGAAGTAGTCCTCCCGGGACGAGGCATCCATCGGATTCGACCCGTAGAGCGCAACGTTCTCGAACTGCGACAAATCGATCGACTTCCATTCGTCCATACGCGCGGGATGCGGACGGATCAGGATCGCCGCCGAGCGCACATCGGCGTCCTCGCTGCTGCGAAGGCTGCTGATCCACCGGCAGACAAACTCGGCCTCGACCGGACTTCCCCAGAACAACGCGGAGCAGACATAGAGCACGTACGGCCGATCCGGGGGCAAACCGACGAGAGCGCAGAACTCCTCCTGGCTCCGCTCCGGCTGCCGACCGAACCACTGGTCGTAGCATTGCGCTCCGGTCACGACGACGCGATCCGCGGGAACGCCGTGCAGCCGCGTCGCCTCCGCCTTCTGCGTCTCGTTCCAGACGAATACGCGCTGCGGCACGTCCCTGACCAGCGCCTTGCTCGACAGGTGATCCCAGCTGCCCACGGCAAAGGCGGTCCGCAGGCCTTCTGCCTGCGCCGCGCGCAGGACTTCGAACTGCCATGACCCGAGGTAGACGAGCGGCGTGATCAGAACGACATCTGGCTGAAAGTCGCGCAGCTGCTGACGAATTTCGTCCACGGTTGGCAGCGAGCGTTCCAGGGTCCGCAGGGCCCGCAGCACGCGAGCGCGCGGGCCTGCATCGTGGAAGGCGGGACGCCGGCTGAGTCGCACGAGTCCGGGCGGAACCCGTTCTTCGGCTCGCGCCTTCAGCTTCGGCGCGCTGGCGTAATAGGGGTCGAAGTAGCGGAGGTAATCCGCCCACAGGCGAATCGTTTTGGCGAGCTCGAACCAGAATCCGGCCGATGACGGCGACGGCGAGAGCCAGCTCCACGTGATCTGCGGATGATCGGCAAGCACCCGTTCGAGCGTCTTCTCCCAGCCCAGCGACTCCGCGCGGCTGACCGCGAGATGAATCGTGTGGCCGCGATCAGCCAGCTCACGAACGACCGGTTCGTATACCAGGAACGAACCGAGATGCTGCACCGATAGAAAAATCCGCATCGGGCTACATCACCGCCTATGGAACCTCGTCGCCTTTGCGCCACACGAGGAACTCGTGAAGACGCACCTTCGTGCGGTTCATCAGCCAGCGCGCCGGAAGCACGAACAGCCGGCGGATAACTATGATCGCGAGGCGCAACATCAGCCGGGGCACACGCCTGACGAACCGGCCAGCGTAGATCAGCCTCGACACGAACGCCCGAAACGCCAGCCGCGCCGGCCGCGTCCAGTGCAGCACGATCGATCGGAGCTTCGCCCGCTCCATCGTCATCACCGTGGCGAGGATGGCGGCGGGTACGAGCGCCGTGCGAAGGACGCGCGCGCCGATTGACGGCGTCGCCGGCGCCGGTGAACCCACCGCCAGGCGTTCAATCTCGTCGACCACGCGGGGCGTCGCAGCGACATCGAGGCCGTGCGGCCGGATGAATCCCTGGATGAACCCGCGCGCGTGCAGACGCTCGGCGCCGTCGCCATTCAACATGCGCGCGAGCTGCCCGGTGTGTTCGTCCAGGGTCTGCGCCTGGAATACGAGTCCGCCATCGACGTTCTTCAGGTGCTGGAAATGCAGTGTGCCTTCCTGCGTGGCGGCGAATTCCTCCGCCTGCACCGTGTACACCGGACGGCCGATGATGCCCGACTCGATCATGGCGCTCGTGTTCACACCGACGACGGCCTCGGAGTGGTAAATGGAGTCAAAGTAGTCGCTGCGCGCGGCGCCGCCGATCGGGTTCACGCCGGTCTTCGGCCAGAAGGCGACGTTGTCGAATTCGGCGGCAAGATCGACGTCCTGCCACTGCTTCCAGTTCTGCGGATGAGGCCGGACGAGCACGCCGGCCGTGCGCAGCCGTGGGTCGGCGCTCGCACGGACGGCGGCGATCCATCGCCGCACGAATCCCACCTCATGCGGCGCGATGAATGGCGACGAACACAGATACAGCAGGAGCGGCCGATCCGGATCGAGGTGTACGCGTCGGCAGAATGCTTCCCGTTCGATCGATGGGCCCGTGGAGAACCAGTGGTCGTACGCCTGTGCGCCGGTAACCACCACCTGATCAGGGGGTACACCGTGCAGTTCGATCGCCTCGCGCTTCTGCGCCTCGTTCCACACCAGCACGCGGTCCGGCACTTCGTGAATGAGTCCCTTGGTCGTCAGGTGATCCCAGCTGCCGACGCCCAGAATCGACTTGATTCCGAGCAGCCGCGCAGACCTGATGTGATCGACCTGGTGCGATCGGAAATACAGCAGCGGCGTCAGCAGCATCAGGTCGGGCTGGATGCGTCGAAACACGTCTGTGACCTCCGCCGGCGGCGGCAGGACGCGGTCGATCGCGTGAAACAGGCGGATGAGCAGTGCGCGGCCGGCGCGCGAGCCGACAACGGGCAGGCTGCCGATCGCCACGGCAAACCCGGGCGCCTGTTCGGCAGCGCGGCCCCGAAGCTTCGGCGAGCGGTCCCAGCGCGCATCGAGATACCGCCAGTAATCGAGCGCCGCCCGGACGCCAGTCCCGAGCGCATACCAGAGCCGATGCCGGCTCGACGGAACGAACTCGTACTCGATTGACGGATGGTCGGCTTTGAGGCTGTCGACCATCTTCTGGCCATCGATCGCATCGGTCCGCTCGGCGATTACGTGGATCGCATGGCCGCGCTCTGCGAGCAGACGGATCGTCGACTGAAAGTTCCGCAGAAACCCGAAGCTGGAGACAGAGAAGAGGATCTTCATTGATCCGAAAGGGTTCGCGGTTTCATCGATCCGAAGGGCTTGAGGGGCCCGTACAGGCTACCGCCCTCTCACCTACAGCGAGGCGCACACGTGCCCGGCGCGCACACCACGACCCACTACCTCGAACGACGGAGCTGAACCCGGGAGGCGCGCTCCGGCGGGCAGGCTGGCCTTGCTGTATGCCGTATGAAGGAGGTGGCGCGCGTTCTAAGTTGTAGATAATATGAGATTTGAGCCGAAACGGTCAACCCAATCAGCCGCTTGCGTATCCTGTTTTCCGTCCGTAATCCGGCCTATGTCCGCTATTACGACGCCGTGCTCCGTGCGCTTGCGGCGCGCGGTCACACGGTCGAGCTGGTCACACAGGCGGGGAAGCGCCCCTGGCCCCCGTCGGTCGTCGCGCTGGCTGCCGACTGCCCCCAGATCAGGCTCTCTGTACTCCCGGATGTGACGTTCGATCCGTGGTGGGAGCTCGCGTCGCGTCTGCGGCAAGCGCGTTTCTATCTGCGTTTTCTCAGACCGGAATACGAACAGACACCCGAACTGCTCACGCGCGCGCGGACCCGCGCACCTGAGCTGGCCGTACGACTCGGCGAGTGGGTTGGCCGACGTACGAGCGCGCGGCGGCTGCTCGTCCGGGTCATCGACGTGCTCGAACAGTCGACCCGCGGCGCCGCGCTGTTCCGCGACTACCTGGGTGAGCAGCGTCCCGACGTCCTCGTCACCACTCCGCTCGTCGTGCTAAAGACGGCGCAGCTGGATCTCGCGCGGGCGGCAATCGAGCACGGCGTCCGCAACATCTTCGCGGTGGCCAGCTGGGACCACCTGTCGAGTAAGGGCGAGCTGAATTTCGTCCCGCAGCACGTCTTCGTGTGGAACGAGATCCAGAAACGCGAGGCACAGGATCTGCACCACATCGCCGCCGCGCGCGTCACCGTCACCGGCGCCCCTGTGTTCGACGACTGGTTCAACCGGACGCCGTCAACATCGCGTGAAGAGTTCTGCGCGCGCGTGGGTCTGCGCCCGAATCGGCCCATCATCTTGTACGTCTGCTCGGGCCTCCTGGAAGGCAGCCCGCCTGAGGCGCCATTCGTGCAGCGCTGGGTCCGCCATCTCCGCGAGAGCGGCTATCCCGTGCTGCGTGACTGCGGGGTCCTGATCCGGCCGCATTTCCGCCGGGGCCGTGAATGGCGGGCGATTGATTTTTCCGGAGTCGACAATGTCGCCTGCTGGCCTCCGATCGGCGATGTGCCTGACGACGCCCGTTCGAAGAACGACTATTTTGACTCGATGTATCACGCATCGGCGACAGTCGGTCTGAACACCAGCGCCATGATCGAAGCCGCCATCGTCGGGCGCCCGGTGCACACGATCCTTGTTCCCGAGTTCCAGCACAGCCAGGAGGGGACTGTGCATTTCCGCTACCTCCTTGACGGCCCGGCGCGCCTGCTGCGGGCGGCGGCGTCGCTCGACGACCATGCGCGCGATCTTGCCGGGGTACTCGAGGGCGGCGATCCAGATCCGGATCGGAGCGCGCGTTTCGTTGGCTCGTTCGTCCGTCCGTGCGGCATCGAGACGTCTGCGACCGAGCACTTCGTCAACGCGCTGGAACGGGTCGCGGCACAGCCGGCGCCGGAGCTCGTTCCCATGCCGGCATGGGCGCCTGTCATCCACCCGCTCCTGTGGCCGTTTGCTCAGGGCGCGATGCGCCGCGCACGGCGCGTCAAAACCGCATCGATCCAGCACAAAGAACGGCGCCTCGCCGAGCACCGCCAGCGCAAGCGAGCGGACGCCGTGGCGCGTGCGCAGCACCAGTAAAATATGGGCCTGCGCATCCTCTTTTCCGTACGGAAGCCGTCGAACGTCCGCCAGTTCGAGTCGGTGCTGCGCGCGCTGGCCGCGCGAGGGCACGACGTGATGCTGGTACGGGAGGCGCTCGGTGAATTCGACTGGCCGCCGTTCGTGCTCGCGCTGGCCGAAAGCTGCCCGGGCATTCGCCTGGAGACGATGCCGTCGGCGGCCAAGACCCACTGGTGGGAACTGGCGACGCGTTTTCGACGAGCGCTCTTCTACTTGCGCTTCTTCTCCCCGGCGTATCGTGAGGCGCCGGCGCTGCTCGCGCGGGCGCGCAAACGCGCACCGGTACCGGCCGTTCGTATCGCCGAGTCCTTTGGCCGTCCCGGGCGCTCCCTGCTCGCACGTGCGCTCAACCTGCTCGAACAGTCGACCCGCAGCGCCGCGATCTACCACCAGTACCTCCGCGAGCACACGCCCGACCTCGTCTTGCTTTCGCCGCTGATCGTGCTCAAGACCGCGCAGCTCGATCTGGCGCGCGCGGCACAGGAGCTTGGAATCCGGAACGTGTTCGCCGTCGCCAGCTGGGATCACCTGTCGAGCAAGGGCGATCTCACGTTCCAGCCTCAACGCGTGATCGTCTGGAACGAGGTGCAGAAGCGGGAGGCGGTCGAGCTTCAGCATCTCGATGGCGACCGTGTGATCATCACCGGCTCGCAGATCTTCGATGACTGGTTCGGGAAAAAGCCGTCGACGACGCGCGAAGAGTTCTGTGCGCGCGTCGGGCTGCGTCCCGATCGCCCGATCCTGCTCTACGTCTGTTCCTCGCTGCTCGAGGGCAGCACGCCGGAACCGCCGTTCGTCGTGAAATGGGCCAGGCACCTGCGCGACAGCGGACATGCTGCGCTGCGGGAGTGCAGCATTCTCGTGCGGCCGCACCATGAGCACGGCGAAGCCTGGCGGAAGGTGAACTTCAAGGGGATGGACAACGTGGCGTGCTGGCCGAAGGCTGGAGACTTTCCGGTCGACGCCCGATCGAAGACGGACTACTTCGATTCGCTGTACCACGCGTCGGTCACGGTTGGCTTGAACACGAGCGCCATGATCGAGGCGGGAATTCTGGGCCGTCCGGTGCATACGATTCTGCTGCCGCAGTTTCACGACAGCCAGGAAGGAACCGTTCATTTTCACTACCTGCTCAAGGAGCCGAACGGACTCCTGCATGCGGCGCGGTCGCTCAACGAGCATGCGGACAAGCTGGCAGCGTCGCTCGAGGGGCGCGACTCCGATCCGGAGCGCAGCGCCCGATTCGTCCGCGAGTTCGTCCGTCCTAGGGGTCTCGACCTGCGGGCGACCGACGTATTTGTTCAGGAGCTTGAAGCGCTGGCCGCGCTTCCCGCGCCACTGCCGATCCCGATTCCCGCGTGGACGCCCCTGATCCGGCCGGTGCTGCAGCCGTTCGCCAACGCGGCCGCCGAGCGCGTGCGCCGCATGGAAGAGGAATCGCGGCGGCGCAGCGCGCAGCGGCTCGAAGAACATCGCCAGCGCAAGGCGCCGCAGCTCGAGGCCTACCGCCAGCGCCGCATCGACGAGCACCGGCGCCGCAAGCGCGAGGCCGCCGGCGCGGTCAGCGGCGCGCGGGATGCCTAACTGGCGTGGCGTTTCTGAATCATGCCGGCCGCTCCGTTGTCGCGGCCGGAAAACCGCGCTCGAAGGCTTGATGTGACGCGTACTCAATCAGTTCGAACGGTCCAGTGAGAGTCTTATTTCTCGTTCACAACCTCGGGAAAACACGGCATTTCGAAGGAGTGCTCGAGGCGCTCACCGCGCGCGGCCACTCGGTGGTGATCACGGCCGCGCACAAGCGCAACAAGCCGCTCAAGCTCGGGGTCTTCAGCGACAACCCGCGCATCGACGTGGTGACCAATCCGGTTCGCCGGGTCGACGAATGGGAGCCCTTCGTACGGCCGCTGCGACAGGCGCGCGATTATGTGCGCTACCTCCATCCTGGTTACGGACATGCGCAGAAACTGGCGGAGCGGGCGCGTGCGTACGCGCCGCCGGGCTGGCCGGAGCGGCTCTCGGGCAACGGCGCGCTGGGCCGCCGGCGCGCGCTGGTCAAGCGAACGCTGGAGCTTGCCGAATCGCTCGTCCCGAGCGAGCCCTACTACGAGCTCTTCATCAAGTCGCATGCGCCCGACGTCATTCTGATCACGCCGCTGATCGACTTCGGCTCGTACCAGACCGACTACGTGAAAAGTGCGCATCGACTCGGCATTCCGATCGCGTTTCTGCCATTCAGCTGGGACAACCTGACGAACCGCGGGCTGGTGCGCATTGCGCCCGATCGCGTCCTGGTCTGGAACGAGCATCAGAAGCGGGAAGCCGTCACCTATCACGACGTGCCGCCGGACCGCGTGATCGTGACCGGGGCGCCTCGCTTCGACGACTTCTTCGCCATGCGCCCCTCGACTACCCGGGAGGAATTTGCCGCCCGGGCCGGGCTCAATGCGTCCCAGCCGTTCCTGCTCTATCTGTGCTCGTCGCACTTCGTCGCCCCGGATGAAGTGGCGTTCGTGCGCCGGTGGGCGCGCGCCGTGCGCGGGCAGGCTGCGATCGGCCATTGCGGCATCCTCGTACGCCCGCACCCCGCGAACGCGGAGCCGTGGGAAGGCGTCGATCTCGGGGAGATTTCCGATACCGCCGTCTGGAAAGAGCCGCCGAGGGTCCAGGCGGATCCTGCGCTCTACGATTCGCTCTACCACTGTGGGGCCGTAGCCGGCCTGAACACCAGCGCGATGATCGAAGCCGGCATTCTCGGCAAGGCGGTCCACACGATCGAGACGTCCGAGTTCGCAGGCGGGCAGGAGCAGACCCTGCATTTCCACTACCTGCTGGCGCGGAACGGAGGACTGGTGGAGGTCGCCAGGGATCTCGACGAGCATTGCGGCCAGCTGGCGCAATCGCTGGCGAATCCGTCAGGCGGCAAAGCGCGCAGCCGCCGCTTCATCGAGTCGTTCGTCCGCCCGCGCGGCCTGGATCGACCGGTGGCGCCGATCATGGTCGAAGAGATCGAGCGCGTGGCGGCGATCAGGAAACAACCGCAACGCGCGCCGCTGTGGCATCGGCCGGCGGGACGGGCGCTGCTTGCCGCGCTCCGGCGGCGTTACTTGAAGAGCGCCGTTACTTGAAGAACAGGGCGGCCGCGCCGCGGAACTGAATCTGCAGCGGCGCGTCAGACGCCGCGCGTCGCAGATTGCTGACGAGCACTGAGCGCGGCCGCCGGATCCCGCTGCGGTCGAGAAATCGCGTCCAGTTCCGCTGACCGAGACCGGAGGGGGGACCCACCCACACCTGGCCGGCGATGTCGCCGCGGCGCGACCACCACAGCCGGCGCCGCCCGACGCGCGCACGATCCAGTTCCAGGCCTGACACAAACTTCGCCACCGCGCGCTGAACGCCATCACGCGGACCAGCAACAGCCGGGGCCGGCGACGCCGTGCGCCGGAACACCATGTTCAGCGTCTTCGCGGTATTCGCGGACACATCAGCGACGTCGTACCCGAACCGCGCCGCCAGACCCGCCAGCGACGCCACCGTGAACGAATGCAGATGCGGCAGGAACATGAGGACGCCCATCGACGGCTCCCCTTCCTGATTGGGCACCGAGACGACGAGGTGACTGCCCGGTTCCTGCAGTGCCGCCGCGGCTGCGAACACGGCGTCGGGGTGGTAGGTGTGTTCGAGCGCGTGAAACGTGAAGATCAGACCGAACGGACCTCGCGCCCGAAGCGCGTCACGCGTCTCCGGCGCTTCGAACGGCGTCGTCAGGACATCGAAACCCGCCGCCGACGCGATGTCCGCGCGATGGCGCGACGCTTCGATGCCGACCAGACGCGTGAATTCCGCCGACGCCAGCTGCCGCAGGCTGGTGCCGTAGCCGCAGCCGATTTCGCACACCGGCTGGCTGCGATCGATCGGCAGCCCCTTCGCCAGGCGAACCGTGGCGTGGACCGTACCGTCGGCCGCACGCGCCGCCTTGTCCGCCACGGCGGCCTTCCCCTCTCCGGTACCGCGTTCAGCGGGTGAATCCCAGGTCTCGAGGTAGTAGCGGTAGATCCACTCCTGGGTCGGTCGATCTGCGTAGCTGATGTGCCCGCATTCGGGACAGCAGCCGACGCGCACCCGTGGGCCGCGCCCGCCGGACGTCAACTCGCAGATCGTCGTCAACGGCGTGCGGTCCGCGGGACAGGCGGGCACCTGCGCCATCGGGACATCGGTCAGGTCAACGACCTTCCATCCCTCGAGATCGAAATAGTCGTCGATGCGGAAGCCGTAGCGCACGCGGTGGTCAGTGACCCCGCCGGGGCGTGTCGCGTTCTCGCGCCCGGTTCATCAGGCCGGCGCGCAGACGCACGGGGAGTACCCCGCGCAGCCGCGCGCCCACGGGGTCGCGCTTTCTCGCGTAGCGGCTCAGCGCCGTAACCGCCGCGGCCAGTGGATCGCGAGGCGGCGCCGGCGGACGCGACGTGCGGGTTGCAATCAAACGCAGGCGCAGCGGCTGGCCCTCTGTAAGCGCGAGATCCAGCTCCGTCGATTGAATCCGCGCCGTGACCGCAAACCCCGCCCGCGCCAGCAGCGTCGTCAGGCACGCCTCGGAGAAGCACATCAGGTGCTTGCGGCCATCGAGGCAGTAGCGGAAGTTGCCGTGCTGCGGCAGCGTGTCGAGGCCGGGCAGGCTGATGAAGAGCGCGCCCCCTTCCCGCGTCGCGGCGCCCAGCTGCTGCAGGATGTCGAGCGGATCGCGGACGTGTTCGAGCACGTGGTGAAGGATCACGAAATCAAAGCGTCCGTCGCCGGGCGGTTCCACCAGCCGCTGATGGCGCGTGAAGGCGACGCTCGTCGACGGCTCGATGCCGTAGGTCTCCCAGCCGGCATCCTGCAGCGGGTTCAGCATCTTGCCGTCGCCGCAGCCGAAATCGAGGACCCTGGCGCCGGGCGGCGGGCTGTGCACCGGCACGTAGGGCACGAGCGCGTCGAGCAGCAGGTCGCGGGCGCGGGGGGCGCGCGTGGTCGATCGCGGCTGCGCCTTTCGCTCCCGCCGCTTCTGTTCGGCCGCCTCGAGCTTGTGGAGGCGATACGGCCCCTCGTCTGCGTAGTACTGCGCCTGCGCCTCTTCGGTGGGCATGGGATTGGTGAAGACCAGCCCGCAGTCGCAGCATCCCGCCAGGAATGCGATGCGGCGCCCCTTGGCGCCCCGGGTAACCGGTATCACGTCGATCATCGTCAGCCGCGGTGAACGGCACGCGGGACACGCCGACGCTTCCTCGGTGAATCGCAGCCACACCATTACTTGATGGCCAGGAACCCTTCAAAGGTGACGTATTTGATCAGCGTCATGACGTCCTTGAACCCGGCGCGCGCGAGCAGATCGAGATTGCCCTGCGTGGAAAACGGTTCGAGCACGCCTTTGAGGCTGCGCTGCTTGCTCAGAATCTCCTTCTCGTCGAACCCGTTCCGCAGCTTGAACTCGTGGTACAGCTGGGTCGTCAGATCCTGGAAGCGCGCGTCGGGCGCGCGAACCTTCTCGAACAGGAAGAAGGCGCCGCCCCACTGGAGGGAGCGGTACACCTTGTCGAAGACCTCCTGCCTGATGCTCGGATGAACGAACTGCATCGTGCAGTACGAGAGGACCAGGGAGGCGCCGTCGAACTTCGCGGCGGCAATGTCCTCGGCGACGAACTCGGCGCGCACGTCGCCGGCACAGCGCTGGCGGGCGGCGTCGATCATGCCCTCGACGCGGTCGATGCCGACGTACTTGATGTCCGCTCGACTGCGGTGATGATCGAGAAATTTCTTGGCCAGCACACCGGTCGACGTGCCGAGCTCCACCACCGTCGCCCCCGGCGGC
>Ga0114129_10009790_pt1 | contig 13671 bp, 15 predicted proteins | sample RhiMetdeltSRZDD1_FD_80071 | JGI IMG/M metagenome (GOLD analysis project Ga0114129, IMG submission 80071) | Populus rhizosphere microbial communities from Tennessee, USA - Rhizosphere MetaG P. deltoides SRZDD1 (version 2) (version 2) | ecosystem: Host-associated > Plants > Roots > Rhizosphere >...
GCCGGGCGCGAAGCTCGATGGCCCTTCGATCTACGAGCTGCTCAACACCTACAAGGTCACCTTCACAGCAGCTGTGCCGACAATCTGGCTCATGCTGCTGCAAGATCTGGAGAAGACCGGCGCCCAGCTGCCGTATCTCAAGCGCGTCGTGATTGGCGGCTCGGCGTGTCCGCGCGCCATGACCAAAACTTTCCAGGACAAATACGGTGTTGAAGTCGTGCATGCCTGGGGCATGACCGAAATGAGTCCGCTCGGCTCGCTCTGCACGATAAAGCCCGAATACTTGGAGCTCACCGGTGACGAACGCCTTAACCTCCAGATGAAGCAAGGTCACCCACCATTCGGCGTTGAAATGAAGATCACTGATGATAATGACAGGCCGCTACCGTGGGACGGCAAGACGTTCGGTCGCCTGAAGGTGCGCGGGCCGGCGGTCGCGAAGGGGTATTACAAGGTCGATCGCGACCCGGCATTCGAAAAGGATGGCTGGTTCGACACAGGCGACGTGGCCACCCTGGACCCATGCGGCTACATGCAGATCACTGACCGGGCCAAGGATGTGATCAAGTCGGGCGGCGAATGGATTTCTTCCATCGATCTCGAAAATCTCGCGGTTGGTCACCCCAAGGTGGCCGAGGCAGCCGTGATCGGCGTGTCTCACCCGAAATGGGACGAGCGACCGCTGCTCGTGATTGTGCTCAAGAAGGACGAAACCGCCAGCAAGGAGGAAATCCTCGGCTTCATGCAAGGCAAGATCGCGAAGTGGTGGATGCCGGATGACGTAGTCTTCGTGGACGAAATTCCGCACACGGCGACCGGCAAGATCCAGAAACTTGTGTTGAGGCAGCAGTTTAAGGACTATCGATTGCCGACCGTGCAGGCAGCTGAGTGAGACTGCCCGTCGTGATGACAGCTGTCTTGCGCTAACGAACGGCGTCGTCGATCATTTGCGCAAGCGCGACGCCGATGCAGCGGTGACCTTCGGCGGACTTGTGCAGACCGTCCAATCCAACGAGACCCCTCACGCCGCCATCGATAGCGCGCTTCATCAGTACAAATCTTGGAAATTGCCCGATCCTCTGTTCTCGCGACACATCGCTGATGATTTTTTCCATCCGGATATGGCGGCTCGTGAGCAATACAAGTGGAGCATATTGCAAATCCACGAGGATGACGTCGGCGTTTGCGGCTTTGAGTCGTTTCACGGCGTCGGTGAGCATTTCCTTGGCATTCTCGGCAATGCCGCGCCAAACCGCATCGTTGCTTCCAAGTTGCCAGACCACGAGATCGGGCTTGTGACGCAAGACATCATTGTCAAGGCGGGCGATGTTGTCCGGGATGTTCTCCATAATGCGCCCGCTATTGATCAGCTCGATCCTTGCGGTGGGGCGCAACCGGACCAACTCCTGTTTCATCACATCGGGAAAGGCGCCTCCGGCGCTGAGGATTCCAAAACCGGTCGTGGAGGAGGAGCCGAGCGCGACAATTTTGAGCGTTTGGCCTGCTTCCAGCTTGGTTTTCGTGCGGGGAAGCGGCGCGCCGAGTGACAATCCCTTATTGAAAGCAAGGCAAGCGGCGGAAGGACTCGCGAAGGACCCCTTGTCTTGGGCAAAGGCCTGCGTGCCATAAACGAACAGCACAGGCAGCAAAAGCAAGAAGGCGCGGCAACAGGGGGACATCGGCAGGAACGATTTCGCAGGCAGAAGCTCGAAGTCTAACCACGGATCGCAGGCGGGAGACTGCCCGAGTTGGGCCCAACGCCGCGGCATGGTGGCGCTGGGGTTATGCATTTTTACGGGCTAGACCGCTTGTCATGATCGCCTATCTATATTGCCAATAATGACATCTGGTCTATCTGCGCCGAACGAATGATTTTGCATCTGTAGATATCACCACGGAGTAAGACCAATGAAACGCTATGTAATCGAGCGCGACCTGCCGGGCGTGGGCGCCATGAATCGCGCGCAGCTCAAAGACGGCAGCGGAGACCTCCAATGGCGTGCTGGTGAGGCCGTGTGTGATCTGGGATTGGAAGGCATCGTGTCCAAGCCTCACATCAGTTTATCGCTCCGGCCCGTCGAGAACGTGGATAAAAGTCAAAAATCCGAAGGCACCGGTGGCCACTCGCGCTGTGGATGGGACGTTTTAATTTGAATTTTATTTTCCTGTAGCGGGTGACGCGGTAGCTTTTTGCCAAGCAACCGCCCGACTTCAAACCCCCGGATGGAAGCCCGAGCCGCAGATGGCAGAGCTGCGGCTCTTGTTCTTAGGGCACCGATGGTCGTTCCAATGAACCGAAAGTTAGTTGTTGCCATTTTGCTGACCGCCGCCATGTCCGTGTGCGCACAGGCTCAATACCCGATGGTAACCAAGGGTGACGCACAAAGGGTCGTGACAATTATCAGCGGCGACCAAGCTAAGACCCAAGCCTATTGCGATATACGGAAACTCAGTGAGCAGATAGGACCGGCCTACGAGAAGAACGACACCGAAATGGTCGACGAATTGTTCGAGAAAATTGACACATTGGAAAAAACCCTCGGCCCCGAATATGCCGCACTGATCGACGGGCTTCAGTACATCGATTCGGAAAACGACAAGCTCGATCAGGAGATTATGTCGGTACTCCAAACACTCGACAGGCTGTGTACGAGCTAAATCTCGAAAACCCCGAGGCTCCCGCTGCCACTCGCGCTATTGACGGGACGTTTTAATAAGATTTCCCCGAGTTTTAATTCCCCCGGGGTCCGAATACAGGGGCGCACCACGGATAAGGATCGTAAGGCATCGTATAGGCGCGTACCTCTTGTCGTTTGTGGCCGCCTTTATCAGCACTTTGAGGATTGTAAAATTAATTGGGCACGCAAAATCCACCGATGCCGCTGACGGTTGCTCTGCACTGCTCGATGGTAAGGAAGCCGCAATTGGAGGCACCGAGAGCACTATCGCCGGTTGCCTGAAACAGCACCGGCACCATAACGAGCACCACCGAAACCTTGCTCACAAAGCGTATCTGCAAGCCTCCTCTGGTCGTATTTGAAATAACACCGCGCACCCAAAATCATTCATCCTTATATCGACGGCGTGGCATTGGCCCAAGGTCCAACTCCAAGAATCTGCAAGGCGGGTTAGAAACGAAGAGCAGTGGTTTCACTCCCAACACGGGGGCGATCCATGAAAAAGCAAATCTTGATTGTGACTGGGGCTGCCTTGACTGCAGCAGTTGTCATCCTCAATGGAACGAGCCGGGCTACTGCCCAACAGACCCCGCAGTATCAAGTTGGCGGTTTCCCTATCACCCCGCACCAGATGTTGGTGTTGCAGCCCTCCGCAAAAATCACAGAGCAGCAGCGCCTTAGTAGGCAACGCACGATGGACGCATCGCGGCGTGCCGTATATCCCGATCCTGGTCTCGCCAATGCGGGCTACTAGGCCCGTCATCTCGTCTTCGGCGCTATACGGGATGTTGAGTCAAGTTTGGGTCAATCCAATGCGGCGCTCGCTTTCCTGACCTGCCGAGGGTGCTGTAGCCAGTGGCATGGGTCCGGTCTGCGAACAGACTGCGCGGAACTTCATGCCGACTCGCGCACCGCTGACTGTGGATATGTCAACCGCTGTGTCAAATTTAATTGGTTTTCTACATGTCTCGGCATTTATAGAGTTCCGTCCTCGGTCAGGAGTGTCCATGATTACTGACAGTTTGGAACATCGCAGAGTGAAAGAATTGGAAAAGCGCGTTGCTGACCTAGAGCGGCTGGTCGGTTGGGTTACTGGATTACTGATCGACTTTGTTGCGGTCGTCATCGCTATCGGAGCCGCAATTTTTGTCGCCGGCGACTATTATCGCCTGAGCGCGGTGGATGGCTCGGTAGTCCTTGCGTTTATGGTCACGATGCTGGCGTTAAATTTCATTTTTCGGAAGGTTGCGAGCTGGTGTTTCGATGGCTGATAGGTAAGCGAACCGCCAGAGTACTTATGGATTAGTCTAGCAGCCGGGTGATACCCCCTACCCTTTGGGGACGCTTCCCACCGACAGGCGGTTCGGGGCCAAGGCCATCACCATCACCTTGGCCCTTTCTTTGTTCAAATCGACTGATGTGGTTGGCAAAAAACAGTAGCAGCCGACGCCTGGAGCTCGAAGTCACCGAACGCCTGCTGCTTGAAGACAACGTCGGAACGCTGGCAGCGATGGAGCAGCTCAAGAATCTCGGCGTCGGCATTTCGCTCGACGATTTCGACACTGGGTATTCTTCACTCAATTACCTGCGCAAGTTTCCCTTCCAGGAGATCAAGATCGACCAGTCGTTTATTGCCGGCCTCGGGGAAGAACGTGATGCCCAGGCAATGATCGGCGCCGGTTGCCCGTCTCGGCGCGCGCCTCGACAAGGTCGTGGTCGCGGAAGGTATCGAGACAGAAGAGCAGATGAAGCAGGTCAGGACACACGGCTGCCATGAGGGACAGGGTCACCTGTTCGGCGAGCCAATGACCGCGGACGCCGTCCGGGCGCAGCTGGAGACCTCCACAACAGTTGCTCAGCTGGTGGCTTGATTCCCGCTCACCTTCGGGTGGTTTCTCATTTATGAAGGCGCGGTGCGGCCCGGCCACGGCAGCAAAACGCCCGCCCTGAACGACATTTGCCTGCATCCCGGCGAGCCATTATTCCTGCAGACCATGGCCAGTTTCGATGCAAGCGGGATCGCCACGAGCGGCGGCGTGCGATTCCTTGGGCAGCGCCAATCCTATTGGCGATTGCTCATTCGGGGTGCCGCGCTTTTGATGGTCACGCTCGGCATATACCGATTCTGGCTGGTGACCGATATCCGCCGGTTTCTTTGGTCGAATACCGAAATCGCCGGCGAGGCACTCGAATATAGCGGCACGGCGCTAGAGCTCTTGCTTGGTTTTCTCATCGCAATTGCCTTGCTTATTCCGATCTACACCGCATTCTTTTTGGCGGCACTCGATCTGGCGCTCCTCGGGCAATTATCCGGGCTGATCGCCTTTGCCGCGCTCGCCGTACTCGGGCAATACGCCATCTATCGGGCTCGGCGCTATCGCCTCACACGAACGGTTTATCGCGGCCTGCGCTTTCATCAGAAAGGCTCGGCCTGGGCCTACGCTTTCCGCGCAGTCGCGTGGTGGATCGTGACTGTAGTGACTTTCGGCCTTGCTTATCCGTTCCAGCTGGCAAGCCTCGAACGCTATAAGATGAAAAATACGTTCTACGGCGATCTTGCCGGCCGTTTCGAGGCGTCGGGCTTCGTCTTGCTTCTGCGCGGGTTGCCGATGTGGCTGCTGTTTTTTGCGCCGCTCGCGCTAGCCGTCAGGGATTTCGTTGGCCTGGACTGGCAAGCGCTGCTTGATGCGCTCGCGCAGGGCGGCGATGACGTTATGGGCAAGATTGAAGGCGGCAATCCGGGCCTGGGCAGCGTCGTTGTCTTCGCCATGCTGATGGCAGGCATCAGCATCACGCTGGGTGCCCTGCTCTATCCCGCTTTCCAGACGCTGATTCTGCGCTGGTGGTCGTCAGGCCTCCGTTTTGACGACCTGCAAGTGCGCTCGCGGTTGCTGATGCGCCATGTTTATGGTGCCTACGCGCGGTTCGTCGGCTATGCGGGACTGTTCGCCGTTGCGATGACAATTGCCGGAACGGCGGCCCTGTTGCTGACGGATGCCCTCGCGGGCTCGGATGCCTCGGGTCAGATCGCGACAACCCTTGTCCTGCTGATCGGCTATGTGATCACCGCGCTCGGGATCTCAACCATCTACCGCGCCACAGTGCTCTTTTCGCTTTGGCAGCTGGGCATGGAATCGCTGCAATTGTCAGGCGTTTCGGCACTGGAAAAGGTCAAGGCCAGCGGCCGACCCAGCTCGGCTTTCGGCGAGGGTCTCGCCGATGCCCTCAACGTAGGCAGCTATTGATTCAGGATGGGGCCGAAGGACTGCACTCAATGAATTCCGGCACCGGAATCTACTTCGATGGCGTCACGAGCGTTCGCCGCGAGGCCGTCGTAGAGCTCACGCCCGCGGCTTTGAAGATTTCCGGCCCCGACGGACATCTGTGGGGCGAATGGCCTTACAACGAGATCGAGGAACTCGCCGCGCCCGACATGCTCCGCCTGGGCCGTCGGGGCAGCCCGACATTGGAACGTCTGGAAATTCGAGATCCCGCTTTTGCCAAGGAAATCGATGTCCTGGCGATTCATGTCGACCGCACCGGCTTACTGCAACGCCGGCAGCGGATGCGCGTCATCGGTTGGACATTCGCGGCAACTGCGTCGCTCGTGCTGGTCGGCTGGTTTGGCTTGCCGGCGATTGCTGCACGCCTGGCGCCAGTGCTGCCCGCATCAGTCGAGCGCAAGCTGGGGGATGCGGTGGACATCCAGGTCCGCGGCATGCTCGACACCGGCAAAGGCGGTGCCCCGTTCGAGTGCGGCACAGCCGCTGCGGAAACGGCGGGACGCGCGGCACTCGACAAATTGATGCGTCGGCTCGAAGCCGCGGCGACGCTGCCGATCCCACTGCGCACCAGTGTTGCGCGGCGGGACGAGGCCAATGCGATAGCGCTGCCAGGCGGACACATCTATGTCTTTCGCGGGCTGATCGACAAGGCTGACAATGCCGATCAAATTGCCGGGGCGATTGCGCATGAAATCGGCCATGTCGCAAATCGGGACGGCACGAAGGCCATCCTGGAAGGCGCAGGCCTGTCGTTTCTGTTTGGCATGCTGCTCGGCGATTTCATCGGCGGCGGCGCTGTTGTGTTAGCGGCAAAGAACGTGCTGCAATCGTCCTATTCCCGCGAGGCTGAGGCGGCGGCTGACACCTATGGCACCGAACTCATGAACAAAGCTGGGGGCGACGGGCGGGCGCTCGCAGTCATTCTCGAAAAGACAGGCGGCGCGACGGAGCCCGGTATGAAAATTTTGATGGATCATCCTGAAACCAAGGCGCGCATTACATCCATCAATCGCCTGGCCGCGGCGCGGCCATCAGTGCCCTTCCTTGAAGCGGGTGAATGGGCGGCGCTCAAGCAAATCTGCGCGGGATCATGAATATGGCGCGACGCTCGCTTCACGATCTACCGATGTCGAAAGTCGCGATCTGGTCAGCCTGGATCGGCTGGTTCGCTCTCGCGGTCGCCGTGCTTTCGATCATCATCGTGCGTTCCGGCTTGCTGGAGATCGTTCCGGCCCTTGCAACCTTTGCCGCGGCTTTGATTTTCGCTGGTCTTGCCATCGTGCTAGCCTTTGGAGGCTTCGTTGTGATCTGGCGCCAGGGACTTGGGGGACTCGGCCGCGCCCTCCTCGGCCTGTTCCTGGGACTCTTGCTGCTTGCCTACCCCGCCTACCTCGGCATCCGCGCAATGAGGCTGCCGGAGATTGCGGACGTCACCACTGACACGAGCAATCCTCCACGCTTCGATGTCCTTGCGCGCCTGCGGCCGCGCGGACGCAACGACTATCCAGGTCCTTCGGCAGCTGCACTCCAGCGTACCGCTTACCCTGATGTTGTGCCGCTTGAGCTGGACGTGCCGACCAAGACTGCTTACGACGCCGCACTCGCCCTTGTCACCAAGCGCAAATGGAATGTCGTCGATTCGCGATCACCGACACTGACACGCCGCGACGGCGTCATTGAAGCAGTCGCGCGCACGCCGATCATGGGATTTCGTGACGACGTCGTGATCAGGATAAGCCCGCTCGGCCAGGGCACGCGTATCGACATGAGATCGGCTTCTCGCTTCGGCAACCACGATCTCGGGGCTAACGCTTCGCGCGTCCGAAGTCTGCTTGAAGACCTCGATGACGTCATCAGTTCGGCGCCCGAACCGCGCGCGTTGCCCGAGAAAAAAGCACTGCCCGGGAAGAAAGGCCAACCCGACAAGCGTCAGCCGGCCAAGCGGTAAACGCTGTCGATCGCTGGCTGACCGTCGGTTTCGACGAGGCCGCGCACGACCAGATCTTCGAGATGCGCAAGAACCGAAAGACCGGCCGCTCCGGTCAGGCGCGGATCGATGCCGATGTAGATTGCGCGCACGATTGTTGGAATGTCAGTCGCACCTTTCGACAGACGATGCAGGATCGAAGCCTCACGCGCCTTGCGGTGCAGGATGTAATAGTTGACGAACCGCGGCGCGTCCGAAATGGCCGGCCCATGGCCGGGAAAATAAGTGGCTTCCGTGCGCCGCGCGAGCTTGATCAACGAATTCATGTAGTCGCCCATCGCGCCATCAGGCGGGGCCACAATTGAGGTCGCCCAAGCCATGACGTGATCGCCTGCAAACAGGGTGTTTTTCCCTTTAAGGGCATAGGCCATGTGGTTGGCGGTATGACCCGGCGTCGCGATCGCCTCGATCGTCCATCCATCGCCTGTCACAACAGCACCATCGCTCAAGGCGACGTCCGGCCGAAAGTCGCGGTCGGCGCTGGCATCGAGCGGGTTAAGTTCGCCAATATGCAGGGGTCGGGCGGCCCGGTGAGGGCCTTCGGCATACACAGTTGCACCGGTCGCCTTTTTGATCGTGGGCACTGCCGGTGAATGGTCGCGATGAGTGTGGGTGACGAAAATATGCGTCACCGTTTCGTTGCGCACGGCATCGAGCAGTGCGCCGATATGTGCCGGATCGTCCGGACCCGGATCGACAATCGCCACTTTGCCGCGGCCGACGATGTAACTGATTGTGCCTTTGAACGTGAACGGCCCCGGATTGTTGGCCATGATCCGCCGCACGCCCTGAACGGGCTCGTCAGCCAAGTCGGGCGCGAGCTCGAGGTGCTTGTCGAAAGGAATGTCATCGTTCATGACGCTCACATCCACCGCGGCCGGAGTTTGTCGCGCTCGTTTGCGCCTCCGTTGCCCGACCTATCTAAAGACGTGGATGCCCGGCACAAGGCCGGGCACGGCGCCGTGTCTAGTTCAACGCCGCCAAAATTTCAATGAATCTCCGGCTCGGAAATCGTGCCCGGCGCTGCGAGAAAGTCGAAATCGCATCCTTCGTCGGCCTGGCCGATATGTTGCAAGTAAAGCGCGCCATAGCCGCGCGGGTATCTCGGCGCGGGCTGCTTCCAGGCGGCACGGCGGCGGGCAATTTCCTCTTCAGCCACGTGAAGATGGATCCGACGTGCGGGGACATCCAACTCGATCTCGTCGCCGGTCCTGACGAAGGCAAGTGGCCCGCCGACAAAGCTTTCCGGAGCGACGTGAAGAATGCAGGCTCCGTAGCTGGTGCCGCTCATGCGCGCGTCCGAAATGCGCAGCATGTCGCAAACACCCTGCTTCAGCAGCTTTTTCGGGATCGGAAGCATGCCCCATTCCGGCATGCCCGGGCCGCCTTTCGGACCGCCGTTCTTCAGCACGAGAATATGGTCGGGTGTGACGTCAAGATCATCGCGCTCGACCTCGCGCGCCATGTGATTGTAATCGTCGAACGCGATGACTTTGCCACGGTGGCGCAGAAATCGCTTGTCGGCCGCCGACGGTTTCATCACGCAACCGCGGGGAGCCAGGTTTCCGGTCAGCACGGCAGTTGCGCCTTCGCGCGACACGGGATCCGAAAGCGGATGGATGACTTCAGGCTTGTAGACTTCCGCACCGGCTATGTTTTCGCCGATGCTTTTTCCCGTAACTGTAAGGCATGATAGATTGAGCGCGCTGCTGAGCTCCGCCATCAGCGCCCGGGAGCCTCCCGCATAAAAAAAGTCTTCCATCAGGAATTGACCGGAAGGCCGCACGTTGGCGAGCACAGGAATTTCCTGGGAAATTTCATCGAAACGATTCATGTCGAGCTTGATCCCGGCGCGACGCGCCATTGCCACGACATGTATGATGGCATTGGTCGACCCACCCATCGCCATGTGCACCCGAATGACATTGTCGAATGCCGCCGGCGTCAGCAACTTTTGCGGCACCAGATCGTCCCACACCATGTCGACGATGCGGCGCCCTGCGGCTGCGCACATTCGTGGATGGGCTGCATCGGCGGCAGGAATCGAAGATGCACCCGGCAATGCCATGCCCAGGGCTTCCGTAATCGCCATCATGGTCGCGGCCGTACCCATCACCATGCAGGTGCCGAAACTGCGGGCAATGCCGCCTTCGAGCTCGGCCCACTCCGCATCGCTGATGCGCCCTGCCCGCTTTTCATCCCAGTATTTCCAGGCGTCCGAGCCGGAGCCAAGCTGCTGGCCCCGCCAGTTGCCCCGCAACTGCGGTCCGGCCGGCACGTAGATTGCCGGCAAGCCCATGCTGATCGCACCCATAACCAGGGCGGGCGTGGTCTTGTCGCAACCGCCCATTAGCACGGCACCATCGATCGGATGGCTGCGCAGAAGCTCCTCGGTCTCCATCGCCAGAAGGTTGCGATAGAGCATTGTCGACGGTTTCACGAAGGGCTCGGCCAGCGACATGGCCGGCAATTCGACCGGAAATCCGCCGGCCTGCATCACGCCACGCTTGACGTCTTCCGCTCGATCGCGAAGGTGCGTGTGGCAGAAATTGATGTCGCTCCAGGTATTGATGATGGCGATCACCGGCTTGCCGCTGAAATCGGCATCGTCAAAGCCACCCTGGCGCAGCCGCGCCCGATGACCGAATGCGCGCAGGTCGCTGACGCCGAGCCAGCGATGGCTGCGCAGCTCTTCGGGACGTTTACGTTTGCTCATTCGTGCCGGTGATGAAGCCCGTCAGTTGACCGACAGGTCGGCTGTGCGCACCACTTTCTCCCATTTGGCGGTTTCGTCCGCGACAAGCTTGCCGAAATCGGCAGGCGATCCGGGAATTGGCGTGCCGCCGAGCTCTTTCAGCTTGGCCAGAATGCCCGGATCCTTCAGCGCTAGATTGATCTCCTTGTTGAGGAGATCGACGATTTCCTTCGGCGTGCCTTTCGGGACGCCAAAGCCGAAGAACGCACTCGCTTCGAAGCCGGGCACGGTCTCCGCAACAGTCGGAACATCTGGCAGCTCTTCGGAGCGCTTCGCCGTCGTCACCGCCAGCGCCCGTAGTTTGCCGGCCTTGATGTGATTGATCGACGACGGCAGGTTGTCGAATGTCACCTGCACCTGGCCGCCCAGCAAATCGGTCAGCATCGGCGCTGAGCCCTTGTAGGGTACGTGCGTCATCTTCGTGCCGGTCATCATCTTGAAAAGCTCACCGGAGAGATGAATCGATGTGCCGTTTCCGGACGAGGCTATGTTCACTTTGTCCGGATTGGCTTTCACATAGGCGATGAATTCGGCCACGGTGTTCGCCGGCACTGATGGGTGCACTTCCATCACATTCGGCACGCGGATGAAGCCGCCGACGGGATCGATGTCGCGCAGGAAGTTGAAGTTGAGATGCTTGTAGAGCGAAGCATTGATGGCGTTTGCAGGGTTTACCAGAATTATCGTGTAGCCATCGGGTGGCGCTTTGACGACGGCTTCGGTCGCGAGATTGTTGCCTGCGCCGGGGCGATTCTCAACGATGAATTGCTGGCCAAGCCGCTTGCCGAGCCAGTCGCCGAATATCCGCGCCAGGATGTCAGTCGAACCGCCGGCCGGGTAGCCAACAATGATGTGCGGCTGCCGTGTCGGATAGTCGGCGGCGGCTGCTTGGCAGGCGAGCGTGAGCGTAAGGCAAGCCGCCCCAAGGGCGGCTCGTGAAACGAATGCCGAAATCCGGTGCATGCCTGTGATCCTCCCTCAGGCCGGCCTTTTTGCCTTGGACTGTTTTCCGGGCGCCGACGTTACGCGGCGCGGGAGGGAGCGTGCAAGAGAGGCCGATGCCCGCCCAACGGCATTTTTCCGGCAACCCAGGGCGCACAAATGTCTGATTTGACGCACGAACCAGCACCGTCAGCGCAACCATCGCGCATCCAAATCTGAACGATCTCTTAACGATGGTCGCCCTAGATTCCCGATGGTGTTCGGAAACATTGTTATGCCCGCGCACGTATCGTCCCGCCGACGTTGGTTTCTTGCGCGATGTTCCGCGAACCTACGTGCTGTTCGTATGGCTGGGCTTTGGCCTCGCGATATTTCTGTACGCCTATGACTGGCGCCCGAGCGACTGGTCGGTGCTCCGACAGCAGGAGGCGGCGGCAAAGCCGCAGCGGCGGGACGTTGAGTATAACACCGGCTCGATCGTCATCGTGCCGGCGCTGCTGGCAGCGATCGACAACCGCACCGGAAAAATGTGGGATAAGGGCTACGTCAATTGTTACGAAGCGGTCTCCCCGATGGAAAAAGATCAGCGCGTGGGCATGAGTTCGGCGCGGATAACGCGATCGGCCGGGGCATTCAATCATGTCAGCGACAACTAGGCGCGCATGCGCTGCCGCACTCCAGCATTCCGATACCTCAGGCTTACCTGAGTAAAGCCGACACGTTCGTATAGGCGTCGTGCCCTTTCCGGTAAGCGCAACTTACGCAGAGACAATTGAGCGTAGGCACTGGGGCAGCGATACCCCGCCAAGTCTACCGTGATGGGCCAAGGTCCATCTCGACTCGCATCCTTTGCGGACGAGAATCTCATTCAGTCACGAATGCGGGAGTACAAGGCATGGCCACGAACCTCGTATCAGTCATCATGAAGTTTTTGACGCCGGACATGATCAGCCGCATCGCAAGCGCGCTCGGCCTTGATCGCAACGATGCATCCTCCGCTGTCGAAGCAGGCGTGCCGGCACTGCTGGCTGCCTTCGCGGGCGTCGCCGCCAGACCTGGCGGTCCGCAAAAACTTGCCGATGCTGCAAAACAGGAGATGAATACGCTCGACAAACTGCCCGGCATGGTTGGCGCCGCGGGACAAACAGTTGCCGAGCGCGGAACAAAGATGCTCTCGTCGCTCCTTGGCAGCCGGGATCAGACCGCACTTGAAAGCGCGATCGGGAAATATTCCGGAATAGGCTCTGGAGCGAGCAGTTCATTGCTCGGTGCATTGGCTCCGGTTGTCATGGGCGCGATCGCCCAGCAACAAGGCAGCCGCGGACTCGACGGAAGCAGCATCGCAAATTTTCTCGAGAGTCAAAAAGATAACATTGTCGATTCCATCCCGTCCGGCTTCGGTCGATTGCTCGGCGGTGCAGGCCTCATCGACTCGCTGGGAGATTCGGCAAAGAAGGCGATCATGGCAGGCAGCGAAACCACGCGGGCTGCCGCAGCCTCGGTCGCGCGGACGATCGACGATACACGGCGCTCTGCCGTCGCCGTAGCTCCAACCTCGAGCAACTGGCTTCTCTGGATCATCCCCGCGCTGGCGATTGCCGCGTTGCTCATCTACCTGCTCGGCCGGCCGACGGAACAAGTCGTTCAACAGGGCGTCAACGCTGTGCAAAGCCTGAATGTCGGCGGAATCGATCTCGGCAAGCAGGCGACCGATGGCATCAGCAGCCTGCGCACGGCGCTCAGCGGGATTACTGATACCGCTTCAGCGCAGGCGGCGCTGCCAAAACTTCAGTTGGCCACGGCTCAGATCGACAAGGTCAGCGGGATGGTCGGGCAATTGTCGGACACGCAGCGCAAAGTGCTCGCCGGATTGGTCACTCCAGTCATGCCGGCGCTCAATCAGCTGTTCGACAAGGTGCTGGCGATGCCCGGCGTAGCCGAGATCATAAAGCCTACAATTGACTCGCTGAGGACAAAGCTCGCAACGTTGACCGCTTGAAGCTTGCAATCAATAGCATCGGCCGC
>Ga0114129_10009792_pt1 | contig 13669 bp, 10 predicted proteins | sample RhiMetdeltSRZDD1_FD_80071 | JGI IMG/M metagenome (GOLD analysis project Ga0114129, IMG submission 80071) | Populus rhizosphere microbial communities from Tennessee, USA - Rhizosphere MetaG P. deltoides SRZDD1 (version 2) (version 2) | ecosystem: Host-associated > Plants > Roots > Rhizosphere >...
CGGCGTCCGAAGTCTGCACCTGGTAAGCAACCGGCGACGTGTCGCTGAAGCTGATCCAGCCGATGTTTTCGCCCCAGGCGTAGCCGCTGAAGATTCCCGTGCTGCCGCTGATGCCGACGCCGTAGTTACCCGTCCCGGCGCAGGTCGAGGGGTTGTTCTGGCAGGAGAAGCTGATCCAGCCGGCGTTCTCAGCCCAGGCATAACCGGAGAGCGCGCCCGAGCCATTGTTCGTCACGCCCCAGTTGCCACCCGATCCCGCGCAGGTGTTGTTGTTCTGGCACGAGAGGTTGATCCAGCCGATGTTCTCGCCCCAGATGTAGCCGGTGAGCCGCGTGTTCGACACCTGCACGCCGCAATTGCCGCAGTTGGCAGGCGCCGCCTTTAGCCAGCCCGCGTTCTCGCCCCAGGCGAACCCGCTGCCGTTATTCGGGGCTGGTGTGGCAGTAGGTGTCGGAGAGGTCGTGGCTGTTGCGGTCGGAGAAACGGTAGCCGTGGCTGTTGGCGAAGCGGTTGGCGTCGGAGTGGCCGCCAGTGGGGCGTCGTACACCAGGACCCGGTGATTATTGCCATCGGCCACGAAGAGGTTGCCTGAGCCGTCCAGCGCGACGCCGTTAGGGCCGCAGAGAGTGCTGGCGCTGGGCGTCGCTCCCTGGTTACACGAACTGCTGGTGAAGTTTGGCTGGCCGAAGACCCGGTCCGCCACGGTATCTGTGGTGAACGGGGTATCGTACTCCAGGACCCGGCTGTTGCCGAAGACCTGATTGGCGAAACTGGTGGAGTCCGCGACGAAGAGGTTGCCCGAAGCGTCGACGGTTACGCCCGAGGGGCGGCAGAGGCTGCTTGCGGTGACGCCGCCGTTGTTGCAGGTACCCGTAGTGAAGCTGCCGCCCTGGCCAAATACCCGGTCGGCGACCGTGTCGGTCGTGAGCGGCGTGTTGTACTCCAGGAGGCGATGATTGAGAGAATCGGTCACAAAGAGGTTGCCCGAGGCGTCCGGGGCGCTTCGTAGCGGGCTGCAGAGGCTGCTCGCGCTGACCGCGTTGCACAAGTTGGTCGTGAAGCTGCCTGCCTGGCCGAACACGCGGTCGGCGACCGTGTCGGTCGTTAGTGGCGTGTTGTACTCCAGAACGCGGTTGTTCGAGAAGTCAGCGATGTAGACGTTGCCCGAGGCATCCACGGCCACGCCCGCGGGACTGCATAGAGTGCTTGCGCTGGGCGTCGGTCCCTGGTTACATAAATTGCTGGTGAAGTCGGGCTGGCCGAAAACGCGATCAGCAGTCGTGTCGGTGGTGAGGGGAGTGTTGTACTCCAGCACCCGGCTGTTGCCGAAGTCGGCGACGTACAAGTTGCCCGAAGTGTCCAGCGCGACGCCGAAGGGGGCATTCAAACCAGTGAATACGCGGTCCGCTACCATGTCCGTCGTGAGGGGGCTGTCGTACTCCAGCACACGGTGGTTGCCGGAATCAACGATGTACAGGTTGCCCGAAGCGTCGACGACCCCATCCTGTGGACCGCAGAGGCTGCTGGTGCTGAGCCCGCCGTTGTTGCAGGTGTTGCTGGTAAAGCTGCCGCCCTGGCCGAACACACGGTCAGCCGTCGTGTCGCCCGGCGCCGAAGAGGCCTCTTCCCCGACAAAAAAGAGGGCGACGGCTGCCGCCAGCGTGACGCCGGCCAGCGTGAAGGCGATTGCCAAAAATCGAGTCTTCATGTCCAGCTCCTTAGCTGCGACTCCTCCTAGTAGTCGAGATTTGCCCAGGGACCCGTGCTCGTCGTGGCGGCGCCGACAACGGTGGGAAAGGAGGCGGCGGCCGAAATTGAGTAATTGCCGCCTTCGTTGTTCCCGGCGCGATTGGAGATTCCGACGCTAGATCCGCCGGTCACATCGACCTTGATCCCCGCCAGTGCGTTGCCAAGCGACTCATTCCCTTCAATGCGATTCCGGTCGCGCTTGACGTGGATACCATTCTGAGCGTTCTCACTCACAACGCAGCCGCGCACCGTTGAATAAGCGCCCACCACGATTCCTTCTCCAACGCGGTTGTTTGGCGCAGGCAGGCCCGTGCGGCCGTTGGCGGTGCAATTTTCGATCAAGGTGCGGTCGCCAGTGCTCGCGTCGATTTGAGCCGCTTGATTGTTCTTGGCCGTGCAGCCGCGTATGATACTATCCTCGCCCACGATGATGCCGTTACCGGCGGTATTGTTCCCGTCCGCCACGCAGTCCTCGATGAGACTGCGAGCGCCGCCGGAAATCTCGTTGCCGCCGTTGTTCGTCGCCGTGCAGCCGCGCACGACACTGTCCGCGCCGACCTGAATGCCGTTGCCGCCTCCGGCGAAGCCGTCTACTACGCAGTTTTCCAGGTTCGAGTGATTTCCCGCGATGATGCCCGCGCCGCCGAGGGCTGCGAAAACCTGAACCTGAGAAATCGTGGCGTCATCGCCTGCGGAGACTCCTGCGGTGGTGCTCACACCCACCGTGCAGTTTGTAATGCTGCTGCCTAACCCCACGGCTATGCCCGTACTCGATTGTTCGACCCGGCAGTTGCTGATCTGAGCGACATCATCTCCCTGCACCCCGAAATTAACGTTTGCCTTAAACGTCACCGCGTCCACTCGCAGAGCGTCGTTTCCTGTAAAAATGCCGCTCGCCCAGTTGCGGATCGTCCCGTCGCGGACGGTTAGGTGCCGGTTATTGGCGCTTGAAATTCCTCTGGACTGCGATCCGGGCCCTACAAGCTCGAACCCCTGGAGGTCAATCGTGACGTTGTCTGCACTGACGGTGATGCCGTAGACCGAGATAGTGCAAGAACCGCACGTCAGGTTGCCGTTCAGTACGTAAGACCCCGACTGGCTGATCGTGAACGGCAGCGACGTGATCACGTTTTTCCCCGTCGACCCCGGCGGCGCCGTCGGGTCGAGCGGCCCGCCCTGAACTACTCCGGCGAGCGCCGCGAGGACCAGCAGCGAAAGCGCTGCTACCAGCCCCCACGCGATTTTGTTCTGTATACGGACCATATTGCGCCTCCTTACTGGATATTCGTGAACGGGTTAGTCTGTCCGTTCGTTGCCGTTAACCACGGACGATTGATTGCCGGGGTTCGCGTTCCATCTCGGGTCCCTCCTGCGGGGCTCTTGATCGGGATCGCCGGGGGCCGCCAAGCCCTTCCCGAAGTAGGGGTCCGGCGAGCCCCGGTTGGAGCGAAGTATCCCGCTCTAGCCGCAGGCCCGCATCGCGCAAAGTGCGTATCTTTACGGGAGATTAACGAATGTAGAAATCCACTTCGCTAATACGAAAGCTGAGTGGAATGGCGTGAACCGCGTAGATAATCAGTCAGATAGGGGGCCGAACGGCTCCGCTCAGGCCAGGTCGCGGCGGTAGGCGTACGCCGTTGCTTCGGCCCTGCTGTTCGCCCCCGTCTTCCCGTAGATATTCGTGACGTGGCGGGCGACCGTCCGTTCGCTGAGCATAAGCTCGCCCGCAATCTGGCGGTTGCTCCGGCCGGCCGCGACAAGGCGCAGGATCTGTACCTCCCGCGTAGTCAAACCATCGGGATACACTCCAGCACCCGGCGTCGACTCGAGGAACCCTTCGATGCGCTTCAGAAAGCTGTCGAAATCGTCCTCGAATGGATTGATCGCCTCGCCTTCCAGAACCGCAAGTTCGGCGTTCGGGATCTGAGTCGCCAGTTCCTTGGACAGCTCCGGCCTGAGTAGGGGGCTGTCCTCGCCTTCAGCGAGGAGGCTGACCTTGATCTGCGGCCTCGACATGACCAGTGTCGGCACCTGGACGCGGGAGAGCAGGTGACTGACGTCGACTCCCCGTATGGCCCGGAACGCCGCTGCCAAGCCGAACGGTGGCATCGACTCTCGAACGAAATTGGTGTACCACTCGGCGGCTGGGCCTCCTACCCAACCGCTAAGCCGGTAACCCTCGAGGTACGTGTACGTCTCCCAGTCTTTTTCCATCATCACCCAGGCAGCCTGTGCCCGCGGTCGGTCGCCGAAGCCGGGGGCCCGGGCGTAGCTGCACCAAAGGACGAGGTGCGAGAGCCGGTCGGGGTGTCGGGTGGCATAGGTGATCGAGGCGGGCCCGTTGTGGCCGAAGGCGAACAGGACGAAGCGCTGGAGATGCAATCGGTCGACTACGGCCTCCAGGTCGAGGACTTGTGCTTCTACCCCGAAGTCCATTACATCCCGGTCTGACAGGCCGGCGCCTCGTCCGTCGTAAATAACAAAGCGCCGGTCCTTTCCGAGCGCCTGAAAATACGAGCGGAGGACCGGGTTCTGCCACTCCAACCGCAGGTTGCCGAACGGCCAGGGTGGCGAATGCACCAGCGGCGGACCGTTGCCGATCGCGAAGTAGGCAATACCGACGCCGTCACGCGTACGCGCCATCCTGATGGTCGGCTCGGTCTGTTCTTCGGCAGCCAATTCTGCAAGACCTAGACCCTGAGCCAGTGAGGGTACTCGTCGGATTGCCGAGCACGCACCCCCAAGGGTACTTGCGCTTTACATTATGTTGTACCGCAAAAGCAGTCAAGACAGACGGCCGAGTGCCACTTCCCCCTTAGACTTTCCGCCTGCTTCCGCTACGCTGAAAGCAAATGATTCGCATCTTAACTCCACGGCTCCCTGCCTCGCTCCTCACGCGGCTGATTGACCGCTATGCCCAAGGCCTTGAGCGACGTTCAATCAGACAAATTCGTGGAAATCAGCCCTCCTCAAACGCGGCCGGTATAATTTCAGGCAAATCAGGCGCGCGCACAATCAATCGCCGCGAACACACGGCGACAGACAATCAGAAAACACACGCGAAAAACCGTTTGATTGACTGCAGTTCTTCCGTGGACGGGGTTCGGGGCGAGGAGGCCTTACGGCGTGCAGTTGCTCCCGAAGAGCGCTGTCATTCGCGACACGTCCGTGATGTCGACGAAGCCGTCCGGCGGGTCCGGCGCTATGTTGTAGCGCGCCAGCGCCGGCGTCACCCCACTGCCGAACACCGCGGTGAGTGCCGAGACGTCTGAGATATCCGAGAAGCCGTCGTTGTTGATATCCGCCGGCCAGGCGTTGTCGGAAGTATTATCGGGGCAGTTGTCGAGCGGGTCAGTCCCGATGGTCGACTCGGAGTCAGTCGGCCAGCCGTCGGCATCCATGTCGAACACGCGCCAGGCGCCGGATGCGAGGTTGGTCTGACCCTGGAGCGAGGGGTGGAAGTAGTCGAGGTCCGAGACGTCTGCCGCGGTTAGGCCGGCGTTGAAGACAGCATTGCCGTCGAAGCGGCATTGCGGGTAGAGCGCGCACACTTCTGAGAGCTGGGTGTTGAAGTCGATGTTCCGCTGGCGGACGCGGGCCCGCCGGTCGACATCCGCCTGCGCCATCGAAGTAGGGTTCTGGAGCAACGACTGACAGATGCCGACACCGTTCCAGAAGTTAACTGCATTCTGGTTGGTGTGCAGGACTGCCCAGAGCTGGTAGACGTCGGGGATGCTTAGTACGAAGACCCGGCGGGTCGGAAAGCCGGTCGTGAGGGTGTTCATCGCTGTCTGGAACTGAGTGCGGTAGGTGGCGACCGGCGTCATCGCCGCTTCGGTGCTCGTGCAGACGTCGTTGCCGCCCATCTCGATCATGGCGAGCTCGATGCCGCCGGGGGTACCGTTTAGGTTCACGGCCTGGCCGTTGGCATCGGTCATCTTGGCGCCGTTGACGGAGTAGTTGAAGTTCTTGCCGCTGATGTTCGGGTTGCCGGCGAGGATGCGAGTGTAGACGCTCTGGACGGCCGCCTGGGTACCGGTCGCCCAGGAGTAGTCCGGGTTGCTGCCGAAATGGGCGATGTCGAAGTTGGTTCCCTGCGAGATGGAGTCGCCGATGACAGCGATGGAGTTCGGGGCGCCGTTGGTGAAGGCGGCGGCGTCTTGTTGACCGGCCGCGATTACGGCGACAAGGACGACGGCGCTCAGCAGGATGTGTTGGATCCAGCGCACAGCGGTACCCCCCTCAAAGGCTCGGCTGACGGACGCCGAGATTATACTGCGGCGCGGAAGGCGGGGCAACGAGGTTAGCGGCTGCATGAGGCGTGCGTTTGGTCGTTCCGCGAGTTTTGGACGATGTTTTTGGTCGCATTCTTAAAAGATTGCGTTTTAAGGGGTGTTTTACGTTGGGCGGCGGCGAATTTGGTTGGTCGTTTTCTGTTTGGTCGTTCTTCGATTGTTTGGGCGGGCGGTGGCTTTGCGGCCAGCCTCGTTGCGTCGCGTGTTGTCAAGGAAATGCCTCCGCTATCAGGATAGCGGGCGGGCGCTGGAACTCTAAGGGGCTGGTGTCACTATGGCCGCCGGCCATAAATTGGAGAGAAGCCCTCGCTGTAGAATCGGGGCGGAATGTGGGAAGCGCGCGGGTTTGGCTTAGCGGTCGCTAGGCTCGCTCTGCTTGCAGGCGTCGCCTCAAGTGGCCGTGCATCGGCGACGTCGCTCACGGTTCAAACATGATGGTGGCGACGGGGTGCATTGGTAGCATCGCAGCCGCTCCGGCTCGTGAAGGCGGAGGGGGTTGGCGGGCTTTGCGGGTGTGGTGTTGTAGACGTAGGAATCGGTCGTAGTCAGGTCGCGCATACCTGCGCGACGAATCGCGAGGGGTCCGAGCGTTAATCAGGGTAAAAGGAAGCGCAGTCGCACTGGCCCCCGACTGCCTTTCCTCCAAAGGTTCCGGAAGGTCCGCTCTGTACACCGGGCGGGCTTTCTGCTTTGACGATGCTTCCCAACGCGAAGCGGGCGGCGGTCACGTCGGCGCCGGCGAGGATCGCCATCTAGTAGCCCAAGCGCATGTTCGGGCCTCCTGCGGGGCCCACCATTATTGTTCGGCACGGGTGCGGGCGGCCAGGGAGAATCGCATGGAAAGAAGGAAGCCCGCCCGGGCCGGGGAGAGACGGGCTTCCGAAAAAAGGGGGAGAGCTCCACGCTAAGATTGGTCCGCCCTCCTCGATTATGCGGCCGCGCGGTGCTGAAGACTGAATGGAATTCGACAGAGATTGGTTAGAAGGCTCGGGCGCGGTATGCCTGTGCGACAACTCTGCCGGAAGACGCATTGCGACGAGAACGGACGAGACGCTGATTAGCGGCTGCTGAGATCCCTCCTTCGGCGGGCAGGCTCTCGCCACCCCACCGAATGCCCTCGATACGCCCTTCGGCTACTCGGCACAAACGGTGATCCCGCCGCGGGCTCGGAATGAGATGAGGACGCCCGCTCGTGCACGCTTAGCGCTACCGCGAGCACGCTTTGGGCGCCCGAGGTCAGGGGGTGCAGTGCAGGCCGAAGAGGCCGGTCAGCTTCGTGATGTCGGTGATGTCGACGAAGCCGTCGGGCGGGTCAGGGGCGATGTTATAGCGGGTGGGCGCCGGTGGGACAGCGGAGCCGAAGTTGCCGGCGAGGAAGATGATGTCTGAGATGTCCGAAAAGGTGTCGTTGTTGATGTCGGCCGGCCAGGCGTTCGTCCCGCACGCGCGCAGCGGGTCTGTGCCGATGATGCCTTCTGCGGTGTCACTCCAGCCGTCGCCATCGGTGTCTTGAATGACGTCAATCCTGCCGCGCATGGCGGTCGGGTGGACCTGGCAACGGTAGAAGAAGGTACCCGTCGTGTTAAAGGTCTGGGAGAAGGTGCCGCTGGTCTTGTTCCCGGAATCCCAGCCCTGGGCCGCACCACAGTTGGTGAACGTGCCGTCGCTACAGGCCGTGCTGGTGTGGGTGGCGCTCCCAACCCAATTCCAGGTGACGGTATCTCCTGTCCTGATTCCAGTCGGGCAGACGCCGCCTGAGAATGAGGAGTTGCAGAACCAGAAATCGCCGACGTTCACGGTGACTGTGGCGGCACTGACCTCGCCGCTGTCGGCGTGGGCGAGTAGAGCCACGCCGAGGGCGATGAGGGCGAGCTTGACGAGGAGAGCGGGCGCGGTAATCCGCATCTTCGGCATCTGCCGGACCTCCGAACAAGGCTTACGCTAAGGACGCCGAGCCGGATCTGTCAACCGCTACGGAGCACGCGATCGGGACTGCTACAGGTCGAAATCGCCGCGGAGGCTCGGTGCGGTAGTCGCGGCGCCGAGGCGAGGGCTGAGCCCGAGGAGGTCCTCCGTCGCCGCGAGCAGCGAGTAGTGGGTGAGGTAAGTTGACGAACTCGTGCCTGGTTTGGTCGAGGGGCTAATCACGACGAGCGGCACCCAGCAGCTCTCGTACGCCGCGGTGTCGGCATGATCGCTGTCCGCGCAGGTTTCGCCGTTGCCTTCGTCGTCGCCCGAGCCTTCGTCCCAGGTCACGAAGATGGCAGTGTTTCCGGACCGGTAATCGGCTGTCGCCGTGATGCGCGAGATCCAGTCGCTGAGCCACTGATCGCCGTGCCGTCCCTTTTCGTGGTCGCCGTCGGGCGATATGAAGGCGAAGGCGGGCAGGGAGCCGCTGTCGAGATCGCTGCGCAGCGCACCGGCTTCAGGCGTCCCTAACGGCACATCCCACTCTTTGCAGCGCGCGGCGATGTTCGGGTAATACACGGGCACGGCGTGCTCGGGCTCGTAAGCGTCGCTCTTCGCGCTATCGCAGTTGGCCGCGGCGGCCTGGGCGTACTGGCGCCACTGCCGTCCCGAGCGCTCAACCTGCGAGAAGAGGTTGTCCTGCGGCTGGGGGCATTCTTTCGGCTGGCAGTTGGAGCGGCTCGCCTTGCCGGTCGTCGTGCCGGATGTGAGGGCGAGATAGTTGGGCAGGGAGGGATGGCTGATGCTGTGGTAGTTCGTGGCAAGGCCGCACCGGCCAAAGACGGTCTCATTGAGATAGGGGTAGTCCCTGGAGCCGATGACTTGCTTTGCCGACCTGTTCTCCTGGATCAGCCAGATGACATGCTGGTAGGTGGCGGGCGGCGAATCGCGGAGGCCGCACAGCGAGCCGGCTTCAGCGGCCGCTCTGGATGAACCGGGCCGCGGGGGCCCGGATCCGGGAGAGGTGGATGGCGACGAGCCGGAGGACGACCCGCAGGCGATGAGAACTATGCCCAGGAAAGCGGCGAGGGCGGCAAGGTATCGCATGCGAGATTGGGGGCCGGCGAGTCAGCCAGGGTGAGATCCGGAGCGCGGTCATGTCGAACCCGTTTCGGGATAACCCGTCACCCTCGTGAAGTGTAACTGCCGCGGCCGCCGGACGCATTGGAGAAATTAATCTCAATTCCAATCCCGGCTTAATCTTACCGGCCTAGCGTGGAGATTGGAGGAAGAAAGGTGAATGGGAGTGCGATGGCGAGTTCGACAACCGAGTGAGCTCGAGCTGCGGGCCCGAATAGATCGTGAAAGGAGATTCGAATGACGAAACTGCAGAGCTGGGTGATAGTCGGCGTCTCAGCGGCGGCCTTGATGATTGGAGTGCTTCTGGCGACGGGAACGTTCACGTCCGCCCAGTCGGCAACGCCAACGCCTGCGCCGACCAGCGGCGCGTTCAAGTCGAACGAGGACCCGACCCACGAGGCGGGGGAGAGCGCGGAACGAGAGGCTCAAGAGGACGCCGGCATGTTCCCGGGCGGAGGTAAGCACCGTGGCGGATCCAATGAGGATGCCGCTCATGAAGCTTCAGAGAGCCCCGAGCGAGAAGCTCAAGAGAATGCCAACCAGGCCCCGGCGACCGTGAGCCCGACGCCGGGAGCGTAGGAACCCGCCTTACGGCCCCCCCGGCCGAGCGGACCGGGGGGCTGGCGGCGCCACCCCGTACGGGCGTATCGGATGCTATCGTTGAGGAAGACAAATACCCCCGTGGTTGATGGAGTAGAGGACGAGCGAGGCGACGAGAATGAGGGGCAGCGTCAGGGCAGTCGTGAGCACTATTGTGGCAGTCCTGTTGACGCGTAGCGTGATGGCCGCCAGGAGAGTGAGCTCCAGCAATCCGAGCACTGCCACTATGAACGTGGTCCACGAGACGACTTGATATCGGACGCCCAATTGGTAGCAGTCGTGACTTGGGGCAATTTGGCCGTAGACCGCGCAGGCCGGACCAAACAACGCCCGCCGACGCGAAGGCTGATACCGCGAGCGCGACAGGCCAGAACCAGCCAACTTTGCGCATCTCGGCGTCTGGCGCATTCGTAACGGCCACGATTAGCGTCCTTCTTTGCGGCTCTTCCCGACGAGCGCGGTCATGCGCGAAACGTCGGTGATGTCGACGAAGCCGTCGGGGGCGGTCGGGCGCGATGTTGTCGCGCCCGATCCCCAACCCAGCTTATTGCGTATGCTTTCCATGATCGTTGACTCCTCAACTTTTGTCGCAGCGGCCTGAGATGAGCTAGGGGACGTCTTTAATGACCTCGCACAGTGCCGCCGTGTCCGTTCCCGTCCCACCTCGGCAGACGTCAAATCCGTCCCCGGACACCACGCCGCCGGTGTCCGCCCAGGGGTCGCCGAAGAGAGCATCGTCGCCGCTCCCGCCGTCCAGCACGTCGTCGCCGGCGGGTGTTGAAATCGTCCCCACGAACGGGTTGTGGTCGCCGATGAGATGGTCGTTGCCCGCGCCGCCGAGGATGACGTCGTCTCCAGCCTTCCCCTCGAACGTCACCTCTGCCGACGGTGGTCCGTAGGACGAGTCCCCAATCAACGCGAAATCATCGCCGGCACCTCCGTCTATGAAGTCATCGCCGGCGTCGCCTAAGTTGTGAAGCGCGTTGTGGTCGCCGACGGTCCCGTCGATGCCGTCCCCTAGCAGGATCGTATCGTCGCCGGCCTTCCCGAGCGCTGCCCCGAAGAACGCGAAGGTATCCCCCCAGAAGAAATCGTTGCCGGAGCCTCCGATAAAGACGTCATCTCCGCTGTCTCCGGAGACGTCGCCGCCGAATATCGAACGGTGGTCACCCACTGAGCTGTCGTTACCCGGGCCGCCAAGGATGTAGTCGTCGCCGCCTTTCTGGTTGGCCCCGGGGAACTCGTCGGCATTGACGTCGCCGAGAAGGCGGTCGTTTCCGTCGGCGCCGTCGATACGGTCGTCGCCGAGGCCTCCGCGGATCAGGTCGTCGCCGGCGAGGCCGCACAGGAGGTCGTCTCCGCCAAACCCGGTGATGGTGTCATCGCCGTCGGAGCCGACGATCACGTCATCGCCCTCGGTGCCGTTGATCACTCCGGATCCCACTAAGGTCACCGCGCGCCCGAAACACCGCGGGGTCGATGCAGCCGCCGCGTTAGCCGCGGGCTGGATGGCTGTTTCAGCGGCCACACCCAAAAGCGCGACTAAGATGCCTGTCAAAGCCAGACTGATGAGAGACGAGGGTCGTCCAGAGCTTATTGCTTGCATGGTCCATACCTCCTCAACTTGCTTGTGCGAATGTTGCGAATGCCAGGGTGATCCCATCGCTCACTTCCCTAACGTGATCGTGCCGGTGATCGAGTTGGAGGAAGCCACGCACGGGTTGGGCGGGAAGTTAACCAGCACGCCCTTCCAGGGGTTCGGGGGATAGGCGGTCGAGCTCGCGTCGGTCGTGCCGGACAGGTAGAGGATTGGTTTCGAGTCGTGGAAGCGTCCGCTCAGGGAGGCCGTCGTTGTCCGGCCGTCAGTCCAGTCGACGCGCAGTGTCCCGTTGGCTGTCTTCGCGCGGCACGGGTTCGGCGGGAAGGTGTTGATCTGGGACAGCGTGAGCGTGAAGGTGCCGCTAGTCGGCGCACCCGCTGGCGCCGAGGCGTTCGTGACCGTACCCTGCGCGGTCACCGGGCAACCGAACACGTCGGAGATGCCGCACAACGGGTTCGGGTTGGGCGCGACGGGATTCGTCGACGCGGTACCCGAGACGTCGTAGGTGACGCTCTGTGAGACGGCAGCGCTCGCGCCTTTGGCGGTCGTGCCCGAAATTGCCACGAACGCCAATAATGCCAGCAGGGTGAGCGCGGCTGGTGCACTCCGGCTTATCCTGATACTTCGCATGATCTTTACCTCCTCAACTTGCCGGGCGAGCTGCCCGGATGGTTTGTCGTCACCGGGGGCCGCCATACGCTTCGGATTCCGCTCCTTGCGCCCGGCGATCCCCGGATGAGTCGAGTTTCGGGGCATGCGGATAGGGGGACATCGAACAAACCGCGTATTTTTGGAGGCGCACATGCGCCGCCCTTTGGCACAAAGGGCGTAGGTGCGCGTTAGTCGGGCGTCAGGTGATGACGAATCGCGTAGGCAGTTGCGTCCGCTTTGCCGCGCGCGCCGATTTTGCTGTAGATGTTCGTGATATGCCTGGCGACGGTGCGCAAGCTTAGAACGAGCTCGCTGGATATTGCGGCGTTGGTGCGACCCGCGGCGATCAAGCGCAAGACCTCGACTTCCCGTTGCGTAAGGCGGTCTGGATAACCTCGCTTCACATCCGCCGGCGGCTCTGAGACCACAAGATCATCGCCTGCTTTAACGCTTGCCCGCGGGGCCGGCGTGGCGGAATTGAGGTAAAGCCCGGCAGGTAATTCCGCCGGAGGGTCAGCCGTTCCTCGGCCCGTCCGCATGCCGCTCACGAAGCTGATCATCGCAGCGACCGCCTGGTCGGTGCGAGCGTCCCGAGTGTCGCCTTCGATTGGGTGCACAATTGCGTCGGGGATCTCGACGGCCATTTCTCGCGCGAGATCTTCTCCAAACGCAAAGTGTCCCCGGAACGGCAGCAACAACGTGGGGCACTCGATGTGAGCGAGCTGCTCATTAGCATCCCAGTCGCGGACGGCGTGCCAGAACCTGACGAAAGAATCCATAGAGATAGATTCCCGCAGTATTACGGAAAACGTCCTTGAAGTTGCCTCGTCTTCCCAGCCGATCAAGAGGCGAGTCACTGATTCGCTCACAAAACGCCAATCGCCGCTTCTCATGGCGATAAGCGCGTCCACTTGCTCCACCATCGCTTGGGGCACCCGCGCGCACGGGTTCTGCAGTATGAGCCGGGAAACTCTTCCCGGATGTCGTGCCGCGAAATTAATTGCTATTGGCGTAGTGACGCCGGCCTGGCCGAATAGCCAGAACTTCCTCAGCCCCAGCCGGTCGACAACCGCTTCAATGTCAGCGGTGAAGCCAGCCAGTGAGTAATCGGTGACTTCTCGGTCGGATAGGCCGAAGCCGCGATGGTCATAGCGCACATACGTCACTAATCGAGTGGCCGCTTCGGCGCGTGTGCGGAAGGCAGGATCTCGTTGCCACTCGAGCTGCACGTGCGAGAGGATTAGTTGCATCCAGACAAGCGCCGGGCCGGAGCCGATCGAGTAGTAAGCAATCCTGACGCCGTCGCTAGTCTTAGCGTACTGGATTCGCGGCTCCATGATGCCGGTATTCTAGCGCTCAGGCGTCAAGCCGTGCCGCATGGCGTAAGACGCTGCGTCCACCTTACTGCGGGCGCCGATCTTGCCGTAGATGTTCGTGATGTGGCGGGCCACGGTGCGCAGGCTGAGCACGAGCTCGCCGGATATTTCAAGATTGGTGCGGCCGGCGGCGATCAGGCGCAAGACCTCCACTTCGCGAGCGGTGAGGTGGTCCGGATGGGCGAGCTTCGCCCCACTGGGCGATTCGCTGACGTTGGAGGCGTCCGTGGGCTTGACCGCCCACACACGCACGGCATCCGAGATGCCCTTCAGTCGCTGGTCGCCTTGGTCCTCGAACGTCACTCCCGCCGAAGTTCGCGCCAGCGATCGCACCGTATCCGACACAAGCA
>Ga0114129_10009794_pt1 | contig 13667 bp, 12 predicted proteins | sample RhiMetdeltSRZDD1_FD_80071 | JGI IMG/M metagenome (GOLD analysis project Ga0114129, IMG submission 80071) | Populus rhizosphere microbial communities from Tennessee, USA - Rhizosphere MetaG P. deltoides SRZDD1 (version 2) (version 2) | ecosystem: Host-associated > Plants > Roots > Rhizosphere >...
CGGCGGTGACCGCACGCAGCAGCTGCTCCCGGGGATCGGACGGAAGCTCGCGGCCGGCCTCGCGGTAGACGGCGCCGAACCGCTCCACGAGTTCCGCGAGATCGTCCGCCGTGAGATCGACGTCCTGCGCGGCGCCCCGCTGCTCTTTGAGCCGTGTCAGCTCCTGCTCGAAGCGGTGCGCGTCGATGCCCTCGACGACCTCGCCGTACATCTGCATGAGCCGGCGGAAGGCGTCGCGCGCGAAACGCGAATTGCCGCTGCCGTCCGCCAGGGCCTCGGTGATCTCGGCGTTCAGCCCGAGGTTGAGGACCGTGTCCATCATGCCCGGCATCGAGACCGCGGCGCCCGAGCGCACCGAGACGAGCAGCGGGTCGGCCGGATCGCCGAGCCGCTTCCCGGCCCGCTCCTCGAGGCGGGCGACCGCGACGTCGAGCTCCTCGGCCAGCCCTTCGGGGAGCTTGCCGCCGCTTCTCATGTAGTCGACACAGGCCTCGGTCGTCACGGTGAACCCGGCCGGAACCGGCACCCCGAGCGCCGTCATCTCGGCGAGCCCCGCGCCTTTCCCCCCGAGCAGCTCCCGGCCGATGCCGGCCGCGTCCGCGTAGTCGTAGACGTAGCGAGTCATTGGCTGGAGGGCTGACTCTACTCGACCCCCGATGTCGGATCCCTGCTCCATCCGCCCTCGGGAACCTTCCCCGCTCGGTCCCGGTCTGAGTCACCAGCGAAGGGAGGAACGAGATGAAACGCACGAGATTCCGCATGCTGCTTTTCCCGCTGGTGCTCCTCACCGTGGCCGCGCTCGTCGTAGGGGCCTGCTCGGGAAGGGGGGACGACGAGGCTGCCGCGCCTTCCGCGGCCGAGCCCGCTCCCGACCTGTCCGGTGGGGACTCCGCCGCGGGCGGTGGCGAGAGCACCGATCGCGGCGCCGTCGCGCAGCCGGCTGCGGCAGAGGCCGCGCCAGCGGCGGAGCCCCCCGTGGCGGACGAGGAGGTTGCGGTCTCGGGCCACGTGCCCACGGTCGAGCCGCGCGTGATCCAGAACGCGAGCCTTTCCATCACCGTGTCAAAGGACGATTTCGACGAGACAGTCGACCAGGCGCGGCAGATCGCGACGACGCTCGGAGGCTTCGTCACGAGCTCCTCTGCGAGCCAGGGCGGCGGCGATGACCGGCTCGTCCGGGGAACGCTCGTCGTGCGCGTGCCGGGGCAGGCGTACTCGCAGGCGATGTCGCAGTTCGCGCAGCTCGGCAAGGTCGTCGGCCGGGAAGAGTCGGGCACCGACGTCTCGCTCCAGTACGTCGACCTCGAGGCCCGCGCCCGGCACCTCGAGGCCGTGGAGCGCCAGCTGCTCGGCTTTCTGGACGAGACGAAGACTGTCGGCGACGCGCTCGTCGTCCAGCAGCAGCTGAACGAGGTGCAGCTGCAGCTCGAGGAGGTTCGCGGCCAGCTGCGCTACCTCGACGACCAGTCGTCGTTCGCCACGATCTCGCTCGCGGTCGCAGAGCGCGGCGTGCCCGTCGCGAATCCTGGTGACGGCGACGGTTGGAGCCTCGCCGACGCCTGGCATGCCGCGGCCCGCGGCTTCGAGGCGATCGTCGGCGGCGCGCTCGTCGTGCTCGTGACCGCCGGGCCGATCCTCGCCGCGCTCGCGCTCGCGTTCTTCGCCGGTCGCGCCTACCTGCGCCGCCGCAAGCCCGGCCGGCCCGCCGGGCCCGCCGAGACGCCGACCGCCTGACGTCGCCGCCGGAGAGGCGAGGCGCCCTGCCTCGCCTCTACCGGCGCCCGGAAGCCGTCGATCGCCGCTCCGAGAGCCAGGCGGTGAACCTGATGCCGATCCAGACCGGAGTGAAGACGACGTAGAAGACGAAGAGGCACATCGCGAGCAGGAGCATCCACAGCGGCCACCAGTAGAACGGGATGCGGGGCTTCGGGCCGGGCGGCGCAATCCGAGGCGGGGCCGCCTCTGGAGCTTCGAGCGTCACGAGGCCCGCCGTTTGCGCCGCGGACGCTCGACCTGCTCGGCGAGCCGCTGCTCGACGAGGCGAATGATGCGGTGCGCCGTCTCCTCGATCGCGAGCGTGGACACCTCGATCACGGGGCAGCCGAGCCGCCGGTGGACCCGCTCCGCGTGCTCGAGCTCCTCGTAGATCTCTTCGAGCGTCGCATAGGCGCGGGTCGAGCCCCGCATGTCGCGAACGCGGCGCTGACGGATCTCGGCGAGCAGCTCCGGCTGGAGCGTGAGGCCGACCACGCGTGCCGGGTTCAGCTGAAACAGCGACTCCGGCGGCTCGATTCCGTTGACGAGCGGGACGTTCGCGGCCTTGTACCCGAGGTAGCCGAGGTAGATGGAAAGCGGTGTCTTCGACGTCCGAGACACCCCCACGAGGACGATCTCGGCCTCCTCGAGGCGGCGCGGGGCGACGCCGTCGTCGGCCTGGACGGCGAACTCGATCGCCTCGACGCGCTTGAAGTAGGTCGAGTCGAGCACCGGCATCGCTCCCGGCAGGCCCTTCGCGGGCAGGCCGGACACGCGCGCCACCGCTTCGAGCGGATGCCCGAGCACGTCGCAGTAGTGGAGGCGGTAGCGCTTGCAGCACGTCCGCATGGCCTCCCGCAGCTCCGGGTTGACCAGCGTGTAGACCATCACCGCCCGGCGCCCGCGCGCCCTGGCCGCGGCGAGCTGGACGTCGTCGAAACTCGTCACGCGGGGGTGACGAATCTCCTCGAACTGAAGGTCCGGAAACTGCCGCTCGACGGCCAGCACCACCCGCGTGGCCGTCTCGCCCGTGGCGTCCGAGACGATGTGAAGCTCGATCGTGTTGTCGGTCGCCATTCCTTCGATCATCTCGGGATCTGGGAGAAGTCGCCGAGGCGGCCGACGAGGTCTCGGACGTCCAGGAGCAGGCGCAGACGGTTGGCCCGCACGGCCGCGTCCTCGGCCATCACGAGCACGTCCTCGAAGAACCGCTCGAGCGGCGGATCGAGCTCTGCGGCGGCAGCGAGCCCGGCGTCGAAGTCGCCCTGCCCGACCGCCGCTTCGATTGCCGGAGCAACCCGGTCCATCGTCTCGACGACCTCGCGCTCGGCCTCCTCGACCAGCAGTCCGGTCTCGACGCGCTCCGCCGCCTGGCCGACCTCCTTGCCGCCCAGCCTGCTCGCCCGTGTATAGACGGTGTGCACGGCGTCGAGCCGAGCTTCGGGGAGCCGCGAGAGCGCGACGGCCAGCTCGGCCAGCCGTGCGGGTTGGGTCAGCCCCGAGCCGCGCGCGGCGCGCACGTACTCGACCGGCACGTCCAGGAGGCCTTCGAGGCGCTCGGCCACGAATTCGTGGACGTCGTCCGGTGACTCGTCGGAGACGGCAGCGCCCTGCTGCACGAGCAGGCGGTGATCGAGCGCGACGAGCGCCTTGACGTCGATCGGAAACGAGCTCGTGAGCGCCAACCGGCAGAGGCCGATGGCGGCGCGCCGAAGCCCGTACGGGTCGCGCGTGCCCGACGGCCGCTCGCCCAGCGCGAATGCAACAGTCAGATTGTCGATCCGCTCGGCGACCGCGAGCACCCGGCCGGGCTCCGTCTCCGGCAGCGGGCCGCCGGCCGAATCGGGCAGGTACTGCTCCTCGACGGCGCGGCACACGGCCTGGGGATATCCCGCCAGCCCCGCGTACTCCGCCCCGATGTAGCCCTCGAGGTCGGGAAACTCGCGCACGAGCTCGGCAGCCTGGTCGGCCTTGGCCAGGCGCGCGGCTTCCCGCGATGCCTCTCCCCCGCCGAGCTCCGTCACCAGCCGGACGAGGCGCGCCGTCTTGTCGGCCATGCTGCCGGCGCCGGCGACGAACGTGATCGCGCCGAGCTCGTCCGCCAACCCGTCGATGCCCTTGCGAACGTCGCGCTCGAACGTGAACGACGCATCCTCCAGCCGGCCTTCCAGCACGCGCTCGTTGCCCGCGCGCACGAGTTCGGCCTCGCCCCCGTTGGCGACGAACGCGAAGCGGTTGCCGCCCAGCGGGAGATACCGCTGATGCGACTGCATCGCCGTGACGATCACGCGCTCCGGCAGCGCGAGGAAGCCCTCGTCGAATGCCCCTTCGAGCACGACCGGGCTCTCGACGAGGTGGACGACCTCCTCGAGCACGCCGCCCGGGTCGCTCCAGCCTCCGATCGCCTCGAGGCCTCGGATTATCGCGTCGCGGCGTTCGTCTGCGGCCGGCTCCACGCCTGCCGATCGCAGCCGGTCGGCGTACGTGTCCGCGCTCTCGATCTCGAGCGAGCCCGGGTGAGCGAACCGGTGGCCGTACGAGACGCCTCCGCTCGGGATGCCCTGCACATCGACCGGCACCGTGTCGGCGTCGAGCTTGGCGCACAGCCAGCGAACGGGCCTGGAGAAGCGGATCGGCGCCGATTCCCAGCGCATCGACTTGCCGAAGGCGAGGCCCCGGACGAGCTCGGCCAGCCGCTCGGGGGCGATCTCGGCGAGCGCGACTCCGGGAACCGTCCCCCACACATGCCCGTCGCGACGCTCGAGATCGGCCGGCGCAAGACCGAGGCTGCGCGCGAATCCCTCGGCCGCCTTCGTCGGATTGCCGTTCTCGTCGAATGCCGCGCGCTCGGCCGGTCCGCGCCGCTGCTCGTCGGGGGTCCGCTCCGGCAGGTTGTCGACGACGAGGGCGAGGCGCCGGGGGCCGATGAAGAGCGCCGAGGGCTCTGCGCCGAGCTGGCGGCGGCAGAGCTCGGGCAGCTGCTCGGCCGCCTCGCGACAGGCAGCTGCCGGCAGCTCCTCGCAGCCGATCTCAAACAGCAACGCGGGCATCGGCCTCCTCCCGCTCGCCGAGCGTCTGGAGCTCGAGCTCCACGTACAGCTGCGCGACGCGGCGCGCGAGATTGCGAACCCGGGCGATGTACGACGCGCGCTCCGTGACGGAGATCGCCCCGCGGGCGTCCAGCAGGTTGAAGGCATGCGAGGACTTGAGCACCTGGTCGTAGGCGGGCAGCGGCAGTCGCTGATCGACGAGATACGCGCACTCCGCCTCGTGCTCGGCAAAGCGGCGCATGAGCGTATCGACCGGCGCGTGCTCGAAGTTGTAGGCAGACCACTGCCGCTCGTTCTCGCGGTACACGTCGCCCCAGCTCACGCCCGGAGCCCACTCGATCTCGAACGCCGTGCGCTTGCCCTGCAGGAACATCGCGAGGCGCTCGAGGCCGTAGGTGATCTCGGCGGGGATCAGGTCGAGATCGAGGCTTCCGAGCTGCTGGAAGTACGTGAACTGCGTCACCTCCATCCCGTCGATCCAGACCTCCCAGCCGAGGCCCCACGCGCCGAGCGTCGGGCCCTCCCAGTCGTCCTCCACGAGACGCACGTCGTGCGCACGCACGTCGATCCCGATCGCTTCGAGCGAGCGGAAGTAGAGGTCGAGCACGTCGTCCGGGGCAGGCTTGAGGATCACCTGGTACTGGAAGTAGTGCTGAAACCGAAACGGGTTTTCGCCGTAGCGCCCGTCCGTCGGGCGGATCGAGGGCTCGACGTAGGCCGTTTTCCAGGGCCGCGGCCCGAGGCAGCGGAGAGCGGTGGCCGGGTTGAAGGTGCCAGCGCCGACCTCCGTGTGGTACGGCTGCATGACGACACAGCCGTACTCCATCCAGTACCGCTCGAGCGCGGCGATCATCTCCTGGAAGTTGAGCGCGGCCATCCCGAGATCCTACTTCGCACGTGGGGGAACCCCTGGTTCCCCCACGAACCCCTCCTCCCGTGCTGACGCGTTGCTCACGAGGCGGCGCCGCCCGGCAGAGCCGGGCTGCGCCGGTGATGAGCGCACTCGAGGGATTCGGTAGACGGCGGGCTCGCTCGCGCTTCGACGTACCTATCCGAACAGGTCGGCGAGCTCCCCGGCACCTCTGATCAGCCAGTCGATGGGTGCCCGCTCGATGACCTCCCGCAAGAGGAGCGCCGCGAAGCCGGGCAGGCTGCCGCGCTCCTCGGCGTCGTCCACCGCCTTCAGCATGCCCTGGCGCACGGCCCGCTCGATCGTCGCCTGATCCCACTGGATCGGCTTGGGGGCAACAGACGGAGCGAACGACAGGATGAGCTCTTCCCGCGTGACGCCGAGCTCGCACGCGGCGCCGTTCAGGCCGGAGAGGACGATTCGCTGCAGCGTCGCGTCCAGACCCCCGCCGGAGAAGTCGTCCTGGACGGTGCACGGGTCCCTGCGCTCGAGCGTGCCGTAGTCGGTTGCGCCGTTCGCAAACTCGATCGCGATCAGCGCGCCAACGCCGACGATGAGCGCCGCGAGCACGGCGACGGCGGCGTGCTTCGGCTTCATCCGACCTGCACCACCTCTGCAGAGCGATCCACCGGAAGGCTTCGCGCGGCACGCCGCCCCGCGAGGGCCGGTACGAGCACGAGCAGCGCGAAGAGCGCGCAGAGGCCGAAGGACGAGCGAAAGGCCCGCGTGAGCGCCCCGCGGATCGCGTCCAGCAGGTCGTCGCGGACGGCCGCCACCTCGGGCTCGTCCGCGGCGCCGTTCTCCTCGAAGGGCTTCGCCAGATCGGGAATCTCCCCCTCGGGCGTCTGCTCGAACTGGTCACGGAGATCGAGCGCGATCGGGATCTTCGACGTCAGCGGAAGCGGCGCCTCGATGATGACCCTCGCGGCCGCCACGGTCGCCTCGTCGCCTCCCTTCTCCAGCTCGTAGGCGAGCAGCGGCGCCACGAGAAGCAGAGCCAGCACGAGACCGGCGTGCCGGGTGGCGACCGAGAGCGTGCCCGTCCAGGCGAGGCTCGATTCGTCGCTCACCGAATCGTGTGTGAGCGGCGGGAGGACGAGGCCGAGGCCGGCACCGCAGAAGGCGAGCGCCGGGACCGCGTAGGCGGCGCTCGCTGCGGGCAGGAACGCAAGCGCGACGAGCCCGCCCGCGAGCAGCAGCACGCCTCCCACGAGGTCGAGCGTCCCGGGCAATCGCGCAGCGAGGGGCCGGACGGCGAGCGCGGCGATCGGCAGCGCGCTGACGACCAGAGCGCCGGGGAGCGGTCCGAAGTCCCACACCGTGACGATGAGCAGCACCGCGAGGAAGAGCGCACCGACGAGCGCCCCGAACACGAACACGAGAGCGACATTCGCGAGCACGAGCCCGCGCGGGTGGGGCCGTCGGACCTCGGGCTCCGGAATCGGCTTGTGCGGGATCAGCGCGGCGACGATGGCGAGCGCCGCGAGCGGCGCCTGCACGAAGAAGATCGCCCGCCAGGAGAAAACCTCGGTGAGCAGCCCCCCGAGGGCCGGCCCGAACGTCGCCCCGAGCGTTCCCGCGGTTGCCCAGATCGCGATCCCGCGCTTCGTCGAGCCCGCCAGCCCCGCAAGCAGCGGCAGCGACCCGGCAAGGAGAAACGCGCCACCGAGCCCCTGCACCGCCCGGGCTGCGATCAGGACCTCGAGGCTGTCCGCGAAGCCGCACGTGATGGAGGCGGCCAGGAACACACCCAGGCCGGCAAGGACGAGCGGTGCCGGCCGCAGGCGGCGCACGAACGGCAGCAGCGCCAGCGTCGCGATGAGAACGACGAGGTTGTACGCGGTGATGACCCAGGAGATCCCGACGATCGAGGTGTCGAGGTCGACATAGAGCTCCGGCAGCGCCAGGACGACAATCGACGAGTCGGCGAACGCGACCGCGACGGCAAGGGCAAGGGCGATCTCGAGCGCGCGCGTGCGGTTCATGGGGATCAGCCGGCGGCGAGCGTCCGCAGCCGGAAGCCGCCGTGGTACTCGTAGAGAGCCTCGATGACCCGGAGGGTCTCGCGCGCTCCCTTCTGGTCGAGCTCGACCTCGTGGGCGCCCGCCAGCGGCCGCTCGAGGAGCCCGCGGACGCCGAGGAAGCCCGACGGCGACAGTGGGATCGCGCCCGCGCCGCATTGCCGGCACACACCACCGCCCTGCGCGGCGGAGAATGCGACGAGCGGATCCTCGGCGCCGCACTCGGCGCAGCTCCCGAGATGCGGCAGGTAGCCGGCGAGCCACAGCAGCTTCAGCTGGAAGCCGAGCACGAGGGGATCGAGAGCCGGATCACTCGCGCGCGTGGCGGGCGGCGCACCGCCGTCCAGCAGCTCGAGGAAGCGGGCGAGCGCGTGATACGCGCGCGGGCTCGCGTCGTGCTCCACGAACAGTCGGAGCATCGCTTCGAGCCCGATCGATCCGGCCGCGACCAGGTAGGTGTCGGTGGCAAGGGACTGGTGCGACCGAAGCAGGTCGACCCCAGTGACGGTGGCCAGCTCCCCGCGTCCCTCGTGCAGCTGCAGGTCGACGCGGCTGAAGGGCTCGAGCCGGCCGCCGAAGCGGGACCGCGCCCTCCTCGCGCCTTTCGCGATCGCACCGACGCGTCCGCGCTCCTTCGTGAAGAGGTGCAGGATGCGGTCGGCCTCGCCGAACCGGAGCGACCGCAGGACGACGGCCTCAGTCCGATACGTCCGCGACCCCACGCGGCCAGTGTAGAGATGGGCAGTGAGGGAACCTCGCCCGGAGACGTACGGCTCGTCGGCGGCTAGGTTGATCCGCCTGCGCGGCCTTGTGGGGATTCGGGCAAGGAAGGCCACCGAGCGTTGCCGGCTGCCGGGAGCCCTCGGCATCCCAGCTTGCGTGGTCAGGCCTCGGCGCGCTGCGCGGCGCCGCGCTGCTCGAACCTGGCTTGCGCCTCCTCCGCACTCGGCACGCTGAGCACGTTTTCGTCGGCGAAATCCCGAAGGGGAAAGCCGCTCCGTCGGATCGCCTCGGCTGTGGCCTCGAGGTCGTACTTGGTGCGTCGCAGGTCACGTCGGGCCCGAGCAAGGCCCAGTAGGCGCCGGGAGCGTCCGCATACGGCATTCCGACGCTGCCGGCGTTCACGAGTCGGATTCCGGCCACGTCGAGGTCGAACTGGACGTGGGTGTGCCCGACGACGACAGTCGCCTCACGGATGCCCTCGAAGGTCGACTCGAGCACGGCGGGCGGCGTGAGGCGCGTGACGATCTCCTCGTCGCTGCGCGGTGTGGCGTGACAGAAGAGCGTCGGCCCCAGGCCGTCGATCGTCAGCGTGACGCTGGGCTCGAAGCCGGCCAGGAGGTCGCGCTGCTCTGGCGACATCCGGCCCGCCGCCCAGGGGAGGACCGCCTCCCAGGACCCCTCGGGCGGCTGCGTCTCGACCGGGCCGGCGTCGAACGCGGCAACCAGCTCGCGGTCGCAGTTGCCGCGCACGAAGCGCGCCGGCAGGCCGAGGTTCGCGAGACGGTCGAGCGTCTCGGCGGGAAAGGGGCCGAGAGCCACGTCGCCGCCGAACACCAGCGTGTCCGCGCCGCTCTCCGCGACCTCCGCCAGCAGGGCGTCGAGCGCGGCGGCGTTTCCGTGGACGTCGTAGAGCGCCGCTACCCGCACGTGCCCTCCTATGCGAGCCGCTCGGCGGCAGCGGGGCAGCCCGGGGCGCCGGTCGCTTGCATCACCGCGTCTCGAATTGCCGCCGCTGCGACGTCCGCGGCGAGGGCGGCCACGGCGAGTGGATCGAGGGTCGTCCGGCCCGTCGCCACGCAGTACACGACGTCACCGTCCACCGCCGTCGCCGCCGGATCCACTGCGCGGGCGACCCCGGCGCTCGCCGCGCGCGAGACGAGCCAAGCCTGGGTCTTCGTCAGCTCGGCGTCGGTCAGGACGCAGACAAGCGTCGTCGCCTCTCGCCACGGACGGAGCGGTGACTGCCCGGCGGCGAGGAGGTCGACCGTCCGGGAGTAGCCGGTGCCGTCCCAGATGCCTGCGAGGATCGTGCCGTCCTCCCCGACGATCTCGCCGAACGCGTTGACGGCCGCGAGCGCGGCAACCTTCCCCCCGCCTGCCAGCGTCCGGCCGGCGAAGCCGAGCCCTCCCTTCGTCCAGGTGTCCGGCCCGAGAAGCTTGCCGACGGTGCATCCCGTCCCGGCACCCACCGTACCGCGCTCCACTGTGCGCTTGGCGGCGATGCAGGCCGCATAGCCGTCCTCGGGGCCCGGCCGCGTATCCGCGTCGCCGAGCGCGAGGTCGAACACCACGGCGCCCGCGACGAGAGGGACGATTCCCGCACGAGTGCGGAACCCGATCCCCTGCTCCGCGAGCCAGCCCACGACACCGTCCGCGGCCGCGAGGCCGTACGCGCTCCCGCCGGTGAGCAGGATCGCGTTCGCGCCGGGCGCGCTGGCCGCAGGTGACAGAAGATCGCTCTCGCGAGTCCCCGGGCCGCCGCCGCGGACCTCGCAGGCTGCGACGCTGCCCTCCGGGCAGAGGACAACCGTGCAACCTGTCCAACCGTCGCGATCGGTGACGCTGCCGATGAGAACTCCCTCCGGCAGGAAGAGGCTCATCCGCCGCCTCGCGGGGCTGATTTTCTCGCCCGCGTTGGTTCGGCCGTCACTGTCGCCTCCAGCTTCGGCGCCGGCTGGCACGCCGGGCAATACCACGAGCTTCGCCCGGCGACCCTCAGCCGCGCGATGGGAGCTCCACAGCGCAGGCACGGCTCGCCGCCTCGCCCGTACACCTTGAATTCGTCTTGCATCGAGCCCGTGTTGCCCTCCGGATCCCGGAAGTCGCGCAGGGTGGCGCCCTGCCGGGCCAGACCGGTGCGAAGGGCCGCCCGCAGCGCCTGATGCAGCGCTCGCACCTCAGTCTCGTCGAGATCGCCGGCCCGTCGGAGCGGATGCAGGCGCGCCCGCCAGAGCGCCTCGTCCGCATAGATGTTGCCGATGCCTGCAACCGTGCGCTGATCGAGCAGCGCCGACTTGATCGGAGCCCGACGCCCGGCAAGCGCCCTGCCGAGCCGCGCCGGCGTGAACTGCCGGCCCAGAGGCTCGACGCCGAGCCGGTGCGCGAGATACGGCTCGAGCTCGTCACGTTCGAGTAACACCCACGTCCCGAATCGTCTGACGTCGCGATAGACGACGTCCGATGCGTCGTCTAATCTGACAACAGCTCGCCGATACGGATCGTCCCCGAGCACGCCGTTCGCACCGAGCAAGAAGCCGCCGGTCATCCGCAGGTGAACGAGGAGGTGCCGACCGCTCGAGAGATCGAAAACCAAATACTTGCCTCGGCGACCGACCTGCACGACCCGTTCGCCAACCAGCGCGCGGGCGACCTTTCCGGGTGGCACCGGCGCCGTGAGCCTTGGGTCGAGGATCGTCACCGACTCGAGCCTTCTGCCCGTCAGCGCCGGCTCGAGGCGCGAGCGAATCGTCTCGACCTCGGGCAGCTCCGGCACGGAGCCAAGCGTAGCGCCGGAGCTTCGAGTTGCACGAGCGGGTCGCTGCTAGGTCAGCGTTTCGACCGGGGAGGCGGCGCCGGGATCTCACGTCAGCACGTCGAGCACGAGAGGCGCCGGCTGGGGCGGCTCGGAGCCGATCGAGTAGCACGCAGCCACCTCGGCAGTCGCAGCCGCTGCCGTCGCCTCGTCGCGGGCGTGAACCTCCGCGAGCGGCTGGCCGACCTCGACCCGGGCGCCGCGCTTGACGAGACACAGGACGCCGGTTGCATGGTCGACGGGATCGCCCTTGCGGAGCCGGCCTGCTCCGAGGTGGGCGGCGGCACGGCCGATACCGAGGGCGCTCAGGGCGATAACGAAGCCGTCGCGGTCCGCGACGACGGGAAGCGTGAGGGAAGCCTTCGGCAGCGCCCGCTCGTCGGGGTCGCCGCCCTGCGCGCTGACCCAGCGCTCGTACGTGTCCGTGGCAGCACCCGATGCGATCGCGTGCTCGGCGCGCCGGCGGCCCTCGGCTTCGTCCGCATCTGCCGACGACAGGGCGAGCAGTTGCGCCGCCGAGCGGAGCACGAGCTCCGTCAAGTCGCCCGGGCCCTCACCTCGCAGCATCGCGAGCGCCTCGCGTATCTCGAGCGCGTTGCCGACGGCCGAGCCGAGCGGCTCGTCCATGGCGGTCACCTCGCAAACGACGCGACGCCCCGCGCGGCGCCCCAGCTCGAGCATGCTCTCGGCGAGAGCCTGCGCGCGCTCGCGCGTCTTCATGAAGGCTCCGTCGCCCACCTTCACGTCGAGGAGCATGGACTCGGCCCCGGCCGCGATCTTCTTCGACATGATGCTGGCCGCGATCAGCGAGACCTCCTCGACCGTGGCTGTCACGTCGCGCAGCGCGTAGAGGCGCTTGTCGGCCGGTACGAGATCGTCCGTCTGCCCGATGATCGCCATCCCCACGGTCCTGAGCTGGCGGATGAACTCGTCGCGACCGAGCTCGATCCGAAAGCCGGGAATCGACTCGAGCTTGTCGAGCGTCCCGCCCGTATGACCGAGACCGCGGCCGCTCATCTTTGCGAAGGGCACGCCGCAGGCCGCGACGATCGGCCCGAGCGCGATCGAGGTCTTGTCTCCGACACCGCCGGTGGAGTGCTTGTCGACGCACGGCTGCCCGACCACCGACAAGTCGACCGTCTCGCCGCTGCGAATCATCGCGTCTGTCAGCGCATACGTCTCTGACGCCGAGAGGCCGCGGAAGTACACGGCCATGCAGAAGGCGGCCATCTGCTCGTCCGGGACTTCCTCACGTGCGTACGCGAGTACGAGCGCGGCGATCTCGTCGGGTTCGAGCTCGTCGCCGTCCCGCTTGCGCTCGATGAGCTCAGCGGCGCGGAGCACGTCAGGGTTCGAGGAAGGGCTGTCCTGCGACCCGGCGGGACGGTGCCTTGCCGCCCAGCCAACGGTTCACCGTTGCGCCGACGTCACCGAAATCGCCTTCGTGAACCCGGCCGGCAGCATTGCGGCCTTCGACGTAGGCAAGAAGAAGCCCGTACTCACGCGAATGATCCGTGGACGAAGTGGTCGGGTCGCAGCCGTGATCCGACGTCAGCACCAGCAGGTCGCCGGGACGAAGCGCCGCGAGCAGATCGGGCAGCCGCCTGTCGAAGTCCTGAAGGCAGCGGTGGAAATTCTCGGGGTCGTTTCGATGACCCCAGAGCATGTCCGTCTCCACCAGGTTCGTGAACACGAAGCCGGATTCGATTCCCTGGAGCAACTCCTCGGTCTTCGCGATGCCCTCGAAGTTCGACTTGGTCGGAAACCCTTCGTCGATGTCCAGGCCGGCGAAGATGTCCGGGATCTTGCCGACGCCGTAGACCGCCTGGCCGGCGTCCCGCATGAGCGTCAGGTAGTTCGGGCGTCTCGGCTCGAGGGCCCAGTCGTGCCGCTCGGGGGTGCGCACGTAGTTCCCCGGCTCCCCGGCAAACGGGCGGGCGATCACCCGGCCGACCGCGTTCGGCCCCTTCAGGATCTCGCGGGCGATCTCGCAGGCGCGATAGAGCTCGTCGAGCGGGATGGTGTCGACGTGAGCAGCCACCTGGAAGACCGAGTCGGCCGACGTGTACACGATCCATTTCCCCGTCGCCTGGTGCTCCTCGCCGAGCTCCTGGATGATCTCTGTGCCGGACGCCGGAAGGTTTCCGAGCACACCCCGACCGGTGCGGTGCGCGAACTCCTCGACGATCGCGAACGGGAAGCCGTGCTGGTAGGTCGGCATCGCCTGCGCCGACACGATGCCCATGAGCTCCCAGTGGCCGCTGATCGTGTCCTTGCCCTTCGAGCGCTCGAGCAGCCGGCCCGCGACCGCCGGCGCTCCAGGCTGCGGCGGGCAACCTTCCAGAGGCTCGACGTTGCCGAGCCCGTACGCCTCGAGGTTGGGGAGATCGAGCCCG
>Ga0114129_10009795_pt1 | contig 13667 bp, 15 predicted proteins | sample RhiMetdeltSRZDD1_FD_80071 | JGI IMG/M metagenome (GOLD analysis project Ga0114129, IMG submission 80071) | Populus rhizosphere microbial communities from Tennessee, USA - Rhizosphere MetaG P. deltoides SRZDD1 (version 2) (version 2) | ecosystem: Host-associated > Plants > Roots > Rhizosphere >...
AAGTCCGACCCGCTGATGCTGAAAAACGGCACGCCCGCTTCGCCGGCGATCGCTTTGGCCAGCAGCGTCTTGCCGGTGCCCGGCGGTCCGACGATCAACACGCCCTTGGGAATGCGGCCGCCCAGTTTTTGAAACTTGCGCGGGTCCTTGAGGAATTCGATAATCTCAAGCACTTCTTCCTTGGCTTCATCGATCCCCGCCACATCCGAGAATGTGACCTTCTTGCGCTCTTCCGTCAGCATTCTAGCCCGGCTCTTTCCGAACGACAGAGCCTTGTTCCCGCCGATCTGCATCTGGCGCATCAAAAAGAACCACAGGCCCAGGAACAGCACGAACGGCCCCCAGGTGACAAGGAACGTAATATACCAAGGGCTTTCGTCGGGCGGTTTCGCTTCGATTTGGACCCCTCTTTCCCGCAACACCTTCACAAAATCCGGATACTCGGCGGTGTAGGTTCTAATGCGTGTCTTGTCTTTCAACACCGCGCTGACATGGCTGGATTTGATGATGACTTTTTCGATATCGCCCTTGTCGAGTTTTGCCATGAAGTCGCTGAAAATGACTTCCTCTTCCGGCGCATGTGTAGGTACGCTGAACAGATTGAACAACAGAATCATGAAAAGGCCGACCACGACCCAGAAGAGCAGATTCTTCGCCCGTGAATTCATCCGGTTCTCCTTGTGAGTACCACCGTCAACCGGCGAGAAATACGTTGACTTTTGAGATGTTACCACATGGCTCGTCAGACTGACAACCGCCGGCGGAATCCTTATTCCTGTACCCCTTCCATATCCAGCACGGCAAGATACGGCAAGTTTCGATACTTCTGTTGATAGTCAAGCCCGTAGCCGACCACATACTGATTCGGAATCTTGAACCCGATGTAATCCAAGTGGACATCGATCGTCCGGCGTTCCGGCTTGCTCAGCAACGTACAAACCTTGACCGAGCGCGGCTTCTGCTTCGTGAGCGTCTTGATCAGATACTGGACCGTCAATCCGGAATCGACGATATCTTCCACAAGCAAGACATCCTTGCCCTTGATCGCTTCGGTCAGTGCTGTGACGATTTTGACTTTCCCCGACGTTTTGGCCTGGGATCCATAGCTGGTGACGACGAGAAAATCGACGCGCATGGGGATGCGGATCGCACGCGCCAAGTCGGCGTAGAATGCATACGCCCCCTTGAGCACTCCGACCAGCACGAAGTCTTTCCCCGCATAGTCGGCGGTAATCTGTTTGCCGAGTTCCTTGATCCGCGCCCGCATTTCCTCCTGCGTCACAATGGGCCGGCCGAAAATCCGCTCCATCTCTATCGCGCTCCTTCCCTCGCAGATTCGTCGGTCATGGTCACCACTAGACAGCGTCGAGATCCGTCACGGACGCGAAACCGCTCATCCTGGCGAATGCCGGCTATCCAGAGAATCCCCTCCGAAGCGGTCAACACCGGAATCGATTCCCTTTTCGTCCGCGGGATCTTCATGTCCGTAAAGAGGTCTTGCAGTTTCTTGCTCTTGCCTTTCATTCCCAATGGATAGAGTCGGTCGCCGGGACGCCAGCGACGCAACACTAAAGGACCCGAAACACGATCTGCGTCGAACAATGCCTGATGCGAAAAGCGGCTGGCAATCAGACCCTCCGCCTCATGTCTGCTCAAGACTTGTACATGAAATTTCGTATGGGTTCCAGCCCAAGACACCGTCGAAGGTACCTCCACCGTCACCTCGGTCGGAGGCGTGGGCGATGCGGCGGCAGCCACCGTTCCCGCGAGCCTCCGCTTGTTCGGACCGATACACAACACTTCCCCCTCTCGCGTCACATGCACATCCCGAAATGACCAATCGATGCCAGCCTTTCCTGTCAGGAAGAATCGGCGGACTGTCTCCACCACCTTCATGCTGGAGGCGCGCCGCTCAGCTTCGTACGATCGCAGCATTCTCCGTACGACGCGCCGCTGCAAAGCCGGAAGCAGGGACGCGAAAGCGCGCCGATCGAGCCGATGCTCGCCATCCTTCCCTTGTTTCACGAGCGTTGAGAATTGCTCGTCAGCCGCCTGCTCCATGTATCGATCATCCTCTCGGACCAGATCGGCCAGTCGTTGGAGCGAGCCGACGGCTGCCGGCGCGAGTTTGATCATTGCGGGCAACAGCTCGTTTCTGATGCGATTGCGGCGGTAGCGACCGGCTGCGTTACTGGAATCCTCCCGATAGTGCAACCCCTGGTGACGGAGAAAATCGAGAATGTCTTCTCTCGTGGAAGATAATAGCGGTCGGACGATGATCGACTCGCGAACGAACGGCATGCCGCCGAGGCCGGTCAGCCCTGCTCCACGCAACATCCACATCAGCACGGTCTCCGCTTGGTCATTCGCCGTATGACCCACGACGATTCGATCGGCGCCGATGTCCCGAGCGAGCGTCTTCATGGCGTCGTAACGCGCTTCGCGCGCCATGGCCTGCACCGAAGAGCGTTTTGGCTTTTTCGTCAGAGTCGGCCGGAGGACGACCAGCGGAATTCCTCGTTCCTTGCAGATCGCCGAGACGAAGGCTTCATCTTCGTCGGACTCGCTCCCTCTGAGCCGATAATTGACATGCACCGCAGTCAGTCTCACTGGCCAAGACGCTGCAAGACGAACCAGCAGCGCCAGCAAGGCCGTCGAGTCCGGACCACCGGACAGGGCGACCAGCAGATGCTGGCCCCGATCGAACAATCGCTGGTCCCGGACGGTACGGATGACTTGTTTCAACAGCTTCGGGCTGGTTGTGCGAGTCAGTTGCATCGCCCCCTCACGGTACTCCTTGAGACAGTCGCCGGAGGCGTTCTCTTGCGCGCCCGACATCGCGAGCGATTTGAGCCGAGAGTGCTTCGGCGGAATCGAACGCATAGTCGCCGCGCAGGCGCTCGACGAATGCCACCGTCAGTTCTCGTCCGTACAAATCGCGCTGTTGGTCCAACACATTCACCTCGATCAACCGTTCCCCCGCGCCGAACGTCGGTCTGGTCCCGATGTAGGCGATGGCATCGAAGGTTGCCTTATCATACGTCGCTTGCGCGGCATAGACGCCGTCAGCAGGAATCACACGCTGGGACGGCATCCGAAGATTGGCCGTCGGCCATCCTAGTTGCTGACCTTGCTGCCTGCCTGGTATGACTTCGCCAGTTATCGCATAAATTCTTCCCAACAGCGCAGCGGCCCGCTCCATCTCTCCCGCTTGGATGAGTTGTCTGATCCTGGTCGAACTCACCACGCTTCCTTCGACCGTAACCGGAGCGACCGGATGCACCGTAAAGCCATATGCCTGACCGAACCGATCGAGGTCGGCGATTCGCCCTGCCCGTCCCTTGCCGAATGCGAAGTGCTCTCCGACAAAGATCTCGACCACCTTCAATTGCTGTTGCAAAATCTGTTCGGCGAACTGTTCCGGTGCCATAGCGGCGAGGGCCGGAGTGAACTCCAGAAAGACCACTTCATCGATTCCGGCTGCCTCCAAACGGGCCAGCTTTTCCTCCGGACTGGTGAGAAAGCGCAGGTCGATATGCGGTGCAAGAATCTTCACCGGGTGCGGATCGAACGTCAGAACCAGCGCGGTGCCGCCGGCCTGTCGAGCCGTCTGCACCACGGTCTGCAACAACGTACGATGTCCGAGGTGATGGCCGTCGAAATTGCCGATCGTGGCGACGGGATAGGGTCTTGGCCGCGCATTCGACAACCCCCGCGTCACGGTCAGCATCGTGGTCAGTGGAGCAATCGGGCCGCGTCTTTCGCGAAGTAGGTCAGGATGAGGTCGGCGCCCGCTCGTTTGATCGCCAGCAAGGATTCCATCATGGCCCGCTGTTCATCGAGCCATCCGGCCTTCGCGGCGGCTTTGATCATGCTGTATTCACCGCTCACCTGATAGGCCGCCAGGGGCAGATCGGTGCGCGCTCTGGCCGCTGCGACGATGTCGAGATAGGGCAGCGCCGGTTTCACCATCACGATGTCGGCGCCTTCCTCGATATCGAGCGTGATTTCGCGGAGAGCTTCGCGCCTGTTCGCCGGGTCCATTTGATAGGATTGCCGGTCCCCGAACTGCGGCGACGAGGCCGCCGCGTCCCGAAAGGGAGCGTAAAAACAGGATGCGAACTTGGCCGCGTAGGCCATAATCGGCAATTCGGGAAAGCCCGCCTGGTCCAGCTCCGCTCGAATCGCCGCCACGCGCCCGTCCATCATATCCGAAGGCGCCACCATATCGGCACCCGCTTGAGCGTGGGTGCGCGCCATGGCTCGAAGACAATCCAACGTTTCATCGTTCAGGATGCGTCCGTCTTTGACAATGCCGCAATGGCCATGGCTGGTGTATTCGTCGATGCAGACGTCGGTCACGACGACAAGTCCCGGAACCTTGTCCTTGACCGCTTTGACCGCCCGCTGGACGACCCCGTTCGGGTCGTACCCGGAACTGCCCCGCTCGTCTTTGTGGTCGGGAATCCCGAATAGGATCACGGCCGGAATGCCCGCGCTCGCAACTTCGCCAGCCTCCTTGACCAGCAGGTCGACTGAGAGCCGGAACTGTCCGGGCATTGAGGCAATCTCATGGCGCCGATCCCGCCCTTCGACGACGAACATCGGATAGATGAAATCGGACGGCGACAGAGCAGTCTCTCGCACCATCCGACGAAGTCCGTCCAGTTGCCTGAGCCTTCGCAACCGTTGAATCGGAAACGACATCGTCGCCTACTTTCTGGGCAAATTAGTCAAAAACACCACCAAGTCTCGCACGGAAATCATGCCGACCAATTTCCCATCCTTGGTCACACCAAGATGCCGCAGGTGGCTTTGCGCCATCAGATCGTTGGCGTCCAGCAGCGTCTTGCTCTCCTCGATCGTCATGATCGGCGCCGACATGATTTGTTCGGCCGTCGTGTTGTGCGTGTCGGCTCCGGCCGCCACCACCCGGCGCACCATATCGGTGTCGGTCAAAATACCGACGATCTCCTTGCCGTTCGTGACGAACAAGCTGCCGATACCCCGGTCCCGCATGATGCGGGCGGCTGTCTGGGCATCCGTATCACGCTCGACTGTAACAAACTTTTCTTTGGGCACCATGAATGACTTCACCGGAACCATGCGACAAGTCCTCCCTTGGCTGTGAGATCCATACTTCTTGGCTATCGCGATGCGGATACCGCCGGCCGATTCTCCTCGCTGAAATGCCGCACGATGGCGCGGGCTAACGCGGGCACGGTGTTCTCCGACGGCACAATCGTCACCGGTAGTCCATATTCTTCCGCGCTGTGCGCCGTAATCGGGCCGATGCAGCCCACGACCACATGCGTCATCAGACGTCTTGCGCTGTCTGCCCCTCCGACCAACTCGACGAAGTTGCGGACGGTCGACGAACTGGTAAATGTGACCACATCGATCCGGCGCGCTTCGATATCCTGTTTGAGCGTGTGAAGCGCGACGGCCGGCGCGACCGTCCGGTAGACAGGCACGACGTCCACCTCCGCGCCCATCGCGTGCAACTGCTCGGGCAAAATCTCGCGCGCGGTTTCGGCTCTGGGAATCAGAACCTTTTTCCCCTGAAGATTCCGACTTTTCAGCGCCTCAAGTATGCCCTCCGCCTGATACTGCGCCGGCACGAGATCGGCGACCAATCCATATCGGCTCAATTCCAGCGCCGTTCTCGGTCCGATCGCACAGATGCGGAGATGGGAGAGCGCGCGTGAGTCCTTCCCCCCCGCGCGCAACCGATCCATGAACGGTCCAACCCCGTTGGCGCTGGTCACAATTAACCACTCATAGTCGGCCAGATGGTTGATGGCCTTATCGATCCCTTGCCAGCTGACGGGAGGTACTATCTCAATCGTTGGAATGACAACCGGTTCGGCTCCGTAGGCCGACAAGAGCTGCGAAAACTCCCGCGCCTGTTCTTGCGGGCGGGTCAGGACGACCCGTTTGCCGAACAAAGGACGCTTTTCAAACCAATTCAGCTGCTCCCGCAGGGTGACGACTTCTCCCACGACGATCACCGTCGGGGGTTCCAACTTCGCTTGTTCGGCTTTCGCCACAATGTCCCCCAATGTGCCGACGATAGTCCGTTGATCCGCCCGCGAACCCCAACGAATCGCCGCGACCGGTGTGTCGGAGGCGCGTCCCTCGCCGATCAATCGTGAGACGATCGTCGGCAGGGTTTTCATGCCCATCATAAACACGAGCGTCCCGGACGTACTTGCCAGCTTCGGCCACTCCAACACGGTGGCCGGCTTGCACGGATCTTCATGACCCGTGACGATCGTCAGCGTCGAGGCGAGCGTTCGATGCGTGACCGGAATGCCGGCGTAGGCGGGAACGGCAACTGCCGCCGTGACGCCGGGCACAACTTCAAACTCGATGCCGGCTGCGGCCACCACCTCCGCCTCCTCTCCTCCCCGTCCGAATACGAACGGGTCACCGCCCTTTAACCGGACCACGGTCTGGCCCGCTCGCGCTCGCTCGATGAGCAGTCGATTGATGTCCGCCTGGTTTTGATAGTGCCCTCGTCCCCGCCGGCCGACGTAAATGCGTTCCGCTCCGGCCGGAGCGTACTGGAGTAAGGCGGGATTGGCGAGATAATCGTACAAGACCACCTGAGCCTGCTCAAGACATTCCTTGCCCTTTAAGGTCAAGAGGCCAGGATCGCCGGGTCCGGCGCCGACCAGATACACTTTTCCGCGGCCTGATCGACTCATGGCATCGTTCCGTAGATCGCCTGGAGAATCCTGTCGCCGCCGCGCGCAAGCAAACGTTCGGCCAACTGAAGGCCGAGAGACTCGGGGTCTTCGGCCGTGCCGCTGACCGTCTCACGAATCACGTCTTTTCCATCCACGCTGGCCACCAATCCTTGGAGTGTGATCTGAGACCCGGCCAATGTCGCATGGGCGGCGATTGGAACCTGACAGCCTCCCTGCAGGCGATGGAGCAAGGCGCGCTCCGCCGACACCGTCGTTCTGGTCTCCCGATCTTCCAGCCCGCTCACCAAGGAGCGAAGAAACACGTCGTTGCCACGGCCTTCGATACCGAGCGCCCCTTGCCCGATCGCCGGCAAGCTGATGTCGGAACCCAACAGCTCGGTAATCTCATGCGCCCATCCCAATCTGCGAAGTCCCGCTGCGGCTACTATGATGGCATCGTACTGTCCCTCCCGCAATTTGCGCAGCCGCGTATCGAGATTCCCTCGCAGCACGCTGATCGAAAGATCCGGTCTGGCCTGGAGGAGCTGCGCCTGCCGGCGAAGACTGCTCGTCCCGATCCGCGCGCCCCGAGGCAGGTCCTTGAACGAGAGCGCCCCTCGGCTGATCAAGGCATCTCTCGGATCTTCCCGTCGTGGAATACAGAGCAGCTCCAATCCCGGCTGCAATTCGGTTGGCACATCCTTCATACTATGGACGGCCAGATCGATCTCGCCGGACAAAAGCGCCTCTTCGATCTCCTTGACGAAGAGACCCTTCCCGCCGATTTTCGCCAATGGAACGTCGACAATCTTGTCACCGGAGGTCTGGATCCGACGCAGGGTAACCGTCACATGGGGAGCCAGCTCCTTCAGTCGCGCTTGCACCCATTCGCTTTGATGAACGGCCAGCTTGCTTCCGCGGGTGCCCAGGACCAGCGTCGAGCGTTCGTAGACAGGCGACGCCATCATCGCCCTGCATCGCGGCCTGGAGGATACTCGATCGGCAGTTGCCGACTCCCGGGAAGTTTCTCGTTGCCATGGACGGCAGATGGAACCCGCTCAGTCGAGAACGAGCCCATGGGCACACTTCGATAGGAAGAGGACACCAGAAAGTAACTCATCAGTCCGAGTATCGAGAGCAGATAGACCAAGACATCCCAGCGAAATCCACCCCGCACCCGATAATCGAATCCGCAAGACGGGCAATCGGGAAGCAGATCGTGCCCGAGGTAGACCTTGCGGCATTTCGGACAGGTGAATAGCTTGGGGCCTTTGGCGACTACTCCCATCTTACACGCTCAGTTGGACGTTCACGCCGCGGCTGCTTCACGGATTCTCTGCCTTCGCCCTCGTTGCGGCCTCCTCCGCCTCGCCTTCTTCCCTGAGCAAGGCCGGAGTCGCACCGTTGAGGCTTGAGGATGCCGCTTCATTCAAATTGAAAAACCGTCTGGCCGCTTCCACGAAGGCCGCGCCGTCTGCGGAAGCGACTTCAGACTTCAGCGTCACCATCGTGTGGTGAATCAATTTATTGACGATCGACGACGCCATCCCTTCCACCAATTCCCGTTCCTCCGGCGAAAGATGTGAGAGACGCGCCACGGTCTTTTCCATCTCCGCGCGTTTGATGTCCTCCGCACGGGTCTTCAACGCCACGATCGTCGGCGTCACTTCGAGCGACTGGAGCCATTGGCGAACGATTCCCACTTCATCGTGGACCAGACGTTCGGCCTTCTCGGCTTCCTGCAGCCGTTCTCCCCGGTTTTGCTCCACACGGAACTTCAGGTCGTCGATGTCGAACAAAAAAGCGTTGTCGACATGCCGCACGGCGGGATCGATGTTGCGCGGCACGGCAATATCGATCAGGAACATCGGTCGGTTCATGCGTTGCCTGACCGCCCGCTGCACGTCGTCGGCGCCGACCAGATAATGAGCCGCCCCGGTTGACACCAGGACGATATCGGCAGACGCCATGTCGTCTCTGAACTGTTCGAACGCGACGGCCGTTCCCCCAAAACGGTCGGCCAATTCAAGAGCCTGTTGCGGATTCCGTGTCGTAACGCGGACGTTTCTTACACCATGAGCAACGAAATGTCGCGCCGCCAACTTTGCCATTTCCCCTGCTCCGACCAACAAGACGGTTTTCTCTCTCAAGTCGGAGAAAATCTTCTTTCCGAGCTCGACCGCCGCGTAGCTTACTGAAACGGCCATCTCGCCGATTTTCGTATCCGCCCGTACCCGCTTGGCCACCGAAATGGCCTTCTTGACGATTTTATTCAGGATCAGGCCGGTCGCCTTGTGCGCGAGCGCCGCGTCAAATGCGTCTTTGATCTGGCCGAGAATCTGCGACTCGCCCACGATCATGGAGTCGAGACTCGAAGCGACACGGAACAAATGCGAAATCGCCCGGTCTCCGGTCTGACAGTACAGATGCGGAGTCAATTGTTCCGAGGACAGCGCCAGGTGAGTGTCCGCCAGAAATTCCTGGATCCGCCCGTAACCTCGTTCCAGCTCATCGACCACCGCATATACTTCGACTCGATTGCAGGTCGAGACGAGCAAGCCCTCGCGCACACCGGAATAGGAGCACAACCTGGTCAAGGCTTCGCCGAGCCGGCTTTCCGGGATGGCCAGCTTCTCCCTGATCTCAACCGGAGCCGTCTTGTGGCTCAATCCGACGACGACAATATGCATGTCAGGACACCGACCCAAAACTCTTGACCGCCACGCCGACGAGCGTCAGGATGACGCCGGCGAACCCGATCACCGTCAAATAGGCGGCGCGCTTCGCCCGCCATCCCACGGTCAAACGTCCCACCAGGACCACGAAATAAAAGAGCCAGGTCACGATCGCCCATGTTTGCTCGGGATTCCAATTTACATAGGTCCCGCGCACAAACTCGGCGGAAATCGCACCGGTGATAATTCCCAGCGTGAGCAGCGGAAATCCCATCACGATAGACTGCTGATTGAGCTCATCGAGGAAATCCAACGCCGGCAATTTCGAATACAGTACGTTGAATCGTTTGGACTTGAGAAGTCCGTCTTGAATCAGATACATGACACCGGCCACGAAGGCGACCGCGAACCCGACCGTTCCCAGCATGCTGAGCGTGACATGTACCCACAGGGTGCGAAAGACAGGCTGAAGAGTAGGTACGGTTTCAGGCAAGGCGGCGGCGGAGACCAGCGATACCAGTGCCAACGGAAGAATGAACGAACCCAGTACGTGCAGTCGATGGCGGAACTCTACGGCAAGAAATACCAGAATCAACATCCAAGAGAAAAACGAGAGGGCTTCGTGAAAGCTTGGCGGCGATGCGCTGGTTGTTCCCACCATTCGAGTTACGAGGGCCAGTGTATGCGCCAAAAATCCAGTGGCCGTAACAGTCAGTGCCACCGTCGACAGAGCTTCTGCCCGGCGGAGTAAGAGGGCGAGAAAGGCGACCGTCGCGACAAAGTACAGCGCCATGGTGACCATAAAGAATACAGCGGCCATGGATGTCTATCCCCTCAAAATTCCAGGACATTCGGACCAGTCTTTAAGCGGGGAATTATATCGATGATCGGAGAGCCGAGTCAACCGAAGTCCAGGGACAATCGGCGAACGAAGACGGGTGGACGGCGGCCAGGTACGCTATACATCGTCGGCGTGCCGATCGGATCCCACCAGGACATCACGTTGAGAGCGATCGACATCTTGCGGCATGCAGCCATTGTGGCCGCCGAAACGCCCTCCATCACCCAAGAACTCCTTTCTCAGTACGACATCCAAGCCACGCTGACCAGTTACGACCCTCGCAACCATCACGAAAAGACTGCCGTGCTGGTCCAACGGTTGAGAGAGGGACAGGACGTCGCTCTCGTATCCGATACGGGCATGCCGGTCATCTATGACCCGGGCAGGCGGCTGATCGCCGCGGCTCGCAAGGCCGGTCTGCCGGTCAGCGTGATTCCTGGTCCCTCAGCCCTCACCGCCGCCGTCGCACTCTCCGGCTATCCAGGAGACCGCATCGTGTTCGAAGGTCGTCTCCCGGAAACTCGGCCGCAGCTCTTCCGATTCTTGGCCCGGTTCAAAGGTGAAGTGGGAACCGCTGTGTTCTTCGTACCGCCCGGTCACCTCTTGACTGTGCTCGAGAGCCTGACGCAAATCCTTCCGACTCGGGAAGTGGCCCTCGCCATCGATCTGAGTACGCCGGACGAAGTCTTTCACAAAGGGAGACCGGCGGTCCTCCTCAAAAAGATTTCTTCATGGCGCCGAGAGGCGAACGCCACACTGGTGATGCAGGGAAGTTCAAGGGGAAAGAAAAAGACCGGATATCGGTCTACTCGTCGCCGCGCCGGCGGATGACGACTCGATAGGCTTGCTCGACCGGTTCTTGGGACAAAACCTTATGACCTTCGTTGCTCACACTTTGCGGAACATTACGAATCGGATCCCCTGCATCCAGGAGAACAGATAACAACTGACCTTCTTCCATCGTTTCGAGCTTCAGCTTGGTCTTCACGAAATTGTACGGGCAGATCACTCCCCGCAGATCCAATTCAGCATCCACTTCGGTCGATGGCTCGTTACTGCTCACAGTCATTCCCGCCTGATGCGAATCCTACCAGGGAGCCGGTCGGCCTGCAAGACGACCGGATGGCGGGTACATAAAAAAAGGGGGCAGCCTTGCGGCTGCCCCCTCACCGGCTTGTCGCTTACGAATTTAGTTCAGACCCTTGATCAAGTTCGGCTTGGCAACGTCTGTTCCGTAGTCCGACTTGTTCTGCATCTTGGTTTCCGGTGCGAGAGTCTGATAACCCCATCCCGGCTGTGGTTCACAATTCCAGCAGGGAGCTGCACCGGTGAACTCGCCGATCGTGGTCGAGATCGATCCGCCGGTCGCCGTGCCGGGAAGCACTCCTCCAACCGGCCCGCCAGTGACCCCCCCGCTGTTGGTGTTGATGCCGCGCTCGGTCATCGGGTTCGGACGTTGTCCCAGACCGCCGAAGCCGGCAAGCTTTTCGTTACCACGGAGCACGGTGATCTCACGAACGAGCTTGCGCCCGGTGCCGAACGGCTGACTTGCAGTCGTTTCCTCAATGGCCTGAATGATGACATCATCGCCGTTCTCGATGGTTCGAAGCTGATCCATATTCGTCCGGTCATCAAGATACACGGTGCGGTAGTTCATCGCTCCGCCGCCCGCGCGGCCCTCATCATGGGAACTGCCGCCGCTTTCCAGGTGCATCTTCTTTCCCGGAACATCGATGGCCAACACGCGGCCATACACGGTCTCGGCCTGTGACAGACGCTCAAGGAAGCTCGTCCGATCGAACACGTTCACGCGCGTGCTCGACCCTGACACGTCTCCAACACCTTCACCGACGCCCATTCCGGATTGGTTGCTCTGCAACCGCTCCTGGGCCATTGCCACACTCACGGAGCCGACAAGAAGTACTGCCGCTCCTAGTGCCAACACGTTACGCATGAGCTGCCGCCTTGGTGAGTTAGAAATAATAATGTTAAATGACGGACGACAAGTGTATGACAATCATCGGAAACATGAAGACGGTGACCTATCTCAGCATGCTAGAGCGCGGACTATAGGCCACCTTCCAGGACAAGTCAAGAGGGCAACAGCCGCCACGTATGACGGCAACCCTTCTCCATTTTCGAGGGCAGAAAATGGTGCCGATGGGGAGGGTCGAACTCCCACGGGTTTTGAAGCCCACTGGATTTTGAGTCCAGCGCGTATGCCAGTTTCGCCACATCGGCTTCTGTTCTGCAGAATCGGAGGTTGTGCCCAAGAGGTCAACAAACGCAGCGTAGCATAGCAGGATTCGCCTTTTCGAATGATTCTGAGACCGGCGCGTCTGCCAGTTCCGCCATCCGGGCATCTCTCAAGGCAAAGGGCGCCACTTTTAACATGAAGGCCATGGGGCGTCAATCAGCCCTTTCTTGCGAAGGAGTCGAGTGTTAGAATGTTTTTCCGACACCTTTTCGAAGGAGGAAGATACAGATCATGGGCGACGTGCAATGTGTCACGTGCGGACAAATGGGAGAGCCGATTACCGATCCCCTCTTCATGGGCAAGCTGGAAGCCGAGATCAAATCCAAAGTCTGCAAACCCTGCTGGAAAAAGTGGGAGTCCATGCGGGTTATGGTCATCAACGAGTATCAAGTCAATCTCGGGGACGAAAGCGGGCGGGAACTGGTCAAGAAACAGATGAAGGCCTTCCTCAAGATCGGAGAGGAACAGGCGGACCATTCGAAGCTCGACCAGAACTATCGGCCGCCAACATGAGCCGCTTCGTCACGGTCGGCATGTCGGATTGAAATTGTTCGGATTTCTCTTGCGATCTCGCCGGCTTCGTTGACAGGCAAAAATCGGAAATGCTAGAGTGCGTCCCTCCCGTCCAACTTGCGACCGGATAGGGACCGTCGAGAGCGGAAAGGTTTGCCGTGATCACGCAAATGCACCTGAAAGGGTTGATGTTCGACCCGTACAACAATGCGTATATCGTCGTCCTCCGCGACGAAGATGGCTCTGAAATGTTGCCCATATGGGTCGGCAAATCCGAAGCCGGCTCCATCAGCATGGCGCTGGAGAACGTGAGCCCTCCCCGACCGATGACCCATGATTTCATGAAGTCGTTTCTCGATGCATACGATGCCAAAGTACTGAGCGTAGTGATCACGGATCTGGCCGAACACACCTATTTCGCTAAAATCCATCTGATGTATGGAGATTCAGAATACACCGTTGACGCGAGACCGAGCGACGCGATTGCGCTCGCCCTTCGCTGCAACGCTCCACTGTTTGCGCAAGAATCCGTTTTGACGAAGCAGAGTTCGGAAGAACTGGAGCAGTGGCTGGAGAACTTGAAACCGGAAGATTTCGGCAAGCTGGATAGCAGCGAAGACAAATGATATGAGCCAGCCCGATGCAACTCGGAACGAGGCGATCGTCGAGTACAAAGTCGATCGTGTTCT
>Ga0114129_10009796_pt1 | contig 13667 bp, 6 predicted proteins | sample RhiMetdeltSRZDD1_FD_80071 | JGI IMG/M metagenome (GOLD analysis project Ga0114129, IMG submission 80071) | Populus rhizosphere microbial communities from Tennessee, USA - Rhizosphere MetaG P. deltoides SRZDD1 (version 2) (version 2) | ecosystem: Host-associated > Plants > Roots > Rhizosphere >...
TAGTTAACAAACCTGCAGGTCTCGTGGTTCATCCTGCCGCCGGAGTTCACTCAGGCACACTCGCGAACGCACTCGCTTTCCACTTCCAACATTTGCCGGAGAGTGGCGGCATAGCGCGACCTGGAATTGTTCACCGCTTGGATCGCGATACATCCGGGCTGTTAGTGGTCGCAAAAACGGTCCCGGCACTGGAGAACCTTGCGGATCAATTCCGCGACCGTTCAGTCTACAAGTCGTATGTTGCACTGGTTCACGGCCGCGTTGAAGGCGACACAGGAAAGATCGAACAACCGCTTGCGCGTGACCAGACGAACCGCACCAGAATGGCGGTCGTCCGCGGTGGTCGCAGCGCCCTGTCACTATTTCGTGTGCGGCGGCGGTACGAACGATTCACTCTTCTGGATGTCGAGTTAAAAACAGGACGAACACATCAGATTCGCGTGCATCTGGCTTCGATCAAACATCCTGTCGTAGGTGATGAAACGTACGGGGGCGGACGAGATAATTCAATCCAGGATACGAACCTGCGTGCTCGCATTCGCAAGCTTGGTCGCCAGTTTCTTCACGCGGAGAAGCTCGCTTTCTTGCATCCGGTGACGCAAACACGAATTGAGTTCACGGCATCCTTGCCAGCTGACTTGAACGATGTACTCGACGAACTAGACGCGCACCATCGGTAAAGACACCACTGGCTTTAGCCACGTGGTCCTTCAACTTCAACCTACACAAACACTCCTTGAGTTCTCCCCAAGCTTTAGCTTGGGGTTCAAGCGACAAGTTTCAGTTCCTGGAACCGTTTTAACGGTTTCTCAAATTGGCCCAGAACCACAGAGTTTTGCGCCCAGATGTAAACCGTTAAAACGGTTCTAGGTTTTGTAAGATCGCCGCTAACCCCAAGCTGAAGCTTGGGGAGAATGAGAAGTTGAGTTGTAAGCTCGTCAGCCTCGTGGATCACGTGGCTAAAGCTAGTGGTGACTTTGCGGCTTATTACGGTATGGGTTCGAACCGCTTGATCAGTTGTTTGAATCGATCGTCGGATCGTAGCGAGTCGAATATCGGTTCAATTCGGATCAGCACAAGGCCCGGGTGGCGAGCGTCGAAAGCTTTGTTTAGATATTCAACCGCATGATCGTTATCTCTTAGGCCCGCGTAAACAATCGCGAAGTATAAAGGCGACACATATCGGTGTGATTGCAGCCGCTGCAACTGATTGATAATTGCCAACGCTTCAGCACGCTTGCCAGCCATTGCATACGAAAATCCCAGCGAGGCTGTTGCTTCAGTCTCAGAAGCAACTACAGCATCAGGCAAAGCACCGTTTGCCGGCGCTTTGATCAACGAACGGAGTTCAGCAACAGCTTGGTCGAACATTCCCTTTTGGACGTAGGCCAGCGCGAGATAGTGGCGCGCCACCCAAAAATCCGGGTCGGTCTGCAACGTCAACTTGTATTTGGCTATCGCATCGTCGTAGTTGTGCTCGTAATAAGAATACAAACCGGCATTCGAACTGATGATTGGTGACAGCGGATCGAGATTGTGTGCCTCCTCAATCTCCTCTTTAGCTCGATCGAATTTACCCATTTGCATCAGATAAGATGCATACCACTGATGCGCAGTCGGATACTTTGGATTCAAGCGCAACGCATGTTTGAAATCATCTTCGGCGCCGATCCAGTCCCAATCGTAGGAGAGCTTTACGAATGCACGCGATGTGAACGCTTCTGCAAGCGTCGGATCTGTGTCGACAGCCTTTTGCGCCGCAGCTTTCGCCTTCGGCATTTCGTCTACTGGCACAACCACGCCGATGTCACATAGAAGCGCGTATGAATCTGCCAATCCCGAAAACGCGAGCGAAAAGCCGGGATCTTTTTCTTCTGCCTGCTTAAAGAAATTGATGCCGTTGCGGAAGCCCTCTTCATTGCGCTTGTTCCAGAAGTAGCGACCCTTCAAATAAAGCTCGTACGCTTCGGCGTCGCTTGTATAACGTTTCGCGAGTTTCTCTTCGTCTTCACCACTCAGACGCACACGAAGGCTTTGAGCAATCTTCTTCGACACCTCATCCTGCACAGCAAGGATATCTGCCAAACTCGTGTTGTATTCCGCCCCCCACAACTGTGAACCATCTTGTACTTTGACAAGCTCAGTCTTCACCAAAAGCCGATCTCCAACTTTTACCAAACGTCCAGTCAGCACTGCGCCTACGTTGAGACTTCGGCCGGCGTCTTGCGGATCACCTTTTCCTTTGAACCGGAAAGCGGCATTACGCGACATCACGCGCAGATTTGGGACCTGCGACAAACTGTTGATGATGCTTTCAGTAAGCCCATCAGATAAATATTCCGCACCTTGATCGCCACTGTCGTTTACGAACGGCAACACGGCAACGGAATTTATTGCCGGCCGATTGAAAAATTTCGAATAGACGAAAACACCGGCGAGAAGCAGAACCAGAATTGATCCGAACACTATGTACAGCTTCCCTCTGCGACGACTTTGGACGGAGGTGTCGTCAGCATGTGAAGCGGAGCGTGGCGCTTGTTCCCACGACTGTTGGGTTTGAATTGTTCCAGCCCTGGTTGATGCAACTGTGTGTGTCTCGACCGTGGGTTGACCTGCGCTAGAACGCGTCTCCTCACGCAGTCCCGAAGCTGAGACATGTACCTCTTCTCGCAACTGTTCGAGGTCAAGTTTAAGGTCTGTTATGGTTTGATATCGCTTCTCGCGCTCTTTGGCGAGACACTTGTTAATGATTCTGTCCAGTTGTTTCGGTGTATCAGGCGCTTGTTCGACCAGTGGCGGCGGATGATGATCAAGAATCGAAACGCGTGTGTGGCTGTCAGTGCGGCCTTTGAATGGAGGCTTACCTGCCACCATCTCATATAGCACTACGCCGAGACTAAAAACGTCTGAGCGGGCATCAATTGCGTCGCCCGCTGCTTGCTCGGGAGACATATATCCTGAGGTTCCAATCACCGCACCGGGATTCGTCTCGGTGATTGGGATTGTGACTGCTTCAGGATCCGTTGTTGGTTCATCTCGTTCAGTCAGTTTTGCCAGCCCAAAGTCGAGCACCTTCACCAGCCGATCACGCGCGAATCGATCCGTGCGCAACATGATATTCTCGGGTTTGATATCTCGATGAACTATTCCGGCCGAGTGGGCAGCTTCCAAGGCCATCGCCACTTGAGTGGCAATACCAAGCACCTCATCCAGTATCAGTTTTGCGCTCCAGAGATACTGTCGGAGAGTCTCACCCTCAATATATTCGGAGGCGATGTACTGACTGTCGTTCCATTCACCAATCTCGTAGATAGTCAGAATGTTCGGATGATTGAGTGCCAACACCGCACGAGCTTCCTGCTTGAATCGGCGAATACGATTTGGTTCGCTGGTAAGGGAACGTAGAAGCACCTTGAGAGCGACTTTCCGTCCGTGTTGTTTCGTGTCCTCTGCGAGGAAGACCTCGCCCATTCCGCCCTTGCCCAACCGTCGCAAGATGCGATAATGACCGATGAATTCAGGCACGGTCTCAGCACTGTGCTGATTGGAATTGTTTTGGGTTTCCGGCATGGAGGTTGACGTTTTCCGCACAACACGTCTCGCCTGATCACGGTTGGACGCATTGTATCACCCGCTTCTCACGTCGACGCATGAGGCTCATTTCAAAAAGTCAGAGGCCGATACTCGCGAAAATGGTTGGGATTTCCGGGCAAGAAGTAGGTTTTTCCGGCATTGCAGACATACTTGAAAGGGCAACAGGTTTGTATTACATAGCATCGAAACGCCGTTACGTGGCAAACTCCAGACATCGCCTAAGCCACCGTCTTAATCGTATGCACATCATCAGAACTCGAGTCGTAAATAAGTTTCTACCGCTGCTTTTTTTGGCAATCAGCCTGTCGATATCAGTTTCGGCGCAGAAACCAAAACCGTCGCCTAGTCCCACGCCGCTTGCCAGAGATGACCAGACCATCATCACTAATATTCGTCGAGTGCGGCTGCCAATCACTGTTGTTGATAAGAAAGGCCAGTTCGTACCGGGTCTAACACAAAGGGACTTTATTGTGTTGGAAGATAAGGTTCCTCAGCAGATCGAAACGTTTTCCGATGATCTTTCGCAAACGCTTCCGCTGTACGTTGCAGTGTTGATGGATACATCACCATCGACCGCCGGTAAACTCAAGTTCCAGCAAGAATCTGCGATGAACTTTATTCAAACCGTGGTCCGTCCGCGGAAAGATCGCGTGCTGTTTGGCACCTTCGATGATCAGATTTCTTTGCTGCAGGATTTCACCGACAAACTCGATCTACTCGACAAGGCAGTTTACGGTGTCAAGAAGATGGGCAAGCAAACGGCTCTGTTCGATGCCGTGTGGCAATTCTGCGATGAGAAAATGAGATCCGTACCAGGGCGGCGTGTATTGCTCCTCGTAACAGATGGTGAAGATACCTACAGCCGCGCCAATCTGCGTGACGCAATCGATATCGCACAACGAACAGAGACAACCATCTTCGCGATCTCAACGAAAGCAGGATTCATATCAACCGTGCCCGGTGTTGAAGCTGGTCAGGTTTCCGACAAAAAAGATCGCGCTCTGCAAACTTTAGCTGAAGAGACCGGAGGCCTTGCGTTCTTTACAGGCGACATGCTGACGCTCGAACGTTCATTCACCAAGATCTCGAAAGAGCTGCGCGCTCAATATCTGGTTACCTACAATCCCACGAACAAGAACTACGACGGCGCGTTTAGGAAGATCGACGTTAGGCTTAGCGATGGTCATGATGGCTTGAAGATCCGAACAAAACGCGGATACAAAGCGATTACCGACAGCGTAATGCAGCAGTAAAAGAAGGTAAGTATTTTGAAGATCCATCGTCACAATCACGCACGGCCAATAGTTTTAATGCTTTTAGTTTTCGCAGTGACCTGCGCCGGAGCAGTCACCGGACGAATGTCTGCCCAGTCATCGGCGAAGCCGGTTGTGAATGGATCAAATCAATCCGAAATCCAACCAACGGCATCGCCCACACCGCCGCCGCGTGTTCGAGAAGAAGTGCCACAGGATTCTGATGAAGTCGTCAAAGTAGAAACTAACCTTGCAAACATCTTCTTTACAGCCGCCGATCGAAATAAACGCTTTATCAGCAACTTGAAAGCTGAAGACATTCGAGTTTTTGAAGACGGACAGCCGCAACAGATTTTCACGTTTCAGCAAAACATCGATCTTCCTTTGTCGCTGGCTATTCTGATCGACACGAGCGCTTCGGAAGAACGTACGCTACCGGATGAAAAGGCTGCGGCGCGCGCATTTCTGGAGAGCGTACTCGCAAACAAAGATGAGGCTGCGGTCATCTCGTTTACGGGCGAGACCACCCTTGAGCAATCATTTACCGGAAATGTCGAACGTCTGCGACACGCTATCGATCGTGTGGAATTCGTTCCTCCATCGGGATATATCGGCGGTGGTGTTGTGGTTAATGGCACACCTCCTATCTCTGGAACAAACCAGAGTCTTGCCGGATCGACGGCGATTTGGGACGCCATCTGGGTGACATCTGACGAGGTAATTAGCGACTCCGCCGAACACACGCGCAGAGCAATCATCCTGCTTACAGACGGCCACGACACGAGTAGTCGAATGAAAATGCATGAGGCCATCGAACGCGCCCAAAAAGTAGATGCGCTGATATACGCTATCGGTATCGGTGATCGCTACAGCTACGATGTGGAAGAAGGCTCACTACAAAAAGTTGCCGAAAAGACTGGCGGTCGAGCGTATTTCCCAAACAATGAGCGCGACTTGAGAGAAGCGTTCGCACAGATTCAGCGAGACCTGCGCGAACAGTATCTGGTTGCCTACTCTCCTACGAACAAGAATCGAGACGGCTCATACCGGCGAGTGGAGATTCAGATCGTGAATCAGGAACTAAAGCAACAGAATCTCAAGTTAAATTACCGTCCCGGCTACTTCGCAAAGACAGTCACGCCGGAGCCTGTTCGAAGACGTCCCGAATAGCCTTGATATAACCAACCGCTACCTCACGCAGATGGTCCTAAAAAGGCCGTAAACTATAGAAAATAAAGCGGTGACAAACTTTGAACAACTCTGTTATACTCCCTGAGCCTTTGGAGTGCGTCCGAGGTCTGACCTCCCACAATCCGCGGTAAATCACCTCAGCGTTCGCCTGGTCTGAACCGAATGAATCCCATCACGTCCGATCGTGGCCGGATACTGATCGTCGATCAAGATCGAAAGGTTCTCGATCTGCTCCTCGAGCTGCTCTCACGTGAAGGGTATGAGATTGCGCCGGCCACGGACGGGGCTGAAGCTTTCGAACTTGCTTTATCGTTTGAGCCCGACACGGTCATCAGTGGCGTTGTAATGCCGGTCGTCGGCGGCTTGGAGTTATGCAGGCACCTTAAAGCCGATCCTCGAACAGCAAACATTCCTGTTCTCCTTATCAGCGCAACGCACCGCTCGGCTGAGGAAGGAATTCAGGGCCTGTATGCCGGCGCGGACGACTATCTGGGAATTCCTTTTCGGCATGAAGAACTCCTGGTGAAGATCGCGCGCCTCACTGAACGGCACAGGAGCGGCAAACACTATCGCGAGCTATTTGAAAATGCCAATGACATCATTTACACGCACGACCTTGCGGGCAACTTCACGTCGCTAAATCAAAGTGGCGAACGCATCACCGGCTACTCACGTCAAGAAGCGATGACAATGAACGTAGCCGATGTAATCGCGCCGGAATTTCTCCAACTCGCGCGCGAGATGATTGCGCACAAGGCTACCGAAAATGTCCCAACGGTTTACGAGCTCGACATAATTACGAAGAGTGGCGAACGCGTACGACTGGAGGTCAGTACGCGGCTCATGTATCACGATGGTAGGGCCGTTGGTGTCCAGGGCATCGCGCGCGACATAACAGAGAGAAAACGTTCAGAGCTGGCACTCCTTCAAACGCAGACGTTCTTCAACAGCTTCATGGATAACAGTCCTGCAGTTGCGTTCATGAAGGATGCTGACGGTCGGTATGTTTATGTAAACAAACCCTTCGAACGACTGTTTGGGCGAGCACTCTTATTCCTTCGCGGTAAAACGAGCTTCGATTGGTTACCGGCAGAATTCGCTCGACAGACCCACGAACACGATTTGAAGGTACTGGCAACGGGCCATCCTGAAGAGGTTATTGAGACAGTTTCCACCGAGGACGGCACTCCTCACCAATGGCTCGTTTTTAAGTTTCCTACCACAGATCCATTGGGCAACAAGTATGTTGCCGGCGTCGGTGTTGACATCAGCGAACGGCGTCGAGCGGAAGAAGCATTAGCACAACAAGTGCAGCGGGAAGCGATGTCCCACCGAATCTCGCAGGCGATTCGCTGCTCGCTGGATAGCGCTGAGATTTTTCACACGGCTGTGAAAGAACTGGGATCGTACCTGAATGTCGGGCGCTGCTCTCTCTATATGCGCGATGACTGGACCAAGCGCGCCACAAATGTTGCTGAATACCATGCCGAAGGCGTTCAACCCGCCGGATCCGATTTTGATCTCGATCACTTGCAGGTACTGATTGACGCGTTGGATAAGACAGGCGTTTTGGCTTTTGACGATGCGGCAAATGACACCACCATAACCGAGCTCTACGAAAACATCCTGAAACCTGCGGACGTTAAGTCGATCATGTACGTTGCGATTCGCGTCGGAGAGGATGTTCCCGCGGCATTCGCACTTTCGACAACTGACCGCCTGAGACACTGGTCTGAAGCTGATATCGCGCTCGCCAAAGCGGTTGCGGACCAAACCGGAATCGCAATTCGTCAGGCGGAGCTTTATCAGAAAGCGGAAGCGACCTCTAAGCGTGAGGCGCTGGTCAACAGATTGACGATGATCATCCGCGCGTCTCTTAGTTTGCCTGACGTTCTAAGTACTGCCACGCGTGAGCTGGGCGTGGCACTGTCGGCTTCCCGCGTTCATCTTTACCTTCACAACAATGAAGACTTCAGCTCGCCCCTGGAACACGAATACGTCGCGAATGGTGTCGGCACGATCAAGCATCTTGGAATCAATTACGATGATGCGATTGGGCGGCAACTCTCGGATACAAAACATCCGTTGATTATCGACGACGCATGGAAGTACCAGGGTGGTGCAAAACAACTGAGCTCTTTCGTTCGGAATATTTCGCGCGAGCTCGGTGTTCGATCGCAGATTAATTACCCGATAGTCGTAAAAGGACAGTTTCGCGGTGTCTTGAGCATCCACCAGACCGATCGAATGCGACGATGGACTGACGGTGAGCTAACACTCGTTGATGCACTAGCCGAACGGCTTGCGATAGCGATCGCGCAGGCCGAGTTATTCGAAATGGTGGCGCGCGGAAAAGCAGAGTGGGAAGCAACCTTTGATGCAATGTCAGATGGCATCTTCATCTTTGATCAGGTTGGCTCCCTTAAACGCGTGAATCGCGCGGGAGCAGCAATGGAAGCGGCTCATCCGCGAGTTCTACTTGGTCGCAAATGCTGCGAAGTCCTTCGCGCAACCGATGACGAGGGATGCATCGTTGAAAAGGCTATGGCTGACGGTCGCAGCGTCACGGTAGAAATTACGCCCACCCGGCTCAATCGACCTTTGCTGGTGACAGTCGAGCCAGTCGTTAATGAAAACGACAAGACGCTGGCAGTTGTTTGTACGGCTCGCGATCTATCAGAGCTACGAAAGGCCCAAGCCGTCGCGCGTGAGCATCAATCCTTGCTGACGAATATCCTCGAGAGCGCTCGTGAATCAATCTATGCGGTCGACGCCGACGGACGTTTCAAGTGGACCAACAGCGCCACGTTGAAAGCTTTGGGATATCAGCGCAACGAATTGATTGGACGTCCTCTGCTGGAGTTGGTGTATGAGCCGGATCGACCGTTGGTAAAGGAGAAACTCGATGCAGCGTTAACGGGACACCCGCAAACGTACGAGATGCGCTACTTTTCGCACGAAGGAAAGCTGCGTTATGCACGCGTCGATAATTCGCCACTGGTCGTTGATGGTAAGGCCACGGGTGTACTGGGAATCGCTCGTGATATCACGGAGCAAAAGGAGGAACGTGAGCGAGCAGCACGAGCCGACAAGCTACGCGCGTTGGGTCAACTGGCGTCAGGCGTCGCCCACGATTTCAACAACTCGCTCGCGGCGATACTCGGTCGAGCTCAGTTACTCCGAAGACAAATCACGGATGAGGCACTTATCCGGAATCTCGGCATCATTCAAACCGCCGCTGAAGATGCGGCGGCAACGGTCAGGCGCATTCAAACATTCGCGCGAAAATCGCCAGCCAAAGAATTTGACCTCGTTGATTTGCGCAGCCTCTTGACTGACGCGGTCGAAATCACAAGAACACGTTGGGAGAACGAGGCACGTATTCGAGGATTGCGCTACGACGTACAGCTGGAAGCCAACGATGATTGCCAGACGTACGGCAGTGCCTCTGAACTGCGTGAGGTTTTTGTCAATCTAATCGTGAACGCGGTAGACGCAATGCCAAGAGGTGGAAGACTTGACATCAACTGCCGGCGTCACGATAAGCGTCTACAACTTCAATTCGTCGATAATGGTCTGGGCATGCCGGAGGATGTTCGACAAAAGATCTTCGAACCGTTCTTTTCCACAAAGGGCGCCCATGGAACTGGTCTAGGTTTGTCAGTCAGCCACAGCATAGTCGAGCGTCATGCAGGTTCAATCAGCGTCAGATCCGAGGTTGGCAAAGGTTCGGTATTTACGGTTGAGCTGCCGGCAGACATGCGCGAGTCAATGCAACCTGACGAGTTTACAGGAAAGGACAAAGTACTGGGTCTGACTATCCTTGTCGTAGACGATGAGCAGTCAGTCCGCGAGACACTTGCGGAAATGCTGGTTGCTGCAAATCACAAAGTCGAACGCGCTGAGAGTGGGCCAGACGCGATTCGCAAGCTGCGGACGCAGAGTTTTGATTTTGTCTTCACCGATCTGCAGATGCCGGAGATGGACGGGTGGGAGACGGCGAGAGTGATTCGCAAACAATGGCCGGAAGTAAAGATTGTGCTTGTGACAGGCTACGGACCCACCGCTGATCCGCCAGAAGGCGAAGACGATTTGGTTGACGGAATAATCGGCAAACCCTTCAACTTTCATCAGGTGACCTCAACGCTGGAGAAGTTGAAGCGTAAAGAGCTTGTTAGAGCATAGCCGCTGAGAGTGTGGAATTCCCCCTCTCATTCACCCCAGGCGCAGCGGCACTGTAGAATGCCTGCAACCGTTGCAACGGTTTCTGAAATAGCTCACATCCCAAACAACGCGGGAACCAGGTAAACCGTTAAAACGGTTCGCTCAATTTCCGCGTTGATAACCCCAAGCTAAAGCCTGGGGTGAATGAGAAGTTCTCTTCTCGCGAACTCTCAGTTGTAGCTCATTATCCCCGCGCTGGCAGTAAACCCAACTCCAAAACCCACGACGATTACCGGCCCTGACCAGTCGTTCTTCTGGGCCAGCATGAACCCTGTTGAGGCACTCGATAGGTTTCCGTACTTTTCCAATACTTGATAAGAGCCATGGACCTTCGAGGAGTCGGGCGACAGATCCAGTTGAGAACATACTCCATCGAGAATCTTCTTGCTGCCGGTATGGATGAGGCAATCGGATATGCCATCCATATCAGACACAGGAGATTCCGGATGGTTGAGAACGTTCATGACCGTCGTAACCGCGTAATGTGCGCCGCGTGAAGGTACACTCGGCTTCATGAAGTATTGTGGTCTACCTTCCAGGAATGGATGTGAACTGTTGCTAACCATCGTGAGCAGGCTCATGTCGTTCGGCTCATCGTTGGTCAGGTGGGAGATTGGTCCAAAGGCTGGTTTTCCTTCTTCGCTGCCAACGATCAGCGCGACCGCGCCATCCCCGAACAGCATAGACTGAATTACGAAGGTGGTATCCAACCTTTGTTGTTCAAATTGGTCGAAATCAAGTTTCTGCTCCTTCTTTAGTCTGAGGATCTCACGGAAACCGTAGTATTCATCGCGGAGAAGCGGAGCAACATAAGGCGTGTGCGCCTCGGACGTGAGAACGATTGCGAGTTTCCCTGGATTCGCCGTCAGATACCATTGCGCGACTTCGATCGACTTCAGCAAGACTGAACAACCCTGTGCTTGCATATTGACGGTTCGAATTGAGCGCGAAAGTAGACCATGCGTCTTTCCGATTACTTCAGAGGCGAGACATGGAAGCATCTGATCCGGCGTGTTAGTTGCGGCGATGAGCAATCCGATGCGGGAGGCATCGCCACCCCATTGTTCAAGGCAGCGACGTGTTGCCGCCACGCCGAGTTCGGTAGTAGAGCTGGTTGCGATCTTTGGTTTACCGGACAGAAATTCCGGATAGTTCTCTATCGTGGAATACCTCTGTTCAACCCCGAGTGAATTGATTGAGTTAATAAGTTCGGGGGAGAGTTTGTGGATTAGATTGCCGACGAGTTCGGAAGTTTTGAACGCGTGTCGAGGTGTCGCAGTTGCCGCTGACAGCAGGTTCATCTTGGGGGTTCCCTTACTTGTTCGAATTTGATTCCGGTCGTGCGCCGTCGAACGTTGGTTTTTCAACCTCGGTGTTTATCAATGCGCGTGCCGCTCTTCGGATGTGGGATGTAAGAAGACGTAAGCCTTGTTATTTCACCAGTTGAGCGTTCTTGACGGGATCGGGTTTGATCGGAGATCCGGCGTGAAGTGGATACGCGGTAAACACGAGTCTTGCCAGGTTCGAATTTGCCTTGAAAAAAGATAATTGGCTTTGGCAAGAAATTGCTTACGAGCTATACAGTTGAGTAGCTGCTACCCATGACTCCACGACTTCACGACTCCGGCTTTGCCTCAAAAGTCGATTTCGGTGGTAACGAGTTTCGTGTTTAGTTCGTGTGACTTCGTGGATCGTTCCTTTTGTCCAGAAACTAAGGACGATCCACGAAGTCACACTAACCAACACGAACCAAAACCACGACTCCATTGCTACTTCAGCGAATACTTACCGATCGTTCTCTCACCGATGCTGCCGAAGTACAGCGCACCATCTCGTTCGACGACGTTGGCAATCTCCGCGTAGCAGTTGGGTGAACCGTCCTGAAGGTTTTCGATAACGTGACCCGTCGTGTCTAAACCGACCACGAACGAGTATCGCTTGGGAGCCGGTTGCAAGAACTTTGGGAGTCGCATTACGATTTTGCGAAGGAATGGATGCGGAAGGATCTTGTCGAATACTTTGTCGCGAGGGGTTACAAGTGCGAGCCAGAACTTGTCTTTGCCATTTGATGAGATTCCATCGGGGAAGCCAGGCAGGTTCTCGATGAAGACGTCCGATTGACTCTGTCGAGCACCACTTAACCAGACGCGCATCACACGATACGTTCCCGTCTCTACGACGAGCACAAAAGTCTGATCCGGACTAACAGCCACGCCGTTGGCAAAGTGAAGTCCGCTCAAAATCGTCCGTGATTGCTTTGTCTTTGGATCGTAAGCCAGCAGCCGGCCGTTCGGTCGATGCTCGAGCAGGTCCGCCGTAAACTGACTAATCGGAAACTTGTTCGACGCTTCGGTGAAATAGATCGTCCCGTCACGCGCCACATCCAAATCGTTCAAACAACCAAATCGGGCACCTTCCGATTCATTTGCTAGCGTTTGAATCACTCCATTTGAATCGATCGACAACAGACCTTTGACTGCGTCAGCGACAATCAGATTACCGGACGCGTCGAAAGCGAGACCAAGTGGCCGTCCATGGGTGTTAGAGAACAATCGGGGCTGAGTGCCGGCGGCTTCGATCACCATGATCCGCCCATCGTCGAAGCCACCGTAAACGCGTCCCGCATTATCAATCGCCACATCTTCAGGCGAATTACCATCACCGAGATAAAGCCTCTGCGTCGAAGACAAACGTGTGTTTGGTTGGTATGGACCGGCGAGCTCGGGAGCAATTGGAGGTTGCCACGCAACAGGATCGATGGGAACTGGCGCGACAAGTAAATAAACGAGCGCCAGGACAATCAACACAACGGCGATCAGGGCCAGGCGCTTCATATCGTCAGGGGCACGAGCAGCAGGCAGGAGCAGAAGAGATCGGAGCAGGGGCAGCAAAAAGGAGCACGAAAGTAGTCTGCTCCTGCGTGGTGCTCCTGCTCCTGTTTTTCGTGCTCCTGCGTGCTGCTTCTGCCCTGTCTGTGTAATCTGTGGATACTCTTCAACGCTCACCACGCGACAGCTGGACCTGTGATTCAAGTTCGACAGTCAGGATTCGGATACCAGGCTGGTCCATCGGCTCGATCAGACGGAGGGATTCATCCAGAATTCGACGCTGGTGCTCGGGCCAGTCTGGCTTGCCTGCGACACTTCCAAGTTCGCCGTTGTAGAGCGCAACCCGCGGCGGCCTCACACTTTCCATAACGTCCTTAACGACCGCGAGCGTCATTGTGGGAATTCCTGCCTCTTCAATCATCCTTGCGACTAAGCCGACCGACTGATGACAAAGCAGCGACGCCGGTACGAGCAACGCTGCCTGTACTTCATGCCGAACTAATCGTTGGACCAGCGGCGCAGCCAACTCCTCGACGAGATGGCCCGCATCCGGAATGTAACCGCAGAAGCTCCAGAA
>Ga0114129_10009797_pt1 | contig 13661 bp, 15 predicted proteins | sample RhiMetdeltSRZDD1_FD_80071 | JGI IMG/M metagenome (GOLD analysis project Ga0114129, IMG submission 80071) | Populus rhizosphere microbial communities from Tennessee, USA - Rhizosphere MetaG P. deltoides SRZDD1 (version 2) (version 2) | ecosystem: Host-associated > Plants > Roots > Rhizosphere >...
ACCTCGCGCGTGTGCTCGCCCAGGCGCGGGGCCGGGCGGCGCACGCCAGTGTCGACGCCTGACGCGAGGAACGGGAAGCTCAGCATGCGGAGCGGCCGCGGGAGCCCCGGCTGCTCGATCTCGGTCACGAGGCCAAGGTGCTTCACTTGCGGGTCGTCGAACACCTCGTCGAACTCGTAGATCGGCCCCACCGCGATCGACACGGCCGCGAAGCGTGACACCCATTCGGTCGTGTCGGCGGTGGCGAGGCGCGTCTCCACCCGCTCCTTGAACTCGGCGTGGTGGCGGAGGCGGTCGTCGTTGGTGGCGAACTTCGGATGGTCGCGCAGCTCGGGGTCGCCGAGGCCCTCGCAGAAGCGCGGCCACTGCTCCTGACCGGTGATCACGATCATGACGAAGCCATCGCGCGTGCGGAATACCTCGGCGGGCGTCAGGTTCGCGTTCCGATTGCCCGTGCGCCCCGGTACCACGCCGGAGTCGAAGTACATCGCGACCGGATCCGGCAGCATGCCGAGCATGGCGGCGAGCAGGTTCACGTCGACGTGGGCGCCCCTGCCGGTGCGCAGGCGCTGGACGAGGGCGGCGTTGATGGCGCCGAACGTCACGTACGACGCGGCGAGATCGGCGATGGAGCCGCCCGGCCGCGTGGGCGGGTGCCCCGGCATTCCGGTGAGCGCCATCACCCCGCTCATGCCGAGCGCGATGGAGTTGTATCCGGGCCGCTTCGCGTACGGTCCCGACCGACCGAAGCCGCTCACCGACGCGTAGACGACACCGGGATTCACCGCGCGCACGGCTTCGTAGCCGAGCCCGAGCTTGTCGGCGCCGCCGGGCACGAAGTTCTCGATGACGACGTCCGCGCGCCGCGCAAGGTCGAAGGCGATGCGGGCGCCGTCGGGATGGGCGAGATCGAGCGCGATGCCGCGCTTGTTCCGGTTGACGGCCGCGAACATCGCGCTCATGCCGTCGCCGCGGATCCACCGGAGATCGTCGCCGCGTCCGGGCCGCTCCACCCGCACAACGTCGGCGCCGAGATCGCCGAGCAGCATCGCCGCGTACGGCCCCGCGATGATCCGGGACAGATCCAGCACGCGAATGCCTTCCAGCATCTCAGCGCTCCAAAAAGCCTTCCGTCATCGCGTTCACGGCCGGTGTGCCGGTGCGGGCGATGGCGTCGATACGCGCCTTGACCTCCGCGAGCGCGCGGAACGGCTTGGCGGCGAGGCGCGCCGCGTAGTCGCGGACGCCGGCCTCCAGCCCGTCCGCGGGGAAGACGCGATGGACCAGCCCGAGCGCGAGCGCCTCCGCAGCGGCGTAGCGGCGGCCTTCCATGATGATCTCCTTGGCGCGCGCGGGCCCTACGAGGCGGACGAAGCGCGTGGTCGAGGCGACACCGAGCGGCACGCCGAGCTCCACCTCGGGGATCCAGAGCTGCGCTTCCGCCGCTGCGAAGCGAAAGTCGCACGCGAGCGTGAGGCCCCAGCCGCCGCCGACGGCGTGGCCGTTGATCATGGCGATCGTCGGTTGCTCGAGCATCTCCAGCAGCCCGGTGACCCGTTCGAAGAGGCGCCGGAACTGGGTGCGCCGCTCGGCGAAGACGCGGCGGCGCTCGTCAGGCGACATGGATGCGCGCATGGGCGCGTCGGCGCCGGCGGAGAAGACGGGAGCGGCGCCGGTGACGATGACGACGCGGACGTCGCGCTCATCGCGCAAGGCCGTGAAGGCGTCCCCGAGCGCGGTGAGCATCGCATCGCTCAGTGAATTGCGACGCTCGGGTCGATTCAGGGTCACCCGGGCGACGTTGCCGTCGCGGACGACGATGACCTCGCCGCCCTCGGTCGTCATCGCGGTCATCGGGCCAGCACCTTGCCCACGCCCGTGCGCACGGCATGCACGAGGCTTCGGCCGAGGGCGGTGAGCGCCTCCACCCGACGCGCGTCTTTGAGTCCATTTGCGTCGAACGCGGTGGCGGCGTGGGGGACGAGCACGGTGCCCGGCATCACCCACACACCGAGCGCGCTCAGGACGCGGCGGACGTCGAGCTGGCTCCGCGCGGACCCCTGCGCGCCCGGCGACGCGCCGAACGAGGCCGCCACCTTGCCTCCGAATGTGTTCGGGGGGCGTGATGCCCAGTCGATCGCGTTCTTCAGCACGCCGGACATGCCGTGATTGTATTCGGGCGAGGCGATGAGCAGGCCGTCCGCGGCGAGGATGATCGCGCGCCAGCGCTCGACCGGCTCGGGGAAGTGGCCATCGCGTTCGAGGTCGCCGTTGTAGAGGGGCAGCGCGAGGTGCTCGGGGCCGAGCTCCTCCACGCCGCCCCCGGCTTCCCGCGCGCCGGCCACCGCGTAGCGCAAGAGCACGCGATTGAAGGACGCCTCGCGCAGACTTCCGGCAAAGGCGACGATCCGGGTCCGTTCCATCCGGCCCACTTTAGCCCATCTGTCACGGCACGAAGCGGACGCCGGTAGATCGGACGCCTCACTGACGCGCGACGCGGACCGGACAGATCGCGCGCATCGCTCACGGCGCGAAGTGGATGCGGTAGATCACGCCCGCGTGGTCGTCGGAGACGTAGAGCGCACCATCCGGCCCCACCACGACGTCCACCGGCCGGCCCAGCACGCGATCGCCCTGGTGGAAGCCGGTGGCGAAGTCCTCCACGCGCGGCGGCGCCGCCGCCCGGCGCACGCGGACGATCTTGCGACCGACCGCGGGAAGGCCGGGCCGTGATCCGTGCAGGGCCACGAAGAGATCGCCGCGGTACTCCGCGGGAAACTGACGACCCATGTAGAACGTGAGGCCGAGCGGCGCCGAATGCGGCGGCAACTCCACCGTCGGCAGCGTCATCTCGCGACAGTCGCCGGGATCGCGCAGCTCGGGATCACGGGCGAACACGCCGCCGGCGGCGAAGCAGCTCGGCCAGCCATACGACGCACCTTCGGCGACCGACGTCACGTAGTCCGGCGGCGCCCCGCCCGCGCGCCAGTCACGCTCGTTGATCGTCGTCCACAGCACGCCGTCGCGGGGATCGAACGCGAGCCCCACCGGGTTGCGCAGGCCGGCGGCGAAGATCCGCGCGTTCGTCCCGTCGGCGGAGTAGCGCATGATGGTGGCGCGACGGGGATCGCGCTCGCGGCACACGTCGCAGGAGGACCCGATCGCGACGTAGAGACGACCGTCGGGGCCGAACGCGAGCGACCGCGTCCAGTGATGCCCGCTGTGCGGAAGATCGCGAACGATCGGCACCGCGTTGCGCGCGGCGAGCGTCCGCGCGTCGTACCGCAAGCGCACGATGCGTCCCGTCTCCGCGACGTAGAGATGGCGATCGCGAAAGGCGAGGCCGTGCGGGCGATCGAGCTGATCCGCCACGGTCACCACGCGGCCGCGCACCGCCACCACGCGGCCTTCGCGCGACAGTGACGCGAGCAGCGTGCCCCCATGATCGAAGACGAGCGCACGCGGACCGGCGAGACCGGTGGCGACGATGTCGGCGCGGAACCCGGGGGGCAGCCGCAGCGCTGATGGCTGCGCGGCGGCGGGAGCGGCGACCGCGAGCATTGCCGCCGCGACGACGGCAGCGGTCAGCCGCCCCCTCGAGCGAGTCGCGTCAGGCCTCCGCCGTGGTGGGATCGATGACCGAGCGGACCTCGGAGATGCGACTGGCGGGGAAGCCGCTCAGCCGCGCGTGCTCGCGAATCATCTCCTCGTTCGGCGCGACGTAGACGCAGTAGATCTTGTCGTTGGTGACGAAGCTCTGCACCCACTGGATCTTGGGGCCGAGCTTGCCGAGAGCCTCGTTCGACGTCTGTGAGCCGTCGCGGCGCTGCTCCGGGGTCATCCCGCCCACACCCGGCATGTCACGCTCGATCACGTACTTCGGCATAGTCGCCTCCTCGTGGCGGTTAGGATGCTGATCACGTTCAACTCGTTGCTGGTCATTGCTCAGGGCGCTACCGGAGGACGGTGCTCGATGCCATAACGGGCATAGATTTTTCCCACCGTCCCGTCCGTCACCAGCCGGTCGATGGCGGCATCGATCGCTTCGCGGAAAGGCGCGTCGGCGCGCCGCAGACCCACGGCGAGGTTCCAGCGCAGCTCGGGCTCCCCGTCGTAGGCGTGAACGAAGCGGAGCGGCGAGTCGGGATGGCGCAGCTTGAAATAGCCGGCGGTCGCCGGCGACACCGCGGCCGCGTCCACCTCACCGCGGACGACCGCGTCCACCATGTCTTCCTCGAAGCCATAGAACGTGAGGCGCGCCCCGCGCTGCCCGAGCAGCATCGCCGCCAGCGATCGTCCCCGCACGCCGACGCGACGCCCGTTGAGATCGTCGAACGTCGTCACGCCGGTGATGTCGGCGCGCACGGCGAGGCCGACGCCGCTGCGCTGGTACGGCTTCGAGAGCTGCAGACGACGCTCCGCCTGCGCTTCCGGGACGGCGATCGTGTCGAGCACGATGTCGCAGTCGGCGGCGCGGAACTGGAAACCGTTCGTGACCCAGTCCACGTGCAGCGTCACGCCGAGGGCCTGCGCGAGGGCCCGCGCGAGCTCGATCTGGAAGCCGGGCGGCTCCTGCGTCTTGCTCGCGAACGGCAGCGCGTTCGCGTGCGCGCACAGCGACAGCATGCCGCGGTCGCGAATCACGTCGAGCGGACGCGCGGCGGCCGAGCACGCGAGAGTGACCGACACGACGACAACGGGCACAGCGATGCGCCACGCTCGCGTCATTGCGGCTCGTCCTTCAGGCTGCGGATGTACGCGATGAGGGCGCGCATCTGCGCCTCGCTGAACGCGCCGCCATAGGCCGGCATCGCGCCCTGCTTGCCCGTCCTGATGCGCTCGAGCAAGTAGGCGTCGGGGCGCTCGGTGCCGGCGAGCTTGGGACCGCGCCCGGCGACGCGGCCGCCGCCCTGATGACAAAAGCCGCACGTGGTGGCGAAGAGCTGCTCGCCGGCCTTGGCGTCGATGGACGCCGTCTTGCCCTGGGCGGGGGCTGGTGTGGCGTCGCTGGGCGCCGGGGTCTGCGCCGGCGACGGAGTCGGCGCATCGAAGATCGTGATGGCCACGATGAGCACGACCGCGACGGTGAGGGGATCACGCATGACGACATGCTACCGCGGCGGGCACGAGCGCGCGCGCCCGTGCCCGCCGCGATCTCACTACTCCAGGGTGAAGACGACGATGGCACCCGAGTCCTTCGGCATGCTCTTGTACGGCTCCCCGAAGAGCGCGCCGAACTCGTCACCGACGAGTGAGCCCCAGCCCGTGGCGACGGCGATGTACTGCTTGCCCTTGGCCGCGTAACTGATGATCCCGCCGTTATGGCCGATGCCGTTGTTGTGCGCCCACACTTCCTGCCCGGTCTCGGCGTTGAACGCGCGCAGCATCCCGCGCGAATCGGGCACGAACACGAGATTACCGGCCGTCGCGAGCAGGCTGGCGAGCGGCGGCTCCGGGAACATCACTTCCCACTTCTTCGCGCCCGTCACGGGATCGCGGCCGGAGAGATGCCCATGCGCCTTGCCGCCCTCCGGATCCCGGAGCGTGAAGTTCGCGCCGAGGTCGAGCTGCGCTTGCGGCTCGAGGACCGGCGTCGTCTTGATGACCTCGAGGTCCATGCACCATTCCTGACCGATCTTGTAGTAGAGGCCGGTCTTGGGGCTGTAGGCGCCCGAGTTCCAGCTCATGCCGCCCGCGATGGCGGGGCAGAGGTTCGTGTGCTTGCCGAGGGCCAGATCGCGGCGGCCGATGAGCACGCCCGTCTTGGGATCGACGCCCTTCACGAAGTTGATGTTCTTGGCGAGCTGCCAGACGTTCACGACGCTCGCGTCCTTGCGGTCGTAGACGAAAACGTGGCCGCCCTTGTTCGGATGGACGACGAGCTTCTTGCCGTCGCGGTCGAGCATCACGAACTCGCCCACCGCGCTGTCGAAGTCCCACGCGTCGTGCGGCAATTCCTGATGGTAGAACTTGAGCTTTCCGGTGTCAGCGTCGAGACCAATGATCGACGTCGTGTAGAGGTTGTCGCCCGGCCGCGGGCCCGTTGTCTTCCACTCGGCGCCCGCCCAGTCGTAGAGCGGCGCCGGATTGCCGGTGCCCCACCAGACCGCGTTTGTCTCGGGATCGTAGGCGCCGGCCATCCAGCCGCCGCCGCCACCGGTCTTCCACGATTCGCCGCCCCAGGTCTTCATCGCTTCGTCGGTGCCGGCGACGGTGAGGAACTCCCACACCTTGCGACCGCTGGCAGCGTCGACGCCGAAGATCGGGCCGCGCCCCGGCCACTCGCCGCCCTGGGAGCCGATGATGACCTTGTCCTTCACGAACAACGGCGCGCCCGTGAAGCCGACCGTCAGCTTCTCGGAGTTCACGAGCTTGGTATCCCACGCCGGCTGGCCCGTCTTCATGTCGAGCGCGATGAGCCGCCCATCGACGGTGCCGACGTAGACCTTCCCCATGCCGAGCGCGATGCCGCGCGTGTACGGCGAGTGCGTCTGCGCGGCCACGAGGTCTTCGTTCAGCTTCGGGAAATACGACCAGAGCGGCTTGCCGGTGGCGGCGTCGAGCGCCCACACGCGACTGTACGAACCCGTGTAGTACAGGACGCCGTCGGCGACGAGCGGCATGGATTGCAGGCCGCGCGTGGAGCGCCCGGGATGATGCACCCACGCCACCTTCAGCTTCTTGACGTTGTCGGAGTTGATCTCCGTGAGCGGACTGTAGTGCCACGACCGATAGCTCCCGTGATACGTCGTCCAGTCGCCCCCGGCCGGGTCCATCATCGACGCGCTTCCACTACTCGTGCTGCTCGTGCTGCTGCCCGACGTCGTGGTGCACGCGCCGGTCGCGAGCATCATCATTGCCAGGCCCGCCAGGTACACCGCTCCCCGTTGCCTTGTCATGCCGGCCTCCGTTTGCTGCATGAGTGGCGCGCGATGCCGATGGCCTGACCGTGAGTGCGATCGGTCGCCGGGGTTCCGCTCGCCGGGTTGAGGTCCTCGAGCCGCGGCGTTCTCGTGTTTACCGCCCTAGATCGCAGATGCCGACCTATATAAAGAGACGACCGTGGAAAGTCAACGACGCACGTGATCGCTGACGGTCAGAAACGTGCGCGTGGTGAAATTTTCAGGCGGTCGGCTCTGAGTGGTCTGACCATTCGCGCCCTGCGGTGATGGGGCCAAGAGCCCCGTGAGCATTGCTTGACGACGCGGCGCGGCTCTTTTACCATCTGCCAACCAAGGCTTTCGGTGATGCACCCGCGCGAGTGGAGGTGAGGGGATGGCCTGGGAGACGCCGACGTTCGTGGAAGTGAAGATGGACGCCGAGATCAACTCGTACCAGGACGATTTCGATCGCGAGACCGACGACCGCTTCTAGGGTCTGACTCGGTTCGTCCTGCGCAGCCCTTCTTGACGGCCGTCCGGCCGCCCGGAAGGGCTGCTGTGTTTCAGGGGGTCGTCCGTGCTCATCCGCGTGCTGGGCTCAGCGGCCGGGGGCGGTTTTCCCCAGTGGAACTGCGGCTGCCCGAATTGTCGGGGCGTTCGGGAAGGCAAGATCCCGGCGGCGGCGCGGACGCAGGAGTCCGTCGCCGTCAGCGAGGACGGCGAGCAGTGGTTCGTGCTCAACGCGTCGCCCGAGATCCGCGGCCAGATCGAAAACTTTGCGCCGCTGCATCCCCGCGAGCCCCGACATTCCGGAATCCAGGCGATCCTGCTCGGCAACGGCGACCTCGATCACTGCCTCGGTCTCCTGTCCCTCCGCGAATCCTACCCGCTCGTCGTGTACGCGACTGACGCCGTCCGTCGTGGGTTCACGGAAGGCAACGTGCTCTACCGGACGCTCGAGCGTTTCCCGGGACAGGTCACGTGGCGCATCCTCGCGCCCGGGCGCGTGGAGCCGCTGCGTGGCACCGGCGACCGCGAGAGCGGCCTCGACGTGGAGGCGATACCGGTGCCGGGAAAGCCGCCTCTGCATCTCGAAGGGCGCGTACCGCGCCAGCCCGAGGACAACGTCGCGTTTCGTCTTCGCGCGCGACGCTCGGGCCGCACGCTCGTCTACGCCTCCGCGGTGGGCGCGGTGAACGACGACGTGCGGCGCGCGCTCGCGCGCGCTGACTGCGTGTTCTTCGACGGGACGTTCTGGGCGGCGGACGAGCTGCCCGCGCTCGGCCTCGGCGACAAGCGCGCGGCGGACATGGCCCACATGCCCGTTGGCGGCACGGACGGGAGCCTGAGCGCGCTCCGCGGCATCACGGCCGCCCGCAAGATCTTCATCCATCTCAACAACACCAACCCGATGCTCCGCGACGACTCGTCGGCGAGAGCGGCGGTGGAGGCGGCGGGGTGGGAAGTCGCCTACGACGGCATGGAGGTGAGGCTGTGATCGAAACACGGCCGCCGTTGTCCCGGGACGAGTTCATCGAGCGCATCCGTCGCGAAGGCGAGCGTCGGTACCACGACGCGCACCGGTATCACCTGCTCATGCACGACGGGAAGCTCACGCAGCCGCAACTCCAGCAGTGGGTGCTGAACCGCTACTACTATCAGACGCGCATCCCCATCAAGGACGCGATCATCCTCTCGAAGTCCGAGGACCCCGCGTTCCGTCGCATGTGGATCCGGCGCATCCGCGACCACGACGGCGACGAGGAGGGCGAGGGCGGTCTCGAGCTCTGGCTGCGGCTGGCGGTCGGCGTAGGCCTGGATCGCGACGAGGTGGCGAGCTGTCGCTTCGTGCTGCCGGGCGTGCGCTTCGCGTGTGATGGATACGTCGAGCTCGTGCGCGAGCGAAGTCTGGTGGAGGCGGTCGCCTCCTCGCTCACGGAGTTCTTCGCGCCCGATCTCATGGTGAAGCGCATCGAGGCGTGGGAGCGGCACTACCCGTGGGTCGGGAAGGACATGCTGGACTACTTCCGCTCCCGCCCCCCACGGGCGCGGCGAGACTCGCAGGAGGCCATCGACTACGTGGTCCGCCACGCCACCACGTTGCCGCTCCAGGAACGGTGTATCGACGCGCTCATCCGGAAAACCGAGGTGCTGTGGCACCTGCTCGACTGCGTCTACGCCGCCTATATCGATCCCGCCTGGGGTCCGGGAGGCGCGCGCGCGTGATGCCGGAGGCGCGGCCGCGGCTCGCCGCCAAGGCCCGCTTGCGCTACGACCGGAAGTCCACGCGGTACATGCTGCTCTACCCCGAGCGCGGGCTCGTGCTCAATCCCACCGCCGCCGACATCGTCCAGCTCTGCACGGGCGAGCACACCGTCGAAGCGATCGTGCAACGGCTCGCGGAGAAGTACACCTCCCAGCCGCGCGAGGCCATCGCTCAGGAGGTGCAGACGTTCCTCGATGTCATGGCGGCGCGTGGGCTCGTCCACGCGGAGCCGTGATCGTGGACGAAGAGCGGGGCTCGTGCACGCGGCGTGGTCACGGAGGCCGCGTTTGACGCGTCACGCGCGGGGAGAGTACGCTTCCGCCGCGTGAGCGACGAATACCGTCCGTACACGCTGGTCGCCGAGCTGACCTATCGCTGCCCGCTCCGGTGCGCGTACTGCTCGAACCCGCTCGACTATGCCGGCCACACCGACACGCTCACGACCGAGGACTGGCGGCGCGTCTTCCGGGAGGCGGAAGACCTCGGCGTCGTGCAGCTCAATCTCACCGGCGGCGAGCCGCTCGTGCGCGACGATCTCGAGGCGCTCGTGGAAGAAGCGGAGCGACTCGATCTCTACACGAATCTGATCACGAGCGGCATCCCGCTCACGCGTGAGCGCCTCGCCGGCCTCGCGCGCCTCGGTCTCGACAACGTCCAGGTCTCCATCCAGGACGTGACGGCGGCGGCCTCGGACCGGATGGCGGGATTGCGCAGCTTCGAGCGCAAGCTGGAAGTCGCGCGCTGGGTGAAAGACCTCGGCCTGCCCCTCACCGTCAACACCGTGCTCCATCGCGACAATCTGGACGCGGTGGAGCACGTCATCGCGCTCGCCGAATCGCTGTGCGCCGACCGCCTGGAGCTCGCCAACACGCAGTACCTCGGGTGGGCGCTCGTGAACCGGCGTGCGCTCCTTCCCACGCCGGCCCAGCTGGAGGCGGCGAGGGCGGTGGCGGCGGCGGCGCGAGCGCGGTTGCAGGGCCGGATGGAAGTCCTGTTCGTCACGCCAGATTACTACTCGCGGGTGCCGAAGGCGTGCATGGACGGCTGGGGCCGTCGCTTCATCGTCGTCACGCCGGATGGTCTCGCGCTGCCGTGTCACGCCGCGCACACGCTGCCCGGCCTCGTCTGGGACAACGTCCGCGACCGCGCGCTCGGCGACATCTGGCGTGACTCACCGGGCTTCGCCGCCTTTCGCGGCGAGGCCTGGATGGCGGAGCCGTGCCGCAGCTGCGACCGCCGGGCGATCGACTTCGGCGGGTGCCGGTGCCAGGCCTACCATCTCACCGGTGACGCCGCCCTCACCGATCCCGCGTGCTCGCTCTCGCCGCATCACGACCTGGTGGAGACGGCACGGCGCGAAGCCCTCACGCCGCACACCGTGCCACCGCTCGTCTATCGCGCGGCCCGTCAACCCGCGCGGACGTGAGGCGCCGCCGCGTGGACGCAACGCTCTGGATCCTTCTCGGACTCGTGCTGGTCGCAACGGCGGTCGCGTTCGCGCGCGATCCCGCGCTGCCGTGGCGTGCGTTGCAATCGAGCGCGCGACTCGTGCGCGGTGTGTGGCTCGAGCTCGCGCTCGGCTTCGTGCTCGCCGGGTTGCTCGAGGTCTTGATCCCGCAGCCGGTGCTCTCGCGCTGGCTCGGCATGGAGCGGCCCGCGCAGGGCATCCTCGTCGGATGGGCGGCCGGGCTCGTGATCCCCGGCGGTCCCTATGTCCTCTTCCCGGTGGTCGCGAATCTCGTCCGCAACGGGGCCGCTCCGGGCGCGGTGATCGCGCTCTTGACCGCGAAGACGCTCGTGAGCCCGATCCGCATGCTCACCTACGAGGCGCCGTTGCTCGGCTGGCCACTGACGCTCGCGCGGTTCGTACCGGGTGTGCTGCTTCCGCCCGTCATGGGCGTCATCGGCCAGTGGCTGTTCGGAGTCTTCAAGCGATGACTGCGCCGCGCCTCGGTTGCGCTTGCATGATCGCGCCGAGGGTCTGGAGCGTGCTTCGATGATCGCACCGAGCGCGTGGATCGTCCTGCTGCGGCTCGTGGTGGGCGCCTGGTTCGTGAAAGCCGTATGGACCAAGCTCACGATCATGTGGCTCTGGGACGCCGTGCCCTACCCGGCCGTCTCCCCGCGCTTCATCGCCTTTCAGCCGCGACGCGTGGCGGAATTCGCGGCCGGCAACCCGCTCGCGTGGTACCGCGACTTTCTGGAAACAACGGTGCTGCCGCACGCGACGCTCTTCGCCAATCTCCAGACCTACGGTGAGATCGCGGTCGGCCTCGCTCTGGTGCTCGGCCTCTTCACCGGTCTCGCCGCCCTCGTCGGCCTCTTCCTGTGCGTGAACTACGGGCTCGCCAGCCAGTGGATGAGCTTCGGCCAGCAGGGCTTCCACGTCTTGCTCGTGACGTCGATGCTGATCTTCCTCGGCGCCCGCGCCGGCCGGGTGTGGGGCGTCGATGCGTTCCTCCGCCGTCTCGCCGGCTCGCGCGCGCGCGGCTGGCTCTCGCTCGTGACGTGACGGCGAAAACCCGACGCGCGTTCCTCCGGCACACGGCGATCGCCACGCTCGGTTCGCTCGCCGAGCGCGTGGCGCGTACGGCCGCACTCGCGGGCGCGGGCGCCCTGTTTGCGCGCCCGGCGCGGGCGGCGGAGACGTACGTGCTCGGCGTCGTGCTTCCCGCCGAGGTGGCCGCGGCGAGCGCGCTCCAGCAAGGCGCCGGGCTCGGTCTCGACGACGCCAACGCGCTCGCCAGGCTCTTCGGAAAGATGCTGCGGTTGGAGGCGGCGTCCGCGAGCGACGGTGCCGGTGCCGCCCGCGAAGCGCGGGCGCTCGCGCGCGGCGGCGCCCTCGGTGTGGTCGGCGGCACCGGTGCCGGCGTCGCCGACGGCTTGCGTGACGCGGCCGCGGACGGCGTGCTCGTCATGAACGTGGCGGCGCCCGACGACCGCCTGCGCAACGACCGCTGCGAGCGACGCCTGTTCCACGTCGCGCCGAGCGTCACGATGCTGGTGGACGCGCTCGCGCAGTGGGTGGTGGACCAGCGCCGGTTCACGCGCTGGGCGGTCGAGGGCGACGGCGGTGCGCGCGCGGTCGAGATCGAAGCGGCGACGCGCCGAGCGCTCGCCCGCCTCGGCGGCAGCGTGGTGGAATCGGTGTCCGCCGAGATCCGGCTCCTCGCCGGCGCCGACGACGCCGTGCGATCGGTGCTGGCGCGGGCGCGTGGCGAGGGACGCGCGGATCGCGTCGCCGGTATCGGCGGCGAGGTGCCGCTCGCGCTCGGCGGCGAGGAGGCGGCGGGACTCTGGAGCATGGGCTGGCATCCCGAGCTCGACCGCTTCAGCGCGCGCGAGCTCAACGCGCGCTTTCGCCGTCGCTTCAACGGGCCCATGACGGAACCGTCGTGGGCGGCATGGGCGGCCGTCAAGCTCGTGGGCGAAGCCATCGTGCGCGGCAACGCCACCGCCACCACGGCTGTGATCGCGTTCCTCGAATCGGCGCCGCCGTTCGATGGTCACAAGGGCAGCGCGCTCACGTTCCGGAAGTGGGATCATCAACTCCGCCAGCCGCTCTACGTGGCGGCGCCGCGCAAGCGCGACGAGATCGCGGGGCGCCGCGGCCCGTTCGCGGTGCTCGCCGACGTACCAGGCGGCGATCTCGATACGATCGGCACGACGGCCGCGGATACGCGTTGTCGGTTTCCGGCGTGAGGAGCACGGTCGTGGCCTTGGGGCCGCTGGTGTGGTTGTTCGCGAGCGCGGTCGTCGTTCTCGCCGGCGCGCCCGCGGTCGCGCTCGCCGCCCCGTTCGTCTACGTCTCGAACGAGCGCTCCAATAACGTCACCATCATCGACAGCGCGACCGACACCGTGGTGGCGACGGTGCCGGTAGGCGACCGGCCGCGCGGTATCGGCGTCAGCCCGGATGGCCGGAGCCTCTACGTGGCGATCGGGGAAGAAGACGTGATCGCCGTCCTCGACACCGCGAGCCGGAAGATCGTGAACAAGATCAGCGCGGGCAGCGATCCCGAGGCGTTTGCGGTGAGCCCGGATGGGACCCGGCTCTACGTCTCGAACGAGGATGCCAACGCGGCGTCGGTGATCGACGTGAAGACGGGCAACGTGCTCGCTTCGATCCCGGTCGGCACCGAGCCCGAGGGCGTCGCCGTCAGCCCTGACGGCAAGCTCGTCTACGTCACCGCGGAGACCACCCACACCGTCTCCGTCATCGACACCGCGAGCCTCAAGGTCGTCGCCACCATCCTGGTGGGGAGCCGGCCGCGCGAGGCCGCGTTCACGCCCGACGGCACGCGCGCGTACGTGACGGCCGAGATCGGCGGCATGGTGTCGGTGATTGACGTCGGCCGCAACGCGGTGACGGCGACGCTCAAGATCGACCGCACCGCCCCCAAGCCGAAGGGCGTGATCGTGCACCCGAACGGCAAGATCGCGTACGTCTCCAACGGCGGCTCCAACGACGTCGCGGTCATCGACGTGGAGGCAGGCCAGATCAGCGGCTACATC
>Ga0114129_10009798_pt1 | contig 13660 bp, 14 predicted proteins | sample RhiMetdeltSRZDD1_FD_80071 | JGI IMG/M metagenome (GOLD analysis project Ga0114129, IMG submission 80071) | Populus rhizosphere microbial communities from Tennessee, USA - Rhizosphere MetaG P. deltoides SRZDD1 (version 2) (version 2) | ecosystem: Host-associated > Plants > Roots > Rhizosphere >...
GGCGGGCGCGCGCGCGTCGGTCGTCGCACCAAGGTGCTGGTCCCGCGGATCGAGCCGGGCGACGTCGCCGTGATCGACCACGAAGATCTCGACCGGGTCGCGGCCGAGGGACTGGTCCAGGCCGGGGTCGCGGCGGTGGTGAACGCCTCGGCATCGATCAGCGGTCGCTACCCGAACCTCGGCCCGAGGATCCTCGACGACGCGGGCATCCCGCTGGTCGACCGGGTCGGGTCGCTCGTGATGGAGAAGGTCCGGGATGGAGAGCCGGTCCGGGTCGAGGACGACCGTCTGTTCGCGGGTGATCGCCTGATCGGCGTCGGCGTCCGCCAGACGAGCGTCTCGATCCAGCGGGACATGGACGCCGCCCGGTCGGCGGTGGACGAACGCTTCGAGGGGTTCGCGCGCAACACCCTCGAGTACATGCGGGACGAACGGGACCTCCTCTTCGGCGGCGCTGGGTTGCCGCCGCTCAAGCACCACCTGGCGGGGAGATCGGCGCTCGTCGTCGTGCGGGGCTACGGCTACCGTGAGGACCTCGCGGCGCTGCGCTCGTACATCCGGGATGCGAAACCCGTCCTGATCGGCGTCGACGGTGGCGCCGACGCCCTGCTGGCGGCGGGGTACACGCCCGACGTCGTGGTCGGCGACATGGACAGCGTGTCCGACCGCGCGCTCGGGTTGGCGCGGCGGCATCGGCGCGAACCGACCGAGATCGTCCTCCACGCCTATCCTGACGGCCGGGCTCCCGGAAGGGCGAGGCTCGAGGAGCTCGACGTCCCCTACGTCGAGGCGCGGTCGGCCGGGACGAGCGAGGACGTCGCGTTCCTGCTGGCCCACGAGGAGCGCGCCGACCTGATCGTGGCCGTCGGGACGCACGGGAACCTGCGCGAGTTCCTGGACAAGGGACGACCGGGGATGTCCTCGACGTTCCTGGTTCGGCTCCGCGTCGGGGAGATCCTGATGGATGCCAAGGGGGTGGCGCGACTGTACCCAGCCCGGGCGCGGAGCCGGGACGTCGCGCTGTTGCTGGTCGCGGTCCTCGCCGCGCTCGGGCTGATGGTCGCGGCGTCGCCCGCGCTCCGTCTCTACCTCGAGCAGACGCTCGACGGGATCGTCGAGTGGGTGAGGTCGATCCTGTGATCTCGTGGCGCTACCACGTGGTCTCGATCGTGGCCGTGGTGCTCGCGCTGGGACTCGGTCTGCTCGCCGGGACGTCCGTGGTCGGCGACCGGTTCATCCAGCAGCTCCAGGCCAACTACCACCGTGCCCAGCGCCAACGCGACGCCGCGCTCGCCACCGTCGCGATCTACGAGCGGTTCGCGACGGCCCTCGAGCCGACCCTCCGCGACGGAGCCCTGACGGGTCACGAGGCGGTCGTCGTCACGGTGGAGGGGGTCGACCGGAACGCCCGTAAGACCGCCGACCAGCTCACGGCTGCGGGGGCGGACGTCGTCGGGACCCTCACGCTGACCAGGAGGCTGGTCGAAGCGGGGGCGCAAGCCGACATCGCGGTGATCCAGGACGTCCTGGGGACGACCGAGTCCGACCCGGAGATCCTACGGGCGCAGATCGCCGACGATCTCGCCCTCCGGCTGGCGGCCGGGCCGGGGGTGGATCCCGGCGACGACCTCCTGGGAAGGCTGCTCTCCCAGGGGTTGATCACCTCCGACCGTGACCTCGATCCCACGACGTTGCAGGGTGTGGGGGGAGGCGGCGAGCTGATCGTGCTCGAGGCCGGCGGCGTCCCACCGCCCGATCTCCCCGGCCCGACGACGCTGCTCGTGCCGATGGCGCAGCGACTGATGCGGCTCGGCGCGGCCGTCGCCGCCGTCGGTCCCACCGACGACCGCTACGGCCTCGTCCCGGCGGTCCGCGACGCGCCGGGGATCCCCGATTGCTCGGTCGTGACGGTCGACGACGTCGATCTGACGATGGGCGGGATCGCGCTGGCGATGGGCGTCCGGCGCTACTTCGACGATCCCGATCCCTCGATGCGTCCGGGCGGTGACTACGGTGTGTCCGGCGACTCGATCCTGCCCGGCGCGACCGACCCGCCGGACTCCTGTCGGGCGGCGTGATGGCGCGAAGCATCGCGCTCGTCGCGGCGCACGACGAGGTCGATCGGGTCGCCGCGACGGTCGGCGCGCTCACGGGGCTCGTGGACGAAGTGGTCGTTGTCGACGACGGGTCGACCGACGGGACGGGTTCGGCGGCGCTCGTCGCCGGCGCCACCGTCCTGCGGGCGTCCCGTCGCCGGGGGAAGGGCCGGGCCCTCGAGGAGGCCCTCGATCGTCTGGCGCCGGCGGACGTGTACCTGCTGGCAGACGCGGATCTCGGGGCCACGGCGCTCTTCCTCGAGCCGTTGGTCGAGGCGGTGCGGATCGGCGACGCCGACGTGGCGATCGCCGACTTCCCGCGACTCGAGGGAGGTGGCTTCGGCATCGTGAAGCGCACCGCCGCCCGATCGATCAGGTCGCTGACCGGGTTCGAAGCCGGCGAACCGCTCTCGGGACAGCGGGCCCTGACCGCGGCCGCGCTCGCCGCGGTCAGGCCGCTGGCTCCGGGGTTCGGGCTCGAGACCGGGATGACGATCGACGCGATCCGGGCCGGGCTCCGCGTGCTCGAGATCCCGATCGAAGGGCTGTCGCATCGGCCGACCGGGCGCGGTGCGCGAGGCTTCGCGCACCGCGCCCGCCAAGGGGTCGACATCCTCGGCGCGGTGTCCACGCGGGCGCTCCGTCGGGTCGCGTGGTCCCGATGGTCCGGCTGATCGCGGGGTACGTCGGGGTCGGACTCGTCGTGGCCGCGGTGGGCCTCATCCTGTTCCGGACCCCCGGTCCGCGGTGGCGGGAGCCCAATCGACGTGGCGTGCTCCTCCCCGTCACCCTGGGGTGGGCGCTCGCGCTCGGCGTGGCGGCGACCGGGTACGTCGTCTGGAGGCAGCAGACCGTCCTCGGCCTCCGGGACTCGCAGGCGGGGGAGCTGCTGGGCGCGGCGATCGTCTTCGCGGCGGGGGTCCTCGACGACGGGTTCGGCGGCGACGTGCGCGGACTCCGGGGCCACCTGCACGCACTCGCCGGCGGGAGGTTCACCACCGGGGCGCTGAAGATCGCGGCGGCGATCCTCGCCGCCGCGATCGCCGTGGCGTGGACGCCGCGCATGAGCACCTGGGCCAACCTGCTCGCCCTCCTCACGATCGCCGGCTGCACCAACGTCTGGAACGGGCTCGACGTCGCGCCCGGCCGTGCCACGAAGGGGTTCCTGGTGGTGGCGGTGGTGCTCCTTCTCGTCGACACCAAGGCGTTCCTGCTGATCTGCACGGGCGCCGCCACGGCGGTCCTCTTCCCCGACGTCCGGGAGCGGGCGATGCTCGGCGATGCCGGGGCCAACCTGCTGGGGTTCCTCGCCGGCGCCGAGATCGTCCGGCGCCTCCCCGAGCCCTGGCTCCCCGTCGCCGCGGCGGTCGTGATCGGACTGAACCTGCTGGCCGAGACCTTCACGTTCACTCGCACGATCGAGGCGATCCCGCCGCTCCGGTGGTTCGACCGCCTCGGGCGCGTGACCGAGCCAACTTCCTGACGCCAACCGGCGGTCCCGTCGGTGAGGTCTGTTAGAGTCGCTTCCCGTGGTGAATGAGACGAGGTTCATCTTCGTCACGGGCGGAGTCGCCTCAGGACTCGGCAAGGGCATCACCACCGCCTCCCTCGGTCGCCTCTTCAAGTCCCGCGGACTGAAGGTCGTCCTGCAGAAGCTCGACCCCTACATCAACGTCGATCCCGGCACGATGAACCCGTTCGAGCACGGCGAGGTCTTCGTGCTGGACGACGGCGCCGAGACCGACCTCGATCTCGGTCACTACGAGCGCTTCCTCGACCAGGACCTGCATCGCGGATCGAACTTCACGACCGGCGCGGTCTACTCGAGCGTCCTGGCGAAGGAACGGCGGGGCGACTACCTGGGCAAGACCGTCCAGGTGATCCCCCATATCACCGACGACATCAAGGAGCGGATCCGCGAGCTGGCGGAGACGGAGCAGGCCGACGTGCAGGTCGTCGAGATCGGCGGCACGGTCGGCGACATCGAGTCCCTGCCGTTCCTCGAAGCCGTCCGCCAACTGCGGAACGAGATCGGCCGCGACCGGTGCGCGTTCGTGCACGTCTCCTTGATGCCGTTCATCGGCCCGTCCGGCGAGCTGAAGACGAAGCCGACGCAGCACTCGGTGAAGGAGCTGCGGTCGCTCGGTCTGCAGCCCGACGCGATCGTCTGCCGCAGCGACCGACCGATCGGCCGCAACCTGAAAGAGAAGGTATCGCTCCTGTGCGACGTGCCGATCAGCGGCGTGATCAGCGCGCCCGACGCGCGTTCGATCTACGAGGTGCCGCTGGTGCTGCATCAGGAAGGGCTCGACGAGGAGCTCGCCCGACACCTGAGGATCGATCAGCAGCCCGACCTCACGGAGTGGCAGGGCCTCGTGGACCGCGTCCGCGCCGCCACCGACCCGATCCGGATCGCGGTGGTGGGGAAGTACGTGAACCTCCGCGACGCCTACCTCTCCGTGATGGAGGCCCTGAACCACGGCGGGATCCACCACGGCGCCGAGGTGCGGATCGACTGGATCGCGTCGGACGATCTCGGCGGCGGCGCGACCTCCGAGGCGTTGGGAGGCGCCGACGGGATCCTGATCCCCGGCGGGTTCGGGATCCGGGGCGTCGAGGGGAAGGTCGACGCGGTCCGGTTCGCCCGCGAGCAGAAGATCCCGTTCCTGGGGATCTGCCTGGGGCTGCAATGCGCGGTGATCGAGTTCGCCCGCCACGTCTGCGGGCTGGAGGACGCCAACTCGTCGGAGTTCGCGCCGGGGACGCCGGACCCGGTGATCGATCTGCTCCCGGAGCAGAAGAACGTGACGGACCTCGGCGCGACGATGCGGCTCGGTGCGCAGCCCTGCTATCTCGAACCGGGAACGCTCGCCGCCCGCTGCTACGGGCAGGAGGTCGTCGAGGAGCGCCATCGGCATCGGTGGGAGGTCAACCCCGCGTACCACGACGTCTTGCGCGAGCACGGCATGGTGATCAGCGGCTCGTCGCAGAAGGGCCGGCTCGCCGAGATCATCGAGCTGTCGGACCATCCGTTCTTCATCGCAGGGCAGTTCCACCCGGAGCTCCGGTCGAGGCCGACGCGTCCGCACCCGATGTTCCGCGAGTTCGTCGGGGCGGCGGTAGCGCGAGCCCGCGAGCGCGCCGGCGCCGAGCGCGTCGCCGTCGGCTGAGCCACGTGCTCGAGCCGCTCCGATCAACCTCCCTGCTCCGTACGAGGTACGTCAGCGTGGATCACGAGATCTGGCCTGCGATCGGCGAACGAGACGTCGTCCGGGTCTTCGACGCGGCCGCGGTACTGCCGCTCACGCCCGACGACGACGTGCTCCTCATCAGACAGTTCCGTCCGGCGGTGAGGAAGGACGTGGTCGAGATCCCTGCGGGACTCCTCGACGAGCCGGGGGAGACGCCCGATGGATGCGCGGCACGAGAGCTCTTCGAGGAGACGGGCTTCCGTCCTACCTCAGTGACGAAGCTCTGCGAGATCCACCCGTCCCCTGGGTCGTTGACCGAGCGGGTCCATCTCTTCCTCGCCGAGACGGATGCCGCCGCGACCCGTGAACCGGAGCGAGGGATCCAAGTCGTCCGCACACCGTTCCCGCAGGCGGTGGCCGAGGCGCGCGCGGGCAGGATCGAAGACGCGAAGACCGCGCTCGCGCTGCTGCTCGCCGACGCGCGCCGCGACCGGGGGTAGGCTTCCCGGAGCGGAAGGGGGCCACGTGCTCGTCGGCATCCCGAAAGAGGTCAAGGACAACGAATACCGCGTCGCCGCGACGCCCGAGGGCGTCCGAGAGCTGGTGGACGCCGGTCACACGGTGTTGATCCAGGAGGGCGCGGGGCAGGGTTCGAGCCTCTTCGAGGACCGGTACAAGCGGGCCGGCGCCCAGTTCGCCTCGTCGGCCGGGGACGTGTGGCGCGAGGCCGACATGATCCTCAAGGTCAAGGAGCCGATCGCCTCGGAGTTCCAGCTGATGCGCGAGGGCCAGGTCCTGTTCACCTACCTCCACCTCGCGGCGAACGCCGAGCTGACCGAGGAGCTGATGCGACGGAAGGTCGAAGCGGTCGCGTACGAGACCGTCCAGCTCCCGGACGGACGGCTGCCGCTCCTCGCGCCGATGAGCGAGATCGCCGGTCGGATGGCCCCGCACGTGGCCGCCCGATTCCTCGAGAAGGAAGCGGGCGGCCGCGGCGTGCTGATGGGCGGCGTCTCCGGCGTGCGTCCGGCTCGCGTGCTCGTCCTCGGCTGCGGGATGGCCGGCGCGAACGCCGCGTGGATCGCAGCGGGGATGGAGGCCGAGGTGATCGTGGTGGACCGGAACCTCGACAAGCTCCGTTTCATCGACCAGATCCAGAAGGGCCGGGTCGTCACGTTGATGTCGGATCGGTTGACGCTGGAGCAACGCGTTCGCGAGGCGGACGCGGTGATCGGCAGCGTCCTCGTGCCCGGCGCGCTCGCCCCGAAGATCGTGACCGAGGACATGGTGGCGTCGATGCGGCCCGGGTCGGTGATCGTCGACATCGCGATCGATCAGGGCGGGTGCGTCGAGACCTCGCGGATGACCACGCACTCCGACCCGACCTACGTCGTGCACGACGTCGTCCACTACTGCGTGGGCAACATGCCCGGCGCGGTGCCGAACACCTCCACCTACGCCCTCACGAACGTCACGCTGCCGTACGCGCTCGATATCGCGAACCGCGGGCTCGAGGACGCCGTGCGTGCCGACCCGACGCTCGCCTCGGGCGTCAACGTCTACGCGGGCTCGATCACGAACGAGGGCGTCGCGGAGGCGCACGACCGGCCGTTCGTGCCGCTCCGGGAGCTCGTCGACGGGATCGGGTGAGGTCCGGTGAACCGGATCACCGTCGAAGCGGAGCGGTACCTCGATCACCTCACGGTGGAGCGCGGGCTGTCGGACAACACGCTCGACGCCTACCGTCACGACCTCCGACGCTATTGCGAGTTCCTGTCCCGTCGCGACGTCGCGGAGCCCGAGGCCGTGGACGAGGCGGCGATCCGTTCGTTCGTCGCGTCGCTCTCGGCTTCCACGCACGGACCCGAGGAACGTCCGTACCGAGCGACGTCCGTCGCCCGTGCGCTCTCCGCGGTCCGGTCGTTCCATCGCTTCCTGGTCCGTGAGGGGGTGACGTCGCGCGATCCGGCGGTCGGCGTGCCGCATCCTCGGCTGCCGCGCTCGCTGCCGAGGCCGCTGCCGGTCGACGACGTCCGGCGCCTCCTCGAGGCGCCGGACGCCTCGACGCCTGCCGGACTCCGCGATCGGGCGATCCTCGAGCTCCTGTACGGATCGGGGCTGCGGATCTCGGAGCTCACCGGACTCGACGTCGACGACGTCGACGTCGAGTCCGGCAGCCTCCGCGTCCTCGGCAAGGGCGGGAAGGAGCGAGAGGTTCCGCTGGGGTCGTTCGCGTCGGCCGCGGTCGGCGCGTACCTCACCCGCGGCCGCCCCGCGCTCGCCACAGGGGCCGACCGCGGCGCGATGTTCCTCAACGCGCGGGGCGGCCGCCTGTCCCGTCAGAGCTGCGCCCGATCGCTGAGCCGGTACGTGCGCCTCGCGGGCATCGATCGACGCGTGACGCTGCACACCCTCCGGCATTCCTTCGCGACGCACCTCCTCGAGGGCGGAGCCGACGTCCGCGTCGTCCAGGAGCTCCTGGGGCACGCCAGCGTGGCGACCACGCAGATCTACACGCTCGTCACGTCGCAGCATCTGCGGGAGGTCTACGAGTCCGCCCACCCCCGGGCGCGTCGCCCCGAGCGCGTCTGATGGATGCGGCGAGGCTCTCGGCGCTGCGCGACGAGCTGATGCGCCAACGCGGGCACCTCCGCGCCGAGATCCAGACGCAAGGCGCGGACCCGGACTCGGACGACGTGACGTTCGCGCAGGACGCGGGCTTCGCCGACCGGAGCCACACCACCGAGGAGCGGTCCCGGTTGATCTCGGTCGTGCGCGCCCTCCGATCGAACCTCCTCGACGTCGATCGAGCGCTCGCCAAGATGGATGCGGGAACCTACGGGATCTGCGAGCGCTGCGGGAACCCGATCTCGCCGGAGCGGCTCGAGGCGCTGCCCTGGGCGATGCTGGACATCGACTGCAAGCACAAGGCCGACGCGCGGTGAGCTCGGCGCTCGTACCGAAGGTCGCCGTGGTGGTGTGCGACTCCTGGGGTGTCGGAGACGCTCCCGATGCGGCCGCGTACGGAGACGAAGGCTCCGACACGCTGGCGAACACCGCCAGCGCGGTCGGCGGCGTCCGGGCCCCCAACCTCGAGGCCCTCGGCCTCGGGATGCTCACCGGGATCGAGGGGATCGCGCCGCGGGCCGAGCCCGGGACGGCCCACGGCCGAGCCACCGAGCGGTCGGCCGGCAAGGACACCACGACCGGGCACTGGGAGATGATGGGGATCCGGCTCGACGAGCCGTTCCCGCTCTACCCCGAGGGGTTCCCGCCCGAGGTGATCCGTCCGTTCGAGGAGGCGATCGGCAGGGAGGTCCTCGGTAACCTGCCGGCGTCGGGGACCGAGATCATCGCGGAGCTCGGCGAGGAACACCTCCGGACGGGCCGCCCGATCGTGTACACGTCCGGCGACTCCGTCTTCCAGGTGGCGACCCACAAGTCGGTCGTGAACCTCGCCACGCTGTACGAGTGGTGCCGGGTCGCTCGACGGATCCTCACCGGCCCGCACCGTGTGGGACGGGTGATCGCCCGCCCGTTCGAGGGGAAGCCGGGCGCGTTCGTCCGGAGCCCAGAGCGGCGGGATTTCTCCGTGCCGCCGCCGGGGCCGACCATCCTCGATCATCTGCAGGACGCCGGCGTGACCGTGTTCGCGGTCGGGAAGATCCAGGACATCTTCTCGGGCCAAGGGATCACCGAGGGCCGGTACTCGGATTCGAACGACCACGGCGTCGACCTGACGATCGAGTACCTCCGCCGGCCGGGGCCGAGCCTGGTCTTCTCGAACCTGGTGGACTTCGACTCGAAGTACGGCCATCGGAACGATCCGCAGGGGTACGCGGCCTGCATCGAGGCGTTCGACCGGCGGCTACCGGACCTCCTCGCCGCCCTGGACGGCGGCGTGCTCCTGATCACCGGCGACCACGGATGCGATCCGACGACCCCGCCCACGGACCACTCGCGCGAACGCACGCCCTTGCTGGTCGCCGGCCTCCCCGGCGGCCCGCACGAGATCGGGACGAGAGGCGCGTTCGGCGACCTCGGCATGACGGTGAGCTCGCTGTTGGGAGCGGCCGCGCCGGGGCTCGAGGGGGAGTCGTTCGTGGATCTGCTGGGCCTGGAGACGTCGACCTGATGTCGAGGTCGATGGTCGAGGCCGGCCGGGATCCCTCGATTCGCTCCGTCGTGCCTCAGGGTGGACGGAACATCGACGTGAGCGGATCCCCGAGCGAACCCCGAGGGCTCCGTTGACGGTCGAGGACCTCCGGGAGGTCGTGGCCGCCAAGCGCGACGGTCGGAAGCTCCCGGAAGCTCAGATCCGGGCGTTCGTCGAGGGGTACACGCAGGGGCGGGCATCGGACGCCCTGGCGGCGGCGTTCCTCATGGCGTCCCTGCTTCGCGGGCTCGATGCCGAGGAGACCCTCGCGCTCACACGGACGATGGTGGAGTCCGGGGACACGGTGTCGTTCCGGGGCCTGGACCAACCGACCGTCGACAAACATTCGACGGGTGGAGTGGCCGACGGGGTCACGTTGATCTTCGCGCCGGTCGCGGCGGCCCTCGGGCTGGCGGTGGCCAAGCTCTCCGGTCGGGGGCTGGGGCACACCGGGGGGACCCTCGACAAGCTCGAGGCGATCCCGGGGCTCCGCACGGACCTGTCGCCGGAGGAGATCCGATCGCAGGTCGAGCGGGTCGGATGCGCGGTGGCCGCGCAGTCTCCGAACCTCGTCCCCGCCGACGGCGCCCTGTACGCGCTCCGTGACGCCACGGCGACGGTGCCCGCGGTGCCGCTGATCGCCGCCAGCGTGATGTCCAAGAAGCTGGCCGTCGAGAGCGACCTGATCCTCCTCGACGTGAAGACGGGATCCGGAGCGTTCATGAAGACGCCCGAGGAGGCGCGTGAGCTCGCGGAGGCGTGCCTGGCGCTCGCCGCCGGCTGGGGCCGGCGGGCGAGCGCCGCGGTCACCGACATGTCCCAACCACTGGGCGACGCCGTGGGCAACGCCCTCGACGTCTCCGAGGCGATCGACGTTCTCCGCGGACGAGGAGGCGGGCGCCTCCGCGAGCTGACGCTGCTCTTCGCCGCCCGCGCCCTGGAGCTCACCGGAGACGTGTCGCACGACGACGCCCTCGCGCGGGCGACCGAGGCGGTCGACGGCGGCGCGGCACTCGACCGGTTCGGCGCGATGATCGCCGCCCAGGGCGGCGATCCACGCGTGGTGGAGGACCCCGAAGGGGTCCTGCCACGAGCGCCCGTCCGCGAGGAGATCGTCGCCGACCGGTCGGGGTTCCTGACGGCGGTCCGCGCCGAGGAGATCGGGCTCGCCAGCGTGGCGCTCGGTGCCGGTCGTCTCCGCAAGGGCGACCCGATCGACCCGGCGGTGGGTATCGTGTTCCGACCCAAGATCGGCGACCGGCTGGACGCCGGCGCCGAGCTCGGCGAGGTCCACGCCCACGATCGGGAAGCGGCGGCCCGTGCGGCCGCCCGCGTCCTCGGCGCGATCGACGTGGGGGAGGATCCCGTCGAGCCTCCGCCGCTCGTGCACGTCTGGATGTGATCCGTTGGGGAACTTCACGCTCCTCGGGCTCCGGCTCGCGGTCTACCTGCTGGCGTCGCTGTTCGTCGGGCTCGCGATCCGCGAGTACACGCGGGCATGGGTGACCGCTCGGCTGGGCGATCCGACCCCACGGCTCTGGGGTCGGATCACCTTGCAGCCCCGGGCCTGGTTCGACCCCTTCGGGAGCGGCTTCGTCCCCGCGCTGATCGCGCTGCTCTGGGCGGTGCAGCTCCTGATGCTGCCGGCCGCGTACGCGAAGCCGGCGCCGATCGATCCGAACAACCTGCGGCGGCATCCCCGCGACCTGATCCTCGCCTCGCTGGCGGGACCGGGTGCCTCGCTCGCGCTGGGGATCGTCGCCGGCCTGCTGATCCGCACCGGCGTCCTCGGCGGGGATCTGCTGTTGGCGGTCGTCACCTTCGCCTACGTGAACGCCTCGCTGTGCATCTTCCACCTGTTGCCGGTCCCCGGGCTGGACGGGGCTCGACTGGTGGCGATGCTGCTCCCGCCGCACGCGCGCGAGCTCTACCGCAACGCTGATCGGTACCTCGCGCTGTTCGTCCTGGTGATCCTGTTCGTCCTGCTCACGACGCTGTTCTCGATCGTCGCCGTCTTCGCCGGCGCCATCTGCAACGCGGCGAGCGGGGTGTCCTGCCTCCCACTGTTGCAGTTCCCGACCTGACCTCCCGGGGTCGGTGAAGGCCGCGGGTATCATCGCCGACATCGTGAGCGCGAACGCCGCCAGCGCCTTCGCCGTCGAGCTCCCCGCGTACACCGGCCCGTTCCGCCTGCTCGCGGAGCTGATCCTCGAGCAGAAGGTTGACGTCTGCGACGTGCCCGTGGCCACCGTGACGGACCGGTTCCTGGCCCATGCCAAGGAGGCCGACCGATGGGATCTCGAGGAGGTGACGTGGTTCCTCGCGATCTGCGCGGTGCTGCTGGAGCTGAAGGTCGGGCGGCTGATGCCGCGCCGGACCGAGGCCGACGAGGACGACATCCTCGGGGGGTCGCCGGACCTCGCGTACGCGCGCTCGCTGGAGCTCGCGGCCTTCCGCCGGGTCGCCGTGGAGCTGGCCCGCCGGCTCGAGGACGAGGCCGGGTACTTCACGCGGGACGTCGGTCCCGGTCCTGAGTTCTCGCACCTCTACCCGGACCCGATGACCAGGGTCGGCCCGGACGACCTCGCGCGGCTCGCGGCCCAGCTCCTCCGCCCGCCGCCGACGCTCGACCTCACCCACGTGACGCCGATCCGCTACACGATGGCCGAGGCGATCTCGGCCGTGGAGCGCAGGATCGAGGGGTTCGGCCGCGCCGCCTCCTTCCGCGATCTCGTAGCCGACTGCGACGAGCGGATCCAGGTGGTGGTCCGGTTCCTGGCCCTCCTCGAGCTCTACCGCGACGGCAGGGTCGACCTCCAGCAGGGAGCCACCTTCGGCGAGATCCACGTGGAGTGGCAGGGGTGAGCGCGACGGCGGAACCCGGCGTCCTCGATACGAAGCCGCTCGAGGCCCTCCTGTTCGTGTCGGACGAGCCGCTCGCCACCTCGGTGCTGGCACAGGCGCTCGAGATCGACCGACGGACGGTCGACGAGCTGTGCGACCGATTGGCCGCGGAGCTCGAGGACCGAGGGGCCGGCGTGGTGCTGCGCAACGTGGCCGGCGGCTGGCGGCTGTTCACGCACCCCGACACGGCGCCGGCGGTGGAACGGTTCGTCCTTTCGTCCCGGCAGGCCCGGCTGACGAAGGCCGCTCTGGAGACGCTCGCGATCGTCGCGTACAAGCAGCCGGTGACCCGTCACCAGGTCTCCTCGATCCGCGGGGTGAACTCCGACGGCGTGCTCCGGGCCCTCCAGGACAAGGGCCTGATCGAGGAGGCCGGCCGGGAGGAGACCCCGGGCCGGCCGCTGCTGTACGCGACGACGCCGGCGTTCCTCGAACGCCTCGGGCTCCCGTCACTGGCCTCGTTGCCGTCGCTCGCCCCCCTCCTGGGGGCCGACCAGGGCGGCGTGGTCGAAGAGGAGACGACACCCGGCGACGCCTCCGACGGCTAGCGGTGCCGGCCGAGCGGCTGCAACGCCTGCTGGCACGCGCCGGGTACGGCTCCCGGAGGTCGACGGAGGAACTGATCGTCCAAGGTCGGGTCACCGTCAACGGCACGGTCGCCGTCCTCGGCGACCGTGCCGATCCAGCGGAGGATGAGGTTCGGGTCGACGGACTCGCTGTGAACCTCGACCCGAACGTGAGGTACTACGCGCTCAACAAGCCCCAGGGCGTGGTCACGACGATGCGAGACCCCCAGGGCAGGAGCGACCTTCGGTCGCTCCTGCCCGACGAGGGGCCGCGGGTCTTCCCGGTGGGCCGGCTGGACCGCGACACGGAGGGCCTCCTCCTCGTGACCAACGACGGCGACCTGGCGAACGCGATCCTGCACCCGCGGTTCGGGGTCGAGAAGGAGTACCTGGCCGAGGTCGAGGGGGTGCCGACGCCGGCCCACCTGGGCCGCTTGCGCCGAGGGGTCGAGCTGGACGACGGGCCGGCTCGGGCGAGATCCGCGCGGATCGCCGGGAAGGCGGCCGGCCGCGGCGCGGTACGGCTCGTGATGACGGAGGGGCGCAAGCGCGAGGTCCGGCGGATGCTCGCAGGGGTCGGCCTCCCGGTGCGCCGACTCGTTCGGCTGCGCGTCGGCCCGATCGGCCTCGGGCGGCTCGCCCCCGGCGAGCTGCGCGAGCTGTCGCACGACGAGGTCCTCGCGCTCAGGCGAGCGGTCGACCGGTAGCCTTGGGGCCCTCGGGGCGCCGCTCCGGGGGGAGGTGCCC
>Ga0114129_10009799_pt1 | contig 13660 bp, 10 predicted proteins | sample RhiMetdeltSRZDD1_FD_80071 | JGI IMG/M metagenome (GOLD analysis project Ga0114129, IMG submission 80071) | Populus rhizosphere microbial communities from Tennessee, USA - Rhizosphere MetaG P. deltoides SRZDD1 (version 2) (version 2) | ecosystem: Host-associated > Plants > Roots > Rhizosphere >...
CCTGCCGCCGCGGGCAAGGGCTCGTCGGTGTCGTCGAGCCGCAGGTGCCGCGTCTCCCGCAGGAAGATGCCGCCGACCACGAGCGACATCAGCGCCACGATGATCGGGTACCAGAGGCCCGCGTAGATGTTGCCGACGTTCGCCACGATCGCAGTCGCGAGGAGCGGCAGCATGCCTCCGAACCATCCGTTGCCGATGTGGTACGGCAGCGACATCGACGTGTACCGGATGCGTGTCGGGAACAACTCGACGAGGAACGCCGCGATCGGTCCGTACACCATGGTCACGTAGAGGACCATGATGATGAGGATGATCTCCGCCATCACCCAGTTCACCTTGGAGAGGTCCGCCGTGGCGGGATAGCCGTTCGCCGCCAGGGCCGCCTGGACCTGCTTCGGCGTGGTCGCAGGGTCCCAGCCGCGGACCTCCGTATTGCCGATCTTCGTGACCACCTCGCGCCCGGGGAGGGCCTGGAAATTCAGCCCCGCGTTCGTGACGAACGACCGCGCCCGGTCGCACGGCGTCTGCTTCGTCCATGGACCGACGAAGATGTGGAAATTGCAGGTCTCAGGAGGCGCGGTAACCGAGATCGGTACGGTCTGCTGGAACTTCTCCAGGGCCGGATTCACATAGTGCGTGAGCCCGCGGAAGAGCGGGAAGTACGTCACCGCGGCGATGAGGCATCCGGCCAGGATGATTTTCTTGCGCCCGATGCGGTCGGAGAGGGCGCCGAAGACGATGAAGAACGGCGTCCCGATCAGGAGCGACAAACCGATCAGCTGATACGTCCGGAGGAACTCGAGCTTCAGATAGATCTGCAGGAAGAACAGCGCGTAGAACTGGCCCGTGTACCAGACGACTCCCTGTCCGGCAGTGGCGCCGAACAGCGCCAGGAAGACGTACTTGTTGTTCGGGTACTTGAGGAAGCTGTCCTTGAGCGGGGACTTCGAGCGCTTTCCTTGAGTCTTGATCTTCTGGAAGAGGGGCGACTCGTTCAGCTTGAGGCGGATGTAGATCGAGATGATCAAAAGGGGAATGGAGAACCAGAAGGCGATCCGCCAGCCCCAGGACGAGAAGGTCGGTGGGTCTTGCAGCCACCGGACGGTACCGATCACGAGGAGCGCGGCGAACATTCCGACCGTCGCGGTGGTCTGGATCCAGCTGGTAGCGCGGCCGCGCTTCTCGTCGGGCGCGTGCTCGGCCACGTAGGTAGCCGCTCCGCCGTACTCGCCGCCGAGCGCAAGGCCCTGCGCCAGGCGGAGGCAGAGCAGGATGATCGGGGCTGCCGCTCCGATGGTCTTGTACGTCGGCAGGAAGCCGACCAGGACGGTCGACAGGCCCATCACGGTGATGGTGACGAGGAACGTGTACTTGCGGCCGATGAGGTCGCCGATGCGTCCGAAGATCAGCGCGCCGAACGGGCGGACGAGAAAACCCGCAGCGTAGGCGCCGAACGCGCCGAGCAACTGGAAGGTCGCGTTCCCCGGCGGAAAGAAGAGTCCCGCGAAGAAGTTCGCAAGGATTGCGTACAGGTAGAAGTCGTACCACTCGAAGACGGTGCCCACCGAGGACGCGATGATGACGCGCCGTTCTTCCGCCGCGTCGACGCGGCGCTCGATCGGAGCAACCGAAGCTGCCTCCATCGCACCACTCATCCGATCCTCCCCAAAACTGGCGCGCCGAGACGGCGCTGCGAGGCTGAAATCAGTGTTTGCCGCCGCTGGAAAATGCGATCACGCGTCGCGACAGTACGGGGCGCGACGAATGTCTGTCAAGCAGGGCGGACGCGAAGGCGGAGCGCGCGTTTGGAAAGTCGCCGAGACCGGGGATTGATTTTTGCAAATGGCCGTGGCTAGGTGCCGCGCCATGACCCCCACGACCCGAAACTGCCTGACCGTCGCCGCGTTGTCTCTCGGCGCGGCGATCCTCCTCCCCCGCGGCGCGGCCGCGCAGGACACGATCAAGATCGGGGCCACGCTGCCGCTCACCGGTGCGGAGGCCCGCATCGGCGGCTTCTACAAGGAAGGCTACGACTACGCCTTCGAGCAACAGAACAAGAAGGGCGGCGTCAAGGTCGGCGACAAGACGATGCAGGTCGAGCTGCTTTTGCTCGACGACACCAGCACGCAGTCGACCGCCCAGAGCCTCGCCGATCGGTTGATCAACAGCGACAAGGTGAATTTCCTGCTCGGCACGTACGCGACGAACCTCGTCGAGGCGCAGACCGCGACCGCGGAGCAGAACCAGATGCTCTACGTGAACGGCGGCGGCGCGGCGAGCGCGATCTACAAGCGCGGGTACAAGTGGGTCTTCGGACTCCTCGCTCCCGTCGAGCTGCTCGCCGATTCGATGATGAAGTGGATCGACGAGGAGCAGAAAGCCGGGAAGCTGCCCAAGCCGGCGAAGATCGCGCTCCTCTGGGAGAACACCTCGCACGGCAAGGACTTCCGCAGGGGCGTGAGCGACTTCGCCAAGAAGAGCAAGGGTGGCTATGACGTCGTGGTCGACGAGTCGTTCGAGCTGAATGGCAAGGACTTCAGCGCGCTCCTGAGCAAGGTGAAGGCCGCCAACGCCGACTTGTTCCTCTCCGACGCGCACCTGCCCGACTACATCACCATGCAGCGCCAGTACGTGACCTCGGGCATGTGTCACAAGGTGCTGAGCTACGGCGCGCGCGGCAGCGAGAAGCAAGCCGCCGAGGCTCTGGGAAAGAAGAACGTGGAGTACATCCTCAGCGCCGTGTGGTGGAGCCCGCTGCTCGGCCAGAAGAACCCCATCGCCAAGGAGTTCGTCACCGGGTTCAAGGCGAAGCACGGAGGGCGCGAGCCCGAGTGGTACCAGGCGCTCGGCTACGAGACCGCCCGCGCTCTGTTCACCGCCATCGAGCAGGCGGGGACCCTCGACAAGGGGAAGGTGCGCGAGAAGCTCGTGGCGATGAAGATCCCCTCGCTGCTGCCGGGCGGCGAGCTGAACTTCCCCGCCGAGTTCGGGCAGCAGTCGCACGCTCCGTTCGTGGTGCAGCAGAACCAGCCTGACGGCACCGCGCCCATCATCGCCCCGGCGGATTCCGCGACGGGCAAGGGCACGGCGCCGAACCCGAACTGCGGGAAGTAAGTGGCGCGGTTTACCGAGCTCGTCGTCGCCGCGATCCTGCTCGCGGGGCTGTACGCCACCATGGCGTACGGGCTCGGTCTCATCTACGGCGTGCTGCGCGTGGTGAACCTGGCCCACGGCGGCATCATCATGGTCGGCGCGTACGTCGGGTGGGTGCTGCACCAGCGGCTCGGCGTCGATCCGTACCTGTCCATCCCCGTCGTCGTGGCGCTGTCGTTCGTCTTCGGCATCGCCATGTACCGCGGCCTGGTGCGCCATCTGCCGCGCGGAGCGGCCGGCGGCGTCCAGTCGCTGTTGCTCCTCTTCGGCGTCTGGCTCGTGCTGCGGAACGCCGCGTATCTGCTCTTTACCGGCAACGACCAGACCATCCGTACCGAGTACTCGACGCGGTCGATCGGGGCGTTCGGACTGGCGCTCTCGGTCAACCGCGTCGCGGTGTTCGGCATCGCCATCGTCACCCTCGTCGTGCTCCACCTGTTTCTCACCCGCACGTTCACGGGGAAGGCGATCCGGGCGGTGGCGCAGAACGCGGACAGCTGCACGCTCGTGGGCGTCGACGTGGAGCGGATCTACTCGCTGACGTTCGGCATCGGCACGGCGCTCGCGGGCCTAGCCGGCGTGCTCGGCGCCACGCTGTTCTCGTTCAATCCGTCGTACGGCTCCGGCGACCTGCTCAAGGCGTTCGTCATCGTCGTGCTGGGCGGATTGGGGAGCGTGATGGGGACGGCGGTCGCGTCGCTCATCCTCGCCCTGGTCGAGGTGTTCGCGATCCTCGCGCTGCCCGCCTACCTGACCGGCGCAGTCGGCTTCGTCATCCTCGTCCTGGTGCTCGTGTTCAGGCCGGGCGGGCTGTTCGGGCAGCGGGTGCTCGGATGAAGCTGTTGCCGCATTGGGTCTCGCGCCCGCTGCTGATCGCGTTCGTCGTCGCGCTCGCGGTCCTCGCGGTCGTGCCCGGCGTCCTCGGGTTGTCGGTCTACTCGCGCAACCAGGTGACGGAGACGTTCGTCTTCGTGGCCGCGGCGCTCGCGTGGAACTGGATGGGCGGCTACCTCGGCCAGGTGAGCTTCGGCCACTCGGCGATGTTCGGCGTGGGCGGGTTCGTCTCCGCGCAACTCCTGCTCGCGCTCCACCTGCCGTTCCCGCTGGCGTGGATCGGCGGCGGGCTCCTGGCAGCCGCGTACGCGCTGGTCTGGGGACACCCGACGCTGCGGCTGCGCGGCCCGTACTTCTCCATCGCCACGATCGGCGTCGGCGAGGCGACGCGCCTGGTGATGACCTACTGGGAGGACCTGACCGGCGGATCCTCGGGCCTGTCGCTTCCCATCACGGCGGGACTCAAGAGCGAGCTGTACTACTGGGGGCTCGCGCTGATGGGCCTCGTCGTCGCCGCCTCGTACACGCTGCGCAAGTCCACCTTCGGCCTGGGGCTCCTGGCGATCAAGAGCGACGTCGACGCCGCCGCAGACGTCGGCATCTCTCCCACGCTGATGCAGGACATCGTCCTCTTGCTCTCCGGTTTCACCGTGGGCGTCTGCGGCGCCTTCTACGCGAGCTACCAGAGCTTCATCGAGCCCGGCGACATGTTCGGGTTCGACCGCAGCATCTCCTTCGTGCTCATGACCGTCATCGGCGGCGTGGGCACCATCCTCGGTCCCGCGCTGGGCGCGGTGATCTTCGTCATGCTGCGGCAGTACCTCATCGCGTCGTACCCGCAGCTCTACCTCGGCATCTACGGCCTGCTGCTGATCGTCGTCATCCTCTTCGAGCCGCTCGGGATCGTCGGCCTCTTCTTCCGCCTCGCGCGCCGGTTCGGGCTCCTGAAGCCCGAGGTGGAGGCGAAGATGGAGGCGAAGGCGGCGGTGGGCGGCGCTGCCGCGGACGCGGGCGCGCGGACGGGTTCGCCGTGAGCGTCATCCTGCGCGCCGAGAAGCTCTCGAAGCGGTTCGGCGGCCTCAAGGCCGTCGACTCGGTCGACCTCGAGCTGAACAAGGGCGAGATCCTCGGCGTCATCGGGCCCAACGGCGCGGGGAAGACGACGCTGTTCAGCATGATCGCCGGCTCGATCCCGCCCACTTCGGGGCGCGTCGTGCTCGAAGACCGGGTGATCAGCGGCGGGTCGCCGAGGAAGGCCGTGCATGCCGGCGTCGTGCGCACGCACCAGATCGTGCGGCCGTTCCAGAACCTCACCGTGCTGGAGAACGTGATGGTCGGCGCCATCTACGGGAAGGGCCGGCCGATGCGCGCCCGCGAGCGGGCGCTGGAGGTGATGGACTTCTGCCAGCTGCGGGAGCGCGCCTCGCAGCTCCCCGGCGGCCTGACGCTCGCAGGGCGCAAGAGGCTCGAGCTGGCGCGTGCGCTGGCGACGGAGCCGCGCGTCCTGCTCCTCGACGAGGTCATCGCCGGCGTGAACCCGGCCGAGGCGTTGCAGATGGCCGACCTGATCCGGTCGGTGCGCGAGAAGCGCGGGCTGTCGATCATCCTCATCGAGCACGTCATGCCGGCGGTGATGCGGCTCTCCGACCGGGTCATCGTGCTCGACGCGGGGAAGAAAATCGCCGAGGGCATGCCCAAGCAGGTAGTCAAGGATCCCCGCGTGGTGGCCGCCTATCTCGGTGAATCCGCCTCTGCCCACGCCGCCGAGCCGGGCATCGCGACGGCGCCGACGCCGGCGTCGGGCTCCGGCCCCGCATCGCACCCGACGCCGCCCTCCAACCCGACGCCCACCTCGACGGGGCCGATCCGGAAGGACCCGAAGTGAGCGCCGCGTTGCTCGAGGTGCGCGATCTCTCCCTCGCGTACGGGGACGTGCAGGTGCTGTTCGGAGTCTCCCTGCGGGTCGAGGAGGGAGAGATCGTCACGCTGCTCGGCTCGAACGGCGCGGGGAAGACGACTACGCTTCGCGCCATCTCGGGGCTGCGGCCGCCGCGAGGCGGCGAGGTCCTCTTCCGCGGCGAGTCGCTGCTCGCGGCTCCGGCGAGCAGGCGCGCGGCGATGGGCATCGCGCTGGTCCCGGAAGGGCGCGAGCTGTGGCCGATGCTCACCGTACGCGAGAACCTCGAGCTCGGGGCGTACACCAAAGGCGCTCGTGCCCGCGGCGAGAAGAACCTCGAGCGCGTCTTCTCCCTGTTCCCGCGCCTGCGCGAGCGCCACGCGCAGCTGGCCGGCAGCCTCTCCGGCGGCGAGCAGCAGATGTGCGCCATCGGCCGCGCGCTGATGAGCGAGCCGCGCCTCTTGATGCTCGACGAGCCGAGCCTCGGCCTCGCGCCCATCCTCGTCGATCAGGTGTTCGAGATCGTGCGCACCCTGCACGGCCAGGGCATCACCATCCTGCTGGTCGAGCAAAATCTGCAAAAGGCGCTGGAAGTCGCCCGCCGCGGCTACGTCATCGAAACCGGCGCGGTGAAACTGTCCGGCACCTCCGCGGATCTGCTGGCAGATCCGGCGATCCGCAGCGCGTACCTCGGACTCTGAGCCCGCCCGGCGATCTGGATTGAGCACAGTACCCGGACGGCACGCGTTGCACGCTACCGCGGTCGAGGCTACCGTCACCTCTCCCGTGGGGGACAAAACGATGGTCCGGTGCCAATGCTGCGATCAGTTGGTCGATGCACTCACGGAAATACCCGCGACCAAGCAACGGGTCTGTGCGCGCTGCTTCCGTCTCGTTTCGGGCATGCTGGGACTCTGGGACGTCATCGCCAGCGCGACGAAACAGAAGAAGCCCTGCGACGCCTGACGTAGCCATCTCCTTCGGCCTGTCGGTTTTCAACTTGTCCTGGAACAAGTCGGTTACCGAACGCGTCGGTCCTACTTCACGGCGCCGGTGGTCATGCCCGAGATGAACCAGTCGAGCGAGAGCGCGTAGACGATCACGACGGGGATGGAGCCGACGATGGCGGAGGCCATGAGCGGGCCCCAGAAGTAGACGTCGCCGCGGACCATCTCGACGCTGATGCCGACGGGGAGCGTGCGGTTGACGGTCGAGCTGATGAAGGTCAACGCGTAGACGTATTCCTGGAACGAGAGCGTGAAGGCGAAGATCGCCGCGGTGAGGATGCCCGGCAGCACGACGGGGATCACCACCAGCCGCAGCATCTGCAGGCGGGTCGCGCCGTCGAGCAGGGCGCGCTCCTCGATCTCCTTGGGCACGCTGCGGAAGAAGCCCATCAAGAGCCAGGTGCAGAACGGGATGGTGAACGTCGGGTAGCTGAGGATCAGCGACCAGATCTTGTCCGCGATGTGGAGGCTGCCGACGAATTGCGAGAACGGGATGAAGAGGATGGTCGCCGGGATCAGGTAGGTCAGGAAGATGCCGATGCCCAGGGTGCGATTGCCGCGGAAGCGCAGCCGCGCCAGCGCGTAGGCCGCAGGCACCGAGATGAGGATCGTGATGAGGACGACGGCGATGCCCGCGACCAGCGAGTTGCGCATCCAGCCATAGAAGGGCGTCGAGGCAAGGAACTTGTAGTGCGTCAGCGTCGTGCACAGCGACACGAACGAGTCGCACAGCCAGGAATCGGGCACCACCTGGATGCTGCCGATCACGTCGTTCGGGTGCACGATCTGTCCGGTCGCGATGTCGATGCGCTTGAGGGTGCCGTCGACGGGGCTGTAGACGGTCTGGTCGCCGATGGTCGCGATCGGGTCGGGGCTCTGCTCGCTGTCGGAGCGCGTGGTGTGCGCGCCGGTCGAGATGCGCCATTGCACCGGGCCTTCGCGGAACGAGGCCGGGACGATGATGTCCTTGTGGTACGGCTGCCCGGTGAGCCCGTCGGTCTTCGAGAACCAGAACGGCTGCCGCGTCAGGTCGTAGAGGTTGGCGTCCGCCTTGAAGGACGTGATCACCGCCCAGTAGAACGGGAAGAGCGCGAAGGCGAGGAACGGCGCGAGGCCCGCCCAGGAGGTGACGTGCGGCCGGATGCGGCGCCAGAGCGTCACATGTTCTCCCGCCGCAGGAACTGGAGCATGCTGAACACCATCACCGCCATGATGGGGAACATGAACAGCGACACGGCCGCGCCTTTGCTCAGGTAGCCGGCGTTGATCCCGAGCTGGTACGCGTAGGTCGACAGCACTTGCGTCTGGTCGTACGGGCCGCCCTTGGTGATGATCCAGATGGTGTTGAAGTCGGTGAAGCTGAAGATGAGCGAGAAGAGCAGGCTCACCATGAGGATCGGCCGCACCATCGGCGCGATGATGTGGAAGAACCTCTGGAAGGCGTTGGCGCCGTCGAGGCGCGCGCGCTCGAGGATCTCGTCGGGGATGGCGGTGAGCCCCGCCAGGATGATGATGGCGGTGAAGGGGAACCCGCGCCAGATGTTCACCGCGATCACCGAGCCCATCGCGTAGTCGGGGTCGCCGCGGAAATTGATCAGGTGCCCAGGCGACAGGATGTGCAGGTGCGTCAGCGTCCAGTTGATCACGCTGTAGGTCGAGTCGAGGATCCACAGCCACGCCTGCGCGCTGATGGCGATCGGGATCACCCAGGGAATGACCAGGAGGCCGCGCAAGAGGCGCCGCCCCCGGAACTTGCGGTTGAGGAGCAGGGCGCAGGGCACCCCGATGAGCATCTTCACGAATTCGGTAAAGAACGTGTACTTGAACGTGTTCTTCAGGGCGAGCGGGAAGTTCGGGTCCTGCAGGACGCCTGTCCCCTTGGCGACGACCTTCGTGTCCGCCTCGACGAGAAGGTCGTGCTTCAGCTCGTCCTTCATCTTGGAACGGTCGCTGAATTCGCCCAGCGTGATCGGCGTCTCCGCCGTGTGCGCGACGACGTCCCACTTCTTGCCGTGCGCGCGGACGATCCAGTCGAGGTCCTGCAGCACGGTGGTGGCGTTGAAGGATGCGTCGCCGTCGCTGTCCATCTCGATCAGCGGAACGTCCTTGCCGCCGACGTGGAGCACCGCCTTGAAGCGCTGCCCCGACGGCTCGGTGGTCACCGTCCCTTGCTTGCGCTGCTCGGCGAAGGCGCGCGCGTCCTGCTCGCCGTCGAAGGAGGCGATGCGGAAGTCGTTCGCGAGGATCTGGTAGGCGTCGACCTTGGAGTAGTTGTCCCAGCCGATGAAATGCCAGCCGCCGCTGCCCGCCTGGCGATCCTGGAAGCTCATCACCACCGACATCACGAACGGGTAGGCGATGAAGATCCCCAGGTAGAGCACGGCCGGAAGCACCAGCAGGTACCCGAGCGGCGCCTCGCGATCGAGCAGGCGGACGCGGCCCGCCTGCCGGGCGGCGACCAGTCGCCGCCCAGAGGGCGGTGCTGCGTCTTTCGCATCGCGTGCGCTCGCGTCCTCTACAGCGCGCACTCCGTCTCCTTGTCGAACAAGTACGCTCGCGACAAGTCGAACCAGAGATCGATCTGCTGCTGCGCCTTCAGTCCCTGGTGGATCTCCGCGTTCACCTGGAACGTGCCCGCCGCGCAGCGCGCGGTCGCCACCACGTCGTGGCCGAGCGGCTCCACCACTTCGATGACCGAAGGCACCGCGGCGGCGTCCGCCTTGCCGTTCGCCACCGCGATGTGCTCCGGCCGGATACCGAAGATGACCTTCTTGCCGGCCTCGCTGGGCAGCGGCCGGGGCAGCTGCAGGCGGATGTCGCCCGTCAACCGCACGCCACCGTCGCGCAGCTCGCCTTCGAAGAAGTTCATCGGCGGCGTGCCGATGAAGCCCGCCACGAACCGGTTGGCCGGCTTGTCGTACGCCTCGAGCGGCGTCGCCACCTGCATGATCTTGCCGCCGTTCATGATGACGATGCGGTCGCCCATCGTCATCGCCTCGACCTGGTCGTGCGTGACGTACACGCTGGTGGTGCGCACGCGCTGGTGCAGGCGCTTGAGCTCGGTGCGCATGTGCACGCGCAGCTTCGCGTCGAGGTTCGAGAGCGGCTCGTCGAAGAGCAGCACACCCGCCTGGCGGCAGAGCGCCGCGCCGACGGCGACGCGCTGCCGCTGTCCTCCGGAGAGCTGCCTCGGCTTGCGCTTGAGCTGCGGGGTGAGGCCGAGGATCTCCGCCACCTCGTGCACGCGCCGGTCGATCTCCTTCTTCGGCAGGCCCCGCAGCTGCAGCGAGAACGCCATGTTCCGGTAGACGTCCATGTGCGGGTAGAGCGCGTAGCTCTGGAACACCATGGCGATGTCCCGATCCCGCGGCGGAAGGTGCACGATGGACTTGCCGCCGATGCGGATGTCGCCGGCCGTGACGTCTTCCAGGCCGGCGATCATCCGCAGCGTGGTCGTCTTCCCGCAGCCGCTGGGCCCCACCAGGATGACGAACTCCTGGTCGCGCACGGTCAGGTCGACGCCTGCCACGGCCCGGGTTTCCCCGAACCGCTTCTCCACCTGCTCGAGGAGGACTTCTGCCACCTAGACGCCTCGGAGCTTCTGCTCCGCCTCTTCCATCGCCTGCCGCGGGTTCTTTCCCTTGCACACTTCGGCGAGCATGGTCGGCATGATGAACTTCGCGTACATGCTGGTGGCGGTCTTCGTCATCGGTCCCGGGTAGCCGATGAAGTGCACGTCCTCCTGGAAGTCCTGCAGGAGCTGCAGCTTGGGCTCGTTGCCGATCACCGGCATCGGCTTCTTGAGGAAGGCGCGCAGGAACGGGTGGTTGTACCCGGTCGAGGCCTCGAACCCCTTGAGGAAGTCCGGGCCGTCCATCGCGTAGAGGAACTCCTTGGCGAGGTCCTGCACCTTGGAGAAGTTGTAGATGCCGTAGCTCATCGTTCGCGCGCCATTGAAGCGGCCCTTTGGCCCGAGCGGCGTCTTGACGACGGAGAGGCTCTTGAAGACGTCGGGGTTGTCCTTCGCCGCGGTCCGGTACGCGCTGATCGGGTTGCAGATCATCGAGCCCTTGCCGGAAGCGATGAACCGGTTGTTCGAGCTGTCGTCCCAGCCGAGCACTTCCTCCGTCATGGTCTGCTCGTAGAACTCCTTCGCGTGGCGCAGCCACTCGACGACTTCCTTGCGCTTGAACGCGACCTTGCCGTCCTTGTCGAAGGTGAGCGCGTCGAAGGACCACATCCAGGGAAGCAGGTCGTCGTTCGCGTCGGGAGTGTTGGCGACCGGAATCCCGAACGGGTGGCCCGCCTTCTTCAGCTTGGCGCCGATCTTGACCAGGTCCTGCCAGGTCGTCTTGTCGGTGTACTCGGCGCCGGCTTCCTTGAAGTAGCCGGAGTTGATGATCAGCGGATACGAGATGTACCAGGAGGTGATCGCCAGCCACTTTCCTTTCACCTGGCCGATCGAGGTCGACTCCTTGATCCAGGGCCCGTACTCCTTCTCGAGCCGCGTCGCGACGTCGGACACGTCGACGAGGACCTGGTCGTAGAGCCAGGCGCCGGTGCCGTTCAGGTGGAAGACGTCGTGGCCGCCGCCGCGCGAGATGTCCGCGGCGATCGCGGTCGGCAGGTCCGGCGTCGCCACGTAGTCGACCTGCACCGTGCACTTGTTCTTCTCGCCGAACTGCTGCGCGAACTGGGTGAACCAGCGGTCGTAGTCCGGCACGAAGTGTTTCCACTGCACGATCCGCAGCGTCTTCTCCTGCTGCGCGGAGGCTTTGCGCATCAGGATGGTCGGGACTGCCGCGGCCGCGGTGCCGGCGGCGATTCCCTTCAAGACGGATCGGCGGCCGAACTTGTTCCCCTTTCGATCAGGCATCTGTCCTCCCTCACGGGGTGATGGGCCGCGGCACTCTAGTCGAGGACTGTTTCACCGCAAAGCAGGATTGCAGCGCCCATGTACACTTGTCGCGACGGCGGAGGTATGGTCGTTATTCACCTCCATGGTTCCCGAAGCCGCCATCCGCTCGTTGCGCGCCGCAGTCGGGGAGCGGAATTGCATCACCGAGCCCGAGCAGCTGCGCGTCTACGAATGCGACGGCCTGACCAGCTTCCGCCACGCGCCGGCAGTCGTCGTCCTGCCCGCCACCACGGCCGAAGTGGTCGAGGTCGTGAAGATCGCCCGCGCGCACGGCCTGCCGCTCGTCCCCCGCGGGTCGGGAACCGGCCTGTCGGGCGGCGCGCTGCCCGTCCCTGGTTGCGTCCTGGTCGGTCTGGCGAGGATGAAGCGCATCGTCGAGATCGACCTTCAGAACTGCTGGATGCGGGTCGAGCCGGGCGTCATCAACCTCGAGGTGAGCCGGCGGCTGGCGCCCGACGGCTACTACTACGCGCCCGATCCGTCGTCGCAGAGCGTGTGCAGCATCGGCGGCAACGTCGCGGAGAACTCCGGCGGCGCGCACTGCCTCAAGTACGGCTTCACCGTGAACCACGTGCTCGGCGCGCGGGTGGTCCTCGCCGACGGAACGGTCGTCGATCTCGGTGGACCGGTGCTCGACGCGCCCGGATACGATCTCACCGGCGCGCTGGTGGGAAGCGAAGGGACCCTCGGCATCGTCACCGAGGTGGTGCTGCGCATCCTGCGCAAGCCCGAGGGGACGCGGACCTTCTTCGCGACCTTCCCCTCGACCGACGAAGCGGGCAACGCCGTCTCGCGGATCATCGCGGCGGGGATCGTGCCCGCGGCCATCGAGATGATGGACCGGCTCGCCATCGTGGCCATCAAGGCGGCCACGGGTGTCGACTGGCCCGACGTGGGGGCGGCGCTGCTCATGGACGTCGACGGGCCGCTCGCCGAGGTGGAGCACACCGCCGCCGAGGCGGTGCGCATCGCGCAGGAGGCGGGCGCCCTGATGGTGCGGCTGCCGAAGGACGAGGCGGAGCGGCAGACGATGTGGAAGGGCCGCAAGAGCGCGTTCGCCGCGGTCGGGCGCATCTCGCCCAACTACATGGTGCAGGACGGCGTCATCCCGCGATCGATGATCGCCAAGGTGCTGCGCGAGATCGACGAGCTGGCCGCGCGCGCCGGCCTGCGCATCGCCAACGTGTTCCACGCCGGCGACGGCAACCTGCACCCGCTCGTCCTCTACGACGCGCGCGTCGAAGGGCAGGAGAAGCTGGCCGAGGAAGTGGGCGGCGAGATCCTCCGCGCCTGCATCCGCGTGGGCGGATCGATCACCGGCGAGCACGGAGTGGGCGCGGACAAGGCGCCCTACATGGGCGAGCTGTTCTCGGACGACGACCTGGCCGCGATGGCGCTGCTCCGGTGCTCGTTCGATCCGGAGAGCAGGATGAACCCCGGCAAGGTCTTTCCCACGCCTCGGCTTTGCGGGGACCAGCCGGGGAAGTACACGCCGCACCCGCTGGAGCAGACCGGGGAGGCGGGACGCGGATGACGCGCGCATTCCAAGCCGGAGAGACACACGAGCCGGCGAGCGTTGCGGAAGCTTCGGAGGTGATGGCCTTCCTCGCGCGCACCGGGAAGGCGGTCGCCTTCCTCGGCGGCGGGACGGAGCTGGAGCTGGGCGCGTGGCCGGAGCGCATCGACGCGGTGGTCCGCACGCGCGGTCTCCGCCGCATCGTCGAGTACCAACCCGCCGACATGGTCATCGTCGCCGAGGCAGGCGTCACCTTGTCGGAGCTGCAGGGAGCGGCGCGAGAGCATCGGCAGCGTCTCGCCCTCGATCCGCCCTGGCCAGATCGCGCGACGATC
>Ga0114129_10009801_pt1 | contig 13659 bp, 26 predicted proteins | sample RhiMetdeltSRZDD1_FD_80071 | JGI IMG/M metagenome (GOLD analysis project Ga0114129, IMG submission 80071) | Populus rhizosphere microbial communities from Tennessee, USA - Rhizosphere MetaG P. deltoides SRZDD1 (version 2) (version 2) | ecosystem: Host-associated > Plants > Roots > Rhizosphere >...
GACCGAGCCTAACCATCAAGCCAGCTACTGCTGCGGGTGCCGAAACCTCGCGATCGGCCTCACCCTCATCGTCAGCTCCCTCGAGTTCGTCGGCCCATTCTGGGAGAATGTCTGGAAACTGTCGGCATTATCGTCCCGATCGCCTACACCGCCTGGTCGCTCTGGCTGCCGATCTTCGGGATCGTGCTTCTCATCGCATAATGCAAATAGGGCCGACGAACGCAAACTCCGCTGGCAACCGGAATCGAGAGGGCTCATAATGCGGGTCGCTGTTCTGGCCGACGTTCATGGCAACCTGCCAGCGCTCGAGGCCGTCCTTGATGACATTGACGCGGTTGGCGTCGACGCCATCGTGCTCGACGGCGACGTAGCCACCGGGCCCATGCCCGCAGAAACCCTGGACAGGCTGGCCGAACTACGCGAAGAGGCCATCTGGGTACGTGGCAACGCCGATCGGGAGTTGGTCGCCGTGTACGACGGCAAGCTCAATCCAGACCTGCCTGACCCGGCGCGACCACCCACCGAGTACTGCGCATCCCGGCTGGAGAAGCGACATCGGAACTTGCTCGCCGATTTGCCATTCGTCGGTGGCGATGAACGTAACCGGGCTGGGACCAGTGCGGTTCTGCCACGCAACTACGCGCAGTGATACCCAAAACTTGCTAGTCGACTCTCCCGTCGAGGGCGACCGACAAGCAACTGGCTGACGATCACCTGCTATACGAGGTACGCGCCCACCTCCTGGAGATGAGGTGAGACGGCCGCCGCTTGCGAGGTCTATCGGGCCACAGCCCGCAGAGCTACCTTGACTGCAAAGGTTGCGCCAGAGGGTTATTTGCAGATTAGGTCCGTCGTCGATCCGTACGACTGGACCGCTGCTCGTTCTCGACTTCGTCCTGGTCGTCGCTGTGGAAAAGCTCTCCAACCGTCTCTCTGACTGCCTCGATCGCGCCAGAGGTTTTGCCCTTGGCGCCCGCATGCGAAACATCCTCCATCAACCCTGAAATTCCCTTGGTTTGGGTTTCGGTCAGGTCAAGCCGGTTCACCGCCTCGGCGAAACGCAGGTAAGTGTCGACACTGGCTACGACGATGCGAGCATCGACTGTCAAGACCTCGATCCCGATGAGGGACACCCGAAGGTAGACGTCGATTACCAAGCCCTTGTCCAAGATGGTGTCGATGACATCGGCAAGGCTGCTCGGCGCGGGGCGGTCCAGGTAGCGATTGCTTGGTTGTGCTGCGACGGTCATGAAATCGAACTTTTGGCTAGTTGGCTGACCGTCGCTCTCACCCCGTGATGCTCTCGATCAGGTCACCCTCGGTCTCGGTGAGGTCAAGCCGGTTCACAGCCTCGGCGAAACGCAGGTAGGTGTCGACACTGGCAACGACGATGCGTGCATCGATGGTCAACAGCTCGATGCCCACGAGAGAGACGCGGATATAGATGTCGATCACCAAGCCCTTGTCCAAGATCGTGTCGATGACATCGGCAAGGCTGCTCGGCGCGGGGCGATCCAGGTATCGGTTACTCGGTCCACGCTGTGTAACGGTCACGAAATCAAACTCTCTTATAGCAAAAGGTAAGAGGGAGCCCCTCTCTCGGAGGGCTCCCTCTTATCCGGGATAACTCGTCCCTACCCGATCAAGTACCGCTTAATCAGAATTGGCTCAAGCCCGCTCGCAGTTCCGGGTCCGGTGTACTCCCGAGCCTCAACGGCCACGCATCTGATGATCCGCAACGGCCGAGCGGTGCTGGTCACGTCCGCGCGGCGAAGATTCTGGAGCTGATATCCGACATGGGACATGGGCCACGTGGGAGACATCGCTCTTGCCGCAGGCGTCAGTTTCGAAGAGACTCCATGTCCAAGAATTACCGAGCTAGCCAGCGGCGCCATCACCGCCGCCGACACCATCGCAATCGAGTTGGTCGAAACCGACGGACAACCCACCGTGATGATCATCCGCTGGCCCGCTGATGCGCACACCGTGCTAGCCGCAATCAAGGCGGGGAGGCGGCTGTGATCACTAATGCTGCCGCGTAGCTATTCGTGGGTTCCGTTTGAACGACGCTTGAGTGGGTTAAGTACGGCACTGGCGCAAGGGTACGGCGCGAAGAGTCTGAAGCCTCCACGGCGGACCTTTTGCGCCCTACTCAACTCCTCTGGGTACTCGTGAAGGCATACAGGTGATTCATCATGGCTACCGCTAAAGACGTCGGAAGCATCATTCTGCTTGTACTGCTTTCGCCGCTGGCGCTCATCGTGCTGCTGCTCGGCGCTTTGTTTGCGATACCCGTCTACATCGTCGGAGTCATCGTGGCGTTCGCGCGGCATGATGAGCTCTCGGACTGGAACACACGGATGAAAGTGGCGCTTGCGTGGCCGCTGGAGTTCTGGCTGAAGCTGAAGACCAAGAAGGTCTTCGCTTTCCTGGACAGGCAGGTGAGCCGTTTGTCGGGCCGCTTGAAGGCCGGGCGGATCGGGCAAACCGAGCAGAAGGCAGGCAAGTAGATCAATGCAAGAGTGTCGGGCCGCCTGAAGGCGGTTATTCCCAGAGACAGGCCGCGTGCATGTCGGTACGCGTGCGCACCGCGTGCGTATTGGTGTTGCTGACCAGGCCAGAAAGATTCTGGGCACCGGGGGCGCGGGCACCAACTCCAGCCGTCTGCGAACGAGCGCAGCCAGACGCCGTGGTCGCCGCGACAATGAGACTGTTGCAAACGGCTTGTCACCCTGGCCGGCCTGCGAGTCCAACGGAGGTTCAAGCCGCACAGGAGAAACGGCCGGAACCTTGCCGGGACGTTTTCTTTGCCGACTTACAGTTACATCGCAGCGCTGCGGTTCTTCGCCATCCGCTGGCGCTGGTATTTCTGACAGTCTTTGCAGACGCAGCCACGCAAATGCTCTTTGAGTGTCGCTGTGCGCTCGGCGGCACAGGGTGCAGCGGCACCCGCTGTGCCAGCCCGCTGAGTCTCACGGGGGGGTTGGTGGCTCACCTGCCGCGCCCGGAGATCTATCGTCGAGGGGCGTTATCAACACCGTTGTCCACAGATGGGCGTGAAAGAGCGAGGGTTATCCGTGGGCTTAACAAATTCTGTCCTGGGCAGCCCCCGCCCGCCGACAAGGACGTCCTCGTGCCGCCGTTACTTAAGCCGCTTCACGACCTTCCGTCCAGCTTTGGCGGTGGCCTTGCCTGGCTTCGACTTCTTGATGTGGCTTTTCGCGCCCCTAATCTGTCGTCGTAACGGCCGTGGTTGGGTCGACCCTAAATCGGTGCGTCGCCGATGGCCATGTTCTTGTTGACGTCGCCGATGGCCATGTTCTTGTTGACTATGACCTGGTCCAACATGTCGGGCTGTTGTCGAAATAGAAACTGATCTCTGGAGTCCAAGCCGGTTGCGATCCGCACATGCGACCGGAGCCTAAACGGTGACGAGCATTTCAGAGCGGCAATCGCGGCAATCGTTAAGGTCCTCGCGAGCCGAGTGGCCTGCCGGTCCTGTCGCGTTACAGCAGTCTGCCGAGCGGACCGAGGTCAAGATTTAAGTCATCGGGTGTGAGTCCGAAATGGTCGCGAAGCTCGCCCATGCGTTGTTCTAGGAGCATCAGCGTGCGGCCGACGCGCTCGGTCTCTTCTGGAGTCATCGCGCCCGCATCAAGTCGGCGTACGGCTTGCCTTTCCATCAGTTGACGGATTAGCTCGACCAGCGTCAGTACGAGCTGCACGAGTCCGCGCTCGACAGTCTCGGGATCGGCGCTGATCCTGCCGGTCAGTGAATTGAGGCTGTTCGCCGCTACCCCATCAAGCGGAGAGCCGACCTCATCGAAAGATGTGGCGTCGTCGAAAATCGTCACGGGCTCATCGCCTCCTGATCGACTGCGAAGCTAAAGGGTGGCCAGGGTCCACTCACCACCGCTTGTCTACAATCGGCTGCTTCTTGCCAGCGTAGGATCGCGCCCTTTAGCGGCGGTACATCGGTATCGGCGACCAAGCAAGCGAGGCGGATCCCTTGTTGCGATCGCAGCACTTTGATCTCGCGCGCCCATTCACAGATCAATTCGCGGATTTCGGCAACCAAAGTCTTTTGTCGTTGCACGACTGCTGCTCGGCTCAGTAGGTAGCTAGTACCTGATGTGATGGACGGGTCGTCCGATTCGGCTTCTGGCCACTGTGCGCGTATGACCACTTCAGACAAGCCGCTGAGATCCCTGAGCCGCTGACTCCATACCTTCTCCTGGGCTTGCAGCTGTGCTAGCACCGCTGCTCTTGTCGCCAGCACGGTCGGAAAACGTACAGGCAGCACGGAAGTTGATATTGCCAGGTTGCAGACGATCTTGGCGAACGCTCCCGCCTCGTGTTTGGTCGTGCTGAAGCGGTCGGAGCACTCCTCCACAATGACAGCGACACCAGCAGCTCGGATGATCTCAAGCCGGCGCCCGGCAAGGCCAGGTATGTCTGGAGCGGTTGCGTTGTCCGGAATGACCGCATACAACAGCATCACGCTGGCCGCCTCCCGGCAGCGACCGATTGCTCGACCTCGTGAGCAGGGGCCAGCACGAGCTGAAGGCCGAGGTAGACAAGATCGACGCCCGCGACCCCAATCACAACATCGCCGGCGATCACCACACCACCGCCGATGACACGATCGATGAGATCCACCAGGGCGACCTGCTCATTCGACCAACTCTCCATGGCATTGCTCATCTGATCACCGCCGTTGTCGTCGCCTCGGCTTCACCTGTGAAGTTGTACGCGGGCCAGGGCCCGCTCACTTCGACCAACAAGCCCGAGGGCAGTGAGCTGTCAGCGATCTCGGCGGCAAGCCCCAGAAACCGAACCTCATCAGCGTGGCTCACCAGGTAGGCGCCGTTCAGCAGCATCTGTTCCTTGCGGCCGGACAGTGCAGCATCCTGGGGCCGGCTTCGCAGATGTTCAGCGCTGACATCCCCAAGAGCGTCGTGTATCTCGCGTACTTGATTCTGGAGCTGCTCTCGAGCCTTGCTTCGAGAGCTGAGATCCCGCGACCTTGCCAACAGATAGTCGCGACCAGTGGTTGATCCCGCGCCTCCTGTTGAGCTCTCTTCTTTGGCCGTCCGATAGACCTTGACAGCCCACTCGCGCTTTCCCTGAATGCGGTACAACTCATGTTCCAAACGATCACTGGCCGAGCGAAGCGTGTCAGCCAAGGACTCCACACTCCTGTACAGCGACGGTAGCCGCAGCGGCACAACGGCCACGTTCGCGCTGGCGTGCTGAAGCACCTCATGATGGCGCCGCGCAACGGGCGCCAGCCAACGCAAATTCTCGGCATTCTGCTCCCACTCGCGAGCTCCAAATCCTTCAACAGGGAGGAGACTCACGATCGCCGCCAGCCTTTCGGCGTCAAAAACCCAAACGCGCGTATCGGCAATACCCGGAGGGAATCGGCCGAGCGGTTCGTTCGCTGTGACCACCCCGTACGCGTGGACGATCGTCTCGTCCACTTCAGGCCCGACCTGTCGATCTCCCCTGTCGGCCAGCGCGACTGGACTCAACCTGTGGCGACTCGTTCACCTGACCCTCCAGCGCTTCCAGCCGGCGAGACAGTTCATCCAATTGACCTCTGTCCTCGCCGTTGTCCAACCGCGTGATGTACTCATCGCTCTCCCACCAGTTGATGCCCATCTCACGGGCCTTGTCGACGGAGGCAACCATCAGGCGAAGCTTGATCGTCAGCAACTCGATGTCCAGAAGGCGAATCTGGATGTCGCCCACGATGACGATCCCTTTGTCCAGAACACGTTCCAAGACGTCGGCGAGGCTATCGCTTTGTCGATGCGTCGGCAGGTGGTTGCCGGAGCCCGCTCTGTTGGGCTGCAGTGCACCTGGGTCGCTCGTCACGCTAGACTCCTTCGGTTTGCGTGCGCAGATAGCGCCGAAGCCGATGGAACTCGACAATCTCGCCATCCTGGTCGAGATCGACCTGGTAGCTGGCGAGCACATCACTCGTCTCCGGAACCCGCTCCACCTCAAGGACCTCGACCTCGACAACCCAGCCGTCGTCATTGCGGCGGATTCCGGTGACCCCTTCCGCGGGGCACCCGACGAGCTCGGCGAGGGTATTCATCGCGCGCCGAGCGAACTGAATACCACCCTGGTGGTTCTGCGCCATATCAATACTCCGAGCCGTAGGACTGCTGTTCAGACGCGAGAAGTCTCTCGATCAGCTCATCCTCGAGACGGTCGGCCTCAGCGTCATCGATCATCCCAGATTCTCTACGAGCCTGGACATCGGCGAGAGCTTCCTGTATCGCCGCCGGATCCATCCACTGGCGCTCGGCTTCTTGCCTCACTTGTTCAGCAATCCAGGCGACGCCCCTCACAGGAGCGAGAGGCAGGGTGAGGAGTCCGGTGATCAGCCCCATGCCGGCTCACCTGCCAACTGGCCGTCAACGAAGGAGTAAGGCGGCAATGGACCGATGTAGCGCAGGCTGAGTCGGTCGGGCAGTGTGTGGCGAATCTGCGCAATTCCTTCGTCCGTTTGGGCGCGGGCATCTCGCTGGACTAACAGCGCTGCATCGAGGACTTTGTGCCCTCCACTCACCTCGTCCAACACGATGCGTTCGGCGAGCCCGCTGAGCTGGGCGTACAGCAGTGAGGCGTCAGCACTGGCCAATGCGTCGAGGTTCGCGGCTATCGCCTCACCCAACTTGATCTTGGAGTGATATGAGGAAGGCGCGGCGGCGGTCTGGTCGCGCAGTTCACGGAGCTCTGGACGTTCACGGAGCAAATGCCTGAGTGCTTGATCTTGATCGTGATACGCCTTGACGGTCAGTTGCACAAGCCCGTCGAAAGACCCCAGCAAGGTGGTCAGACGACCCTCACCTGCGCTATGGATGATGTCAGCGACTTCGTCGTAATCTTCGACGATGACACCAAAGCGCATGGGTAGCACCGTCGAGTCGTCGACGATGGCCTCCAGCACTCGCGCGTGCGCCAGCAGGTCGTCTCGTCGTATCCGCGCTGCCGAGTCGACCTCGCTAACGACCGCAGCAAGATCACCATAGACAACGAGGGATACGGGAGCTTCTCCTCGACCGTGGAGAACTCTCTGCAGCGTCGTCGCCGCGGAAACCACGCCATATACATGGAGTCCCATGCTTACTTTCTACTCCCGTTAGGAATCGCGACGCCGGCTCGAGGTGCTTTTTCTTGCCGGCTCTGATTGCCGTCGGCGGCTGCGGCTGGACCGGTCCTCATCCTCAGAATCGTCTTCATCTTCATCCTCGTCGTCCCGGCTGAAGACCTCTCCGACCTTTTCCTTCACACCTTCGAGTGCGCCTTCGGTCTTGTGCTTGGCACCGTTGCGCGTAATGTCTTCCATCAGCTCGGGAAGTCCTTCGGGCCCATTCTCCGTCAGATCAAGCCGGTTCACGGCCTCGGCGAAGCGCAGATAGGTGTCGACACTGGCAATGACGATGCGTGCGTCGATCGTCAGTAGTTCGATGCCCACGAGTGAGACGCGGACGTAGATATCGATTACCAGGCCCTTGTCCAGGATCGTGTCGATAACGTCCGCGAGGCTGCTTGGGGCTGGGCGCTCTAGGTACCGGTTGGTCGTGCGTTGCGTGACGGTCATGCAGGGCTACCTCTCGTCGACTTGTAGCGGTCGTGCGGGCTAGATCTCGTCCGGTTGTACGTCGGTTATGCAGGGCTACCGTCGTCGGTCTCTTGACTGGGCACTGGCTGCTCCGACCGTTTCAGCAGGTGCGTGCGGATGTATCCGCGGTTTTTTGCAAGTGATTTTGCCAACCCTTTTTTCCCGCAACCGTGTATATAACCGATGCACCAATCAAGCTGCTGAAGAGCATCCTCGGATGCTCGTCGATAGCGCTCCACCTCATTTTCGAGCTCACGGATGCGAGCGTTTCGTTGTGCGTCCTGAGCACGCCGCTGCGAGTCCGCTGTCTGCTGTCGCGAGTTATCTGCAATCTCAGCCTCTGCCACAACCCATCACGACCTGCTTCGCGAGGACGAACTCGTCGACTTCTGAGCTCTGCTTCCGCGGCTGGATGATGAGGCCGATGACGACTTCTTGGCTGCCGGGCGCTGCCGACTCGTCGATGAGCCGCTGGAGGTCGACTTTTTTGCAGTCGTACGAGGCCGGCTCGTCGCGCTGGGCGTCTTGGCACGGCTCGAAGACGTCGAGCCGGCTGAGGATTTGTTGGACGAGGACCTGCGGCTAGCCTCCGACCCGCCGCTACCGGAGGAGCCGCGCGATGACGTGCGCTTAGCACCTTGCTCCTCGGAGGCGGGTTGCTCCTCCGAGGCGGGGGATTCCTTCGTTACCTCGCCCTCGTGGATCTCTCCTCGCCAACCTTCGACATCGTCCTGGTGCATCAGAACCTCGTTGGTGAGATGGCGACGGAAATGCTTGAGTTCCAGTCTGACTCTGCGGCCAGGTGCGCGCCAGAGGTTGCCGGTGCGCTCGAAGAATCCTTGTGGGTAGTACTCGAGGTTGACGAGCATGCGCGTCAGGTCGGGTGTCAGCTCGTGGAACGTCACGGCGCCGTCGACATGACCCTTCGCACCCTTCGAGGTCCAGACGATGCGTTCATTCGGCACTTGATCCACGATGTTCGCCGTCCAGGAACGATGCGACCAGAAGATCTGTGCCTTCCACTCGAGCGTCACATCATCTTTCTGTTCGACGTTTTCGACCTTCTTCATGAAGCTCGGAAACTCCGCGAACTGAGTAAAAGCGTCGTACGCGACACTTCGCGGAACGGGGAGGTCAAGCTCATCGACGATGTTGGTGACCTTGATCTTTTTACCTTTGCCCTTGCCACCACCGCCGCCGACCGCTTCACTCAACTTACCCATGATCGAGGAGACTCCTTTCGCACCGCTGTCTTTGACGCTTTCGACTCCAGCCTTGAGCGCAGCCGCGGGCGTTGAGTCGCCCTCGACGATGTTCTTGAGCGCTTTGCCCCCCACGCCAGAGGTGGCGTCAGCAACCTTCTCAGTCACGCCACCCAGGCGGTCGGTCATTGCGGACACACCACGGTCAGCCATGGCCCTTCCGAAACCCATGACCTCCTCGGCAAGCCGATCTAGTCCAAGCTGGCTCGCGAGGGAGTCGGTGTCGCCGTTGCTCTGCGTCTTCGACCCAGCACCGCTGTCACGCGCATTGGTAGCCATATCAACCTCTCCTTCGACCGGCCGGTGACGCACTGCGTCGACGCCGCGGAGACCGGGCCACCGGTTCTTCGTCCTCCTCGTCAGCGGAGTCCCCATCGTCCCTCACCCGGGCAGCGTCCTCGGCTTCGGGCTCTTCGGCTTCGTCGGTTTCTTCTTCGTCTTCTTCGTCGTATTCGGCTTCGGGCTCGTCGGTTTCTTCTTCGTCTTCTTCGTCGTATTCGGCTTCGGGCTCTTCGGCTTCGTCGGTTTCTTCTTCGTCGTATTCGGCTTCGGGCTCTTCGGCTTCGTCGGTTTCTTCTTCGTCGTACTCGGCTTCGGGCTCTTCTTCTTCTTCTTCGGAGGCCTCGTCCTCGGGCTCTGTGGATCCGCGATCATCTGCGGCCTCATCGGCCCGCGAGCGTGACTGGCCGTTGGGCGCACCGCCTCGCATGTTGTTGCTCCGCCCGGCAAGGTTCTCGCTGAGGCTGTCAATACGTGAAGCGACGACAGATGTTGCGGCTGCCTTGCCTGCGTCAAGGAGCTTGCTGCCGACCTCCTTGCTCAATGTGCCGACGATGGCCCCACCCGGGATGCGGTTCTCGATGAGTCCAAAGGCGGCGTCCCGGAATTTCGGACTGGACATTGCCGTAGCGACAAGCACCGCAAGCCTTAGTTTCTTGAACCGCCCCAGGGCGTAGCCTGCGGCGACGGCTCCCGCTACTCGTGAACCTGTGGACATACTCCGGTCCTTCCGTTTGTTTCTGTATCTGTCACGTACTGCGCATACCCAATGTGTGGTTTGAGAAACCATGCAGGCCGCTCGGCTCTGTGCAGCCATGTTGAAACTCACAGCGGTCCGGTCAGCGATTTTGATCAAGATCTGGGATGCGCGCAGACGCCCCACATCTGCGAACGAGGTGAGGCGTCAGCGTCACCGATGCGACGGCGCGGCATTAGGCGCGCAAGCGCCGGCCTGCCTTGGTCTTCGCCGTAATCATGGATGCGACGACAACTAGTACCGCAGCGACGGCGATCGCGATGAGCCACCGGACCCAGTCGATCCCGGGACTGCCGTTGCCGCCGAAGGCGGTATAGATGTACCAGCCGATGATGACACCAGCGATGCCACACAAAATGGTGAGCCAGAGCGGGATGTTATCCCGACTGCTCGGTGCAACGAACTTGCCTAGCAGGCCAATGATGATGCCTGCGACGATCACGCCGATGATCTCCACGTCTTCTCCTAGCTGAGTGTCTTCTTCTAGCTCAGGTGGTTGCGATGCAGCAGCTGCGCAGGAGTCATACCCGATCCTGACCTGATGACGCGAGCCATCGCGAAGCTTGCTGCACTTCGGAACGGGGTCTGACCGACGTGTCTTGGACGAGCGCGACCAGCCTCAGTCGGCGCGCCCGCAGCGGGGTGATATCCGGCGTGCAAGTGGCGAATCGGCGGCGGGCGAGAAATGTTTCGTCCGCACATCATCGGGTATATTGCCAATCACATTCCGCTCCGTCGGTGACCAGCCAATTTGCTCGGCGGGGTCTCCAACTAGGTGAAGAACAGCGACCAGGCGGCTCCGATGTCGAATCCCGAAGCCTCGTCTGCGGTGAGCCTCGGGACACCCCTAGCGATCCAGCTGTGCCCACGTCGCCCCGTGGCCCTTTGAATCAGGTAGGGAGTCACGGGGCGCGCAACCAGCGCGAAGTTGATACCCAGCGGCTGTGCTCCTAAACGGTTCGAGATTGATGAATGCAGTTTCGGTCGTTCGCGTGGTGGGTATCGACGAGTCAGACCCCGTCGGCCAACCTGAAGACGATCAACTCGTTCCCTGCCGGCGGGGTTTCCCACTAGTCAGCAGCCGAGACGACGTTCTGGCTCACGCCCTCAGGTATCGACGACGTTCTGGCTCACGCCCTCAGGTATCACCGCGGGCTCAGGTATCACCGCGGGCTCGCCACTGGCAGACGCGGCCAGGCGTTGGTACTTTCCGGGCCCATCGGCGCGATCCCGATAGGGCCTAGCGGTAGGCCCGCTAAGGCGTGCTTTCCACGCAAGGCACGTTCACTCCCGATAATGATCGCGGCTGTCATTGCCACCCAGATCATCGCCTTGGCGTTGCTGATCGCAACGCTGCGCCGCCACAGCCGCACCCACCTGGTCCGACTACGTCGGTTAATAGAGCCGCCTATTTGAACGGGAGAGAATGTTTGATCTTCGGGTCGAGACGACCTAGTACCAGTATTTACGTCCACCAATAGCATGGCCCATCTGGCCCAGGACCAAGAATACGATCCCGATTATCAGAACGATAATGCCGATCGTCCACAAAATGCTGATGCCCAAGAGCCAGCCCAAGATCAATAAAATGAGACCCAGAACAATCATGTGATCCTCCTAATCTGGTTTACCCCGGGAATCGCCCCGGTTCACACCACGGTCACTTACCCACAATCTCACCGGCCGTGGACGTTGACAGCAATGTGCCGGACGCCATGACCGTGGCGATCGGGGACATCGACGGCGTGCGGACGGTACGCTACGTGCCGCTCTCCGAACTGACCGGACATAAAGAGCTCTCGGACCCGGGGGCGAGGGCGAGACGACAGGGTGACGGCCCCACTCGCTCCCGGCGTCTCGACAATGTAGGGCGTCGGGATTCGAAGTGGGGCGTCAGCAAGGAGACTGGGCAAGTGCTTCTAGGCGCGCAGCTTCCGACCCGTCTTGGTCCTTGCGGTCACGGAAGCTGCGATCACAACCAATACCGCAGCAACCGCAATTGCGATCAGCCAGCGGACCCAATCAATTCCTGGGCTACCGTTGCCACCGAACGCGGTGTAGATATACCAGCCGATGATGACGCCACCAACGCCGCACAAGATGGTGAGCCAGAGCGGGATGTTGTCCCGGCTACTCGGAGCAACAAATTTGCCAAGCAAGCCAATAATGATGCCCGCCACAATCACTCCGATGATCTCCATATGTCCTCCCTAGCGTCAGCTGTTCGCCCAATGCGACAACTGCCCATGGGCTATACCCAATTCTGATCAGCTATACCAGGCACAAGATTGCAGAGTGATTACAGAAAACGTTTCCTACAAGAGTTTGCCGAGCGGACCTAAGCGCCCTTCTAGCGCTTCCAACCTCCGATTGAGATCAACCAACTGATCTTTGTCGATGTCATTCTCGAGCTGGGTGATCTAGTCGTCGCTCTCCCAGCAGTTGATCCCATCTCCAGCGCCTTGTCGACAGACGCCACCAAGAGGCGAACCTTGATCGTCAGGGGCTCGTGGTCCATGGTGATCTTGCTGCGGTTGTCGGCGAGATCGACGCTGACGCTCGGCTACGACGAGACTACCTGTTCGCGCACGCTCAGGTGCTCGAGTCCCTTGTCGCGGATTCGACCGTCTTGCCCACGCGCTTGGTGTCATTATGGCGACTGATCACAAGCCCACGAAGCTCGGGGTGTCCGCGGAGCAGGTGCCTAAGTGTTTGATCCTGATCGCGGTACGCCTAAACCGTTGGTTGCACCAATCCGTCGAAAGAGATCAGCAGGGAAGTCAACCGGTCCTCACCTGCTTCGAGAACGTTATGGGCCACTTCCCACTGGAGCCTCTCGTGGGTCCGGCGATCTGCGACTTTGCGACAACCCGGCTGTCGATTTCACCATACCAACCGGCGGGCTTTGCCACGATCGCGTGCAGGAAGATCACCGGGTTCACCGAGTCGACTATGCGGCACCAAATCTCCGAACCTTGTCGAGCACACCTTCGATGGTCCCGAGATCAGGGCTGCGACTGCGATCTCATAGATCGCCGAAATCACACATCGAGGAGATGAACGATGGAGACCCTGGCGCTCTCTGGGCGATCAACCTTGAACCGCCAGCAACCACCCTCGCTGCCTGGGGGTTCCAAGCCGCCTGCCAGCAGCACCGCCCGGTCGTCGAGCGAGCGATCGCGTGGCTGACCCGCGGCAACCGCAAGCGCCGATATCGCTGCGTTGCCAACAACGACTTGTGGTTGCACCACCCGATCGCGGCGCTGAACTTGCGTCGGCTCCTCGCCCTCGGCCTCACCCGACGAAACGGGGTATGGGTGTTGGCCTGAACTCAATGCCGGGATTGAGGACCGGCTGACCGCTCAGCATCAAGCACGCGACATCAGCCCGACGGACACAACCCACGTGGTTGTGGCCCACGCCGATCCAGCAGGGCCGCAACGACGGCCAACAAGGGAACTCTGCCGCAACTTGAAGGTCAGACGCTGTCCATTTCAGCGGTCTCGCTGGTTGCTTTCGGCGGCGCGGGGGCCTTCCTTTGGCTGCGCGGGCGCTGATTGCGCGCCTTCAGATCTGCGACCTCGGACCCGTCGTCACCGTTAGTGTCCTCATCCTCTTCGACGTCAGCGTCCTCGGCCGCTTTCCGCGGGGCGGAGGCCTTCCCTTGGCTGCGCGGTCGCTGATTGCGCGCCTTCAGATCTGCGACCTCGGACCCGTCGCCA
>Ga0114129_10009802_pt1 | contig 13659 bp, 18 predicted proteins | sample RhiMetdeltSRZDD1_FD_80071 | JGI IMG/M metagenome (GOLD analysis project Ga0114129, IMG submission 80071) | Populus rhizosphere microbial communities from Tennessee, USA - Rhizosphere MetaG P. deltoides SRZDD1 (version 2) (version 2) | ecosystem: Host-associated > Plants > Roots > Rhizosphere >...
CAAAGACTTTGTACACGGTCGTGTCGTGAATAGCCAGCTTGCCCTGGGCGTCGTGCGGCACGGGCAAACACTTCCACTGTATCCCGGTATAGAGCACCCACAAGATGAGGTTAAAGCCCTGGTAATAGCCCAGTTTGCACTTGGGACCACGCTTGGGCATCGAGAGGTGCGGCAAGATAAATGCCTCGAACTCGGGTGCAGAGAGTTGGACAGGAATCGGTGTCGTTGCAGGCTTTTGGGCTGTGGTGCTCATCAGGCAAGGGCCTCATGGAACTGGAGAAGCAAATTACTTCAGAGACTCCAAGAGGTTAGGAGCAATTGCAAAACTCGCAACCAGTTATCAGATAAAAAGGTAATCTGTTGGTTCAGCTGCATCCCTTGGGACGTGAGGACCTCGTACAGACGCCGTTTCGATTTGGTGTCGAGTGTTTGCACGAAGCCAAAGCGCTTGCTCGAAGGGGTCTCTTCTGCCTCATCGCGTTTGAAGGCGAGTGTGCTTTTCCCGACGATGACCTCGAAGCTGTGCTTCTTCGCCTCCCAGTCCCGCACGTAGCCTCCATCAATGCCCACGATGATCGGTCCATCCAGGATGGGGAGGTTGCTCCAATCGCGGGGGCAGCCCCCGATGAAACTCCATTGTTCCTCACCCAACTCCGCTTCACAGCGCGCGGCGATCTTCAGGGTATCATGATGCACGGTCTTGACGTCCAGTGTGACATCGAGCGGCAGGAAGTCGGTGAGCGCCTCAACGGTCAAACCATAGGACACCAGAGAGGACCACTTCGTCTCCATGAAGAGCAGCTCAGGAGCGACTGACTCGGGGAGCAGAGAAGACAGCGGTCGGAACGAGGTCGTCTTCCGACGTCGACAGCGTCAGTAGAAGAGTCGTGGACTGGGGAGCTTAAAGGTGCCAAACAAGGTGCAGAACGACCGGCTATGATAGCCTTTGGCTTTGAGGGGAGTGCCGCAGTCCGGGCAGGTCGAGTGCCCATCAAGAAACGCCTCACCCTGATGTTGCAACAGGTGTTTCTGGATCGTGTTAAGGAGCTGTTTGGCCTCTCTGAGGGTCAAGCCGAGATGCTCGATGCGTTGAGCGTCCTTCTGCAGAGTGATGCTGTCGGCGACGGTTTCTTCCTGGCCATCATCGCTCAACGGTCTGGAATGCCGTCTGTCGCGTCGCGCAGGTGCAGGGGCGAACGCCGCACAGTGCCCGGCATGCCATGGGGAAGCACATCATCGCCAAGACGGGGAATATTGCGGCCGTACAAAAGCAACTCGGGCACCGGCAGGCGGCCTATGCTATGCAGTATGCGCGGACGACGACGGAGGAATTGGCGCAGGTGCTCGACGACCGCTAAGCGCGGGCAGGCGCCGCATGGCTGGTGGCGCCTCCTGCCCCTGGTATCCGCGTGCAAACGCTAGGACCCCGACAGGGAAGTCGCGGAGATCCCCAATGTGGCATCATCCCCAGCCTCTCCAGGCTCTCCTGACGCTTGCCATGGCGCAGACTGCTGTGGCACACTGGCCACCAGGTCGGCCCCCCCTCGTACTGAGACACCTTTGCCAGGAGTACGGTTATGCCCATGGACCCTGCCACGAACCAGCCCCCAGCGGTGCATGATTTCGCGACGTGGCTCACGCGCCTTCCCAAGGCAGAGCTGCATGTGCATGTCGTGGGGGCGATGCGTCCGACGACACTCACCGCACTCGCGGCGCACCATGATGTGGCGCTGCCGCGGACGAGCGCGACGTTGTACCAGTACCGGAATTTCACGGAGTTTATCGAGGTGTTTCGGCTGGCCGCCCGCTGCCTCGTGACTACGGGCGACTTCGCACGCGTCGCCTACGAGTACATTGAGACCGGGCATCGCGTCGGCAATTTGCGCTATGTCGAGTTCTTCTTTAACCCGAGCTATCACTATCCCTTTGGCGTGGCGTATCAGACCCAGCTCGCCGGACTCGTCGAGGGCCTCACGGCGGCGTACCAGGATTTCGGGGTGCGGGCGCGGCTCATTCCGGCGATCGATCGCGAGTTCGGCGTCACAGTCGCCGAACGCGTGCTCGACGACGTCCTGGCGCATCCGCATGAATGGGTCGTGGGCCTCGGGCTCGATGGGCCTGAAGACAAGGGCCCGCCCGAACGCTTTGCCTCCGTCTTTCAACGGGCGGGCCGCGCCGGGCTCAAGCGCACCGCGCATGTCTGCGAAGACTATGCCCCCACGCCGGCTGCCAACTATACGGTATGCCGCGACGTGCTCGGCTGCGAGCGGCTCGATCACGGCTATCGGTTGCTCACCGACGCCACATTGTGCGCCCGCGCTCGTGCTGACGGCGTGGCGTTTACCTGCTGCCCCAAACCATCCACGCGGGACCGCGACGCGAGCCGCTTGGACGCGATCCACCACATGCATGACGCCGGGCTCACGATCACGCTGGCGACTGACGACCCGGCGCTGTTCGCGACCGACATTGGGGAGGCGTACCGGCGGGTGTGTCTCGGGACCCGCCTCGGTGTGGCCGAGGCCCGCGCACTCGCGCTCAATGCCGTGCAGGCGGCGTGGCTTGATGAGGCCAGCCGCGCGCAGCTCCGTCGTGAGTTCGAGGATGAAATTGATGCGCTGACGCGCACGTTCAGTGTGTCCTAAGCGGTCCAGAGCAACATGCGACGCGATGCTGCTCCCTGGCCCCTGGCTGCAGAGCTGTCTCCTCCCTCTTCTTCTGAGCGATGGGTGGCACAAAATCTCCCGCACCTTGGCCACAGCAGGGGTTGCAGTGCCAAGCATGCGCAGCTTTCCCTCTCAGCCGCAACTTCTCGCAGCAGTGGGCAGGCCTCCGCTCATCGTGTGGCCGCTTTGCCCCGCCTGCGGGCCGCTGGTGGGGTGGGCTGGCTTTGCCCCGCTGGCGCCGCGAGGGGGAAGACAGGCTGGGCCGCGGGAAGGCCCGCTCCTGTTCGAGTGCCTGGAGCGCCCGGACCTCCACACTGTAGGCCATGCCTCCCCCAGGGACGGCGGCGGCTTTGATCGCCTCGAACAATTCCTCCTTCGTGGCGCCGTACTCGATGGCCCGGCGCATGTGGGCCGCCACCCCATACTGTAGGCCCCGCGACGCCAAGACGCCCATCACCACGAATTCTTTCACTTTGACAGACAGCGTGCTCTCCTCGCCCACACTGAGGCGTCGGACTTCGGCCCGGGCGGCGTAGGCTGGATCGAGCTGCGCAACCCAGTCCATTTCCGTGTAACCATTTGGCTCCCAGCATGAAAGGAGCTATACTGCCGCCCACACCATGTGGACGACGCGGCCTCCAGGCCTGCGCGGCCCTCTTCCGGCACCAAGACGGGCACGCCCAGAGGCGAGCGCCGACGCGTTGTGTCACGCCATCTCTTATCCGAAAGGGGGTACACCATGTCTACACATCCCGGTCTCTCCCGTCGACACCTGTTGGGACTCACGGTAGCCGTCGGCGGCCTCGCCATGACGCGTGGTCTCCGTCACGTCTGGGCGCAAGCGACCGGCGGCAGCGGGCCGGTCACGCTGGACGTACGCCACCCAGACCTGCACATGCTCATTGCCCCTGAGACCCCCCTTACGCGCATTGCGGGCGGCCTGGGCTTTACCGAAGGGCCGGTGTGGCGGGGCACCTCCCTCCTCTTCAGCGATATTCCCAACAAGCGGATCGTGCGCTGGCGCCGCCTGCCGGAGGGCCCGGAGCTCACCACTTATGCGACGGGGAGCTCCAATGGCCTGACCCTGGATCGCCTGGGGCAGGTGCTGGCGGCCGAGCACGATGGCCGGCGCGTGACTCGCGTGGCGGAGGATGGTACCCGCACGGTCCTGGCGGAGCGGTTCCAGGGCAAGCGCCTCAACAGCCCGAACGATCTCGTGGTCAAATCCGATGGGTCCCTGTACTTTACCGATCCCCCCTACGGGGTCCAACCCCCCACGCCCGGGGTGCCCCGGCCGGCGGGCTGGTGGAGCGCGCCCCTCCCGGGCAAAGAGCTGTCCGTGAATGGCGTCTACCGCCTGACCCCAGACGGAACTCTCGCCCTGCTCGTGGACGACTTCGCGTTGCCGAACGGCCTGGCCTTTGCCCCGGACGAGTCGGTGCTCTATATCGATGATTCGGCCCACAAACACCTGCGGGCCTTTGATGTCCGTCCCGATGGCACCCTGACCAACAGCCGCCTCCTCCTGAATATGGCGTCCGACGACCCCGGCGTGCCCGATGGCCTGAAGGTGGACCAGCGCGGCAACATCTTTTGTACCGGGCCAGGCGGCGTGTGGGTGTGCCGCCCCGCGGGGGAACTGCTGGGCCGTATCCTCCTGCCGGAGTTGCCCGCGAACCTGGCCTGGGGTGAGGATGGGAGCGTCCTCTTCCTCACGGCGCGCACCAGTGTCTACCGGCTCCCCACCTCGACGCGCGGCGCGCTCCTAGGCTAGCGCGGTGCAGGGCCCTGGCAGGAGGGGAGGCACAGGCGAGAAGTACCATACGGCGTCTCAGGGATATCGAGGTTCAATCGACCTGCTCGCCAGCGGTGTCACCTCGGGGGCAGGAGACGCCACAGGGTAGAAGCTCGATGGGCGCACGAGGCGCAATGCAGAGAGGAGGCACGATGACGTTTTCCTGGCGCGAGCAGCCAGCCGCGCTGCTAGAGCAGCATTTCAACCCCCGCGTCGCGGTCCCCTCCTTTCAGGAGGCCCTAGACCGGTACGCCGCCCGCTCGGCGGCCGCCCGCCAGCGCCTCCCGGGGGTCTACGACCTGCGCTATGGCACACGATCCCAGCAGACATTTGACCTCCATCGTGCAGCGCTGTCTCCCAGCGCACCGCCGCCGCTCGTGCTTTTCCTCCATGGCGGCTACTGGCGTGCCCTGGACAAACGCGATCACAGCTTTGTCGCACCGCTCTTCGTTGAGGCCGGCGTGCCGCTCGCCAATATCAACTATGATTTATGTCCCAGTATCACCCTCGACGAGATCGTGGACGAGATACGGGAGGCGGTCCTGTACTGCGCGCACCATGCCGCCGACTTTGGAGCCGCCGCCCGTCGCCTGTGCCTGGTCGGACATTCGGCGGGCGCCCATCTCGTTGCCAGGATGCTCGCCCAGGACTGGGCCGCGGCGGGCCTCCCGGCCGACACGATCACGGGTGTCGTTGCGCTCAGTGGCATCTACGAGCCTGAGGTCGTGCTGCGCCTCGCCGTCAACGCGGAGATTGGCCTGACGGCAGCGATGGCGGCACGGCACGATGGTCTGCGCCAGCCCCCGCAGTGCCAGGTGCCGGTGCTGATCGCGGTCGGTGGCGCCGAGCCCGCCGGCTGGATTGGCCAATCGCGTGCGTATCACGACGTCTGCGTGGCGGCCGGCCTCGACGTCCATTGGATGTGTGTCGAGGGCGCGAATCACTTCACCCTCCTCGAGGACGCGATGACGGTGGGGAGGCCGCTGGCGGCGGCGATACTCCAGCTGGTCACCGGGCGGTAACGCCGCGCGACGCGCGGAGAGTTCCTTGGGCAGAGGGCCCCTCGCGTGTGATCTCCCTGAGGCATCTGCACCGCTGTCTCGCAACACCCATCGTGTGTGTCATGAGGCCATCGCACGCTCTACGGCGGATGGACCTATGGCACAAGACATCCGAGTGAGCACCATCGCTCACCAGAGGAAGGAGACATCATGAGCGTGAGTCCTCGCATCGACGCCACGTGTCTCATCGACTTCGCCACGGCGGTCTATGCCAGCGCGGGTATGCCCGAGGCCGATGCCCGGCTGGTGGCTGGCACGCAGGTGCAGGCAGACCTGTGGGGCCATCAGTCCCACGGCGTGCTCCGGCTCGGCTAGTACCTCGACCGTCTCCGCCATGGCGTGATGCACCCAGTCACCACCCCCGAGTTCGTAGTTGACGCTGGCGCCATTGCCGTGCTGGACGACCACGACGGCGTTGGCCAGGTGCTGGCGATGCGGGCCACACACGAGGCGATCATGCGGGCCCGGGCGCATGGCATCGGCGCGGTCGCGGTGCGTAACTCCAATCACTTCGGCACCTGTATGTATTACACGCGCCGCGTGGCGGCCGCGGGCTGCGTGGCCATGCTCACCAGTAACGGCGGGCCGGCGATGGCGCCACGGTGATGCTGCCTCATGGCTACGATGTCGCCCCTCCACCAGGAGGCGCTCCTGTCTCGGTCGGTCGCCAAGGCCTGCGTGGCACGCATGCGAGGGAAGAGCAGACCGCAGGTCGCTGGTGTCCTGCCCATCCTCTAGCCTTGTGTTCTGCGTCAAAAGTTAAGCATTTCGCCACGATTTTTCAGCCCTGGAAAAACAAGAGGTTGCATGCGTCAGAAATCCCGGTCACAATCGGAGCATACCCATGCTTATTGAGCGAATGCTTCCGGAAGCGCTCTTCCAAATTTCTTACACAACACAGCAACATCCTGAAAATTCTGCTCTTGCCATTCATAGCCTCTATGCCATTTGCGTTTCTTCCACTTACATTATTGGTTGCCAGGGTGTGAGGCGCACCCAGGCGTTGTGCAGCGCACAGCAGCGTGCCATCACCCGATCGCGGACGCCTTCTTGCCACAGGCGGAGGCGGTCTTTGACGATGCGACAATGCTTGGCACTGCTGTGGACATGCTCGATACGCAACCGACGCTGATGCTGCGCTTGATTCGCTCTGTACTGCGCTCGTGTGCGTTCCTCGCCACGCGGCTTCTTGGTCGGCATGCGGACTCGACCTGCGGAAGCGAGCACGCCAGGAAGCCCAGATCCTGCCATCATCGGCTCCCGGTTGGGAGCGGGTAGGGGGTGGCCTCAGCGAGGCGCAGAGCATGCACACGGCCGCCATGGGTCGCCCTCAGACACAGGATGGTGAGGAGGGCATGGACCAGGAGGACATTGTGCACCGTGTGGTCTTTTTTCGCGCCGCGCGGTGCCGTCATGGACACAAGAGGGAACGCTGGCGCTGCGGCGAGGGGCACCGGCTCCGCCTCCAGGGGTGCGACCACAGTCGCCGCGTCCGTCGCCGAGCCGCTGGGCCAGGGCCGTCAGGGAGCGAGCCGGGGCATCGCCAAGGCTACGGAGGGCTGCAAGCAAAACAGGCACGAGGACATGGGGCTACTGATGAGCTGTGCTCTGGCCCATACCGCACAAGCGCCCGTGCACCACCTGGAGGGCAGAGGTCTTGCGGTACGTGAGCAGGAAGAACCGTCGAGCTTCCGGTGATGGGAGCGGAGAGTGCTTGTACACCGTGCACCGACGGGCGGTCCCCGCGGTTTCCCATCGAGGCGCTACGCGGTGAGATGCGCCTGGAACGCCGCCTCGCAGGGTGGGGCCAGCTGCTGCAATGCTTCCAGGGTCAAGCTGGTCACATCCAGGAACTCCATGGAGCGGGTCTGCACATCGGTCAACCGTACACGGGCCATACGTGGGGCCTCCTTGCATGGAAAGCCCAGCACACCAAAATCGGGATACACCCTATGGTATGCGTCTTCGTCAGAGGGTTGGAGTACAGCACGAGTGTTCCGCCGGACGAGTCTGGGTCGCGGGGTCGCCGATGACAGGTACCGAACCTGTGCTGGAGAGGAACGTGCCTCCACGCTCACCCGCTTCGGGTGGTGCGCGCCGGTGGGCTCCGTGACCGTGGTGGCTCCTACATGTCCCACAGGTGTTGGCCGTGGTGATAGCAGGAGATCAGCCCGTCTTCGCTAATTTTGAGCGCTCGGCCGAACCGGGACGCCGCAATGGCCGCCGAGGCCCGCCCGCCTTCGATGTTGTCCGGATGGAGCTTCGCCAGGTCGGGGTAATGGAGGATCGCGCCAAAGGCCAGCAAGCGCGCGTTCGTATCAAAGATGACGGCCCCATCGATGCGGGCAATGGTCTCGAGAATCGTCGTCGGCAGCGTGAGCACGCACTTGTCGCGCAGCAAATAATGAAATTGATCCTTGGAGGCATGGCCCGGGACAGGGTGCGGGCTGGGCGTCGAGCTCAGCAGATCGGAATGCGAAATGAGCCGGCTGACGGCGTGCGGGTCATCGAGCACCACCAGCAGGCCGCCCCGGCGCTCTTCGGCGAGGTTCAGGGCGGTCACGAACAGGAGGTCCGCGAAGGGGGTGTTGCGTAGCCCCTGCTGCCACCGATGATATTTTTCCACGGCGTTGGTCATCCGCCAGCGCCCATCCAGAAAGCGCAAGACTTGGACGCCGTCGGCGAAAATTTTCATCTCGCCCGTCGCCGTGAGGATGAGGCAGAGATGCCCGCCGCAGAGTGTCGCGCGACTATGGGCTGCATAGCGCGCGGGACTGGGCACGGGGACAGGCAGCGTCTCGTAGGGGGCGGACCACTGCTGCACATCGATGAGGTCAACAAAGAACCCCGCTTGATCCACCAAGGCGAGCGTGGTGAGCCCATCGGAGAGGCGATGGAAACTCCGCGCGCGCGTGAGGGCGGCGGCATATCGCAGCGGGTGGGGGGGAGAAGCCGGCAGCGCGTGACAGGGATCCGGGGCGGTGCCAAAGAGCAGGGCGCCGGTCGAGATGCGGCGGTTCTCATAGGTCGTCAACGCGCTGGTCCGCAGGACCTCAATCGCCTCGGCGATGCGGTCGGGGCGCGGCGGGACGTGCTCGGCATAGGGCTGCGGGTCCAGGAACGCTGAGACGTAGCGGTCCTCGGGTAAGCCCCAAAACCGCTCGACATCCAAGCCGGTGTGATCCGCATCGCGCAGCATGTGATAGCGCGTCGTGAGCACCGCACGCACGCTGTCGAGCATCCGCACATCGTGGGCCGTGAAGGGCACCGGGTTGTGGAGCGCATACTGCGCGCCCAGCCAGGGAGCACGCAACACGGCGGTGGCGGCGTTCCCATCCAAGGTCTCTGTGGGCCCAGGAGGTGCAGCGCCGAGCGGCTGGAAGGTCGCGAAGGGAAAGAAGTACTGCAAGCCGCGTTCAAAGAATTCTTCGTACAGCCGATTGAGCTGCAATGGTGCGTCGTTGTTGTTCATCATGGCACGAAGACACTCTGATTGTGGTCGTGGGCCACTGGCCGACCGGACCGTATGGCATGGTGGTCGCGCCCAGGAAAGCCCGAGACGTTCCTCTCCCCATGCGATTGGCACCGCGTTGGCAGGCATGTCCCCGATGTGGAGCTGCTCGTCAATCCCTCTGCAGAACATCTTTTTCTGCAGGTTTAGAACCATTGCGCCCATGGGTGTGGAGCCTCGTCATGGAGCCCCCTCGGAGCGCCGTGTTCCGGACCGTGCTCTAGCCATCATCCAGGCATGGCGCCCCGCAGCGCATGCACGCGCTCCCCACGAGCGCCGCGTTGTGGTCAAAGGTCGTGCGGAACATGGCCGGCACCGTGAGGATGCTGTGTCGCTCGATCACCCCCCGCGTGGAGCCTCTGGCTCACCTGGCTCACCCAGTTGGCGACGGAGACGGTGGCACACCGCACGCACAAGGACGATGGACAACGCATCGCCACCCGATAGGTGCCCTGGCCACAGTGCCGGCAACGCTATGCGAGAGAACCCATCGTGTCCGGGCTCCCGCACGTGAGCCTCTGCGCCATCAGACCATCATCGTAGACCGTCTGATCGCGCCGATGGGCGTGTGTGAACCCGTCCCAGTGATCGGCACACATCTGCTTGCAGACATTCCCGTCTCATGCGGGTGCGACAAGCATGCGGGCGCACCGCGGTGCAGTGGTCCAGGTGCGGTGCAGTGGTTGTATCATGTCTCATCCGCTCTGTCCACCCCACATCAGTCTTCACCAGACGCTCTCCACCAGCTCCTTACGTCCTTACATAACAGTGGATGCCGGGATCCGAAAAATGCAATCCCCTCGACGATCGAGTAGAGTACACCAGTGCGCAGATCATGTTTGCGCATGCGTGCTCCTCTCTCGAGGCCAGCAAGGCACCCAGACACTCCAGAGTCACACGCCACGCCCTCCCCAGCGTCCATAGGGTCTGTCTTATAGCAACTGGTACACAAATTATCCTTTAGGCGACAAGACAGGGTGCATTGAACTAAACTGTCTAACGTTTTCGGATCGCACTGGGTACACGTGTTGTCAACTCGACGCACTTCTTGAGGTCGAAGGAGAAAAGCCATGCAGGCGCGACCAGGGCACCTCTGGAGCGCACGGGCCACCCCTGCGGCGATGCTGCACCTTCTCGTCCCACCTCCGTGCCGCAGGACCGCGCATTGTTCTGACCGCACCAGCCTTCGTCTGTCTCCGTTGGCTTCCCCTCTGGCCCACGGGAGAGGCTCGTGCCGTGCAGAAAATTCGCCATCAGTTCTGATCGAGAATGATGCAGCACCTTCATTGTCTGTTCCAATGCGCCCGCGGCTCCTCCATCTCTCCCTCTCCCTCCGCTTTCCGCAAGACGCGGATGTCCGTGTCCGTGTGATACATCACCAAAATCGCTCCCGCCCTCGCCACCGCCTCAAACAGCTCCTGCATCAGCTCGCGCTCCTCCGGCCACGGATAGACAAAAAACAGTCCAATGTCGGCGATGGCGATCTCCATGCCGTCGTAGCGCTGTGGTCCCCGGGCCTCGGTGGTGTCGTGGTGGTCCCTCACCGACCCTGGCGTCACCAATGCTGCGCCGTCACTGCCCGCAGACGCTTCATAGCCTGCGGGAAAGAGACTGGTACAGAGCATCGTCACCCGAATCCCCAGGCGCCGCGCGATTGCTCGCGAGAGCCGCACCAGCTCCTCGTCGATCTCCAGCCCGTAGGCCTCGTACCCGAGCAAGGCGGCCAGACACGTCGCCGTGCCAAAGCCACTCCCCCACTCGCAGAAGACCTGCGTGGGGGGCAGCTGGCGTCTGGTGACTTCCTCCAAGACCGCAAATACCCGCTCCGGCACACTGGGCACGAAGCGTGGCGCCTGGTGGTCATCGTAGTCGGCAAAAAACCGCTCCCAGCCGCGACTACAGGTCGCGATGAGGCGCGCCACTTGGTCCGAGACCCGCGCCTCGGGTCCTTCCATGGTTATTGCTTCAATTGCCATCGCTCTCCTGTCTCAAAGGAGACATGCTTCGGCACGCGTATCTCCTGCCTGAGGGACTTGTCTGTTGACGAGGGTCAGCCCCTGTGCACAGCAAGGGGCAGGGTAAGCAACGACGTCAATCATGCTCGCAGACTTTCCTGAAAACAGCGCAAAACAGGCAAGTGGCGTCCGCAGCACCCGCACACGGTCGCCTCCGTGCTGGCTGGTGTGGGCGCACGGGCAGGTCCCTGCCCGGCGCACCACCGCTTCCACCAGGTGCGCCGGCCCGTGCCAATACCTTGACACCACCGGTGACAGCGGGTGGGTCGGGCCCAGGACTGCTGGTGGGGCTCGCGGCGCGACGCCTCCATCGCGTTGCGCGTGCTTCTGCGCGTGTTCCCCGCACTACCGACGTCGTGGCAGACCCCCGGTGGCGAGCCCTGCCCTATCCCCCCAGAGACCTGGCACGCCTTTTGCTCCTCTCTATTCACAACAATTGCTTCAGGCACCGAGCATACGACCCCAGGCCAGAAGGACGGTTCCCTATGCAACACAGTGAAATCTTCTCCACCCCAGAGCGCAGCACGGCCGTGGCCCCCACCCGAGTGACCACGACACTGTATGACGTCATTGCGGCCCTCCAGGCGGTGGTCGAGCCGGAGGACGACGATCTCGTGGTGGCCATTGTCGCCGAGTGGTTCCGTTGCGGGCGCCTACGTTTTCCCGAGGACGCGACCATCGCCGCCTAGGAAGGAAGGATATCATGGCCATTGTTGTCATGGAAGAAATTCTGGGCGGGTTAGACGAGGTGAAGGAGGCGTTAGACAGGGCAATTACGGTACTGACCGACTTGGTTGAGGAGTGCGATCCGGCGCTGGTCCCGCATCTGCCGGAAGTGCTCGACCGCACCCTGCTGCAACCCTTAACCGCGCACAATGCCGCGGTGGAGCACCTCTTGGCGACGCTGGCCAGGCGTTGCTAATCCCCACGCGCAGGCTCAGGCGCAGCCGTGACACGAGGAGAGCAGCGGGTCTCACGGGCCTCTCCTCCGTCTCCTGTCCACAGGAACATCTGTGGGAGGGCCTCCCCAGAGAGAGCGTGCCCATGTGTATCAAAATGAGTGAACATTTGAGTGTTGATTTCTCATTTAGAGAGACAAATCTCATTTTGATACGAATGCATTCATAGGCTCCTCTAGGATCTATTTCCGCGCGCTGCGTGCTAACGCCTCGGGTGGTGCTCTCCAGCGAAGGCGGCTGCTGTGGTCCTCGTGAACCTTCCTGTGCTTCCCTTCCCTGTGTACATGAGAGAGTGGTGGCACAAAACCCCCCTCATAATCGGTTGAGCAGGGCTTGCGTTTCCAAGCGTGCGAAGATCGTCATAGAGCGGTGGCAAATCCCTAGTCGCTCAATTTCTCGCAGTTTGTAGAAGGGCGAAGGTAGTGGCCATGGGCATGAGAAGGCCTCGAAGAGGCGCGCGTCTTTGCAGGCGATGCGCCCTGCCACGGTGGGGAGAGATGCCGCGCCTCCGCCAGATTTTACGCGCTACAAAGCGTGATAAATTGAGCGCTCTTGGTGATAGGGATGCGCACCCTTGGCGTGCTCATGTGGCGTCGAGCAGGCAGTGAAGCCGCCTTCCAGCCCCCGCAGCGTTCACCCCGCTGCCCGTAGCGTGAGCACCGTAATCTCCGGTGGCATTCCCAGGCGCAAGGGGAGTCCGAGCGTGCCCAGCCCAGGATTCACGTACAGGAAAGCGTCTGGCTGAGGGCGTGCCGCCGTCTCCTCGCGCGCGGCAGGCGTCGCAGGACCGAACGGCAGGCGGTACAGGCCCACCGCGAACGGCGTGATGAAGCTGGCCGGGCTCCACTGGCGGTGCCCAAGCGTGAAGCGGAGCTGACCGCCATGCGTATGGCCCGCGAGGCTGAGCGCGATGCCCAGGGCCGCAGCCCGCGGAAACGTGTCGGGGTTGTGGGAGAGCAGGATGTTGGGCACGTCAGGCCGGACCAATCCCTCGATGCTGCGCAACATCGAGGACGGTGCGCCTGGGCGGGCGCCTTCGCGTTGGTCGTCGACCCCGATCAGATTGAAACGGCCGCCGCGCCAGGACAATTCCACACACTGCTGCCGGAGCACGTGCATGCCGTGGCGCGCAAAGAGCGCCTGCGTGCGTGCTTCCACGCCGGCCCACCGCTCGTGGTTGCCGTGGCACCCCCAGACGCCCAGGGGCGCCCGCACCCGGCTCAACTCGGCGATCCCGTCCTCCAGGGGGTCGTGCGCGGTGGTAATGAGATCCCCGGTGAGCACGACGAGATCGGGCTGCACGGCATTGATCATGTCGACGGCACGCCGCAGGGCCGTACGGGGCATGAAGTCCCCGAGGTGGAGATCGCTCAGGTGGACGAGGCGCAGGCCATCCAGACTGGGGGGGAGATGGGCCAGGGGCACGTCGACGGGGACGACGCGATAGCGCAGCCGGCCCGCCGTGGCGCCATACACCACCGCCAGGAAGGGCAACCCGCCCGCTAGATACGCGGCATAGCGGAAGACCGTATGCCGCGCCGGCTCGACGCGCGTCGCCTGCGTCACTGGGAGGGCCGCCAGGGCGGCCCGCGAGAACCATGCGAGGCTCCCTACGGCAGTTATGGCCACAAAACTGCAACACGACGCAATCA